>Ga0213829_1000238_pt1 | contig 61753 bp, 55 predicted proteins | sample MC6MC0896MG_FD_180665 | JGI IMG/M metagenome (GOLD analysis project Ga0213829, IMG submission 180665) | Enriched soil aggregate microbial communities from Iowa State University, Ames, United States - MC6-MC0896-MG | ecosystem: Environmental > Terrestrial > Soil > Unclassified | place: USA: Iowa... | reverse complement strand
CCTTCTTCGAATCGAGCATCCCCTCGTCCATGTTGATGTCGATCACCTGGGCGCCGGCTTCGACCTGCTGCAGGGCGACTTCCAGGGCTTCGGTGTAGTTGTCGTCACGGATCAGCCGGGCGAACTTGGCGGAACCGGTGATGTTCGTGCGTTCGCCGACGTTGACGAACAATGAGCTGCGATCGATGGTAAAGGGTTCCAGGCCCGACAGGCGGCAAGCCTTGGGAATCTCCGGGATTTCCCGCGGTGCATAACCGGCCACGGCCTTGGCGATGGCTTCGATGTGGCCAGGGGTGGTGCCGCAGCAGCCGCCGACGATGTTGAGGAAACCGCTTTGGGCGAATTCTTCGATGACCTTGGCGGTTTCTGCCGGCAGTTCGTCGTACTCGCCGAATTCGTTCGGCAGGCCGGCGTTCGGGTGCGCGGAGACGTAGGTGCCGGCCTTGTTCGACAGCTCCTCCAGGTACGGGCGCAATTCGCTGGCGCCGAGGGCGCAGTTCAGGCCGACCGAGATCGGCTTGGCGTGGGCCACGGAGTTCCAGAAGGCCTCGGTGGTCTGACCGGACAAGGTGCGGCCGGAGGCATCGGTGATGGTGCCGGAGATCATGATCGGCAACTCGACGCCGAGTTCTTCGTAAACCCCTTGCACGGCAAAGATCGCGGCCTTGGCGTTCAGGGTGTCGAAGATGGTTTCGATCAGGATCAGGTCCGCGCCGCCTTCGATCAGGCCTTTAGTGGCCTCGGTGTAGTTTTCCACCAGTTCGTCGAAGGTCACGTTGCGATAGCCGGGGTTGTTCACGTCCGGCGACAGCGAGCAGGTGCGGCTTGTAGGCCCGAGCACGCCGGCGACGAAGCGTGGCTTGTCCGGGGTTTCCAGGGTCTTGGCGTCCGCCACCTGGCGTGCCAGGCGGGCGCCTTCTACGTTCAACTCGTACGCCAGGCCCTGCATGCCGTAGTCGGCCTGGGACACTTGGGTGGCGTTGAAGGTGTTGGTTTCCAGAATGTCGGCGCCGGCATCCAGGTAGGCTTTTTCGATCGAGCCGATGACGTCCGGGCGGGTCAGGATCAACAGGTCGTTGTTGCCCTTGACGTCGCTTGGCCAGTCGGCGAAACGTTTGCCGCGGTAATCCTGCTCCTCGAGCTTGTAGCTCTGGATCATCGTGCCCATGCCGCCATCGAGTATCAGGATGCGCTCTTTGAGGGCGTGCTTGAGAGCTTGAAGGCGAACGCTGCGATCGGACATTGGGACTACTCGAAAAGACCATGACGAAGGGCCGGGATGATAGCAAACCTGTGCGGTTTTGGAGCATGTTGCGGTTTTGCATGAATCTGGCTCATGTTGTCGCCGTTACCCCGCCTTGTAGGAGCTGGCTTGCCAGCGAAGGAGGTCAACGATAACGCGTTCGGTCTGGCTGCACGCGGTGCCCGGGCATCCTTCGCTGGCAAGCCAGCTCCTACAGGGGGGGCGGGTGTCCGGAAGACCGTTGTCGCATCCGTACTTTTCCGACATAAATACTAGGACTTTGTCCGGCGCCTCGATTGGCGTAAACTGCGCCCAAGCCTGCGAGGAGTTTCCATGACCGCTATTACCATTACCGACGCCGCCCACGATTACCTGGCCGATCTGCTCTCCAAGCAGAACACCCCGGGTATCGGCATCCGCGTCTTTATCACCCAGCCTGGCACCCAGTACGCCGAAACCTGCATTGCATACTGCAAGCCGGGCGAGGAAAAACCGGAAGACACGGCGCTGGGGCTGAAAAGCTTCACCGCCTACATCGATTCGTTCAGCGAAGCCTTCCTGGACGACGCGGTAGTCGACTACGCCACCGACCGCATGGGCGGCCAGCTGACCATCAAGGCGCCAAACGCCAAAGTTCCGATGGTCAATGCCGACAGCCCGATCAACGAGCGTATCAACTATTACCTGCAGACCGAGATCAACCCGGGGCTGGCAAGCCACGGCGGTCAGGTCAGCCTGATCGATGTGGTCGATGACGGCATCGCCGTGTTGAAGTTCGGCGGCGGCTGCCAGGGCTGCGGCCAGGCGGACGTTACCTTGCGTGAAGGCATCGAGCGCACGCTGCTCGAGCGTGTTCCCGAGTTGAAGGGTGTTCGGGATGTGACCGACCACACGCAGAAAGAAAACGCCTACTACTAAGGTGTTCGCTGCGACATGAAAAAGCGGCGCCCCGTGAGCGCCGTTTTTTTATGGAAAATCAACTGAAGACTTTAAAAGATCGCAGCCTTCGGCAGCTCCTACATGGAATGCGTTCCTCCTTAGGAGCTGCCGAAGGCTGCGATCTTTTGATCTTAGGGCCGATACAAATGCGCATGCCCGGCGCGATACAGCGACGACTCACTGAAGTGATCGCTCCCCAACACCCTACCCACCAGAATCAACGCCGTGCGCCGAAATCCCTTGGCCTCGACCTTCGCGGCAATATCCTCAAGCGTCCCCACCACCCAATCCTGATCCGGCCAGGTCGCCCGGTGAATCACTGCGATCGGACAGTCCGCACCGTAATGCGGCAACAATTCGACCAGGATCTTCCGCAGGTGATTGACCCCCAGGTGGATCGCCATGGTAGCCCCATGCTGCGCCAGGCTGCCGAGCTCTTCACCGGCGGGCATGCTGGTCTTGTCGGCGTAACGGGTCAGAATCACGCTTTGCGACACGTCCGGCAAGGTCAACTCCGCACCCAGCAGGGCCGCGCAGGCCGATGTCGCGGTCACGCCGGGAATGATTTCAAAGGCAATGCCGAGTTCACGCAGGTAGCGAATCTGCTCGCCAATGGCGCCATACAGGCTCGGATCGCCGGAGTGCACCCGCGCCACATCCTGGCCCTGGGCATGCGCGCGCTTGATCAGCTCGATGATCTGTTCCAGGTGCAGTTCGGCGCTGTTCACCAGTTGTTCGGCCTGATGGCCTTCGAGCACGGCGGCGGGCACCAGGGAGCCGGCATAGATGATCACCGGGCAGCTGCGGATGAGCCGTTGACCTTTGACGGTGATCAGTTCCGGGTCGCCGGGACCCGCGCCAATGAAGTAGACAGTCATCGTCGGTTCCTGTGAAAAATGGCCAGGGCAAGCTTCAGATGAAGATTGCTCATGATCGAAAGCGGGGATTATCGGGGATTTCAGGCGGCGCCAGCCAACGCCAAGGTGGCCTGGGCATATTTCTGTCGCGAAATCAGCAATTTCGCCGGCGCCTGGGCCAGTTGTTCGGCCAGGGCCAGGGCGGCACTTTCCGCGACGCCGTAACAGCCGGTGCGTTCGAACGCGATGTCCGAGCGGTGGCTGAGTTGCGGCTGATAACCGGCCAATTGTTCGCTGCTGAAATACATCAGCGGCAGCTCGAGCTGCGCGGCCAGTTCGATGAGGCCCGGTTCTTCGCGCTTCAGGTCGATGCTGGCCAGGGCCTTGACCTGGCGCAGCTCGATACGATGAGCCTGCAGCGCCTGGTCGAGCAACGCGCGCAACGTGCTGACGGGGCAGCCGCGCTGGCAGCCCAGGCCGACCACCAGGGTCGGCGCGGCGCTGTTATCGGTCATGCGGGGTATTGGTCAGCGCTTTTGCGGCGGAACAACCAGGCGCTAACCAGGCCCAGGGCCAGCCAGAACGCGACGTTGGTCAGCTGCGAAGCGATCTTGAATTGCGACTCGAGGGCTTGCGGCGCGAGCATCGAGTGCACTTCCGGTTGTGGCGCGCCTATCACGTGGGGAACGGCAAGGATCGCGACGCCGAGGATCTCCATCAGCCAGTGACGGCTGAACACGATCAGGGCGATGCCCGCCGCGGTGGAGGCGGCAGTGCCGATCCACCAGACCTGCCGTTGCGCCAGATCGGCCGCGGCAGTCCCCGGCAGCTCAGGCGGCAGGCCCAGGGTTGGCGCGAGCACGAAGGTCGCATAACCGGCCAGGCCCCAGAGCAGGCCTTGAGAAGTTTTGGTCGGGGCGCGCAGGGTGTAGAGACCGGCGAGCATCAACGCGAAACCGACCGCCACCACCAGGTTGCCGCCAGTAGTCGACAGCACGCGCTGCCAGCCGTCTTCCGGCTCCCAGGCTTCGGCGTCATGGCTATGAGCGGCGACCGCCCCCGCGGCGTGTTCATGAACTTCAACCGTCGCCGGCGCGGAATTTTCGTAGGTCTCGGCCTGCATGATCAGCGGCGACACCCAGAAACTTTGCAGCAGGGTCAGCAACAGGGCAGCCAGCAGCCCGGTGAAACCTGCGGTTTGCGCGATACGCTTGATCATGTCGGCAGGTCTCAATGGCACGGGAAGGCGGCGCTGTGACGGGTATCGTGCGCGGCATTGTGCACCGACTCGATGTGCGAGAAACCGGCGAAATACACAAGGCACGCGCCAAGGATCGACGCACACGCGGCGGCGGTCAGGCGTTGAGTCAGGGTCGTGGTGCTGCTGGCGATGCTCTTGTCTGTGTTGCTGCCGGTGCTGCTGATGATCGACATGGCGCTTCCCTCTGGTCTGTCAGCGGGTGAATAGAGCGCATGGAGAATCCTTGCGCATCAGGTACGCAGAGGCTCTAAACAGCGCCCGCCCACCGCGGGTTTGTTATTCAGTGAACATGACGCTCACTCGGTGTTGCGGGCCGGTCTCCGGGCTTGCGAGGGGCCAAGGCTGACGCCTGAGCCTGCAAGCGCCACCTTCCCATGCCGAACTGCAGGCACAGTGGATCTGACGCTTCGCTCGCTTACCGTTGCGGGGGCAGCACCGGACTGACATGGCCTTGAGTAAAGCACATGATTCACCGGTTTCCCGTTTCACCCTGTGAAGGGCACCCGTAACAAGGCGTGTAGGAGAGCATGGGCGGGGGTTGGGCGTCAATTGGCAGGGGTTCTCAGTTGGACGCCCACTCTGATTGGCTCTATGTAGGAGCAGCCTTCGGCAGCTCCTACAGACATTGACCCGCCCCCACACCATGCGTAGCCTTGCGCTTTCGAGGTTCTTCGGCGTCTGCCGAAGCTAAGAAGGGAACGCGGTCGATGCCGCGGCTGCCCCCGCAACTGTGAACGGTGATGTTTCGCTGCCACGCCACTGCAAACCCTGTGCAACAGGTTCGCGGGAAGGCGCAGCAAACGCCAGTCGAACGACTGGCGCACCGTCAGCCAGGAGACCTGCCTCGACACAGATTCTCACTACAACCGGGCGGGGTGATCCGGTGGCGGAACTCTTGCGCGCGTGCACCTGCCGCTGCGATTGTCGTCCCGTATGCCCGCCACCTTGCCAAAGGGCATCCGATGAAAACACTGGCCAAACTCCCCGTCACCATCGTTACCGGCTTCCTCGGCTCGGGAAAGACCACCTTGCTGCGGCACATGCTCGACAACGCCCAGGGCCGTCGCATCGCGGTGATCGTCAACGAATTCGGCGAGCTGGGCATCGACGGCGAAATCCTCAAGCAGTGCACCATCGGCTGCACCGAGGAAGAAGCCAGCGGCCGCGTCTATGAACTGGCCAACGGCTGCCTGTGCTGCACCGTCCAGGAAGAATTCTTCCCGGTGATGCGCGAACTGGTGGCCCGTCGCGGCGACCTCGATCACATTCTCATCGAAACCTCGGGCCTGGCCCTGCCCAAACCCCTGGTGCAAGCCTTCCAATGGCCGGAAATCCGCAGCGCCTGCACCGTTGATGCGGTCATCACCGTGGTCGACAGCCCGGCCGTCGCCGCCGGCACCTTCGCCGCCTTCCCGGACCAGGTCGACGCCCAGCGCAAACTCGACCCGAACCTGGACCATGAATCGCCGCTGCACGAACTGTTCGCCGACCAACTGGCCAGCGCCGACCTGGTGATCCTCAACAAGGCCGACCTGATCAGCCCTGAGGACCTGGCCCGGGTGCGCCTGGAAGTCGCCGAAGAACTGCCGCCTGCGGTGAAAGTCATCGAAGCCAGCAGCGGCCGCCTGCCACTGGACGTGCTGATCGGCCTTGGTGCCGGTTCCGAAGAACACATCGACAGCCGTCACAGCCATCACGATCATCACCACGAAGGCGAGGACGATCACGACCACGACGCCTTCGATTCGATTTCCATCGAGCTGCCTCAAGCCGACGAAAGCCTGCTGCTGGATGCCCTGACCCAACTGGTGGTCCAGCACGGCATCCTGCGCGTCAAAGGTTTCGCCGCAATCCCGGGCAAGCCGATGCGCCTGTTGATCCAGGGCGTGGGCACACGCTTCGACAAGCATTTCGACCGTCAGTGGGGTGCCGAAGAAGCGCGCACCACGCGCCTGGTATTGATCGGCCAGGAGCTGGACGCGGCGTTGCTCGAAGCGCAATTGCGCGCAGCCCTCAGCGTCTAAGCCATGCACCTGCTCAGGACCCAGCCCGGCGGTTTCGTGTCGGATGACAACATCGCCGACCTTGGCCAGACCCCCGCCGAGTTGGTGATCCTGTGCAGCGGCGACTCCAGCCTGGCGCTGCTCGCCGAAGCGGCGCAGCAATTGCCGGACGATTACCCGAGCGTGCGCCTGGCCAACCCGATGCAAGTGCAGAATCACGCGTCGGTCGACCTGTATGTCGACGAAGTGCTGCGTCACGCCAAGGTCATCCTGATTTCACTGCACGGCGGCATCGCGTATTGGCGTTATGGCGTCGAGCAGTTGGTGGCACTGTCCGAGCGCGGCGTGCAGCTGATCCTGGTGCCCGGCGATGATCGTCCGGACCCGGAACTCAGCGAGCTGAGCACTGTGGCTGCCGAAGACCGCGACCGACTCTGGCATTACCTGCGTCAGGGCGGCATGGCCAACGCACTCGACCTGTTTCGCTGCCTCGCCAATCGTTGGCTGGATCGCGACTACGCCTGGGCCGAGCCGCAGACCCTGCCGCGCACCGCGATTTACCACCCACAAAAAAGCCCCGCCGTATTGCAGGATTGGCAAGCCGACTGGCAGGCCGATCATCCGGTAGCGGCCGTGCTGTTTTACCGTTCGCACCTGCAGGCGGCGAACACCGCTTTCATCGATGTGTTCTGCCAGCGTTTGCAGGCAGCGGGGCTGAACCCGCTACCGATTGCCGTGGCCAGTCTGAAAGAACCCGGCTGCCTGGCCGTGGTCGAGGACCTGCTGGATGAAGTCGCTGCCGGGGTGATTCTAAACACCACCGGTTTCGCCCAGTCCAGCCCCGAAGCGCCGCAGTTACGGCCGTTTCGTCGCAACATTCCGGTGATTCAAGCGATTTGCGCCCAGGACAACGAACCTGGTTGGCGCGCCAGCGAGCAGGGCCTTGGTCCGCGTGACCTGGCGATGCACATCGCGCTGCCGGAACTGGACGGGCGGATCATCAGCCGGCCGATCAGTTTCAAGGACCTGGCCTGGCGCAGTGAGCGCAGTCAGTCGGACGTGGTCTGTTATCGAGCGCAACCGGAACGCATGGATTTCGTCGCCGAACTGGCGCGGCGCTGGATTGATCTGGCGCGCATACCCAATGGCGAGAAACGCATTGCGTTGATCCTGGCCAACTACCCGACCCGCGACGGGCGAATCGGTAATGGCGTCGGTCTCGATACCCCGGCTGCGGCATTGAACATCCTGCGCGCCTTGCACGCAGAAGGTTATCCGCTGTCGGACGTGTTGCCGGACAGCGGCACCGCGCTGATCCAGCAATTGCTCGGTGGCGTCAGCAACGACTTCGACACCCTCGACCAGCGGCCCTGCCATCAAAGTCTCGTGCTGGACGACTACGACCTGATGTTCAGCGCGCTGCCCGAGGCCAATCGCCAAGCCGTGCTGGATCGTTGGGGCCCCCCTGAAAACGATCCGATGTTCCGCGGCGGACGAATGATGATTGCCGGTCTGCGCTTCGGCCTGACCTTCGTCGGCATTCAACCGGCCCGGGGTTATCAGGTCGATCCGAGCGCGGTGTATCACGACCCGGACCTGGTGCCGCCGCACGGCTATCTCGCGTTCTATTTCTGGTTGCGCAACACCTATGGCGCCCACGGCGTGATTCATGTCGGCAAGCACGGCAACCTCGAATGGCTGCCGGGCAAGGGCGTCGGCCTGTCGGAGAATTGCTGGCCGGATGCACTGCTCGGCCCACTGCCGAACATCTATCCGTTTATCGTCAACGATCCGGGGGAGGGCGCCCAGGCCAAGCGCCGTACCCAGGCAGTGATCATCGATCACCTGATGCCGCCGCTGACCCGTGCCGAAACCTACGGGCCGCTGCGCAACCTCGAGCTGCTGGCCGACGAATATTATGATGCGCAATTGCTCGATCCGCGGCGCGCCCGGGAATTGCAGCGCGACATTCTGCAACTGGTGCGCGACAGCCACATCGACCGCGAACTGCAGCTGGACGAACAACTCGACAGCGACGCCGATGCGGCGATCTGGCTGCCGCGACTGGACACTTATTTGTGCGATTTGAAAGAGTCGCAGATCCGCGATGGCCTGCACATCTTCGGCGAGTCGCCGACCGGGCGCTTGCGTATCGATACCTTGCTGGCCCTGCTGCGGATTCCCCGCGGCGACGGGCGAGGGGCGCAATCGAGTGTGTTGCGGGCGTTGGCCAAGGCGTTCGGACTGGGTTTCGATCCGCTGGATTGTGCGCTGGCAGAACCCTGGACCGAGCCGCGTCCGATTGAACTGCAATCCCTCACCGAAGAAGTCTGGCGCACGGCGGGCGATACCCGCGAACGTCTTGAGCTGTTTGCCGCTCAGTTGATTTCGCAGACAGTAAATCCTCCTCAAGCCAACCCCGACCCCTGTGGGAGCGAGCTTGCTCGCGATTGCGGTGTGTCAGGTAGAGCAATATCGACTGACACTCCGCAATCGCGAGCAAGCTCGCTCCCACAGGGTCCAGGTTGGTCTGAAGTAAGCGCCATCATCGACAATCTGCGCGAAGTCGTCGCGCCGCGCCTGGATGCCTGCGGCCCAGCGGAAATGCGCGGACTGCTCGATGCCTTGAGCGGTCGTTTCGTCATGGCGGGCCCCAGCGGCGCACCCAGCCGCGGGCGTCTGGACGTGCTGCCGACCGGGCGCAACTTCTATTCGGTGGATGTGCGCAACCTGCCCACTACCACCGCGTGGCGCATCGGTTTCCAGTCGGCGAACCTGATACTGGAAAGACATCTGCAGGATCATGGCGACCACCTGCGCCAGCTCGGCCTGTCGGTCTGGGGCACCGCGACCATGCGCACCGGCGGCGACGACATCGCCCAGGCCATGGCGCTGATGGGCGTGCGCCCGGTCTGGGCCACCGGCAGCCAGCGGGTCGACGATTTCGAAATTTTGCCACTTAGCCTGCTCGACCGTCCGCGGGTGGACGTGACCCTGCGCGTGTCCGGCTTCTTCCGCGATGCTTTCGCCAACCTGATCCGCCTGTTCGATGCAGCCGTGCAAGCGGTTGCCGCCCTCGACGAGCCCGACGACCTCAACCCGTTGGCCGCCAAGGTCCGCGCCGAGCGTGAAACGCTACTTCGATCAGGTCTGGATGAAGAGTCGGCTCGCCGCCAGGCCGGTTGGCGCATCTTCGGCGCCAAACCCGGTGCTTATGGCGCGGGCGTGCAAGGCGCGATCGACGGTCGACTGTGGCAAAGCCGCGACGACCTGGCCGAGGTTTACCTGAATTGGGGCGGTTACGCCTACGGTGGTTCCGACGAAGGCACCGCCGCCCGCGAGCAGTTCGCCCAGCGCTTGAGCCAGGTGCAAGCGGTGCTGCAAAACCAGGACAACCGCGAGCACGATTTGCTCGATTCCAACGACTATTACCAATTCCAGGGCGGTATGCTCGCCGCGGTGGAAAGCCTCAGCGGCGAAGCGGCGGCCAGTTACCATGGCGACCACAGCCAGCCGGACCTGCCGAAGATCCGCACCCTGAAGGAAGAGCTGAACCGGGTAATCCGCTCCCGGGCGGCCAACCCCAAGTGGATCGACGGCGTGAAGCGCCATGGGTACAAGGGCGCGTTCGAACTGGCGGCCACGGTCGACAACCTGTTTGCCTTCGACGCGACGACGCAGTTGATTGACGATCACCAGTACGCATTGCTCGCGGACGCTTATCTGCTGGACCCGGCGACCCGGGATTTTGTTCGCGAGCACAATCCCCATGCACTGCGCGACATGACCGAGCGCATGCTCGAAGCGCAGCAACGGGGCATGTGGCAGGAACCGGGCGAGTACCGCGAGGCACTGGAGAATTTGTTGTTAGATATAGAAGAAGACAGCTAATGCACCGCAAAACCCTGTGGGAGCGAGCTTGCTCGCGATAGCGGCGGATCATTCAATATTGATTTTGGCTGACACACCGCCATCGCGAGCAAGCTCGCTCCCACAGGGATTAAGGCGCTGCTGATGGATCACCGACCATGACCGAGTATTAAAGATGACCGACACCCCCCATTTCCCCCTCTCCGCCGTGGTCGGCGCCGACGACTTGAAACTCGCCCTCTACCTCACCGCCATCGACCCGAAAATCGGCGGTGTGCTGATCGAAGGGCCGCGCGGCATGGCCAAATCAACCCTGGCCAGAGGCCTGGCGGACCTGCTCGCCAGCGGTCAATTCGTCACCTTGCCCCTGGGTGCCACCGAAGAACGGCTGGTCGGCACCCTCGATCTCGACGCCGCGCTGAGCGAAGGTCGTGCGCAATTCTCCCCTGGCGTGCTGGCCAAGGCGGACGGCGGCGTGCTGTACGTCGATGAGGTCAACCTGTTGCCCGATCACCTGGTGGACCTGTTGCTCGACGTGGCCGCCAGCGGCACCAACCTGATCGAACGAGATGGCATTTCCCATCGGCATTCGGCGAAGTTCGTGCTGATCGGCACCATGAACCCGGAGGAGGGCGAACTGCGTCCGCAATTGCTCGATCGCTTTGGTTTGAACGTTGCCCTGAGCGGTCATACCGTGCCGGCCGAACGTGGCCAGATCATTCGCCGGCGACTGGATTTCGACAGCGATCCGCATCACTTTTGCGTCGAGTGGGAAAGCCGGCAGCAATCCCTGCGTGAGCGTTGCCAGAACGCGCGCAGCATCCTGGCAAGCATCCCCCTCGACGATCAGGCGCTGGCACAGATTACCGAGCGCTGTTTTGCCGCGGGTGTCGATGGCCTGCGCGCCGATCTGGTGTGGTTGCGCGCAGCCCGTGCCCACGCTGCCTGGCGCGGTGCGAGCGCCATCGCCGGGGAAGATATCGATGCGGTTGCCGAGTTCGCCCTGCGCCATCGTCGTCGGGAACAGGCGCCGCCTGCGCCACCACACAATCAACCCCAGGCTGGCCAGCAAGCCAACCCTGGGGAAGGCCAGGGTCAATGGGGCGAATTGCCCGCCCAGGCCTTGCCGGTCGGGGCCCGCCGTGAAGTGCCGAGCTGGCCAAAAAAGCCCTAGGCATTCGCCCTCGATCTGACGCGGGGGCGAATGCCAGACCCCGCGCCGGACGGTTGGACCACGGCAAGCAAGGCAAGCGTCACGCCGCACGCAGCGGCTCGATCAATTGGCCTGGAACCTTGCTCAATGGCCGCCCCCGTCAGCGCGACGATGTACTGTTTCACCTGCGTACCCGTTCCCCCCACGAACTGTGGCTGGTGATCGTCGATGCCTCGGCCTCGACCCGGCGTCATCAGGCGTTGAGCGATGCCAAGGGCCTGCTGGCTCAATTGTTCGACGACGCCTACCGCCAGCGCGCCCGCCTGGCCTTGCTGACTGCCAGCGGCCATGTGCCGAAATGGCAGGTGCAGGGGTTGAAGGCGTCCGCCGGTTTGCGTACGTGGCTGGATGGCCTCGGAGCGGGCGGCGGCACGCCATTGCTGGCCGCGTTGGGTGAGGCGGGACGCTGGTTGGCTGCTCGCCAGAAGCGTTTTCCGGCGGAGCGACAGCGCCTGCTGCTGGTGACCGATGGCCGATTGAAAGACTTCACGATGTTGCCGACCCTTGATTGTCCGGGGCTGTTGATCGACATTGAGCGAGGGCCGATTCGGCTGGGGCGGGCCAAGGTGTTGGCGAGCGGATTGGGTGCGGATTATCGGCATATCGATGAGCTGGTTCCAGACTGATTTCGTCGATGCCTGAGCTGCCCTCTTCGCGAGCAGGCTCGCTCCCACAGGGGATTTGTGAACGTCGCAGCTCAATTGTGGGAGCGAGCTTGCTCGCGAAGGCATCACCTCGGTCTTGGATCATTCCTGTCAACCCGCATCCCAGTCCTATGCCCAACAAGCAACCCCATCACAGGAGTGAACCGTGCGCGTACTAGCCGCCAACCCTCAGGACGATTTCCGCGTCAAAGCCTACGCCGGCACCAACGGCGTGTTGTTGGCCATGGACCTGGCCGAACCCCGGCGCAAAGGCCTGCTGGGTTTCGCCATCGAAAAGCAGCAAGGCGACAAGCCCTGGCTGTTCCTGTTCAACAGCCTGACCTTCCCCGGCAAGGTCCATACGTTTCCCCAGTTTCGCGCCACGCCGAGCAATATCGCGCCGTTGCAGAAATTTCGCTGGGCCGATTACGCGGTCAATCCGGGGATGACCCTCCATTATCGAGTCTACCTGGCCTACGGCAGTGCCGATGCACCGCAATTGGGTGAATCCCTGGAGGTGACGGTCACCTCCGACAACGGCCAGCCGCAGAACCAGAGCGTGATTTTCAACCGCGCAGTGGCCGCCAGCCAGGCGTTCCAGCGCAAGTTTCCCGACCTTGACGCGCTGATCAGCGCCAACAAGAACCTCCCCATCGAAGCCTGGCCCGATGCCCCGCGACAATGGTTGGAAAACGGTCTTCTCGGGCGCTTGCTGGGGTTTATCGAGCGTGCCGTGGATGATCAGTGGGCGCTGGACATCGCCATCTATGAATACGAATTGCGGGTCATTGTCGACGCTATCGACGCAGCCTTCGAACGCGGGGTGAAGGTGCGGGTGCTGTATCACGCAAAATCCGGTGATAAAGGCACCGCCAGAAACGAAGAAAGCCTGGAAAAAATCCCGCAAGCGAGCAAGCGCGGGCGAGTCACCCACAAGATTTTCCACAACAAATTCATGGTGCTGAGCCGGCTCGACGACACCGGGCAGCATCAGCCTGAAGCGGTGCTTTGCGGCAGTACCAACTTCACCGCCAATGGCGTTTACCGCCAGGCCAACGTGGTGCACGTGCTGGACGACGCGCACGTCAGTACCCGCTATCTGCAGACCTTCGAGCAGGTCTGGGCCAACCCGGCAGTGGTCGGCGCCACCCGCAAATGGCTGACGCAACACAACCCGATGGACTCGTTGCAACCCTTGTTCAGCGGGTTCTCTCCACGCTCGGGTCGGGGTGACCTGCAAGCGTTCGTGGAGATCATCAACGCCGCGAAAAAGGATGTGTTGTTCGTGACCGCGTTCGCGTTGCCTGACGACATTCTCAATGCCTTGCTGGGCCAACCCGAGGACGACATCTTGCGTTACGGCCTGCAAAACACCACCAGCCGCATCACCGGTTTCCACGCTGACCGCACTGCCGAGTTTGCCGCTACCGCGTTGCTCAATACCGGGCTGGAAGGCTGGCTCAGGGAGAACATGAAAGGCCAGAAGGGCAATCTGCTGGTGCACACCAAAGCCGTGGTGACCGACTTCACCAGCGACTCGCCGACGATCATCAGCGGCAGCCACAACCTAAGCGCGGCGGCCAGCAACGGCAATGACGAGAATTACCTGATCATTCGCGGCGACACCGACCTGGCAGACCGTTATGGCCTGGAGCTGTTGCGATTCTACGAGCATTACCGCTTTCGCTACTTCGCGAAAAAACTGGCGCTCAAGCAGGTCCGGCCCTTGGTGGCGGATGACAGCTGGACCGATGATTACTACCTTTCGGGGGATTTGCGCAGGTTGTCGCGGTTGCGCTTTTCCGGACGCTGAAGGGGCGCTAATCCAGGCCCAGGGAAAAAGCCTTCGGTGCCGGAATCGGATGGCGCATCAGCGTGCCCACCACCAACGCCCCGAGCAAGGCCAGCAAACCCGCGACCCACAGCAACAGACTGAAACCGCCGACGAACGCCTGGCGGGCCAGCGGTTCAACCAGTGAGCGTGCGGTGTCCGGTACCAGGCCCATGGCGGCGCTCATGTCGCCTGCCACCACCCGCGAGGCGATGCCCGGGGTCTGGTCGAGCCATTGGGCACCTTGGATCGACAGGCTGGCGTGCAGTAACTGCTCGGTATGGCTGGACAGCAGCGCGCCGAATACGCCGATGGCCAGTACAATCGCACTGAAACGCATGGTGGTGCTCATGCCCGAAGCCATGCCGGTGCGCGCCCGAGGCACGCAGGCCATGATGTTCTTTTGCGTGTCTCCGTTGAGCAGCCCGGCACCGGCACCTGTTACGGCAATCGCCAGGGCAAAGGGCAGGTAGTCGCCGCTGCCGACAGCCCAGGCACTGAGCAGATTACCGCTTCCGACCAGGGTCAAGCCGGCGGCCATCATGGTTGCCGGCGTAAATCGACTGGCCAGTCGCACACCGATACGCGGGCAAATCAACATGGTCAGGGCGAACGGCAACATCCCCAGGCCCGATGCAATGGCCGAGAAGCCCAAACCGTTCTGCAGGTAGAACGGCAGCAGGGTCATCATCACCTGGGCGCAGCCGGCGTAGGCGAACATGCCCAGCAGCGCGCCGATGAAGCGCGGATGCTTGAACAATTGCAGGTCGACCATCGGTCGCTGCTGCATCCGCTCAATCACCACGAACAGCCCCAGCAACAGGACGCCGCCGATCAGTCGGGCGTAGGTCAGCGGGTTGCTCCAGCCGATGCGGTTGGCCTCGATCAGGCCCCAGATCAGGCACAGCAAGCTGGCGCTGAAGGCCAGGCTGCCCCAAGGGTCCAGACGCGCCGATTGGGTGTCGCGGGATTCCGGCACTGCACGCCAGACCATCGCCATCAGGAACAAGCCCACCGGCAAATTGAGGTAGAAGATCCAGCGCCAGCCGATGTACTCGGTGATCAGCCCGCCGACGGTGGGTGCGGCGGTCATCGCCACCCCCATGCAGGCGCCCCAGAACGCCCAGGCCTTGGCCCGTTCCACTTCGTCGTGAAAAGTATGGCCGATGGAGGCCAGAGCCGAGGTCAGCAGTAACGCTGCGCCGACACCCTTGATCGCCCGGGCGATATCGAGGAACAACGCGTTGGGCGCCGCGCCACAACCGATGGAGGCGAGGATGAAGATGACCAGGCCCCAGAGCAGGGTTTTCTTCCGGCCGAAGCGATCGGCGATGTTTCCCGCGGGCAGCAACAGGGCAGCGAAGGCCAGCATGTAGGCGCTGACCACCCATTCGATGTCGGCAAAGTTCGCGCCCAGGTCCCTGGCTATCGTGGGCAGGGTGACGGCGACAATGTTGGTGTCGAGGACAATCAGCGAACAAACGCCGGAGGCTGTCAGCAGTGTCTGGCGAGGGCTGACCCGGCTCATGATGGGATTGCCTGTCGGGCAAGGTGATTGCAGCTGAGTGCGATAAGCAGTTTGACGTACATGGCAAGGGCTCTTTACTGTGATTCCTGGAGAGCTTATCGCGACCAAATGCAGGCTTCGTTAGGCGGTTAACAGGTTTTCATTACCTTTGAGCTAATACACCGATGGACATACGGCATTTCCGCTATTTCCTGGCCGTTGCCCGACAAGGCAACTTCACCCGCGCCGCCGAACAACTCGGTATCGCACCGCCGACCCTGACCCGCCAGATCCAGGACATGGAGAACGAACTCGGCACGCGATTGTTTGTGCGCCAGACCCGTGAGGTCAGCCTGACCGAGGCCGGCGCCGCGCTGGTGATCGAGGCTGAGGCGACGGTGCGGCAATTCGAATACGCCCAGCAAAACGCCCAGCGGGCCGGGCGCGGTGACATTGGCCATATTGAACTGGCTTACGTAGCCTCTGCGGTGTACTCGGGTTTGCTGCAAAGACAGGTGCAGGCCTTCAGCCGCGAGTGTCCGGATGTCAGCCTGAGCGTACGGGAAAGCCCCATGGCGTCATTGCCGGCGATGGTGGCGGAAGGCCGATTCGACATTGGCTATGTGCGCTCACCCATGACCTTGCCCGAAGGCCTGGAAGCGATTCGCCTGGATGCGGAAGGCTTCGTGCTGGCGCTGCCGTCGGATTCCTGGCTGTGTCGATTGCAGGAGATCAATCCGGAGCATTTGCACAACGAGACATTCATCCTGCCGGAGCAAATCAGTGGCACCTTGCAAGTCGCCGCCGAGGGTGGCTTTGCCCCGAAGCTGGGGGCGCAGCCAGGTGGACTGGTGGCGGTGATCGCCCTGGTGTCCCTGGGACAGGGCGTCGCGGTCGTGCCGGAATCGGTGGTCGGGCATGTCGGGTTGCCGGGTGTGGTGTACCGGCCGATCAAGGGGTGCGAGGCGAGTTCGTGGTTGTCGTTGATTCATCGGCGGTTCGAGAAATCGGCGGCGGTGGCGAGGTATATCGAGCAGGTTAAAAACCGCTAAAAGCAAAAGCTTCGCGAGCAAGCCCGCTCCCACATTTGATCCCCATTGTTGATAGAACGCGGACTAATGTGGGAGCGAGCCTGCTCGCGAAGGCGTCCTCAAAAACAACGAATCTCTCAAGGTTCTACAGATTTTGTAATGATTTCAGACTGTAGGAAAAGTCCCATTCCCCTGTACGCTTCAAGGCCTTTTTCCTTTCAGGACTTGCATGAACACCCTCTTGGAGCCTCCCGGTTATCCTTTCTCCTCGCGCTATCGCGCGGTCTTGATGCACACGAAACACCCGGTCTTCCGATTCCCGAACGTCCATGCCTGTGCAACCCCACGGCCTCCACGCCGCGCCTTGCCGTGCCCGGCATTCTGACAATCACTGAAGAGATCGAGACGTTTTCATGGAATGGATAGCTGACCCCACCGCCTGGCTGGGCTTGTTGACCCTGATCGTGCTGGAGCTGGTTCTGGGCATCGACAACCTGGTGTTTATCGCCATCCTCGCCGACAAACTGCCGCCCGAGCAGCGCGACCGTGCGCGGATCATCGGCCTGTCCCTGGCCTTGTTGATGCGCCTGGGCCTGCTGGCGAGTATTTCCTGGCTGGTCACCCTGACGCAGCCGCTGTTCGAGGTGTTCGACAAGAGCTTCTCCGGCCGCGACCTGATCATGCTGTTCGGGGGTGTGTTCCTGTTGTTCAAGGCCACCATGGAGTTGCACGAGCGACTCGAAGGCCATGTCGGCGAGCGCTCGTCCAACACGGCTTACGCCCTGTTCTGGCCGATCGTGGCGCAGATCGTGGTCCTCGATGCGGTGTTCTCCCTGGACGCGGTGATTACCGCCGTGGGCATGGTCGATGAACTGGCGGTGATGATGATCGCGGTGATCATCTCCATCGGCCTGATGATCGTTGCCAGCAAACCGCTGACCCGGTTCGTCAACGCGCACCCGACGGTGATCATGCTCTGTCTGGGCTTCCTGATGATGATCGGCTTCGCCCTGACCGCCGAAGGCCTGGGCTTCCACATACCCAAGGGCTACCTGTACGCGGCCATCGGCTTCTCGATCCTGATCGAAATCTTCAACCAGATCGCCCGGGCCCGGCGCAAGCGCTCCCTGCAGGGCCTGCGGCCAATGCGTGAACGCACGGCCCATGCGGTGATGCGTTTGCTCGGTGGCCGCAAGCTGGCGGCAGAGGAAGTCGGCGAGGAAATCGCCGACATGCTGGACAGTGGTGAAGTGCCCGGCGGCGAGCTGTTCGACCGTCGTGAACGAGTGATGATCAGTGGCGTGATGCAGCTGGCCGAGCGACCGATCCGCAGCGTGATGACCGTACGCGCCGATGTCGATCACATCGACCTGGCCGACGATGCCGAGACCATTCGCACGCGACTGATGCATTCGTCCTACTCGCGCCTGCCGCTGATTCGCGACGGTGCGGTGGATGAGCCGTTGGGTTTCGTGCATAAAAAAGAATTGCTCAAGGAATACCTGGCCGGTAACGAGCCCGGCCTTGAGGACTTGGCGCGCCACACCATCAACTTGCTGGACAGCTACTCGATCCTCAATGCCCTGGAGCAAATGCGCAAGGCCTCGACCCACATTGCCTTCGTGGTCAATGAATTCGGCGACTTCGTCGGCGTGCTGACCATGACCGACATACTCGAATCGATTGCCGGCGAACTGCCCGATGCCAGCGAAATCGAAGGCCCAGATGTGATCGAAGAGCAGGGCGGGTATATGGTCAGCGGTGCGTTGAACCTGGCGCGGGTACGCCAGCACACCGGCTTTGCGGCAGAACCGACCGACGACTACCAGACCCTCGCCGGACTGGTGGTGAGCCTGCTGGATCGACTGCCGATGATCGGTGACAGCCATGAATGGCAAGGCTGGCTGTTGACGGTGATGGCGGTTGAAGAGCGGCGGGTGACACGGGTGTTGCTGGCACCTTTGGGCGGGTAATTTTTGCTCTGCCTCTGAAGGCCCCTTCGCCGGCAAGGCGGTCTCGCTCCCACATTTGACCGAGGCGTGTTGACTAACACGATCAAAATGTGGGAGCGAGCCTGCTCGCGAATGCGATCTTTCAGACGAAGACTAATTCAGGTCGCTCCACACATAAGGATGCACGATATGACGCCTTTGACCGCTGCAACTACGTGAAAAAGGTGGAGGCAAGGCTCGACTTAAAGTGCTATTTTGAACACCATTAAAAGCACTCAAGGAAAAAGATCATGACGCATATCGTGCTTTCGCAGGTCGTCGCCAGCATTTCTGAACTCAAGAAAAACCCAATGGGAACAGTCGCCGCCGGTGGTGGCTTGTCCGTCGCGATTCTTAACCGCAACGAGCCGGCTTTCTATTGCGTCCCCGCCAAAGAATATGAAGCGATGATGGATCGACTGGACGACATGGAGTTGATAGCCCTCTGCCGCGAACGAGAAAACGATCCCACGATCAAGGTTTCTCTCGATGACCTATGAGTTGGAGTTTTCCGATAAGGCCTGGAAAGAGTGGCAAAAGCTTGGCGCAACGTTGAGGGAGCAGTTCAAGAAGAAATTGCAGGAGCGACTCGCAAATCCACACGTTCCGGCTGACCGGCTAAATGGGCTGGGGAATGCATACAAGATCAAGCTTCGTAATGCCGGGTATCGGCTGGTGTACCGCGTGGTCGACGAGGTGCTGGTAGTGACGGTGATAGCGGTGGGCAAGCGTGAGCGCGGAGAAGTTTATAAAGACGCAGAAAAACGCTAGGTTTCCTGAAACTGAATACCTGTAATACATCTTGTTCACCGGGTTCTGGGAGACACGCGAGCCTGCTCGCGAATACGATCTTTCATGCGACGAATGTCTCAGGTTCGAGCAAATGTGGCCCTGATACCCGCCCTGCGTAGCCATCGGTAGCGTTCCCGACCTGTGTGTTTCGTAACACCTTGTTCGCGCTTGAATACATCCTTCTGATTCCCAACACTTTTCAATCTCCCCAACATCCCCTCCACAAGCTATGGCACACTTTCTGCTATCTATTCCGTTGTTACATACCATGTTCCGGTATAGCGGAATACACATCCTCCAGGAGTGCTTGCCATGCATCGCCGACCTTCCTTGTTCAAAGCATGTGTTTTTCTCTTCGCGGCTTCGGCTGCTGCCGTGGGGGTTGCCCAGGCCGCGGACAGCAAGCTCGACAGTGTGCTGGCCCGCGGGAAGTTGATCGTCGGCACGGGCAGTACCAATGCGCCGTGGCACTTCCAGGGCGCGGACGGCAAGTTGCAGGGCTTCGATATCGATATCGCGCGGATGGTCGCCAAGGGCTTGTTCAATGATCCCAGCAAGGTCGAGTTCGTGGTGCAGTCGTCCGATGCGCGGATCCCCAATCTGCTGACCGACAAGGTCGACATGAGTTGCCAGTTCATCACCGTGACCGCCAGCCGGGCGCAGCAAGTGGCGTTTACCCTGCCGTATTATCGCGAAGGTGTCGGCCTGCTGTTACCCGCCAACAGCAAGTACAAGGAGATCGAAGACCTCAGGGCCGCCGGCGACGGCGTGACCGTTGCGGTGCTACAGAACGTGTATGCCGAAGAACTGGTGCATCAGGCGCTGCCCAAGGCCAAGGTCGATCAGTACGACAGCGTGGACCTGATGTACCAGGCGGTGAACTCCGGCCGTGCCGACGCTGCGGCGACCGATCAGTCGTCGGTCAAATACCTGATGGTGCAGAACCAGGGGCGCTATCGCACCCCTGCCTACGCCTGGAGCCCGCAGACCTATGCGTGCGCGGTCAAGCGCGGCGATCAGGACTGGCTGAACTTCGTCAACACCGCCTTGCATGAAGCCATGACCGGCGTTGAGTTCCCGACCTACGCGGCCTCGTTCAAGCAGTGGTTCGGTGTCGATCTGCCTACCCCGGCCATTGGTTTTCCCGTCGAATATAAATGATCCCGTGGGAGTGGGGCGCCGATGACGCGCCCCGTTCAAGGTGCTGCTGACCATGAACTATCAGTTGAATTTTGCCGCCGTGTGGCGCGATTTCGACACCTTGCTGGCGGGGCTCAGCCTGGGTCTTCAGCTGGCGCTGGTATCGATCGCCATCGGCTGCGTGATCGGCCTGCTGATGGCGTTTGCCTTGTTGTCCAGGCATCGCGCGTTGCGGGTGCTGGCGTCGGTGTATGTGACGGTTATCCGCAATACGCCGATCCTGGTGTTGATTCTGTTGATCTACTTCGCCTTGCCGAGCCTGGGCATTCGTCTGGACAAGATCCCGTCGTTCATCATCACGCTGTCGCTGTACGCCGGGGCGTACCTGACCGAAGTGTTTCGCGGCGGGCTGTTGAGCATTCCCAAGGGGCAGCGTGAGGCCGGGTTGGCCATCGGGCTCGGTGAGTGGCAGGTCAAGGCCTATGTCACGGTGCCGGTGATGTTGCGCAATGTGCTGCCGGCGCTGTCGAACAATTTCATTTCGCTGTTCAAGGACACCTCGCTGGCGGCGGCGATTGCCGTGCCGGAGCTGACCTATTACGCGCGCAAGATCAATGTCGAGAGCTACCGGGTGATCGAGACCTGGCTGGTGACCACAGCGCTCTATGTGGCGGCCTGTTACCTCATTGCCATGCTGCTGCGTTACCTCGAGCAACGCCTGGCGATTCGCCGATAGGAGGCCTCCATGTACGAATCTCCCAGTTGGTTGCATGAGTTGTGGGTGGCGCGGGAAGTGCTGTGGCAGGGCTTTTTGACCAGTGTGCAGGTCTCGGCCCTGGCGATTCTGCTGGGCACGATGGTCGGCATTGTTGCCGGCCTGGTGCTGACCTACGGCAAATTCTGGATGCGCGCACCGTTTCGGTTTTACGTCGATGTCATTCGCGGCACGCCGGTGTTTGTGTTGGTGCTGGCTTGCTTTTACATGGCGCCGGCGCTGGGCTGGCAGATCGGTGCCTTCGAGGCGGGTGCGTTGGGGCTGACGCTGTTTTGCGGCTCGCACGTGGCCGAGATCGTGCGCGGCGCCTTGCAAGCGTTGCCCAGTGGCCAGATGGAAGCGAGCAAAGCCATCGGCCTGACGTTCTTTCAATCCCTCGGTTATGTGCTGCTGCCTCAGGCGTTGCGGCAAATCCTGCCGACCTGGGTCAACTCGTCCACCGAGATCGTCAAGGCTTCGACCTTGCTGTCGGTGATCGGCGTGGCCGAATTGCTGCTCAGTACCCAACAGATCATCGCCCGCACCTTCATGACCCTGGAGTTCTACCTGTTCGCAGGATTGCTGTTTTTCGTCATCAACTACGCCATCGAATTACTCGGCCGGCACATTGAAAAGCGGGTGGCCTTGCCATGACACAAGCTCAAGTTTCGACGCAGAATCAAGCGCTGCTGGACATTCGTGGCCTGCACAAACAATACGGCGAGCTCGAGGTGCTCAAGGGCGTTGACCTGAGCATGCAACGCGGCAACGCCGTGACGCTGATCGGTTCCAGCGGCTCGGGCAAAACCACATTGCTGCGCTGCGTGAACATGCTCGAAGAGTTCCAGGGCGGGCAGATCCTGCTCGACGGCGAATCCATCGGTTATGACGAAGTCAACGGCAAGCGCGTGCGCCACCCGGAAAAAGTCATCGCCCGTCATCGGGCCATGACCGGCATGGCGTTCCAGCAATTCAATCTGTTCCCGCATCTCACGGCGTTGCAGAACGTCACCCTCGGCTTGCTCAAGGTCAAGAAGCTGCACAAGGATGAAGCCGTGTCGCTGGCGGAAAAATGGCTGGAGCGGGTCGGGTTGCTGGACCGTCGTGATCACTACCCCGGTCAGTTGTCCGGTGGCCAGCAACAGCGCGTGGCGATTGCCCGGGCGATTGCGATGAACCCGAGCCTGATGCTGTTCGACGAAGTCACCTCGGCCCTCGACCCGGAACTGGTGGGCGAAGTGTTGAACGTGATCAAGGGCCTGGCTGAAGACGGCATGACCATGCTGTTGGTGACCCACGAAATGCGCTTCGCCTTCGAGGTGTCGGACAAGATCGTGTTCATGAATCAGGGGCGGATCGAGGAGCAAGGGCCGCCCAAGGAGCTGTTCGAGCGCCCGCAATCGCCACGCCTGGCGGAATTTCTCAAGAACACGCGATTCTGACGTTTACCCAAGAATTTTCACATTTCAATCAGGAGAGACACTCATGAGCATCACTCGTTACGGCACTGGCAGCACCGCCGGTGGCGGTCAGCCCCGTCCTTTTGCCCGCGCAGTCGAAGCCGATGGCTGGCTGCACGTGTCCGGGCAGGTGCCGGCGGTGGATGGCGAGATCATAGCGGGCGGTATCGTCGAGCAGACTCACCAGACCATGAAGAACCTGATCGCGATTCTCGAAGAGGCCGGTTATGGCCTGGAAGACGTGGTGCGCACCGGTGTATGGCTGGACGACCCGCGGGATTTCTGGAGTTTCAACAAGGTGTTTTCCGAGTATTTCAAAAGCGAGCACGCACCGGCGCGGGCCTGTGTGCAGGCGAGCATGATGGTGGATTGCAAGGTTGAGATCGATTGCGTCGCGTACAAGAAGAAGGCCTGAACCGCGATCGCTCTTGTAGGAGCTGCCGAAGGCTGCGAGCTTTTGGCGATTTTGGACCCGTCGCATGGGCAAGATCAAAAGATCGCAGCCTGCGGCAGCTCCTACGGGCCACATTGAATGGGAACCTGAAGACATGACCGAAGACACCATCAAGCGCCGGGCGCGCGGTCTGGACCGGGCGTTCGATATCCTAGATTTCCTCAAGGAGATCGGCCAGCCCCTGCGCCCGAATGAAATCGCCAGTGGCATCGGCAGCCCGAAATCCACGGTCTATGAACTGGTCGCCTCTCTGCTCGAACGGCGCATCCTCGAGCCCGTGGGCAAGGACGGGCACGTCTACCTTGGCCGTCAGCTGTACTTCCTCGGACAGGCGCATTTGCGTCATTTCGACCTGACCCGCGAGGCCGATCACGCCCTGCAGGAGATCGTCAGCCAGACCCATGAAACCGCGCAGATGTGCCTGCTCAACGGGCGCAAATACACGGTGGCGCTGATGAAGGAGGGCGAGCGGCATTTTCGCATTTCCTCGGACATCGGTGAAAACGCGCCGATCCCCTGGACCGCTTCCGGGCGCTTGCTGCTGGCGCACCTGAGCGACCAGGCCATCGTTGACCTGATCGACCCTGACGACTTCATTCTGCCCAGCGGCGAGCGTTTGCCGCTGGAACAGTTTCTCAATGAAATTCGTCAGGCCGGCATCGATGGATTCTTCTCCTTCGACAGCGTCGCCGACACCTTCACCCATTGCTTCGCCGCCCCGGTCAAGGACCCCGGCGGTGTGGTCATCGCGACCCTGTGCATCGTCGCCCCCCGGGCCGATGCCAGAAGCAACTACAACGACTATCGCCGAGTGCTGATCGACAGCGCCAACAGCCTGGCCCGTCGCATCAACGAATAACCGTGGCTGCTCGCGGCCGCGAATGTGAGGAGTTCGACCATGTATTCTGCCAAAAATACTGCCGCCGTAGAAAAGGGCTTTGCCCACACGGGTGCCAACCTGGTGCGCGACGTCAGCCTGCCGGCGCTGGTGCTGCATCGCGAGGCGCTGGAACACAACATTCGCTGGATGCAGGCGTTTGTCAGCGACAGCGGCGCGGAACTGGCGCCCCACGGTAAAACCAGCATGACGCCTGCGCTGTTTCGCCGCCAACTCGATGCCGGTGCCTGGGGCATCACGCTGGCCAGCGCCACCCAGACCCGTGCGGCGTACGCCCACGGCGTGCATCGGGTGTTGATGGCCAACCAGTTGGTCGGCACGCCGAACATGGCGCTGATCGCCGATCTGCTGGCGGACCCGACCTTCGACTTCTATTGCATGGTCGATCATCCGGACAACGTCGCTGACCTGGGTGCGTATTTCGCCTCTCGCGGCGTGCGATTGAATGTCATGATCGAGTACGGCGTAGTCGGTGGTCGTTGTGGTTGCCGCAGCGAAGGGGAAGTACTCGCGCTGGCCAAGGCCATTGCCGCCCAGCCGGCCCTGGCGCTGACCGGGATCGAAGGCTATGAAGGGGTGATTCACGGTGATCATGCGGTGACGGGCATCCGCGAGTTCGCCGCGTCCCTGGTACGTCTGGCGGTGCAATTGCAGGACAGCGGCGCGTTTGCCATCGCCAAGCCGATCATCACCGCCTCGGGCTCGGCCTGGTACGACCTGATCGCCGAATCCTTCGAGGCCCAGAATGCCGGTGGACGTTTCCTCAGCGTGCTGCGTCCCGGCAGCTATGTGGCTCACGACCACGGCATCTATAAAGAAGCGCAGTGCTGCGTGCTCGACCGTCGCAGCGATCTGCACGAAGGCCTGCGCCCGGCGCTGGAGGTCTGGGCGCATGTGCAGTCGTTGCCGGAACCGGGGTTTGCGGTGATCGCCCTGGGCAAGCGCGACGTGGCCTACGACGCCGGCCTGCCCGTGCCTCTGCTGCGCTACAAGGCGGGTGTGTTGCCAGCGACGGGCGACGACGTCAGTGCCTGCAAGGTGACGGCGGTCATGGATCAGCATGCGTTCATGACGGTGGCGGCGGGGGTCGAGTTGCGGGTGGGGGACATCATTTCCTTTGGTACTTCCCATCCGTGCCTGACGTTCGACAAGTGGCGTATCGGGTGTCTGGTGGATGAGCAGTTGAATGTTATCGAGACCATGGAAACCTGTTTTTAAGGCTTGAGACCGCGGTGTTGCCATCGCGAGCAAGCTCGCTCCCACAGGGGGCGATGGTGAACATTAAATTTATGTTCAACACAAATAACTGTGGGAGCGGGCTTGCCCGCGAAGGCGCCCGCCAGGACACCACCGAAACACCAGAGACCCCACAACATGAACCCCATCAACACCCTCGGCCCCAACCCCCCACGCATCGCCCTGATCGGCGAATGCATGATCGAGTTGCAGCAACGCGCCGACGGCAGCCTGCAACAAAGCTTCGGCGGCGACACCTTGAACACGGCGGTCTACCTGGCCCGGGAACTGGGCGAGGGCGGCACGGTGGATTACGTCACGGCCCTGGGCGACGACAGTTTCAGCGACGCCATGTGTCAAGGCTGGGCTGCCGAAAATATCGGCCTGGGCATGGTCCAGCGCTTGCCTGGGCGCTTGCCCGGCCTGTATTGCATCCAGACCGATGCGGCCGGCGAGCGACGATTTCTCTACTGGCGCAACGAGGCGGCCGTGCGCGATTGCTTCACCACCCCGGCCGCCGCACCGATTCTGGCGGCACTACCGGATTACGACGTGCTGTATTTCAGCGGCATCACCCTGGCGGTACTCGGTGCGCAGGGGCGCGAAAAGTTGCTGGACACCCTGATCGAGGCCCGGCAACGGGATGCGCGAATCGTGTTCGACAACAACTACCGGCCGCGCTTGTGGGCCTCGGTCGAGGACGCGCGCGGGGCCTATCGCAGCGTGCTGCCCTATGTCGACCTGGCGTTGCTCACGGTCGATGATGAGCAGGCGTTGTTTGGCTTTGCCGATTGTGCGGCGGTGTTTGCTGCTTACGAGCAGGTCGGCACACCGGAGGTGGTGCTCAAGCGCGGCGCCGAGGCGTGTCTGATTCGATGTGGCGGCGAGTCGTTTGAAGTGCAGGCGCAGAAGGTTGAGCGGGTGGTGGATACCACGGCGGCCGGGGATTCATTCAGTGCGGCGTATCTGGCCAGTCGGTTGAAGGGTGGCAGTCCGGTTGATGCGGCAGAGGCCGGGCATCGGTTGGCGAGTCGGGTGATTCAGGTGCCGGGGGCGTTGATTCCGAAGTAGGTGGAGGGTGGCCGCCTGCTGCGCAGTCGGTTCGCTGGCAAGCCAGCTCCTACAGGTCCTGGTGTGGATGCGATCTGTGCCCACACACAACCCCCTGTAGGAGCTGGCTTGCCAGCGAAAGGTCCCTCAAGGCAATCGCCTAATCCCGATAAAACACCTGCACCAGGTGATACCCAAACTTGCTCTTGACCGGCCCATGCACCACCCGCAGCGGTTTCTTGAAGATTACCGCATCGATTACGCCAACCATCTGCCCGGGCCGCACTTCACCCAGGTCGCCGCCGCGCTTGCCGGACGGGCAGGTCGAGTACTTCTTGGCCAGCACATCGAACGCTTCACCCTTGGCGATGCGTTGTTTGAGTTGCTCGGCTTCTTCCGAGGTTTTCACCAGAATATGGCGGGCTTGAGCTTTCATTGGCGGTACCTTGCAACGGTGGTGGCTATGGGGGCAGCGGGGGGGCGCGCGATTATGCCTGATCTCGCTTGGGTCCACCGATCATCGTGCGAATCTTGTTGGCCAGCAGGTCGATGGAGAAGGGCTTGGCCACCATGTCCATCCCTTCTTCGAGGAAGCCCTGGCGTTCGGCGGCTTTCTCCGCGTATCCGGTCATGAACAGCACTTTGAGGTCGGGTCGGTGCTGGCGGGCGATTTCTGCCAGTTGCCGTCCATTCATGCCCGGTAGCCCGACATCGGTCACCAGCAGATCGATCCGCAGGTCGGATTCGAGCAACGGCAGGGCGGTGTTCGCGTCTTCGGCTTCGTGGGCGTGATAACCCAGTGCGTTGAGCAGGTCGAGCACCAACATGCGCACCGCCGGATCGTCCTCCACCAGCACCACGGTTTCACCGGCAATCGCCGCTGGCGCCTGGCTGGTGACCGGCGACTCCGCCGGGTCCGGTACAGCCACGTACAACCGTGGCAAGTACAGGCGAACACTGGTGCCCTGACCCGGCAGGCTGAACAGGCTGACATGGCCGCCGGACTGCTGGGCGAATCCGTAGATCATCGACAGCCCCAGACCAGTGCCCTGGCCGATGGGTTTGGTGGTGAAGAACGGGTCGAAGGCCTTGGCCAGTACCGACGGTGTCATGCCGGTACCGTTGTCGCTGACGGCGATCATCACGTAATCCCCGGCCTTGACCGGCTCCAGGGTGGTGATGTCGCTACCGTCGAGGTAGACGTTGGCGGTTTCGATCAGCAATTGGCCGCCATCGGGCATTGCATCCCGGGCGTTGATCACCAGGTTGAGCAAGGCGTTTTCCAATTGACTGACGTCGGTGTTGACCGGCCAGATTTCATCGGCCAGGTGCAATTTGAGCTCGATATGGTCGCCTTTGGTGCGGCTGAGCAGGTCTTCCAGGGAATGGATCAGCTCGTTGGCATTGAGCGGTTTGCGATCCAGTGACTGACGCCGGGAGAACGCCAGCAGCCGATGGGTCAGGGCGGCGGCGCGATGGGCCGAGGACACCGCCGCCTCGGTGAATCGGCCGATTTCCGCGGCGCGCCCTTCTGCGATGTAACGCTGCATCAGGTCGAGGCTGCCGATGATCCCGGTGAGCATATTATTGAAGTCATGGGCGATGCCGCCGGTGAGCTGGCCGACCGCTTCCATTTTCTGCGCATGGCGCAACGCCTCTTCGGCGCGTTCGCGTTCGAACATCTCGTTGAGCAGTTTCTCATTGGCTTCGGCCAGTTGCCGGGTGCGGGCGCTGACGCGTTCTTCGAGGGTCTCGTTGAGGTTGCGCAGGGCTTCTTCGGTCTGTTTGCGCTCGGTCTCGTCGATCACGAAAATGTAGAAGCCATTCACTGCGCCATCCGGGCCGTGACGCGGCAGGTAATTCATCAATGCCTGGCGGATGCTGCCATCACGATGGGCGGCGCTGATGCTGAAGCAGCAGGCTTTACCCGACAGTGCCTCGGCGATGTATCCGGCACGCAGGTTGTAGGCTTCTTCGCCCAGTACCTCGAGAACCGTCCGACCATAGAGTTCCTGGGGTGTCAGACCGTACCAGTCGAGGTAAGCGGCGTTGTTCAGGCGAAAGCGCTCGCTGCTGTCGACGTAACTGATCAGGATCGGCATTGCGTTGATGATCAGTTGCAGCTCGGTCTGGCTCTGGCGCAGTGCCTGCTCGGTGAGTTTGCGTTCGGTCAGGTCCAGGGCGGCGCCCAGGAAACGGATGGGTCGGCCATGGTGGTCCTTGTAGCAACGACCCCGGGCGAACACCCAGCGCAACTGGCCGTCGGGCTGCAGCAGGCGGTATTCCTCGGCATATTCGGTGCCGTGGGTAATGGAATGCTTGATGCTGCGGGTGACCATGGCGCGGTCTTCCGGGTGCACGGCATGCAGGTAGTCACTGATGGGCAACTGGCTGGCGAGCAGCGGGTCGACGCCATGCAGTTGGGCGAAATGGGTGTCGGCAATGAAACGGTCTTCGCCGATGTCCCAGTCCCAGGTGCCGACGGCATCGGTGGCGGCCAGGGCCAGTTGCAGGCGCTCCTCGGTTTCATGCTGGGCCTTGAGGCTGGCGGCCGAGCGCTGTTCCAGTTCCAGCGCGATGCGTCGGCGCTCGTTGGTTTCGATGGCGGTGACCAGAATCCCGGCCACCTGGGCGCTTTCATCGCGGATGGGGCTGTAGGTCAGGTCCAGCCAGAAGTCGGAATCATGGCCATCGCGTTGTAAAGTGAAGCGCTGCTCGCTGTAGGTGCGCACTTGTCCTTGTAGGACAGCGCTGTAAATCGGGTCGGTAAAGTCTTTGAGTTCCGGCCAGATCTGGTGCGTGGGTTGTCCGAATGCGTGTGGATGCTTGCTGCCGGCCAGCAGGGCGAAGCCATCGTTGTAGATCTGTGTGAGTTTTGGCCCCCACAGCAACAGCATGGGCATCGGCGAATGAATGACGATGTCCACGGCGGTGCGCAGGCTCTGTGGCCAGCTACTGGCGGTGCCCAGCGGCGTGCATGTCCAGTCCAGCCTGGCAATCAAGGCCTGGGCATCGCTGCCGGTCGGTGATGCGTTCATCAAATTGTCCTGCACTAAGTCGGTGTGGCGGCGTCTACTATCCTTGCATGGCGGTAGACGCTGTATGACCTGATTAAGGTCATTTTTATCCATTGAATGCTTCGCGGATGCTTTTTGCCATGGAAATCGATGCATTGTTGAAAGTCCTGGCTCACCAGGATGGCTCCGATTTATACCTGTCCACGGGTGCGCCACCCAGTGCGAAGTTTGATGGAGTGCTCAAGCCCCTGGCCGAGCGGCCGTTCAAACCCGGGGAAGTCGCCGCCATTGCCGCGTCCATCATGGACGCCGAACAGCGTCTGGAGTTCGATCGGGAACTGGAGATGAACCTGGCGATCTCGTTGGCGGGTATCGGGCGCTTTCGGGTCAATATTTTCAAGCAGCGTAACGATGTGTCGATCGTGGTGCGCAACGTCAAACTCGACATTCCGCGCTTTGAAGACCTCAAGCTGCCCTCGGTGTTGCTCGAAGCAGTCATGCTCAAACAGGGGCTGATGCTGTTCGTCGGCGCCACCGGATCGGGCAAGTCAACCTCGCTGGCGGCACTGATCGACTATCGCAACCGCCACAGCAGCGGTCATATCATCACCATCGAAGACCCGGTCGAGTACATCCATCGGCACAAGAAGTCGATCATCAATCAGCGCGAGGTCGGCGTCGATACCCGCAGTTTTCATGCCGCGCTGAAAAATACTTTGCGCCAGGCGCCGGACGTGGTGCTGATCGGCGAAATTCGCGACCGCGAAACCATGGAGCATGCGCTGGCGTTTGCCGATACCGGCCATCTGGTGATCTCGACGCTGCATGCGCACAATGCCAATCAGGCGTTGGACCGAATCATCAATTTCTTCCCCGAAGAACGTCGCGCGCAACTGCTCAATGACCTGGGGAATAACCTCAAGGCCTTCGTTTCCCAGCGCCTGGTGCCCACCCGCGACGGCCATCGCCGGGCCGCGGTGGAGGTGATGCTGGGCTCGCCGACGATCGGCGACCTGATCCGGCGCAACGAGTTTGCCGAACTCAAGGGGATCATGGAAAAGTCGCAGGAGGTGGGAATGCAGACCTTCGACGGTGCGCTTTTTGCGCTGGTCATCGAAGGGGCGATCGATGAGGAAGAGGCGCTCAAGCATGCGGATTCGGTGAATAACTTGCGATTGCGCTTGAAGTTGCATGCCGAAACGTCACCGGGGCTCCATGCCCCTCCCGGCGAATGGGGACTCATGGACTGACCCGTACCCTGTAGGAGCCAGGCTTGCCGGCGATGGTCGTTAACGATAACGCGTGAGATCTGATTAAACGCGGCGCACTTGAGTCCATCGCTGGCAAGCCAGCTCCTACAGGGACGTGTTTCAATCCATGAGTTCGCGGCGATCGCGAAATTGTTCCAGCGCCTCGGGATTGGCCAGGGCATCGGTGTTTTTCACCGGTTGCCCATGCACCACATTGCGCACCGCCAGTTCGACCACCTTGCCGCTGATCGTCCGTGGAATGTCCGTCACCGCCACAATCTTCGCCGGCACATGCCGTGGCGTGGTGTTGGCGCGGATGACCTGGCGAATCTGCTGTTGCAGGGCATCGTCCAGTTCGACGTCATCGCGCAAACGGACAAACAGCACCACCCGCACATCATCCTGCCACTGTTGGCCGATGGCCACGCTGTCGAGCACTTGGGGGACTTTCTCCACCTGACGGTAGATTTCCGCCGTGCCAATGCGCACGCCGCCCGGGTTGAGCACCGCGTCCGAACGCCCATGGATCAGCATTGCGCCGTGTTCCAACTGTTCGGCGTAATCGCCCTGGGCCCAGACCCCCGGGAACAGACTGAAGTACGAAGCGCGCAGCTTTTCCCCGGTCGGGTCATTCCACAAACCGATGGGCATTGCCGGGAAGTGCCGGGTGCAGACCAGTTCGCCTTTTTCGCCAACGACAGCAGTCCCCGCATCATTCCAGACTTCGACGGCCATGCCCAAGCTCTTGCCCTGGATTTCCCCGCGACGAACCGGCAGCAGCGGATTGCCGTTCACAAAACACGAAACGATGTCGGTCCCGCCGGACATCGATGCCAGGCACAGGTCGCGCTTGAAGTCGCGGTAAACATAGTCGTAGCTCTGGGGTGACAGCGCGGAGCCGGTGCACAGCAGGGTTTTCAGGCTGCCCAGATCATGGCTCTGCCGCGGCTTTACGCCGTTGCTTTCCAGGGTCGCCAGGTATTTGGGGCTGGTGCCGAACACGCTGATGCGTTCGTCGTCGATCAGATCGACCAGACGTTCCGGCCCGGGATAAAAGGGCGAGCCGTCATACAGCACCACGGCACTGTCCACGGCCAGGGCCGAGACCAGCCAGTTCCACATCATCCAGCCGCAGGTGGTGTAGTAAAACAACCGGTCGCCGGGGCCCAAGTCGCAATGCAACCCATGTTCCTTGACGTGTTGCAGCAGAACACCACCGGTGCTGTGGATGATGCATTTGGGGATGCCGGTGGTGCCGCTGGAATAAAGGATGTACAGCGGATGAGCGAAGGGCACGGGCACGAAATCCGGCTCGCCGCCAGGCGCGTAGAAATCATCCCAGAGCGTGACGTTGGCCTGGGTATGAAATGCTTCGATGCGCGCCTGTGGCCGCGCGTAAGGCACGACGACCAACTGTTGCAGGGAGGGCAATTGAGCGAGTATTTCGTTGATCTTGGCCGTCTGGTCGATCTCCTTGCCGGCGTAGCGGTAACCGGCGCAGGTGATCAGCACTGTCGGCTCGATCTGGCCGAAGCGATCGACCACCCCCTGGGTGCCGAAGTCCGGCGACGAGCAGGACCAGATCGCCCCGAGGCTGGTGGTGGCGAGCATGGCTACCAGGGTTTGCCAGGTGTTCGGCATGCACGCGGCCACGCGGTCGCCCAGGCCGACACCGGCGGCGATCAAACCGTTCTGGAAACCGGCGACGTGTTCTGCCAGTTCGGCCCAGGTCAATTGTTCACGTTGACCGTTTTCACCAATGGCTACCACCGCCACGGCATCGTCGCGACGTCGCAGCAGGTGCTCGGCGAAGTTCAGGGTGGCGCCGGGAAACCACTGGGCGCTGGGCATTTGCGCGCCTTCGACCAGCACCGCGTCGGGTTGCTCGTGAAAGCGGATGTCGAAGAAATCGACGATGGCCTGCCAGAAGTCGACCCGCTGCTCGATGGACCATTGATGCAGGGCGGAGTAGTCGGCGACATCGAGGTGATGGCGTTGATTGATGAAACGCCGGAAGGCGTCCATGCGCGTCTTGCTGATGCGCTCGGCGCCGGGTTGCCAGAGGATGTCGGACATAATTTGCCTCTTCTTGTTGGCGAGTGCTGCGCACCCGATCGCGGGCAACCACGCTCCCACAGATTTTGTGGTGGGTATCGAATTTAGGTTCGACACAAAACCTGTGGGAGCGTGGCTTGCCCGCGAAGAACGATAACGCGGTCTAACGGCTGGTTACTGCGCCAACCACCCACCATCGATATTCCACGCCGCGCCCCTGACCTGGCTGCCGGCTTCGCTGCACAGAAACAGTACCAGTTCACCCAATTGCGGCGGTGTCACGAACTCGCCGGACGGCTGCTTCTCGGCCAGCAAATCATGCTGCGCCTGTTGCGGCTCGATGCCGGTCGCGATGCGGGCGTCGATCTGTTTCTGCACCAGCGGCGTCAACACCCAGCCGGGGCAGATGGCGTTACACGTCACATTCGACCTGGCCGTTTCCAGGCCGACCACCTTGGTCAAACCGATCACCCCATGCTTGGCCGCCACATACGCCGCCTTGCCCACCGAACCGACCTGCCCGTGCACCGAGGCGATATTGATGATCCGCCCCCAGCCCTTGGCACGCATGCCCGGCAGGCTCAAGCGGGTGCCGTGGAACACCGACGACAGATTGATCGCAATGATCGAGTCCCAGCGTTCTACAGGGAAGTCTTCCACCGCAGCCACGTGCTGGATCCCGGCGTTATTGACCAGAATGTCCACGCCGCCGAACTCGCGCTCGGCGTAGGCGATCATCTCGGCAATCTGTGCCGGATCGCTCACGTCAGCCGGATGATGGCCGACCTTGCCACCGCTTTTGTTACTGATCTGCTCCACTTCGGCAATCACCGTGGAGGCATCGCCGAATCCATTGAGGATCAGGTTGGCGCCAGCCTTGGCCAGGCTCAGGGCGATGCCCAGGCCGATGCCGCTGGTGGAACCGGTGACCAGTGCAGTCTTGCCCGAAAGAGTTGTCATGAATACCTCACACAATGCCAGTGGCGTAGAAAGTACCGATCACTACAAAGACCGCCAGGGTCTTGATCAGCGTAATACAGAAAATGTCTTTGTAAGCTTCGCGGTGGGTCAGGCCGGTGACCGCCAGCAAGGTAATCACCGCGCCGTTGTGCGGCAGGGTGTCCATGCCGCCGCTGGCCATCGCAGCGACCCGGTGCATTACTTCCAATGGAATGTTGGCCGCATGGGCGGCTGCGATGAAGTCGTTGGCCATGGCCGCCAGGGCAATGCTCATGCCGCCCGAGGCCGAACCGGTGATGCCGGCCAGCAGGGTCACGGTGACCGCTTCATTGACCAGCGGGTTGGGAATGCTCTTGAGCCAGTCGGCCAGCACCAGGAAGCCCGGCAAGGAGGCGATCACTGCGCCAAAGCCGTACTCCGACGCGGTGTTCATCGCGGCCAGCAACGATCCACCGACCGCACTGCGACTGCCTTCGGCCAACTTGCCGCGAATCGCCTGGAAACCGAACACCAACACCATGATGATGCCGACCAGCAAGGCTGCCTGGACCGCCCAGATCGCCGTGAGCTTGGCGATTTCGGTGGTCACCGGCGCCGCCATGCCCGGCAGCGCGAGGCTGTGGGTCGTGCCGTACCACTGTGGAATCCACTGGGTGAACAGCAGGTTCATGATGCCGACGGCCAGCAACGGCGACAGCGCGATCCACGGATTTGGCAGCTTGATATCGGCAGCGGTTTCCGGCTCATTGCGCAGTTCGGTGCCATAGCCTTCACCGGCTGCCTGAGCCTTGTTGCGCTGGCGCTGCAGGAACAGCATGCCGGCGCAGACCACGAAGATCGAGCCGATCAGGCCCAGCCAAGGCGCGGCCCAGGCGGTGGTGTTGAAGAAGGTGCTGGGGATGATGTTCTGGATCTGCGGGGTGCCGGGGAGGGCGTCCATGGTGAACGAGAACGCGCCGAGGGCGATGGTCGCCGGGATCAGGCGTTTGGGAATATTGCTTTGGCGGAACATCTCGGCGGCAAACGGATAGACCGCAAACACCACCACGAACAGCGACACGCCGCCGTAGGTGAGCAACGCGCAGACCAGCACGATCACCAGCATCGCCTGGCGGGTGCCAAGCAACCGAATCGCTGCCGCAACGATAGAGCGCGAGAAGCCCGACAGCTCGATCAGTTTGCCGAATACCGCGCCAAGCAGGAATACCGGGAAGTACAGTTTGATGAAGCCGACCATTTTTTCCATGAACACCCCGGTGAAGGCAGGAGCGACGGCGGAAGGGTCGGTGAGCAGAACGGCGCCGAGGGCGGCAATCGGGGCAAAGAGGATAACGCTATAGCCACGGTAGGCCGCGAGCATCAGCAGCGCGAGGGCTGCCAAGGCAATGATCACACTCATGGTGTGTCTCCTGGATTGTTATTTTTGTTGGTGGATCTATGTGGGGGAGGGCTATAGCGAGATTCGTGCCATGAGTGCAACATGTTGAAATATAAGGATATTTATTTGTTTTGGTGATATTGATGAGTTTTTTGTCTCTGTTTTGAGAACACTGCTGAGCGTTAGGGCCTCTTCGCTGGCAAGCCAGCTCCTACAGGGTGTGCGGCGTGCATACGATTCTGTAGGAGCCGGCTTGCCGGCGAAGAGCGCGCAGCGCTTCAAGGCTGTATCTACAAATAGAGATTTATGTCTCTTTACAGAGACTCAGCAATTCCCAACGCCACCATCTTCTTGTACAACGTCGACCGCCCCAGTCCCAGCCGCGCCGCCGCTTCAATCACTTTCCCTTCGCACTGCGCCAGGGCCGATTCAATCAACTGCCGGTCAAACCGCTGTCGAGCCTCGCTGAAGGTCTCATGGGCAACCGCCTCGATATTCAACGGCGACACCCGCTCCACCGGCATGAACGTACCGATCGCCGCCCGGATATCCATGGCATTCAGTATCAGGTCATCGCTGAGCAACGCCGCCCGCTCCAGCACGTTACGCAATTCGCGAATGTTCCCCGGCCAGGCGTGTTGCCCCAACAATTCAAGCGCCTCGCTGTTCAGTTCATGCCGGCTGCGCAGTTCTTCGAGGATCGCTTCGCTCAGCGCCGGCAGATCGTCAAGGCGATCGCGCAAGGGTGGGACCTGAATCGGCAGCACATTGAGGCGATAATACAAATCCGCCCGAAACTCGCCGCGTTTGATCGCCGCTTCCAGGTCGGTGGACGTGGCGGCGATCACCCGCACATCGCTCTGGATCACTTCGTTGGAGCCCACCGGCTCGAATTCCTTTTCCTGCAGCACCCGCAGCAACTTGCTTTGCAGGGGCAGCGGCATGTCGCCGATTTCATCGAGGAACAAGGTGCCGCCCTGGGCGATCTGCAACTTGCCGGCGCGGCCCTTGCGCTCGGCGCCGGTAAACGCGCCGGGCGCGGTGCCGAAGAATTCGGCCTCCAGCAGCGACTCGGGAATCGCCGCGCTATTGATGCTGACAAAGGCTTTGTGCGCACGGGGCGAGGCCCCGTGGATCGCCTGGGCCAGCAATTCCTTGCCGGTCCCGGTTTCACCGAGCAGCAGCACCGGCGAGTCGGCGCTGGCGCTGCGCCGGGCACGACGTTTGACCTCCAGGCTGGCGGCGCTGGTGCCGATGAAGTGGGCGAAGTTGTATTTGGTCTGCCGCGCCCGCAACAGTGAACGCGTGGAAGCCAGCTCTTCCTGCATGCTCATGTAGCGCTTGAGCATCGGCGACAGGCTGCGCAATTCGTCGAACAGGGCAAAGCCGATGGCACCGATCACTACTCCGGCATCGTCGTGAATCGGCAGGCGCATCACCACCAGCGGTTCCTTGGGGGTGTCTTGCATGTCGAGCAAGATCGGCCGGCCGCTGCGCACCACCTCACGCAGCAGGCTGCCGGGGATCACGCTTTCGCAGGCTTTGCCGATGGCCACTTGCGCCGATTCCAGGCCAAAGCGCTTGGCGTAGCGCTCGTTCATCCAGACGATATTGGCGTCGCGATCGACGATCACCGTGCCTTCACTCGACTGCTCGATGATTTCGAACAATGAACGGATCGCCAGCAGGCGGACCTGTTGGTAGTCCTTGAGGCTTTCGGTGGTGTTCATTGGTGTCATATCCAGAAAGTGTGGTGTCTATGCTGGCCCCATCGCGAGCAAGCTCGCTCCCACAGGGGATTTGCGTCGTCCACGAATCCCCTGTGGGAGCGAGACCGGCTTGCCGGCGAAGGGGGCGACGCGGTCTTACTGCGTGACGCGAATTATGCCCACCCCAACTGCGCCGCCGCCAACAGCTCTTTGGTATAGGCATGCTGCGGCGACTCGAACACCTCGTGGCTGGCACCGCTTTCCACCACTTTGCCATCCTTGATCACGATCATGTCGTGGGCCAGGGCGCGCACGACTGCCAGGTCGTGGCTGATGAACAGGTAGGTCAGTCCGTGTTTTTCCTGAAGCTGACGGAGCAGGGCGACCACTTGTTTTTGCACGGTGCGGTCCAGCGCCGAAGTCGGTTCGTCCAGCAGGATCAGCGCCGGTTTCAACACCAGCGCCCGGGCGATGGCGATGCGCTGGCGTTGGCCGCCGGAAAATTCGTGGGGGTAACGATGGCGGCTTTGCGGGTCGAGGCCGACTTCTTCCAGCGCCCGAATGACCTCGGCCTTGCATTCGTCCTCAGTCAAGCGGCTATGCACTTCCAGGCCTTCACTGGTGATCTGCGCCACCGACATCCGAGGGCTGAGGCTGCCGAAGGGATCCTGGAACACCACCTGCATTTTCTTGCGCCAAGGCCGCAGTTGCTTTTGCGACAAGCCGTCCAGCGCTTCACCCTGAAAGCGAATGCTGCCGTCGGAATCGAGCAGGCGCAGGATCGCCTGGCCCAGGGTCGACTTGCCGGAACCGGATTCACCGACAATGCCCAGGGTCTTGCCGCGCTGGACATTCAGGCTGATGCCATCCACCGCGTGCAAATACGTCTTGCGTTGGAACAGTCCGCCGCCGAGGGCGAACCGCACGCACAGGTTGGTCACTTCCAGCACATTCTCGCGCTCGTCCCGGGGCAGGGCTTCACCTTCGGGTTCAGCGTTGAGCAGCACGCAGCTGTAGGGATGTTTCGGTTCGGTGAACAGCGTCTCGCAAGGTGCTTGTTCGACGATTTCCCCGGCTTTCATCACGCACACGCGCTGGGCGATGCTGCGCACCAGATTGAGGTCGTGACTGATCAACAGCAGCGACATGCCGAGGCGCTTCTGCAGGGATTTGAGCAGCAGCAGGATCTTGCGCTGCACCGTCACGTCCAGCGCGGTGGTGGGTTCGTCGGCGATCAGCAGTTCCGGCTCACAGGCCAGGGCCATGGCGATCATCACCCGTTGGCGCTGGCCGCCGGACAATTGATGGGGGTAGGCCTTGAGCCGCTCCTGGGGTTTCTGGATGCCCACCAGGTGCAGCAATTCGAGAATTCGCGCCTGCGCCGCCTTGCCGGTCAGCCCCTTGTGCAACAGCAGGGTTTCGCCGATCTGTTTTTCGACGCTGTGCAGTGGGTTGAGGGACGACATCGGCTCCTGGAAGATCATCGCGATCCGGTTGCCCCGCAACTCACGCAATGTGGTGGAGGAGGCGCCAAGCAGTTCCTTGCCGCGATAGCGAATGCTGCCGCGGGTGTCGGTGCCGGTCTCGGGGAGCAGTTGCAGGATCGAGTGCGCGGTCACCGACTTGCCGGAGCCCGACTCGCCCACCAGGGCCAGGCACTCGCCGGGACGGATGTCCAGGCACAGGTTGCGCACCACGGTCTGGCCGCTGAAGGCCACGCAGAGGTCACGGATTTCGATCAGGTTGTCAGTCATATAAACGCCTGCCTCATGGCCTTGGATCAAGATCGCGGATCAAGATCGCGGATCAAAGGCGTCGCGCAACGCCTCACCGATAAACACCAGTAAAGAAAGAATCAACGCCAGGGTGAAGAACGCGGTCAGTCCCAGCCACGGCGCCTGCAGGTTCTGCTTGCCCTGACCGATCAACTCGCCCAGGGACGCACTGCCGGCCGGCATGCCGAAACCGAGAAAATCCAGGGCCGTGAGGGTCGAGATCGCCCCGGTCAAAATGAAGGGCAGATAACTGAGGGTCGCATTCATCGCGTTCGGCAGGATATGCCGCACGATCACCTTGCGGTCGCTCAGGCCCAGGGCTCGGGCGGCCTTGACGTATTCCAGGTTACGCCCGCGCAGGAACTCGGCGCGCACCACGTCGACCAGGGCCAGCCAGGAAAAAAGCGCCATGATCCCCAGCAGCCACCAGAAATTCGGCTCGACGAACCCCGAGAGGATGATCAGCAGGTACAACACCGGCAACCCGGACCAGACCTCCAGCAGTCGCTGACCCAAGAGGTCGACCCAGCCACCGTAATAGCCTTGCAGCGCGCCGGCCGCGATGCCGATCAGCGCGCTGACCAGGGTCAGCATCAAGGCGAACAGGATCGACACCCGGGCACCGAAAATCACCCGGGCCATCACGTCCCGGGCCTGGTCGTCGGTGCCCAGCCAGTTGACCTTCGACGGCGGGCTCGGTGCCGGTTTGTCCAGATCATAGTTGGGCGTGTCGTCACTGAACGGGATGGGTGGAAACAGCAGCCAGCCGCCGTCCTTCTTGATCAGGTTCTGCACGTAGTCGCTGCGGTAATCCGCCTGGAACGGCAGCTGGCCGCCGAACTCCTGCTCGGTGTGGCGTTTGAAGGCAGGGAAGTACAGCGAACCCTGATAACCCACCACCAGCGGTTTGTCGTTGGCGATCAGCTCACCGCCAAGCGTCAGCAGGAACAGGCCGATAAACAGCCACAGCGACCACCAGCCACGACGGTTTTTCTTGAAGCGTTCGAAACGGCGACGGCCCAGCGGCGAGAGCTTGAACATCAGGCGTTCCTCGCGGCGAAGTCGATGCGCGGGTCGACCAGGGTGTAGCACAGGTCGCCGACGATTTTTATCAGCAGGCCGAACAGGGTGAAGATGAACAGCGAGCCGAACACCACCGGATAGTCCCGCGACACCGCGGCTTCGTAGCTCATGCGACCCAGGCCATCGAGGGAGAAAATCACTTCGATCAGCAGGGAACCGGCGAAAAATACGCTGATAAAGGCCTGGGGTATCCCCGATACCACCAGCAACATGGCGTTGCGAAACACGTGGCCATACAGCACCCGGCGCTCGCTCATGCCCTTGGCGCGGGCGGTGACCACGTACTGGCGGGTGATTTCATTGAGGAAGGAGTTCTTGGTCAGGATGGTCAGGGTGGCGAAGCCGCCGATCACCAGCGAGGTGACCGGCAACACCAGGTGCCAGAAATAGTCGGCGATCTTGCCCAGGGTCGACAGCGACTCGAAGTTATCCGAGACCAGGCCCCGCACCGGAAACCAGTTCAACGAAGTGCCCCCGGCGAACACCACGATCAGGAACATCGCGAACAGGAACGCCGGCATGGCGTAGCCGATGACGATCGCGGTGCTGCTCCAGATATCGAAATGGCTGCCGTGATGCACGGCCTTGCGGATGCCCAGGGGAATCGACACCAGGTAGGTGATCAGCGTGGCCCAGAGCCCGAGGGAAATGGTCACCGGCATTTTCTCCAGAATCAGGTCGGTGACCGTGGCGCCGCGGAAGAAGCTCTTGCCGAAGTCCAGTTGCGCATAGCTCTTGAGCATCAGCCACAGGCGTTCCGGGGCCGGCTTGTCGAAGCCGTACTGTTTTTCGATCTCCTTGATCAGCTGCGGGTCGAGGCCGCGGCTGGCCCGGGAACCGCCATGACTGATGGCGTCGCTTGCGCCACCGCCGACACTGGCGCCGCCGATGCCTTGCAGTTGCGCGATCGCCTGTTCCACAGGACCGCCCGGCGCGGCCTGGACGATGACGAAGTTGACCAGCAGGATAATCACCAGCGTCGGAATGATCAGCAGCAGGCGTCGCAGGATGTAAGCCCACATCAGTGCGGCCCTCCGGGTGCGCCGCGCTTGATGAGTTCGGCTGTCATCTGCTGGTTGGTGAGGGGGGTGGAGCTCACTTCCCACCAACTCTCGATGGCTTCGTCATTGCTGGCTTGCACGTTGGGAATGCCGAAGCGGTTCCACCATACGGTTGAACTGCCTGGCGGGTAATAGTTGGGAATCCAGTAATAGTTCCACTGCAGCACCCGGTCCAGGGCATGGGCATGGCGCAACATGTCGGCCTGGGTGTTGGCGCGAACCAGGCCGTTGAGCAGCGTATCGACCGCCGGGCTCTTCAATACCATGTAATTGTTGGAACCCGGATCGTTGGCCGCCACCGAGCCGAAGTAGTTGTACAGCTCGTTGCCCGGCGAGGCAGTGACCGGGTAACCGGTCACTATCATGTCGTAGTCCCTGGACATCAGGCGATTGACGTACTGCGACGAGTCGATACGGCGGATGTTCAAATCGATGCCGATCTGTTTCAGCGTGCGCTTGTAGGGCAGGAGCAAGCGGTCCATGCCGTTCTGGCTGATCAGGAAGGTAAAGCTCAGCGGCTTGCCTTCGGCGTTCACCAGTTGATCGCCATCCGGCTTCCAGCCAGCCGCTTCCAGCAGCGCCAGGGCCTGCAACTGTTTGTCGCGAATCACGCCGCTGCCGTCGGTTTTCGGCGCTTCGAAGACTTTTGTGAACACCTCGTCCGGGATCTGCCCGCGCAGTGGCTCGAGAATCGTCAGCTCGGCGGCATCGGGCAGGTGGCGCGCGGCGAGGTCGGTGTTGGAGAAGAAGCTCTGCTGACGGATATAGAGGTCGCGCATCATCTGCCGGTTGCTCCACTCGAAATCCCAGAGCATGGCCAGGGCCTGGCGAACGCGACGGTCCTGGAACATCGGGTTTTGCAGATTGAACACGAAGCCTTGCGCCGATTGCGGGGCGCTTTGGGCCAGATGGGCCTTTTGCAGACGCCCGTCACTCAGCGCCGGGCTGTCGTAGCCGATCGAGTAACCGGTGGCGGAAAATTCACGGTTGTAGTCGTAGGCACCGCCGCGCAGCACCTGGCGCGCCACGTCGGTGTCGCCAAAGTACTCGATGCTGAAATGGTCGAAATTGTACAGGCCGCGGCTGACCGGCAGATCCTTGCCCCACCAGTCGGGGTTGCGCTTGAAGGTGATGCTGCGCCCGGAGTCGACCTTGGCGACCTTGTACGGGCCGCTGCCCAGTGGCGGTTCGTAACCGCCGCCGCCGGCGAAATCGCGGCTCTTCCACCAGTGCTCGGGAAACACCGGCAACGTCGCAATGTCCAGGGGCAGGGTGCGGTTCTGGTTGTTCTTGAAGTCGAAACGCACGGTGCGTGGCGACTCCACTTCGACGCCCTTGACGTCGGCGAATTGCGTGCGATAACGCAGGCTGCCCTGGGTCATCAACAGCTCGAAGGTGTAACGCACGTCTTCGGCGGTGATCGGCTGGCCATCGGCAAAGCGGGCTTTGGGGTTGAGGTTGAAACGCAGGGACAGGCCGTCATCGGCGCGCTCCATCGTCTGCGCCACCAGGCCGTACACGGTGTAAGGCTCGTCCAGCGAGCGCTGGGCCAGGGGCGAATAGATCAAGCCGTCGACCTGCGTCACACCGATGCCCTTGTCGATGTACGGCAGGACATGGTCGAAATGGCCGATTTCGACCGCTGAACGACGCATCGTCCCGCCCTTGGGTGCTTGCAGGTTGGTATAGGCAAAATGGCTGAAGTCGGCGGGATACTTCGCCGGTTCGCCATACACGGTCAGCGCATGTTGCGGTGTTGCATTCACGCCGGCAGCACCCGTCAACAGGGTCACGGCAGTGAACAACAAGGTAGGGAAAGCCAATCGCATTGTCAGCCTTTGAGCCGGGTGGTCGATAACCGCAATTTGTACGCTAGCGGCGCGTCCCTCGCCAGCCGTATCACGTAACCGAAACACAACGGCCCACCAAAAGGTGGGCCGTCATGGAGCAAACTGCGGATCGATCAGTCCTGACGACTGGTCACTTCCAGCAAGTGGTAACCGAACTGGGTCTTTACCGGGCCTTGCACCACGTTGATCGGTGCGCTGAAAACCACGGTGTCGAATTCCTTGACCATCTGACCCGGACCGAACGAACCCAGGTCACCGCCCTGACGGCTGGACGGGCACGTGGAGTTGGCTTTGGCGACTTCGGCGAAGTCGGCGCCTGCCTCGATTTGGGCCTTGAGTTCGTTGCACTTGGCTTCGCTGGCAACCAGGATGTGACGGGCAGTGGCTTTAGCCATGGGAAAATACTCCTTTCAATATTCATAAAAGTGCAGAGCCTACCGGATTCAGTGGCCTTTTTCTTCCCAAAGTTCCTTGTTTCAGGCGCTCGGCAGCCGCATTTCTTACACGCCGGCTTTTTTCAAGCGTTCGGCATGCTCGACATAAAGCTCGACAGGGTCGATGCCTTTGCGGACCCGGCCAGCCATCTGGCTGACGCTGTCGAAGTGATCCAGCGGATAGTCGGAGCGGATCACGGTGCCCAGGTGAGAGCTGTAGCGCCCGACCAGGCCGTCGTTCTGTTTGGCTTCGGTGGTGAAATAACGAGAGAAGGCCCGGCAGAACCCGTGCAGCGGGTCGAGTGCGTTGGGTCCTTGATCGAGGAGGCTCCCATGCAGCGTGCCACTCCAGGAGTAATAGCGAACGCCGTTGACCAGTTCACGGCCCTTGCCACCCCAGGTATGCGGCAGTCCTTGAGGGTATTTGGCATTGAATGCGCCCACGCCCTCGGTGGTCAGCGCATTCAGCGCGGCAATGGCGTCTTTGGGCAACTGACGGTTGCCGGTGAGCAAGGATAGAAAGTCGGTGAACAGGCCGGCGACGGTCTCGGCGACCTGCTCTGACAGGCGGCCGGGCGTCAGGGCCTTGCGCAGGACGTCGGCCAGCTCCGAACCGTGGTTCGGTCCGCTGACGGAGGTCACCGACGCGACGGCCCCGGGTGCAATCGCCGCGGCATAACGCGCCGCCAGCGCCCCCTGGCTGTGACCGATGAGGTTGACCTTGTTCGCACCGGTACCTTCCAGCACCCGCTCGATCTGCGCCAGAAGCTGGTCACCGCGAACTTCGTTGCTATGGGCGGCTGACAGGTGTGGGACAAACACCCTGGCGCCGGCATTTCTGAGGGCTTGCTTGATGTCATGGAAGAGCTCGAACTGGCCGATGCGATCGAAACCGAAGAGCCCATGGACCAGCAGGATCGGGTAGAGAGTCGTTGCATTCCGTTGCATTGTTCATACCTTTTTCACAGGAGGTTGTGGGGTGCCTGCGCCTCACTCTAAAGCACTCCAGTGCGCGCGCGTTGTATGAAAAAGCCGCGGTAGCCTGATGAAAAAGGAATAGGGGAAGTACGAATGCTCGAAGGGATATGAAGTATTTTTCGGAATGTCTGGACAGCCTTTCGCCGGAGGCCGTGCACGGGTGCGCAATGGCCTACCTCCGGCGAGTCATTTATTTGCTAGTCGCGTTGAGCCCGCAACCGGATCGCCCCCTGGCACAACAGGTCTTCAGTCCCGTCCCATCCCAGGCAGCCGTCGGTGACTGACACGCCGTAGCGCAGCGACGGACTCAACGCTTGGCTGCCTTCGAACAGATGGCTCTCGAGCATCATGCCGATCAGCGATCGATCACCTTGCAGGCGCTGTTCGAGCACGTCGTTGAACACCGCTGGCTGGCGCAACGGATCCTTGCCACTGTTGGCATGGCTGCAGTCGACCATGATCCGCGCCGGGATCTTCAGCCTGGTCAAATCGCTGTGCACCCGCGCGACGCTCTCGCGGTCGTAGTTCGGTCCGCCGTGCCCGCCGCGTAACACCAGGTGGGTGTCCGCGTTACCCGGCGTCTGGATGATCGCCGGATGGCCCTGGCTGTCGACGCCGAAATGACGATGGGGATGGGCCGCCGAGCGCATGGCATCGCTGGCCACGGTCACACCGCCATCGGTGCCGTTCTTGAAGCCGACCGGCATGCCCAGGCCGCTGGCCATTTCCCGGTGGATCTGCGACTCGGTGGTGCGGGCGCCGATCGCCACCCAGCTGAGCAAGTCGTCGAAGTAACCGGCGGCCATCGGTTGCAGCAGTTCGGTGGCAATCGGCAAGCCCAGCTGGAGCATTTCACGCATCAGCTCGCGGGACAGGGTCAGACCGCCCGCCATGTCGTCGCTACCATCCAGGTGGGGATCGTAGGCCAAGCCTTTCCAACCGACTGTGGTGCGCGGTTTTTCGACATAGGCGCGCATCACCAGCAACATCTCATCGCTGACTTCAATGGCCAGGCGAGCAAGGCGGGTGGCGTATTCGAGGGCAGATCGGGGGTCGTGAATCGAGCAAGGGCCAACGATGACGAGCAGGCGGGAGTCTTCGCCATTGAGGACCGCGCGAACCGCCTGGCGGTGGGCGGCGACTTGTTGGGTCAGGGCGTTACTGAGCGGTAGTTGCTGCTTGAGTTGCAATGAGCTGGGCAAACGCAGGGTCAGCGCTTCATTGGCGGGGCTCAAGGTGGACAGCGGCAGAGCGGAGACGGACGAGTTCATGTTCAGGCTTCCTGGGCAGGTGGCGGGGTCGGTCCCGCGCACTCGGCCCTACTGGGGTGTTCGACAATTAGCCGGATTGGCTGCGTGTGTGTGCTTGCCACCTGTGGGTGACCGATCGGAGGCGGCAGGCTGTCCCGAGCGGAGGCTGCTAAATCGCCAGGCGGTAAAACTGTCGTAACGGTAATAAGTGGCGTAGTTCATGTTCGTAATCCTCGAGTTGTCGGCAGTGTCGCTGAAAATGTTCAGGGCTGAAAAAACAAAACCCCCGGTCGGGAAGCCGGCCGGGGGTTGAGAATTCTCTGGTGGCGACCCGTTCAAAGTGGGCGCCGTGTGGGTATCAGGCGCGCCAGTGGCTAAACCAATACCCAAAATAAAAGCTGACCGAAGCACAGACGTCATTCACCCGGGCAGCCGCGACCGAGCGCAGGGCGCTGGTGATCTGAAGCGGTGAGCGAGTGTTGAACATGGTCTGTCTCCAATGAATGGTTCGAGCTTACTAGAGGCCGGCAAGCAAATTCAATCAGAAAATGCTATCGGTGGGCGACAATGTTCTCTATTACTCGAGTGGGTCAAAGGAAGAACTATTGATACTGTTTATATAGCGCGTGCCGCTAGGTCTGCCAGTCGCTTTTTGCTAAGGTGTCGAGCAACCCATAAGACCATATCGCGAGGTGTCTGCTTGATTAGGGTGCTAGTAGTCGATGACCATGATCTCGTTCGTACAGGCATTACACGAATGCTGGCTGACATCGATGGCCTGCAAGTGGTCGGCCAGGCTGAATCAGGTGAAGAATCCCTGCTCAAGGCGCGTGAATTGAAACCCGATGTGGTACTGATGGACGTCAAGATGCCGGGAATCGGCGGTCTTGAAGCCACGCGCAAATTATTGCGCAGTCATCCGGATATCAAAGTTGTCGCGGTTACCGTGTGTGAAGAGGATCCGTTTCCTACCCGGTTGCTGCAGGCCGGTGCCGCGGGATACCTGACCAAGGGCGCCGGGTTGCCGGAAATGGTCCAGGCGATCCGCCTGGTGTTTGCCGGACAACGCTACATCAGCCCGCAGATTGCCCAGCAACTGGCGATCAAGTCTTTCCAGCCGACCAACGATTCACCCTTCGATGCACTGTCGGAGCGGGAAATCCAGATCGCGTTGATGATTGTCGGCTGCCAGAAAGTCCAGATCATTTCCGACAAGCTGTGCCTGTCGCCAAAAACCGTGAATACCTACCGTTACCGCATTTTCGAAAAGCTTTCGATCAGCAGTGATGTCGAGTTGACGCTGTTGGCGGTTCGTCACGGCATGGTCGATGCCAGCCTCTGAAAATGACTGAAGCCTTTGATCCAGGCGCTTTTCTCTCGACCGTCAGTGGGCGCCCCGGTGTGTATCGCATGTTCGACAGCGATGCGCGCCTGCTCTACGTCGGCAAGGCCAAGAACCTCAAGAGTCGCCTGTCGAGCTACTTCCGCAAGTCCGGGCTCGCACCCAAGACCGCGGCCCTGGTAGCGCGTATCGCCCAGGTCGAAACGACGATCACCGCCAATGAAACCGAAGCCCTGTTGCTCGAGCAGACGCTGATCAAGGAGTGGCGTCCGCCCTACAACATCCTGTTGCGCGACGACAAATCCTACCCCTACGTGTTTCTCTCGGATGGCCAGTTCCCGCGCCTGAGCATCCATCGCGGCGCGAAGAAGGCCAAGGGTAAATATTTCGGTCCTTATCCCAGCGCCGGGGCGATCCGCGAAAGCCTGAGCCTGCTGCAGAAGACCTTTTTCGTGCGCCAGTGCGAGGACAGCTACTACAAGAACCGTACGCGGCCGTGCCTGCAATACCAGATCAAACGCTGCAAGGCCCCCTGCGTCGGCCTGGTGGAACCCGAGGTCTACGCCGAAGACGTACGGCACTCGGTGATGTTCCTCGAGGGACGCAGCAATGCGTTGACGGACGAATTGTCCGTGGCCATGGAGGAGGCGGCGATCAACCTCGAGTTCGAGCGTGCCGCCGAGTTGCGTGACCAGATCTCGTTGCTGCGTCGGGTCCAGGACCAACAAAGCATGGAAGGCGGCTCGGGCGATGTCGACGTGATCGCCGCGTTCGTCAACCCGGGCGGTGCCTGCGTGCACTTGATCAGCGTGCGCGGCGGGCGGGTGCTGGGCAGCAAGAACTTCTTCCCGCAGGTAGGTATTGAAGAGGAGGTGTCCGAGGTCATGGCGGCGTTCCTCGGCCAATACTACGTCAGCAGCCCCGAGCGCGACTTGCCGAGCGAACTGATCGTCAACGTGGTTCACGAAGACTTCCCGGCCCTGATCGCGGCCATCGACAAGCTGCGCGGTCGCGAACTGACCATCAGTCACAGGGTCCGTGGTACCCGGGCACGCTGGCAGCAATTGGCGGTCACCAATGCCGAGCAGGCCCTGGGCGCACGGCTGGCCAACCGGCAACATGTTGCGGCACGTTTCGATGCCTTGGCTGAAGTGCTCAACCTGGACGAGCCACCGCAGCGGCTGGAGTGTTACGACATCAGCCACTCCAGCGGCGAAGCGACCGTGGCCTCCTGCGTGGTATTCGGCCCGGAAGGCCCGATCAAGTCCGACTACCGACGCTACAACATCGAAGGCGTCACCCCCGGCGACGACTACGCCGCGATGCACCAGGCCCTGACCCGACGTTTCAGCAAGCTGAAGGACGGGGAGGGCAAGCTGCCGGACATTCTGCTGGTGGACGGCGGCAAGGGCCAGCTGTCCATGGCCCGGGATGTGCTCAATGAACTGGCGGTGCCCGACCTGATTCTGCTGGGCGTGGCCAAAGGGGCAACCCGCAAGGCTGGATTCGAAACTTTGTACCTGAATGATGCCGCCCACGAATTCACCCTGCGCGGCGATTCCCCCGCGCTGCATTTGATCCAGCAGATACGCGACGAAGCCCACCGTTTCGCGATTACCGGGCACCGTGCCCGCCGTGGCAAAACCCGCCGTACGTCTACACTTGAGGGCGTCGCCGGCGTCGGCCCAACACGTCGGCGCGATTTGTTGAAACATTTTGGTGGATTGCAGGAGCTGTCTCGTGCCAGCATCGAAGAGATCGCCAAAGCACCCGGGATCAGTAAAAAGCTCGCAGAGTTGATTTATGCAAATCTGCACAGCGAGTAGAATGCCACCTCACCTCGTAGCCAGTTGTGCCGATGAATATCCCTAATCTGATTACCGTTCTACGCGTCCTGCTCATTCCGATCTTTATTTTGCTGTTTTACCTGCCTTACCATTGGAGCTACCTGGCATCTGCCTCGGTCTTCGCCTTTGCCGCGGCCACCGACTGGCTGGACGGGTACCTGGCCCGCCGTCTGGAACAAAGCACACCCTTCGGGGCTTTCCTCGATCCGGTGGCCGACAAGCTGATGGTCGCCGTGGCGCTGGTGCTGCTGGTGCAGGAACACGGCAACCTGTGGCTTACGCTACCGGCTGCAGTCATCATCGGTCGCGAGATCGTGGTCTCGGCGCTGCGCGAGTGGATGGCCGAACTCGGCGCCCGGGCGCACGTCGCGGTGTCGAACCTGGGCAAATGGAAAACCGCCGCGCAGATGGTGGCGCTGGTGATCCTGCTGGCCAACCCGTCGGACTTCACGTTCTGGGTGCTGGTGGGTTACGCCTTGCTGCTGGTCTCCGCCGCCCTGACGTTGTGGTCGATGATCCAGTACCTGCGGGCTGCCTGGCCGCATCTGAAGACCGATGCAGAAAAGAAATAAAACTTTTTTGAATCAAAGGCTTGACGGCGCTTCTGAATTCTATAGAATGCGCCACACCAAGACGCGGGAATAGCTCAGTTGGTAGAGCACGACCTTGCCAAGGTCGGGGTCGCGAGTTCGAGTCTCGTTTCCCGCTCCAAGCATTAAAAAATGGACCTCTAAAAAGAGGTCCATTTTTTTCGTCCAAAGAAAAGTCTTTCTTTTACTTTTCTGCGTACCCCCCCCCCCTGAAAAACACTTAGATCCAGCCCCAATGGGCACATTCCCCAGTACATCAATCCGGTGCTCGGCAGCGGTTTTTTCGCGGTACCGATCTCACCGCGAACCTGCTCTTCGGAAATTGCCCAGATCGTGTCCTTGGCTTCTCGCCCCTAAGCCATTGCGCTGATCGACGGCAAGGAGCGGTCCCCTCAATCCAATCTATACATCCAGATGAATGGGGGGTAGGCTGGAGCTAGGGTTATCAAAGATATGCTAGGATTCGATAACGTAGATAACTGGTGAGGAGATTCTCCATGAGCGTTACAGAGCAATCGGGCGTCTCCACCTTGGTAGGTACGCCTAAGGAGGCTCGGGCTAGCTTGAGCCGCTCGCATGCGGATCGAGTGCTGGTAGTGTCTTTCGATCATATCAAGCTCGGCGTATTTGAGGCGTTGGCGGAAAACTTTGCCCATGTGGCCTCCTCGATGTATGAGGTGCTGCAGGAGCGTCAGGACCCGAAGGTACTGGAGCGACTGGCCGAGGTGTTTGTAACGCGCAAGCCGCCTTCGCCTCGCCTGCTCAAGGAAGCGGCAATGCTGGTACAGGCCCGCAAAGCAGTGTTGGAGAGCGGTGACTGGTTGACCGCAGCAGATATTGCGCAGGTAGCCCAGTTGAGTACCCGCAACCCGAGTGCCCAGCCCAACAAATGGAAAAAGCAGGGGCAGATCTTTGCCATCAATCACGGAGGGGTCGACTATTTCCCTGGTTACGGCTTGGATCCGGACAAGGGCTATCGGCCGTTCAAGGCACTGGCCAAAGTCATTGAGGCTTTCGGTGGCCACAAGGACGGCTGGGGTATGGCTTACTGGTTCCGGTCAGATAACAGTTTTCTGGGTGGGAAAAGACCCCAAGACCTGCTGGCGTCGGCACCTGATCGCGTAATTGCTGCCGCGCTGGATGAGATCCAGGGCATTGTTCATGGCTAAGCAGCGTACTGAGTCCAGTGATAGCATGGCGACACCGGCCACCGATTTGGCGGCTTCCGTCACCCCGGTTCCCGCGCCTACGCTGCACGTGACTCTCACGGTTCTTGCTAAAGGCGCCGTGCTCCATCGTGTGCATCAGGATAAATATCAGCCAGATCAATTCAACCCCGGTGTGCAGGGCAACGCACGGTTCAGCCCGATCCAGGATGATCAGGGTCGAGCGATCCCCACCTTATATGGCGGCACGACAGTAGAGTGCGCCTTGATGGAGACCGTTTTCCACGATGTTCCCCACACGGCTGGCTTCAAAAGCTTCGACAAAGGCAAGCTTGCCGGGCAGGTGCATTCTGCCGTCCAGATTAGCCAGCCGCTGCATCTGGTTGATCTGTCCAGTGTCCCCCTGCGTAAATTGGGTATCACGCGTAGGCAGTTGATCGACACCGAGAAAGATCAGTACCCCGCGACGCGCACATGGGCTGAGGCGATGCACCGTCAATGCCCGAATGCGCAAGGGCTCTTCTGGGTCTCCAGGCAAGATGACTCGGCACGTGCGGTGGTGCTCTTCGGTGACCGGATTCCAGACGGTGCGCTCCATCCGCAGGGGATGTCACGCAGCTTGACCGAGGATCCGAATGCATTCGACACGGTGCTAGATCTGGCAGACCGGATTGGGGTCGTCATTATTGCAGGAAGAAGCTGAGTCAATTGACCGAACAGTGGCTCTGGGATTGAGGGTAGCATCGTGACGGCATTTCAGTGGCTGGTGAAAGATTCCCCAATTGATTCGCCTTGGCTGCGCGGCACGAAGACTTTTGGTGTCAATAAGCCTGTCATGTTGATCGATCAGTTCGGCGGTAAACAACCGTACCTGATTAACCAACAGTACCGGGAAGAGGGTGAGTTGAGTTATCCAGCCTGTGCCAGGGTCGTGGTCGACTCCAATTTGTTGGACGGCATCGCAGCACTGATGTCCGGTGCGGAGATCAATGATGGCATGCAAGGCTTTATTGAGTTTGTCTCACGCGAAGGCTGGGATATCACCGCCGACTTCTTTTTGATCGAGCAGTATGCAAAATCAACGCGCGCAAATTTTTTACTTCATGCCACACGGCGCTTACGGTTGCTTTATCGGTTCCTGTCCATGGACGCAGGTTATTTTCTGGCGACGGGTAATGTCCGCCTGCTCCCGGCCGCCGTCGCGCATTATGTCGCGAAGGAAGGCGTAGATTGCCTCGATGAAATTGCCGAGCGGCACGTGCATTCATTCATCGCAACCCATACCCAGCGCAAGGCTCTGGGGACAGTTGAAGTCACCGAGATTGCATTGGTGGATGCACGTACTCAATCCGCATGAGAGTCTAGAACCAGCAGAGCATGGATTTATGATCTGGGGAAATCATCGCCCGTCGCTTTTGGGCCGAAGTCGCCGTTAATGTAGAGATCGAAGTTTTCCACGGTCTGGGCAGAGACAGACTTGTCCAACCGATGTTTTATCAGCCACCGGCCATTCACGCGGTGATAAGTAACATCATAGTAACCGGCGGCACTTCGCTGCCCGTTATAATTGGCGTCAGGCCTGAACAAACCCATCCACTGAAAATGCAACCGACTATAAGCCCTGTCACCGGCGAGTTGGATTCGGGGAAGATGCATGAAGTGCAGCCCCTTGTAGATGGCGTCGATGTCCCGGCAGAAGGCTGAGAGTTTTGCGTTTCCGGTGATGATCTGGCGCGGTTGGGCACCGACGGCGGCCAGGTCGAACACGCCATCACTGGTGAACAGCGCTGCCCAGCCGTCACCGTCACCGGCATCCCAACTCCGTGCATATTCTGCCTCAAGATCCATTATTGCCAGACGGGCTTCAACCTCCGCGAGACGCACCTCAAGGGCCGCTAATTTTTCGTCGTTCATTGTATTTCAGCTCCGGTCTTTTTCAGGGGCGTCGATACAATCGGCACGTTGACAACTACGGGGTCAGAACTCCAAGTCATATGACAGTTCCTTGTTGTTGTATTTTCGATCGACTCTACCCAGAGGCCTGGCAGCCGACATAGTCCAAACGGAGGTTGGAAGCGACACTTTCGCTTCCACCCGTTTTCTCGTGCTGTTTAATCGGTCACCCCCTTCTGAGAGATAAGCCGTTAAACGCTCTCTATCGTCTTTTCAGACTAAGACGCCCATCTGTTTGACCTTTAGGATCAGATCCAAGGGCCAATTCCAGAGAGAGCATCGGGTATGACTGTCGAGCGAGATTTCACCAATAAAGTGGTGTTGGTTACAGGTGGCACCAAAGGTATCGGGTACGGGATAGCAGAATGCTTCCTGAAGGCCGGCGCCACGGTGCTGGTGTGCGGACGCAATGCTCCATTGTCATTGCCGGGCGCAGAGGGTCGAACGGCGGAGTTTTTTCCTGCAGATATTCGCGAGAGCGCCGATCTGGACAGACTCTTCACTCACATCCATGAGCGTTATGGCCGGCTTGATGTGTTGGTTAAAAATGCCGGCGGTACCCCTTATTCCCTTGCGGCCAGCGGTTCAGCCCGCTTCCACGAGTCGTTGATCAGCCTGAACCTTACGGCCCCCTTGCTGACTGCATTGCGGGCGAATGCCCTTATGCAGGATCAGGACACGGGAGGCGTCATTCTGTTCATCGGTAGCGTGGGTGCTTACTCGGCCAGGCCGGGTAGTGCTACCTATGCGGCGGCCAAGGCTGGCGTCCTCAGTCTGGTCAAATCCCTGGCGGTGGAGTGGGCGCCCAAAGTCCGGGTGGTGTGCGTCAGCCCAGGGCTGGTGCAGACCGAGCAGTCGCATTTGCATTATGGCGATGACGACGGCATTGCCGCGGTGTCCGCTACCGTACCGCTTGGACGTATGGCACAGCCTTCGGATATCGGTGAAGCCTGCTTGTTCATGGCTTCTTCGCAGGCGGCGTACATCAGCGGGGTCGACCTGCTGGTCCATGGCGGGGGCGAGCGCCCTGCGTTTCTCTGTGCGGCGAGTGTCAACAACGAATGAGTCCCATCCTTGGCTCTAGTCCTGATGGACGATGAGCCGGCTTGTTCCCTCGGCCAGCATCGGGCCAGGTTCTACTTCTACAGAATAGGAAATGACAAATGACACAGGCGGTCATCGTATCCGTAGCGCGCACGGCAATGGGCAAGGCCTTTCGAGGGGCGTTCAATGACACTGAAGCGCCGGTTCTCGGCGGTCATGTAGTGCGTGCAGTGATCGAACGGGCAGGTATCGAATCGTCCGAGGTCGATGATGTGGTCATCGGCGTAGCGGCTCAGCAGGGAACTCAGGGCTATAGCCTGGGCCGTTTGTGCGCTTACACCGGCGGCCTGCCTGACTCCGTGCCTGGCATGGCGGTGGACCGGATGTGCGCGTCGGGATTGATGAGCATCGCAACGGTTGCCAAGGGCATCATGTGTGGCGAATTGAACATCGCGGTGGCCGGTGGTCTGGAGTCGATTTCGCTGACCCAGAACAAACACAAAAACACTTATCGCGCCCAGTCCAAAGCCGTGCTGGAGATCGCGCCCAGCGCCTACATCCAGATGATTGAAACCGCTGAAATCGTCTCGAAGAACTTTGCGATCCCGCGTGCCTTGCAAGATGAGTACTCCCTGCAAAGCCAACAGCGTATTGCAGCGGCTCAACGTGACGGGCTATTCAGCGATGAAATCGTACCCATCACCACGGCTAAACAACTGTTCGACAAAGAAGGCAACAGCCTTGGCCATGAACTGGTCACCCTGACCCAGGATGAATGCAATCGGGCAGATACAACACTCGAGAGCCTGGCCAACCTGAAGCCGGTCTGGAAGGGCGGCAACTGGATTGCTGAAGGGCAATACATCACCGCAGGTAACGCGTCGCAACTGTCCGACGGCGCAGCCGCCAGTTTGCTGATGAGTGCTTCTGAAGCAAAACGCCGGGGACTGCAACCGCTGGGGGCTTACCTCGGCCTTGCGGTAGCTGGCTGTAAACCCGAAGAGATGGGCATCGGTCCGGTGTATGCGATTCCCAAACTGCTCAAGCAGCATGGGTTGACGGTCAAGGATATCGGGCTGTGGGAGATCAACGAGGCATTTGCCTGTCAGGTCATTTACAGTCGCGATCAGTTGGGTATTCCTCAGGACAGGCTTAACGTCAATGGCGGCGCCATTGCCATTGGGCATCCCTTTGGAATGAGTGGCACGCGGATGGTTAACCATGCCTTGCTCGAAGGCCGACGTCGTGGCGTCAAATATGTCGTCGTGGCCATGTGTATCGGCGGTGGCATGGGAGCCGCCGGGCTTTTCGAGGTGTTATGAGCGTGAACACCCAAACCGGTGATTGGTTAGCACGGATTCAAGCGCGCCTCGATCAGCCTTATGCCCGGGTATTGGCGTGTGATCCCGTGAATCCAAGCATGATTCGGCACTGGTGCGAGGCTCACGGCGTCGATGATTCACGCTATCGGGTCAACGCGGATGAATGCAGTGACGCACAGTTGCTGGCCCCACTGACCATGTTGCAGGTCTGGCTTCAGCCGGGCCCTTCAGGCTGGCGGCCGGAAGGTTCGGCGCAAGTGGATGCGACGGAAATTATCCGGTTGTTCAGTGAGGGAGGTTTTACCGGTCTGGTCGGCGTCAATGTTGATCAGGAGTTTGTTCGATACCTTCGTGCAGGTGAGCGGCTTTACAGTGTCAGTACCCTTGTGTTGGTGAGTGATCGCAAATCTACAGGGTTGGGTGACGGATACTTCTTCACCGTGCGCCAGGACGTATTTGCTCAGGACGATGAAAAGGTTGCAGTCCTGCACTTCCGCCAGTTGTGCTACATGCCGAAGGAATCATCATGACCCGTACTTCGACTGTGCGTTTTGAAGATATTTGTGTCGGCCAGTCTTTGCCGACATTGCGGGCTGAGGTGACCACCAGCAGCATCGTCACCAGTGCCATGGCCACCCGTGATTTTCATCCGATTCACCATGATCTCGATACAGTCCGTAAGTTGGGGCACCCGGAACTTTTCTTGAATATCTTTTCAAGCGCTGCCTATGTCGAGCGATTCGTCAGTCAATGGGCAGGAACCGAGGCGCGTCTGAGCAGGATGAGCATTCGGCTAGGGGCTCCGTGTTATGCAGGAAACACGTTACGCATTGAAGGCACTGTCAGCGACTCGGGGGACACGCCAATACGCTGGGTTGAAGTTGAGATGCACGCCTACGTGAATGAAATCGTGCATGCCAGCGGCGCGGTCAGGCTGGAATGGCCTTGAGTGGATATTCTCCTCTCGCAAATGTAGTGTCCGATTCTCAAACAAGAATAAGCAGAGGATGACCATGATAAACGATGGCAGTACTGCGGCCGCTGTCGGCCCCAATCAAAACGCCAAAGCGTGTGTGGTGGTGGCGGGCCCTGCGCTGGTAGCGCTGATCCCCATGGCGGCGGCGCCTGCGCTACCGGCCATGGCGGTACAGTTCGCCGCTGAAGGTGACGGGGCACTCTTTGCGCAGTTGGTGATGACTATCCCTGCGGTCATGGTCATTCTTGCCGCTCCCTTGATGGGCTATCTCGCTGAGCGTATCGGGCGTCGATTGGTCCTGCTCAGTTGTCTGTGCCTGTTCACTCTCTCGGGTGCTTGTGTGGTGTTGTTAAGCGATCCCTGGTTGCTGATCGCTTCACGATTGTTGTTGGGTGTTGCTGGCGGTGGGTTATTGACCATCTCATTTGCATTGGCAGGTGATTTCCAGGGACACCTTCGTGAGCGCGTTCTCGGTTTTGCCGGAGCGGGTGCGGCGCTGATGGCGATAGTCGCAATGGTCGTCGGCGGGCATCTGGTGGACTTATTGGGGTGGCGAGGGCCTTTCATCCTCTACTTGGCAGGTTTGCCTGTAGTGCTTTTGGGTTGGATGGTAGTGGCCAGGCATAAGGCTGTAGAGCGTATCGTCAGCGACGTCAAATTTCCGATAGGCAACCTCTGGCCGCTCTATTTGCTGACCATAGTCTTGACCATTGGCCTGTTCATGCCGGGTATCCAGGGCCCGTTCCTGCTTGAGGCTGATGGCGTGGAAAGCGCGACGACGCGAGGTCTCGTGCTATCGGCATACTCGCTGGTGGCAGCGATTGCCGCCGGCAGCTTCGGTTACTTGCGCCGTCGTTTAGAGCCAAGAGCAGTGTTGGTGGTCACGGCGCTCGCGCTGGGCGTCGGTTGCCTGGTCATGGCCACTGCTCACAGCGTCGTCGGTTTGATCCTGGGTTGTGTGATTACCGGGATCGGGGCGGGTCTGGTGGAGCCGATTACCGTATCAATGATTTTGTCCCGTGCCCCGGAACCCGTGCGGGCACGGGCGGTTGGATTGCTGTTGAGCGCGGTGTTCCTCGGGCAGTTCCTTAACCCTTTGGCGGTAGGTCCTCTACGGACACTCTACAGTATCCATGGTGCATTTCTTGGCGTGGGCCTGGTGTTCATTGGTCTGGCGTTCATGCTGCTGTTAGTCGCACGCAAGCGCACAACCAGCTCGGTGCCAGTGCCTTCCAATAGCGAGCGTTGAGCTCAGCGTCAGCGATCCTCTAATGCCCCGGTCCTGTGTTCAGGCCGGGGCATTTTTTTTCATTGGTTTTTTTTGAAGGCAAGCTGCAAGGCAGTAGCTGCCACGCTCAAGGCTTCGTCGGCGGCATCGATGACCCCGAGCATACTGGCGAAGCCATGGATTTGCCCGTCCCACCGGTGAAGACGCGCAGTGACTCCCGCCGCCCTCAGTGCCTGGGCATACGCTTCGCCCTCGTCACATAAGGGGTCATACTCAGCGGTGATCACGGTGGCTGGCGCCACGGCAGGGGAAAGAGTGGCTCGTAACGGAGAGGCGCGTGGGTCGTTCGCCGCCCATTGATCAGGCAAATACTGATTCCAGTACCACTGCATCATTTCAGTGGTAAGAAAGTAATCTTCGCCACGTGCCCGATAGGAGGGGCTGTCGAACCGGCAGTCGGTCACCGGATATAGCAGCACTTGATGGCAGAGTGTCGGTGCGGCATTTTGCGCGTCTATGTTGGCGATCACAGTGGCCAGATTTCCACCGGCGCTGTCACCTGCGATAGCGATGCGATCTGGATCGCCACCGAGCGAACGGGCATGCAAGACGACCCAGTTCAGCGCGGCAAGGCTGTCATCCAGGGCGGCGGGAAATTTAGCTTCTGGCGCCAGGCGATAGTCGACCGACACCACCAGGCTTGCTGCCCGATTAGCCAGGCAACGGCAAACGTTGTCGTGCATCTGTGGTGAGCCGAAGACAAAGCCTCCACCGTGCAGATAAAGCGTAACGGGTAGCGGACCTTCAGCGTCGGGATAGTACAGGCGCAGGTTCAGGCGGCCAGCGGGACCTTCGATACTGAGGTCTTCGATACGCCTTACCTCATCGCCGGGGCTGAAGGGTGATGGGCCTTCGGGCATCTGGGCAAGGACGGCGCGGATCTGGGCGCCGTCCATGCTGTAGTCCATCGGCGGCATCAAGGACAGTAACGCCAGGGCGGCCTCGGCTTGCGGGTGAAGTGGCATGGGTTTGTTCCTGTTCGTTAGGGAGGTAATCAATCGTGCTGGGTGGTCGCCAAAATGCGTTGCAGTCGACGCTCGGCCGCTGTGCGAACTTCCTGTTGAGGGAAAATCCAGAACTGCTGTGCATCGATCCCGGCCAGTACTTTTTCAGCCAGAACCTCCGGGGACATGGCATGGCTGATCAAATCACGTAAATGTGCATTCAGCTCTCCACTGTGGACAGAGCCATTGTCATTCAGGTTTCGGGCAATACCCGTGCTGATGGCGGCAGGGCAGACCACCGAGACGGTGATGGGATGCTCAGTGGCGGCCATTTCCGCAGCCAGGCATTCGCTCAGAGCAATGACGCCATGCTTGGACACGGTATAGGGCGCCACCCAGGCACCGCTGGTGAGCCCGGCCAGCGAGGCGATGTTGACGACATGGGCGCCGCCTGGTTGTTCAAGCAAGCGCGGGATAAAAGCATGAATAGCATGAATCACGCTCCACAGATTGATATCCAGCACTCGCTTCCATTCTTGTAAATCGAGCTCCCAGCTGGCACCGCTGCTCAACACTCCAGCGTTATTGATCAGCAGGTCGACGCGGCCGAACTGTTCGAATGCCCTGATTGCGAGGTTCTCCACGGCGGCGGACTCTGCGACATCCGTTTCGACAGACATGGCCATGACCCCCTGCGCGCACACCTCGGCGTGGACCTGTTCCAGACCCGTCAGGTCGATGTCCGCCAGTACCAGCTTGCAACCGCGCCTGGCCAGTGCAAGTGCCAGGCCTTTCCCGACTCCGCTGGCCGCGCCGGTCACGACCGCGACCGAGTTTTTGCAAATACCCATGGGGATCGTGCTCCATCTCTGAAATAAATACCGTTCTAGCGTGAGGGGTGTCTGTGCAGCATCGTCCGCACGGACTAAACGGCAACTCGTCCAAATGGGGTATGTGCTGATCGGAGGTGGCGCCTAACGTGAGCAAAACCTGAGCGCGACGCGTGCCTGACGCGCGCGCTTTATGTGGTCTGGCTGGATTCGGCGCCAACGTGCGCTACGTTTTGAGGAGAGAGAGATGGCACTGGGACACAAGATCGAGACACAAGCGATCCCGGAGCGTTACGCCCGTGGCTGGCATTGTCTGGGGTTGGCGCAGGATTACAAAGACGGCAAGCCACATAAGCTCGATGTGTTTGGCACCAAGCTGGTAGCCTTTCAGGGTGAAGATGGCAACGTGCATATACTCGACGCGTACTGCATTCACATGGGCGCCGACCTGAGTATGGGTGAAGTGCAAGGCAACTCTGTCGTATGTCCTTTCCATCACTGGAGTTGGGGGGCTGATGGCAAATGCAACAGCATTCCTTACTGCAAGCGAATTCCTCCAAGAGCCAAGACCAAAACCTGGCCAACGCGTGAGCAAAATCTACTGTTGTTCGTCTACAACGACCCGGAGGGCAATCCACCGCCGCCAGAGGTCGAGATTCCGCGCATCGATGCCTGTTTCTCTGATGAGTGGACGGATTGGAGTGTCAAGTATTGGCTGTTCAATACCAACTGCCGCGAACTGGTCGACAACCTGGCGGACGAAGGTCACTTCAATGCGGTCCACCATGCTCCGAATGACTATTTCGCCAACATCTTCGAAGGACACAAGGCCAGTCAAATCACCATTGGTGGCAGTGAAACGCTGACGGAGGGAGGGCTGAGTACCTACAACACCTATTTCGGACCGGCTTACCACATTACCCACATGATCGCCGAGCAAGGCGGTATGTCCATCGAGTCGATCCTGTTGAACTCGCATGTGCCGCGGGATCTCAACAGCTTTCATCAGCGTTTTGGCGTGATCGTCAAGCGCGTGCCAGGCATGTCGGACGCCGAGAACGAAGCATTGGCCGAAGCCTATTCGAAGGCGGTGTTCGATGCCTTCGCCCAAGACCAGGTGATCTGGGATAACAAGGTGCGAATCGACAATCCCATGCTCTGTGAAAACGACGGCCCGATTTATCAGTTGCGCAAGTGGTACTCGCAGTTCTACACCGACGTCGCGGATCTGCCAGCGGATGTGCGTGAGCGCAAGATCTTCGAAACCGTGACCAAAGTGGCATCGCCTGCGATGCATCACGTATTCGAACAGGAAGATAGCGGGGATCAATCCTCCGCACCGCTACAGGCCGGTCGCACGGCATGAGTTGACAGACGCAAGGCGGGTCGAGGGCGGACCGGGTTGATCCTGGTTCGCCTTTTTTTTTGCGTCAGTGAAACACCCGTCGGGTGGGGGCTGGGCGTTAGTCTTTTTGGACGATGCCTGGGGCCCGTGCGAATGGAAGGATAGGGTCAAAGGCGCACAGTCTCTGGTGTGACCATCAGCTTTTATAGGGAGAAATTGCATGTCCATTCAGTCCGTACCCAAGACGGCGATCCCGAGTGAGTACGACCTCGTACAGCGTGCTCGCGCGATGGTGCCGAGGTTGCTTGAGCGTGCAGAACAAGCCGAGCGAGACGGCAAGGTCCCCGATGAAACGGTCAGTGAAATGCTGGAAGCCGGTTTCTTCCGTGTCTTGCAGCCCAAGCGGTATGGCGGTTATGAAATGTCACCGGCGACGTTCTACAAGGTGCAGATGACCTTGGCCGAGGGCTGCATGTCGACCGCCTGGATCTACGGCGTTTTGGGGGTCCATCCCTGGCAGCTGGCCTTATTCGATGAGCGTGCCCAGGACGACGTCTGGGGGAACGATACTTCCACTCTGGTAGGGTCGACCTACATGCCTGTCGGTAAAGTCACGCCGGCAGATAAAGGGTTTCGTTTGAGTGGGCGTTGGAGTTTCTCCAGCGGTTGCGAACATGTCGAGTGGATTTTCCTGGGGGGAATGGTGCCTCCCTGCGACGAGGGTGGCGTACCTGAGTACCGCACTTTTCTGTTGCCGAAAAGTGACTACAAGATCGTCCGCAACTGGAATACCTTCGGCCTCAAGGGCACCGGGAGCCATGACATTGTAGTCGAGGATGTTTTCGTTCCGGAGTATCGCACCCATCGCACCCGTGACGATTCAGTAGCGGCCCGTCCAGGCTTGGCCATCAACGATGCGCCGCTGTACCTCTTGCCCTTTGCACAGGTGTTCGTGCGTGCAGTGTCGTCTTCCTGTATCGGTGGTCTACAGGGCGCGTTGAATGCGTTTCGAGCGAGTGCCGCGGTGCAAGTCAGTCGCAATTTTCTCGGTGCGACCGCCAATGATCCGTCGGCTCAACTGGTGGCCAGCGAAGCGGCTTCAGCGGTTGATCAACTCAAGACGACATTGTTTCGCAATTTCGAGGCGCTGATGAGCGCTGCTGAAAAGGGTGAGCCGGCCCCTATCGAAGACCGTTTGCTGTATCGCTTTCAATCGTCTCAGGCGCCGGAAATCTGCGCGCATCATGTCAGTCGTCTACTCAAGGCTTGTGGCGGTTCCGGGCTTTATCAAAGCCATCCGGTGGTGCGCTATTTCCTCGATATTCATGCGGGGCGAGCGCACGTCGCCAACTATGCAGACCCCGTGGGACGCAACTTCGGTGGGGTGCTCTGTGGTCTTGAGAATAAAGACACTACTGTTTAAGCGCCTCGGGGCGTCTTTCAGTTTCGCCAATAATAACGACAAGATCAGGCCATGAATGCGATAGCAAGCCGGGAAGAAGCATACGATGTGGTGGTGGTCGGGACCGGGGCGGGCGCGATGCTGGCGGCTGCCCGGGCCCACGACTTGGGGCTGTCGGTACTGGTGATCGAAAAAACCGACAAATACGGCGGCACTTCTGCTGTGTCGGGTGGAGGGATCTGGATTCCCAACAACGATCACATTGCAGCCAGTGGTGGTAGCGACTGCGCAGAAGACGCACAGGCTTATCTGGTCGCGGCGGCCAAAGGCGAAGTGACGCCTGAGCGCATTCGTGCCTATATCGAACAGGCGCCACTCATGTTGCGCTATGCCGAAGAAAAAACCCGCGTGCGTTATCGACCGGTGCCCAACTACGCCGATTATTATCAGGATTTGCCAGGTGCCAAACTTGGCTACCGGACCCTCGATCCTCTGGCATTCGATGGTCGCTCCCTTGGTTCGCTATTGTCGCGGTTGCGTGAAACCTCTCCCACCATGCTGATATTCGGGCGAATGGGCATGACCACGTTCGAAGCCATGACCCTGTTGGCCCGGGTGCCCGGCTGGAAGAAGCTCGCGTTCAAGCTGGGTTGCAAATACTGGCTGGACTTGCCTGGACGGCTTCGCAGCAAGCGCGATCGTCGGTTGACCATGGGCAACGCGCTGGTGG
>Ga0213829_1000236_pt1 | contig 62094 bp, 52 predicted proteins | sample MC6MC0896MG_FD_180665 | JGI IMG/M metagenome (GOLD analysis project Ga0213829, IMG submission 180665) | Enriched soil aggregate microbial communities from Iowa State University, Ames, United States - MC6-MC0896-MG | ecosystem: Environmental > Terrestrial > Soil > Unclassified | place: USA: Iowa... | reverse complement strand
CTCTTTTTTAACCAATGCTGAATTGCCTCGAGGCGGATGCATCGGATCGACAAGTACGACTTTGGGCTTCAATGATGGCAAGAGCTGGCAGGAATCGCCATGCAGCAAAGTTATGTGCGCTACAGTTATGGTATCAGGATGCCACGCTTACGCGTTTGGAGTTTATAACGTCTTCCACTGCCGTTCGCGACTAGACCGATAGATGGCCTCGATTGTTTTTTGCACCTCATAGCCTTCTCGGAAATCTGCATGCTCTGTGGTCTGACCCAATATGCTTAGCAAAAAGTCGCGCAATTCGATGGTTTTCAGATCGTTGAATCCGATCTGGTGTCCACCTGCCACACAGAATGCACGATAAGGTTCATGATCGGGACCAGCGAAAATCTTGCGGAAGCCCTGTTGGCCTTTTTTGTCGGAGAAAAGAAAAAGATCGAGTTCGTTAAAACGTTCCTGCGAGAAAAAGATTGAACCTTTTGAGCCGGAAATCTCGAAGTCATGCTGCATCTTGCGGCCACTTGCGACCCAGTTCGCTTCAAGTGTTCCTGTGGCGCCATTTTCGAACGACACAAAGGCATGGCAGATATCGTCTACCGCCACAGCTTTCATTTCAGATGGATTGGCTTGATCAGGGCGCGTAGTGATGGCGGTAACGCTATTACCCATCACTTCTGCAATTGGTCCTACCAGATAGCGTGCTGCGGCAATGATATGACTGCCAATGTCTGCAAGTGCCCCGCCGCCACCCGCAGGATCAAGCCGCCACGTCCAGGGAATGCGGTGATCGGCCATGAAGTCTTCCGCATGTATGCCGCGAAAATTTCTGATTTCACCTATTTCACCGCTCTCGATGATGTCCTTTGCAAGTTTCATCATCGGGTTCTTCAGATAGTTAAAGCCGACGGCGGTTTTAACGCCCTTTCGCTCGGCAGCGAGTGTCATTTCAAGACATTCGGCAGCTGTGGGGGCTAATGGCTTTTCACAATAGACATGCTTTCCGGCGTCAATTGCTGCGAGCGCCATGTCCTTGTGAAATCGGTTGGGCGTCGTGATATCGACAAGGTTGATTGATGGGTTGTTAATCAGCTCGTGCCAGTTGCCCGTCGAGTGCGCAAAGCCAAACTGAAGCGCCGCACGTTTGGCATTGGCTTCATCCACATCGGCCAGTGTATGCAGTTCAACTGCTATTGGCAGATTGAAAACCCGAGTTACGTTTGCAAGAGCCAAAGCATGGGTTTTTCCCATGAATCCAGAGCCTATAAGGCCTGCTACAACTGCCATTCTCTCCTCCCAGAGTAAAATTACGGGCGTGTTTCGACTGTCGCTTATGTGATTGACATCAGCTAACAGTAATGGAATTATAATTCCACGAGAAATTTCTAATGAATGTTTCATTCCATTAAACAGTGAAGGCCAGAGTGAAATTGCCGGGATCAAATGCTTGGAGGCAGCCCCGGAATGAGTTCTGAATGAGGTGCAGATAAATTAACAAACCGGCGGGGAGTGCCGGGCAGGGAGGAGTGCAGATGAAATCTCTTTTGAAGTCGGCGGTTGCTGGTGTTGCATTGATGGCTGCGTCTTTCGCAGCACAGGCGCAGGACGTCAGCATTGTGGTTGTGAGCCACGGTCAAGCATCCGATCCTTTCTGGTCGGTTGTGAAAAATGGCGTGGCGGAAGCCGCCAAAGATACAGGTGCAAAGGTTGATTACCGTGCGCCTGAAACCTTCGACATGGTGCAGATGGCGCAACTTATCGATGCTGCAATTAACCAGAACCCGCAGGGTATTGTTGTCTCCATCCCGGATGCAGATGCGCTTGGACCATCGATCGAGCGTGCAGTTGCAGCAGGCATTCCAGTCATTTCAATGAATGCGGGCTCGGACGCATCCAAGAAGCTCGGTGCGCTGCTGCATGTCGGTCAGGACGAGTTTGATGCCGGCAAAGTCGCAGGTGAAGCACTTAAGAAAGCTGGCGGTAAAAAAGGCATCTGCGTCAATCAGGAAGTCGGTAATGTCTCACTTGATCAGCGTTGCGCAGGTTTCAAGGAAGGTTTTGGCGATGTGACTGTGTTGCCAACGTCAGCTGATCCGACTGAAAACGAATCCAAGGTTCGTGCTGCACTCGCATCTGACACGGCTGTCGATACGATCCTGACACTCAATGCGACACTTGCTGGCGAGCCGGCAGTCAAGGCTGCTTCAGAAAGTGGTCGTGAAGGTATTCATGTCGCCACTTTTGACATGTCGGCAGGCTTCCTTGAAGCCGTCGAAAATGGAAAAGCAGACTTTGCCATTGATCAGCAGCAGTTTCTGCAGGGCTATCTTCCGGTGGCCTTTCTTGCGCTCAACGCAAAATATGGTCTGATGCCGGGTGGTAACGTACCTTCCGGTCCAAACCTGATCACAAAGGATAAGGCAAAGCAGGTGGTTGATCTGTCTGCCAAGGGCATCCGCTAGATCAAAGCATAACTTTCAATTGTATCACCCGCCCATGCAAATGGGCGGGATGGATTTCTATACCCATAATCTCGCGACTTTTATGTCATGCGGGTTGGAGCACACTTCTCGTTAATTCCGTCCAAATGGTGCTCCATCCAATTGTTTTAATGCGTATTTTTATCGATGCGCTTGGAGGAGGAAAGCATGAGTGAGCCAGCTTCGTCAGAGCAACCCGCTCAGACAGCCACAAATGATCCGGCGATTGCAGCTGCACACCGGGATGAACGGCTTAAGAATGCCAGCCCACTGCAACGTATGCTAAGCCGACCCGAGCTGGGTGCGGTGTCAGGTCTCGTGCTCATTACGATTTTCTTTCTTTCAACGGCCAACCCGGCGATGTTTACAGCAGCCGGTATCATGAATTTCATGGCACCTGCTTCCCAACTTGGTATTTTGGCAATCGCCGCGGCGCTGCTGATGATCGGTGGGGAGTTTGATCTTTCGATCGGCTCAATGATAGCCTTTGCGGGGCTGATATTTGCCGCATCCCTTGTCGTGTTGCAGGTACCGCTGATCGTGGCAATCATTCTGACACTGGCTTTTGCAGCCCTTGTCGGTGCCGTTAACGCGCAGATCGTGCTTAAAACCGGACTGCCGTCTTTCATCGTGACGCTGGCATTTTTATTCATCCTTCGTGGCCTTTCCCTGGTTGGTCTTAAATGGGCTACGGGTGGCGCAACGCAGTTGCGGGGCGTGAAGGAAGCCGTTGGCAGCAGCTATCTTGCTGGGTTGTTTTCGGGCGATGCTTTTCAGGGACTGTTTGCATGGCTTGCAGAAAAAGACCTGATTGCAAAGTTTCCCAACGGTCAGCCCACGGTGAGTGGTGTCCCGGTTGAAGTGCTATGGTTTGTGGGGATTGCCCTTCTTGCAACTTATGTTCTCGTGCGTACCCGATTTGGTAACTGGATTTTTGCAGCTGGTGGCGATGCGCTGGCAGCGCGCAATTCGGGCGTGCCTGTTCGTCGCGTGAAGACAATCCTGTTCATGTGTACGGCGATGGCTGCCGCGCTTGTAGCAATTCTCACGGTACTTGATGCCGGATCGACCGATGCAAGGCGCGGTTTTCAGAAAGAATTCGAGGCGATCATTGCAGCGGTCATCGGTGGTTGTCTGCTAACCGGCGGTTATGGTTCTGCCATTGGCGCTTTTTTTGGCTCGATCATTTTCGGCATGGTCCTCATTGGTCTGACCTACACGACGATTGATCAGGACTGGTATCTGGTATTCCTAGGCGGAATGCTGCTGATTGCCGTGCTCTTCAATAACTTCATTCGCAAGCGCGCCACTGGCGAGCGATAGGTTTTAGCATTCACGCAGTTTCGAACGGAAAATCGGTTCCCACTTTTCCCGAAACTGCGTTGATAGGGAGTATGCACTATGACAACCCCGATCATTGAAGTTCGTAATCTTGTCAAACATTTCGGGCCGGTTATTGCACTCAACGGCGTTTCACTCAGCGTAGAGCCGGGGCAGGTGCATTGTCTGCTTGGCGATAACGGTGCCGGTAAGTCGACGCTGATTAAAACGCTTTCCGGCGTACATAAGCCGACAAGCGGTGAGTTCTTTGTCGAAGGCAAACAAGTCGTTTTTAACAGTCCGCGCGATGCGCTGGATCATGGGATTGCGACGGTTTATCAGGACCTTGCGATGATCCCGCTGATGTCGGTCATGCGAAACTTCTTTCTTGGACGTGAACCGACAAAGGGTATCGGGCCGGTTAAATGGTTCGACACACAATTTGCCGAAGACGTGACGCGTGAGGAAATGAAGAAAATCGGCATTGATGTTCGCGATCCGCAGCAGGCGGTTGGTACGCTTTCGGGCGGCGAGCGGCAATGTGTGGCGATTGCACGTGCGGTCTATTTTGGTGCGAAAGTTCTGATCCTTGATGAGCCGACTTCGGCGCTTGGTGTCCGGCAGACGGCCATGGTGCTCAAATATATCAATCTCGTGCGGGAGCGTGGGCTTGGTGTGATCTTCATCACCCATAATGTGCGGCATGCGCATGCTGTCGGCGACAAATTCACCGTGCTTAATCGTGGTGCCACGCTTGGTACGCGCACCAGAAGCGATGTGGATATGGATGAGTTGCAAAGCCTTATGGCCGGCGGTCAGGAACTGGCTGATCTGTCTTCGGCATTGGGTGGACGAGTTTAAGCTATCACTGGGAGCTGGCAATGAGCGGACAATTCAAAGGCAAGGTTGCGGTCATCACTGGTGGCACCCAAGGGCTTGGTGCGGCTACGGCACAGCTTTTTGCGGAGCGTGGCGCGCAAGGCGTCGTGATCTGCGGGCGCTCAGCCGAGAAGGGAAAGCTAAAGGCCGACGTGTTGGATAAACTCGGCACAGAAGCTGTTTTCGTTCAGGCTGATCTCGGAAAAGTCGAAAATTGTCGCAAGGTAATAGCGGAAGCAGATCGCGCTTTCGGGCGAGTTGACGTTCTTGTCAATGCCGCAGGACTGACAGATCGCGGTGACATACTCGACACATCGCCTGAACTGTTTGACCGGCTTTTTGCAGTCAATACACGCGCACCATTTTTTCTTATTCAGGAAGCAATCAAGCTATTTCGACGCGATAAGGTTGAAGGGACTATCGTCAACATCTCATCGATGTCTTCCATGGGTGGGCAACCTTTCATCGCTGCTTATTGTGCATCCAAGGGTGCCCTCGATACGCTGACGCGCAATGTAGCTTATTCGGTGTTGCGCAATCGTATTCGCGTCAACAGTCTTAATATCGGATGGATGGCATCGGATGGAGAAGATCGTATCCAGCGCGAATTTCATGGTGCGCCAGCAAACTGGCTGGATGAAGCCGTTAAAAATCAGCCATTTGGGCGCTTGATTGATCCCGCCGAAGTTGCCCGTGCGATTGCCTTTCTGGCATCCGAAGAATCTGGCTTGATGACAGGCGCAATCGTTAATTTCGACCAGTCGATCTGGGGTGCTTATGATTCTTCACCCCATCCTGAAAAGGCGCTCTGAGACTGGCACCGCTTTAATTGAACATCAGGTGTAAAAGGATATCAGAGATAGGTCCGCTGTTTTGATAAACACGGCGGTTCCCTGAAGCCCCGTCAACTCGGAGAGCATTTAGCCTTCATATTTTGCGCCAGTCGTAAAATATCCTCGATGAAATACCTTTTTATCCAAAAGCACGCCAATCGACGTGCAATTTTCCTGTCTGTTCTAAAAACGAGTGTGAATTTTGTTTCTGAGAACTTCGATGCTCTCAAGGAACTTTCCTTCTCAAACGTCAGGGACGGCGTTGGAAAGTTTCAGCTCTGAATTACCTAATCTAAATGAGGCACGTCAGTCTGTCATTACAGAGAAACTGCGAGAAGCCTCCAACTTGCGATGCATGTTTCAATAGAAGCTGTCGCTGAGAAATAAATTTACCAAATCCGCTCTGAATTGGGTTGCATGAACTTTGCGATTTTCTCGCGAAGCCGAGAAAATTATCTTTGGCCGTCTCTACCTCAAGCACCCACAGGTTGGGCGATGGGAGAGTTGGCCGACGTAGACTTAGATTGTTTCAGTTTGTCCAGTGAAAGCGATTTTCAGATGCCATATGCGTTGAGTCTTCTCGACAAAAGTCCTGTTACCCAAAGAGGAGATGCAGAAACTGCACTGGCGAACACCGTTATCTATGCGCAGGCTGCAGAGCGTGCTGGTTATAAGCGTTTCTGGGTTGCTGAACATCACCATGCGGCCGAACTTGCCGGGCCCTCGCCGGAGGTACTTGCTGCCTATCTCCTTGCATCGACGAAGCACATCAGAATTGGTTCTGGCGGCGTTATGCTTCAACACTACAGCCCTTATAAGGTTGCTGAGAACTTCAATCTTCTGGCAGCTCTCGGACGCGGACGGGTAGACCTGGGCGTCGGTAAGGCTCCCGGTGGCCTTCCCTTGTCGACCAAAGCTTTGCAGCAGGAAATTGATGGCGCAAGTCGGCTCGATTTTAACAGCAAGCTTGAACAGCTCAGTGCATTTATTGGCGGTGACAAAATTACTTCCGGACTCTTTGAAGGACTGGCTGCAACGCCTAAACCCCAAACGCCTGTTGAGAAATTTGTGCTCGGTGCAAGCCCGGATAGCGCACTTCTCGCTGCCCGTTCTGGTTGGGATTTTGTCTATGCAGGGCATCTCAGTGGTGACACGGCAAACCTGCAAAAAACCTTCGATGCATATCGCAATGCAACCGGAAAAGTGCCAGTTCTGGCACTGGGCGCAGTCGTTGCGCAACGCAAAGACGAGGTTGATGCGGCTCTTTCGAAAATCAGGATTTTCAAGGTTCACTTGGCTTCGGGAACATCTGTTTCCGTCGGTACACCCGAAGCGGCTGCCGAGTTTGCGCGTCAGGCTGGTGAAAGCGATTATCGTGTCGAAGAAAAGCAACCAAGCGTTCTCGCTGGCTCGCCTGAACAGGTGAAGCAAAAGCTTGATGCGTTACATGCGCAATATGGGGTGCACGAGTTTGTGCTTGAGTTCCCGGCGGTCTCTCATGAGCAAAGAATAGCCGCCATTAGTGGCCTTGCCGAAGTACGGGTGGCGATAGCCGCCTGAACTTCAAGAAAATTGGCTATAAGGAGAATTTGAAGTGGGTTCCAAGCAGATAAAATTCGGCGTGATGCTTCAAGGTGCAGGCGGACATATGAATGCCTGGAAACATCCATCAGGACCTGCTGATGCGAGCGTAAATTTGCAATTTTTCATTGATACAGCACGCAAGGCTGAAGAGGCAGGCATAAGCTTCGCCTTCATTGCGGATGGGCTCTACATCAACGAAATTTCCATTCCGCATTTTCTCAATCGTTTTGAGCCTTTGACTGTCCTCTCGGCGCTTGCGGCGAATACCAAACGAATTGGCCTCGCAGGCACCGTTTCGACGTCCTATAGCGATCCATTTACGATCGCTCGGCAGTTTGCATCGCTTGATCTTATTTCAGGCGGACGTGCGGGCTGGAACGTGGTGACAACCCCACTCGAAGGGTCGGGCCGCAACTATGGCAAGCCACATCCCGAGCACGCTCTGCGTTATGAAATCGCCGAAGAATATCTTGAAGTGACTAAGGGTCTTTGGGATTCATGGGATGAAGACGCCTTTCTTCGGGATCGTGAGAGTGGACAGTTTTATAAGCCCGAAGGCTTTCACCGTCTTGACCACAAGGGCCGTTTCTTCTCGGTAGAGGGGCCGCTGAATATCCAGCGTTCGCCACAGGGGCAGCCTGTTATCTTTCAGGCTGGCGCTTCCGAAGCAGGCGTTGGACTCGCTGGAAAGCATGCTGACGCGGTCTTTACCAATGCTGGCACGATCAAGGACAGCCAGACATTCTATGCGCAGATTAAAGCGAGCGCTGTCGCGCATGGACGTGCGCAGGAAGATGTTGGTATTTTCCCCGGCATTGGCCCCATCGTGGGACGGACTGATGCAGAAGCTGAGGACAAATACCAGGCAATTCGCAATCTGGTCAGTGTTAACGAAGCGCTTTCATATCTCGGACGCTTCTTTGATCACCATGATTTCACTGCCTATGATCTTGATGCAGCGTTTCCTGATCTTGGTGACATTGGCAAAAACAGCTTCCGTTCGACAACAGATCGCATCAAGCGTGATGCCGCCGAAAACAAGCTGACCTTGCGCGAAGTCGCCTTGAATGTTGCAACACCGCGCACGTCCTTCATCGGCACCGCGGAGAAAATTGCAGACGAGATAATCCTTTGGAAAGAGCAGAAAGCCGCTGACGGTTTCATCCTTGGCTTTCCGGTGATTGCAGAAGGGCTTGATGACTTTATCAAGCATGTTCTGCCAATTCTGAAAGAGCGCGGATATCATGAAGGCACGCTCAGTCATGATACGTTGCGCGGAAATCTTGGATTGGAGCATCCGCAGAGCCGTTATGCGAAGCCTGTGCAGGCCGGTAATCAAAAGGGCGCTGCATGAATATTCAACGGTTGCCAGACGTAAACCGAAAGCTGGAAATCGAGGCAGGCCTGGCCTCGATTATCGACGAGTTTATTGCTTTGCGTCGCGATCTTCATACGCATCCCGAACTGGCCTTCAAGGAAACCCGCACCTCCACTCTGGTTGCAGATTACCTGCGCCAGTGGGGCTATGACGTAACGACCGGTATTGGCGGTTCAGGTGTGGTTGGTACATTGAAGCGCGGTAACGCGTCCAAGGCCATTGGCATCCGCGCTGATATGGATGCGTTGCCGATTACCGAAGCAACCCGTCTTGACTATGCAAGTGACACACCCGGTGTGATGCACGCATGCGGCCATGATGGTCATACGAGTATTCTGCTGGCAGCCGCCCGCTATCTTGCAGAATCGGGACGTTTTTCCGGCACGTTGCATGTAATTTTCCAGCCCGCTGAGGAAATTGGTGCAGGTGCCCGGCGCATGATTGAGGATGGCCTGTTTGATCGCTTTCCGTGCGATGCCGTCTATGGCCTCCATAACTGGCCGGGTGTGCCCGCAGGTAAATTTGGCTTTGTAACCGGACCCGCGATGGCATCAGTGGACCGGGCAAGAATTCGCGTTAATGGTCGGGGTGGCCATGGAGCGGAGCCGCACAAATCGGTTGATCCGGTCGTGGTGGCTTCATCAATTGTTCTAGCCCTGCAAACGGTGGTCGCGCGCAATCTTGATCCACTCGATATGGGAGTGGTGACAGTCGCTTCCATTCACGGTGGCGACGCCCTGAATGTTATTCCCGCATATGTCGATCTGGGCATCACTATTCGCTCATTTTCGCAAAGCGTGCGTGAAGAATTACGACGCCGGATTGAAGCTGTCGCGCGTTCTCAGGCTGAAAGCTATGGTGCGGTTGCCGATGTTGATTATCAGTGGGGTTTTCCTGCGTTGATTAATGCAAAAGCCGAAACGGAATTTGCACGGCAGATCGCTCTCAACACTTTCTCCCCCGGCACCGTTATTGAGGAGTTTCGTCCGCGCACAGCGAGCGAGGACTTTGCCTTTATGCTTGAGCAAAAGCCGGGGACATATTTTTTTGTCGGCAACGGCGACAGCGCAGGTCTGCACAGCCCTAATTACAATTTCAACGATGAAATTCTGCTGCCAGCGTCATTGTTCTGGGTTCGGCTGACCGAAGCCTCTCTGATCTGAAACTGACAATTTTCTCAATATGGATGTTACATCATGGCAGATGAATTCCTCTATACTTCAACGACCGATAGTCGTGCAGTGCCACTGATCGAAGCGCTTACAATTGAATATGATACGCGCTATGGCACCTATTTCAGCGAGGAAGGTGCAGCCGCTGAAATGAACAAATATCCGCCGGAAGCCTTTGCACCGCCACATGGCAGTTTTTTGCTATTGCTTCGTGACGGCCAAACAATCGGCGGAGGCGCATTTATGCGCTACGATGATGTGACGGCCGAGTTCAAGCGCATTTGGACTCATAGTGATCTGCGACGGCAAGGGTTAGCCAAAAAGGTGCTCGAAGAACTGGAAGCACAGGCACATCGTCAAGGTTACAAGCGTGTTTATCTGACCACTGGCTTCAGGCAGCCGGAAGCCAAAGAGCTTTATCTTCGGAATGGATATACGGCGCTTTTTGATGTGACCGCCGATCCCGAAATTTACGGAACTTTGCCCTTCGAGAAGAACATCGAAAATATCCGCCAAGTTGATTTTTTCACTCCCGAAAACACGTCGAAGCAGGCTGCTTTCGGCTGAGTAAGTGCGTGGCTGCGCAGTGGATGTTATGGAAAAAACATCCACTGCGGCGTGTTTAAATAGACTTATTTGTTTTGAAACTCCGCCTTTCTTCTCCGACACTTGGACAAAGTGACTTCCATGACAGGCGTCTGGATCGAGTCATAATTTAAATGGCAATTCGGAGCAGCGTTTATCATGGCTATTGCTACAGATTTTGCGGGTAGGGATAGAGACATAGATTCTCGCGTCAGTGCTGGTGACTTCAAACATTATCGCATTGTTCCTGCCCGCTATCCGGCCCGGGTTATAGGTACAATCTTCGCGGCTGGATTGATAGTTGCGGTGCTACAGTCGGTGTTTACCAACCCAAAATGGGGTTGGCCGGTCTTTGCAGAATGGTTCCTGTCAGAGCCGGTTCTTGTCGGGCTGATGCGAACGCTATGGCTGACAGCGCTTGCGACAGTGCTTGGCTTTACGCTGGGAACCGCGCTTGCATTGGCACGTGTTTCCCGCTCGCCTCTGCTGTCTGGTCTGTCCTGGGCCTACATATGGTTGCTGCGCTCTATTCCGCTGATTGTCCTGCTGCTTGTTCTGAACAATCTCGGCTATCTGTATGATACTGTCAGGCTTGGTGTTCCCTATACTGACATTACATTTGCCGAATATCCTACCGTTCAGATCTTAAGCCCATTTGCAGCAGCGCTTCTGGGTTTAAGTCTCAATCAGGCAGCATTTTCTTCTGAGATCATTCGCGGTGGCATTCTTTCGGTCGATCAGGGGCAGCTTGAAGCAGCAGCAGCTTTGGGTTTGCCGCGTCGCAGACAGGCCTTCCGCATTGTGCTTCCGCAAGCCATGCGCACGATTTTGCCAACAGGTTTCAATGAGATCATCGGTCTCGCAAAAGGCACGTCGATGGTTTACGTGCTCGCGCTGCCGGAACTCTTCTACACGGTGCAGGTGATTTATCGCCGTAATCTTGAAGTCATTCCGCTGCTGATGGTCGCGACCGTCTGGTATCTGATCATCATGACAGTTTTGTCGATTGCGCAGTACTACATTGAACGGCATTTTTCACGCGGCGCATTACGCAATCCGCCACCCGCTGTTCTGACACGCCTTTTTGCGCGCTTTACTCCGGCTAGAGCCTCCACATCGACCAAAGCCCAGAATGTTGTTTTGAACGAACAGGATGCGCGGCTTACCGAGACGCTGGCCGTAAGGGGGTTCGCAGGTGCACGACGCGGAGCGGTCGATATTCATGGTGTCTCCAAGAGCTTTGGTGACAATCTCGTTCTCGATAATGTCAGCCTGCATATCAAGCCCGGCAGCGTGACTGCTATTCTTGGTCCGTCGGGCTCAGGTAAATCCACATTGCTTCGCTCTATCAATCATCTGGAGCGCGTTGATGATGGTTTCATTGCGATTGACGACGAGCTGCTTGGTTATCGCCAGAACGGCAACACGCTATATGAGCTGAAAGAAAAGGATATTCTGAAGAAGCGCGTCGATGTTGGGATGGTCTTCCAGAACTTCAATCTCTTTCCGCATCTGACCGTGCTGGAAAACATTATTGAAGCGCCGATGATTGTACGTGGCCTGAGTCGCGAAGCTGCCACCCTCATAGCGCAACGCCTGCTGGCCCGCGTTGGCCTCAGAGAAAAGATCAATGCTTATCCGCGTCAGCTTTCCGGTGGTCAGCAACAGCGTGTCGCCATTGCTCGCACCCTCGCACTTAATCCGAAAGTCATTCTCTTTGATGAGCCAACCTCTGCACTTGATCCTGAACTGGTCGGTGAAGTGCTCGATGTGATCAAGGAGCTGGCACGCTCTGGCACCACGCTGGTGATCGTCACCCACGAGATCGGCTTTGCCCGTGAAGTTGCCGACACGGTGGTTTTCATGGAGGAGGGCCGCATTCTGGAAACCGGTGGTCCGAAACAGCTTTTCAGCGCAGCCAAGCATCCACGAACCCGGGAGTTTCTCGCAAAAGTCCTCTGACGCAAGAACACCCGCGTAACTCAAACTGCAATCCTCGAAAATCAAGATCACCTTTGAACGGGTGATCGACAGGAATTGCTTGCCCAAAATTCAAATCAAATCATCAGGAGTCAAACGATGAAAACAGCCAATTATAAAAGTGCAATTCTGGGAGGTGTTCTGGCGGCAGCAACGCTCTTCAGTGCGACAGCCTTTTCCGCCGAACTGGATTTAAGCCCGGAGCAGCCAAACCGTCTGCGCACGGAAAAGAGCGACGCTGTCATCAATGCCGTACCTAAGGATTTCAAGTTTGTACAGGACGGCAAGCTTGTCGTCGGCATCAATCCGTGGGTTCCGCCAATCAGCACTTATGCGACCGATGCAAAGACAGTGGTTGCGTTCGATCCTGATCTTATCCAGCTGGTTTCCGATACACTGGGACGCGAACTGGTGCTGGTGCCAATCGCATGGGCTGACTGGCCGCTATCACTTGAATCCGGAAAATTCGACGCGGTCATTTCCAATGTGACAGTGACCGAAGAACGCAAGGAGAAATTCGACTTTTCGACCTATCGCAAGGATGAACTTGGATTTTATGTAAAGGCTGACAGCCCGATCACGTCCCTGAAAGAGCCCAAGGATATTGCCGGCTTAAAAATCATAACCGATCCCGGCACCAATCAGGAAAATATCCTTTTGCAGTGGGACAAGCAAAATGTTGCTGCTGGCCTCAAGCCTGTCGAAGTGCAGTATTATGACGACGATGCGGTCAAAGCTCTTGCCCTTGATTCCGGTCGTGCCGACGCGGTTTTCAGCGTGAATGCCGTGCAGGCCTATGCCGCATCGCAGCATGGTAAAACCAAGCTTGTCGGAACAGTAAGCGGTGGTTGGCCGCAGACGGCTGAGGTGGCCATCACCACCCGCAAGGGCAGCGGTCTCGCCGATGCACTGACGCTTTCGCTCAATGAACTCATCAAGGATGGCAAGTATCAGCAGGTGCTTGAACGCTGGAGCCTCAGTTCGGAAGCGGTTGATGAAGCAAAAACCAACCCGGCTGGCCTGCCTAAGAGCGGCTCGTGAGGGGAGGGGCTGGCAAAAGAGGGGACGCCTGCGCCAGCCCAATCTTTTCGCCTGCAACAGTTTAATTCATTGACCTAATACCGCTCATATCGAAGGACAGAACGTGCCAAAAACTATTGATTATTTCTTTTCCATCGGATCGCCCTGGTCTTATCTTGGGCTTGATACGCTTGAGGAACTGGCAGAGCGGCATGTGGTTGAAATCAAGCCCTATCTGGCAACCGTTATAGAGGAAAATGGTGGCATTTTTTCGCGCAATCGCCCAGAGGTGCGCCGCGCTTATGGAACGCAGGATCTCAAACGTTGGGCCAAATTTCGCGGCAAGCCGCTTTTCATCGATGACCGACCAGCTTTGAGCGATCCCACCCCTGCTTCCTATAGCGTTATAGCGGCTTATCTCGATGGCCAGAACTGGTTGCAATTAACCCGCGTCCTTCAACATGCGTTCTGGTCTGACGCAAAGGATATTGGTCAAGCTGAGGTTCGCAGCGCAATCGCGGATGAAGCAGGATTCAACGGCCAGTATCTGGTCGGACGTGAAAAAGATCGCGATGTGCTGGCGAAGTGGGAATCAGATCGCGCACGTGCTTTAGACAAGGGTGTCTTTGGTTTTCCAACATATATCTACGATAGTGAGACCTATTGGGGACAGGATAATCTTGGATTTCTGGCCAGCCAATTACGCGGCGAGGCCTTCTGAAAGCGAATATGATGAGTTGTGAGAGACGAATTGTCTTTCACAACAAAATGATCGCGCGTTTTCGCTAATACGGAGTTTTGCGGAATAAGAGACCTTCTAAAAGGCTGCTGCCGCTTCTAAGTTTGGGTCAATATGTGCCCGGCAGAAGCTCAGGTAGTCCCCGAAAGTCAATCGCAGGATATTGAAATTGAAACGGTCTCTTCATCTTACAGCGTTTATGCGCCCTGTCAGCCTGCATACCGGTGCCTGGCGCTATCCAGGTTCCTATGCTGACGCGAATTTCAGCTTTAAGCATCTTAAGACTTTTGCCCAAAAGCTCGAAGCAGCCAAATTTGATGCATTTTTTATGGCAGATCATCTCGCCGTACTGAACATGCCTGTGGAGGCACTTAAGCGTAGTCACACGGTCACGTCGTTTGAACCATTTACGCTTTTGTCGGCTTTGGCTGCTGTAACGCAAAAGATTGGATTGGCTGCGACCGCGTCTACAACATTTGATGAACCATATCATATTGCGAGACGGTTTGCGTCTTTGGATCATATCAGCGAAGGGCGTGCCGCGTGGAATATCGTCACGACGTCTAATCCGGATTCAGCACTGAACTTTGGCAAAGAAGAGCATGTTGAACATGGCGAGCGCTATAAGCGTGCGCGCGAGTTCTACGATGTTGTGACGGGTCTTTGGGATAGCTTTGCGGACGACGCCTTTATCCGCGATCAGGAAAGCGGCATTTTCTTCGACCCGTCAAAAATGCATGTGCTTGATCATCATGGCGATGATTTCAATGTGCGTGGACCACTCAATATTGCTCGTCCGGTACAGGGATGGCCGGTGATTGTTCAGGCGGGGCAGTCAGAACCGGGCCGCCAATTGGCGGCAGAAACTGCGGAAGTGGTTTTCTGCGCTCCGCGTGACATCATTGAAGCCAAGAAGCTTTATGCGGATTTGAAGTCGCGGTTGTCCGCCGCCGATCGTGCATCCTCATCGCTCAAAATATTGCCTGCAGCCTTTATCGTCCTTGGCGATAGCATTGAAGAAGCAAGGCAAAAACGGGCGAAGCTTGATAGTCTGGTTCACTATGACAGTGGCATTGCATCCTTGTCTATTGCTTTGGGTCACGATGCATCCGGCTTTGAACCCGATGGCTATTTGCCGGAAATTCCAGAAACCAATGCAAGTAAATCCGGCAGAGCGCAGGTTCTTAAACTGGCTGAGGACGAAAAGCTGACTGTCCGTCAGCTTGCGCAGCGTTATGGTGGTTATTCAGGTCTGGCCTTCGTCGGAACAGTTGAGAGTGTTGCTGATGAAATGCAAAAGTGGCTGGAGGAGGATGCGAGCGATGGCTTCACAGTGGTCTTCCCATTTCTGCCTGAAGGCCTCAATGATGTAGCGGACAGGCTGGTGCCGGAGCTCCAGCGTCGCGGTATCTTCCGCACTGACTATGAAGGCAGTACCTTGCGCGAGCATCTTGGGCTACCACGCCCCTCAAACCGCTTTTTTGACGGCAGCGAAGTCGGTTGAATTCTGCGCCAAAGTTGCGGGATGTGCCGGTATTTTTAAACCAAGATTATCCCGCAGTGTCGGGCCGTCATATTCGCTGCGGGCAAGCCCGCGGCGACGCAATTCCGGCAGAACCAGCTCGGCAAAATCCTCCAGACCCGCTGGAAAAATCGGCGGCATCACATTGAAGCCATCAGCGCCATAGGTTTCAAAGCGCTCTTCAAGCGCATCCGCCACATCTTCTGCAGTGCCTACGATTTGCAGATGACCGCGTGCACCAGCTACGCGCAGATACAGCTCACGAATGGTCAGACTTTCGCGGCGTGCAAGTTCAAACAGAAGTTCCTGCCTGCTTTTGCTGCCTTGAGTTTCCGGCAGTTCAGGCACAGGGCCATCAAGATCGAATTGTGAGAGGTCAGGACCAGACCAGCCCGATGAGAGAAGATTGAGCCCAACAGATGGGTGAATGAGGTTCTGGAGTTCCTCAAACTTATCCTGAGCCTCCTGCCTTGTGCGACCAACAACCGGAAAAATGCCCGGCATGATTTTGATGTCATCAGGATGACGTCCGTAGCGAGCGGCGCGCTGTTTGACATCCTTGTAGAAGGCTGTTGCTTCCTCAACGGTCTGCTGCGCTGTGAAAACAACATCCGCACTTTTTGCGGCAAGCTCTTTTCCGGCAGAAGACGAACCGGACTGAACTGTGACCGGATGACCCTGCGGTGAGCGTGGTACATTCAACGGGCCTTGAACGGAAAAATGCTTGCCTTTGTGATCAAGCACATGCCGCTTATCAGGGTCGAAGAAGCGCGCCTGTTCCTTATCATAAAGGAAGGCATCATCTTCCCAGCTATCCCATAGTCCTTTGACGACATGGGCAAACTCTTCCGCCCGTTCATAACGGTCGGCATGTTCATAATGATGATCGAGATTGAAATTGCGTGCCTCAAAATCACTGGCCGAAGTCACAAGATTATAGCCTGCACGACCACCGCTTAAATGATCGAGCGAAGCGAATTTTCGCGCGATGTGAAACGGTTCATTGAAGCTCGATGAGGCGGTTGCAACAAGACCGATATGGCTGGTGACAGCCGAGAGTGCAGATAAAAGCGTGAGTGGCTCAAACTGCGCCACGTAGCTATGTGCCGTTCGACTCAGTATTTCGAGGTTGTCGCCGCGGGTTCCTGCACCATCGGCCAGAAACAGCAGATCGAACTTGGCTGCTTCTGCCAGCAAAGCAATGTTGCGATAATAGTCTAAACTGATACCCGCATTTGCAATCGCATCCGGGTGCCGCCATGCCGCAATATGATGGCCGGCTGGATAGGCGAACAGGCCAAAACGCAGAAAACCTTCACGCTTTGCCATATCAGGCGCTCCGGGCCTGAGATTGTATTGCAGCCGATAGTGGTGGCAGTTCCAGATTGGAACGGAAGTCCGCGCCGACGTAGTCTGTGTCAATCAGGGAACGGCGACGAAGCTCCGGTATCAACCCGTTCAAGAGCAGGTCCTCCTGATCGGGATTTCCAATGCCGTGCAGGGTAAGAACATCCAGAGCTCCTGTCTTGAAGCGCTCCTCTATGGCATCCGCGAGCTGTTCCGGCGTGCCTGCCACCGACCAGTGACCCGTTTCCTGCGCCTGAATAATCAGTTGGCGCAAGGTCAGCCCTTCACGCGCATAGCGACGGAAAACTTCTACTCGCCCCCTGCGACGGTTGATGCTGGTGACTTCCGGTAGCAGGTTTTCCGGTAGCGGCTTGTCGAGGGGCAAATTGCTCAGATCAATATGCCCACCGAGCATATCGGCAAGCTTGATACGTCCCTGATCATAATCGATTGCCTCATGCTTGTCTTTCAGACGGCGAGCAACATCTGCTTCAGAAGAGCCTATCAGCGAATGAAGCGAGTTCATGATGAATGGCAGATTGTTGCCTCGGCCAAACTGTGCCGCGCGACGGCGCAGCTCGGTGGCAAAGGCCACGGCATCTTCGAGCTTTGGCTGTGACGTATAGACGACTTCAGCATAGCGTGCGCCAACCGTGACACCGGCATCGGATTGTCCGGCCTGAAACTGAACCGGACGGCCCTGCGGCAGAGGCGGCACATTCAGTGGCCCTTCGACGCTGAAATGCTTGCCCTTATAATTAATAGGGTGAAACTTCGCTGGATCAACCGCGATATTACCCGACGCCTTGCGGGTGGCGGCATCGCGTTCGTTTGCATCATAAAGCGCGTTGACGATTTCGATAAACTCCGCTGCCCGCTCATAGCGTTCTTCCGGTGTTGGCAGATCGGCACCGAAGTTCTCTTCGCCGACCGAAGAGGTCACGGCATTCCAGCCCGTTCTGCCACCGCTCAGGTGATCCAGCGTGCCAATCTGGCGGGCGAGATTGTAAGGATGCAGAAACGTCGTGGAGACAGTCGCAATAAGCCCGATATGCGATGTGGCATGTGCCAACGCTGCAAGCGCGATAACCGGGTCTTGCGTGCCGGTGGTGCCTGCAAGGCCCGCAGGATCAATCTGTAGAAGATCGGCTGTGAAAAGCCCTGTGATCTTTTCGGCTTCGGCTTTCTTTGCCAGTTCAATGGCGCGTTGAAATCCGAAAGTCTTGTCCTGATCATTGGCAGCGGAAACGACATTGCTTGCGCCAAACAAGGTTTTCAGGCGGCGGGTGCGTGTTCTGGTCATGGTGATCTCCTCGTAAATAAAGCCGCGCTTATGGTTGGAACAGCATCAAGCAATGCGCGCGTGTAATTGTGCTGTGGCTGGGAAAAGACGCTTTCAACGCCGCCGCTCTCAACGATGCGTCCGTCTTTCATCACCAGAACACGATCTGTCAGATGGTGGACGACGCCAAGATCGTGCGAGATGAACAATAGTGATGTGCCGAAAGCCGCCTGCAATTCCGCAAGAAGGTCGAGAACCTGCGCTTGCACCGATACATCAAGCGCGCTCACCGGCTCATCGGCGACCAGAAGTTTCGGACGTGGTGCAAAAGCGCGCGCAATGGCAACGCGCTGACGCTGACCGCCTGATAATTCGCGCGGGTAGCGTTTTAGAAACTGCGATCCCAAACGCACAGCATCCAGAACTTCGATAACGCGTTTTCGGCGTTCATCGCCGTAGACATGGACTGAATCGAGGCTTTCACCGACGATCTTTTCAACGCTATAGCGCGGATCGAATGAGCTGAGTGCATCCTGTGCGATCAATTGCATATGCTTGCGTTGCGTACGGCGCTGCTCCTCGCGCAAATTGCTCCATAGCTTGCCATCAATATGCACCGTGCCCTGATCGGGTTCCACAAGCCCAAGAATGATCTTGGCTACAGTTGTTTTGCCCGAACCGGATTCCCCGACAATCCCTAGTGCTTCGCCCGCTTTCAGCGAGAAGGAGACATCGTTTACGGCCAAAGGCGTGTTGGCTTTGCCATAATGTTTGAGAAGTCCTCTTGCTTCCAGAACATTGGTATTTTCGTCAATGCGCTTTGCAGGCAGAGCAGTCCGCACTTGTGGCTCATGGGGACGTGCTGGAGAAAGCCGATAGCCACGTGATCCGGCCGATGGAACTGCCTCAAGCAAATGCCGCGTATAGGCTTCTTTCGGCGCGTTGAGGATTTGTTTCGTCGGGCCTTCCTCAATGATTTTGCCGTTGTGCATGACCAGCACACGGTCAGCCAGTCGTGAGACAACAGCCAGATCATGGCTGATCAGCAAAAGTGTGTGTCCGGCACGTCGGCGCTCGGCGAGAAGATCGAGAATTTGCTTCTGCACGGTTGCATCGAGCGCTGTGGTCGGCTCATCGGCAATGAGTAGCGATGGCGAGCGTGCCACCGCTGTTGCAATCAGTGCGCGCTGTCGCAAACCACCCGAAAGCTGATGCGGATATTGCAGCAATCTGCGATCAGGGTCGGGAATACCCACTGAGCGAAGCAATGCCTTGCTGCGATCCGCAACATCCGGTCGCCGGAAGAAGCCCTTGACGCCGAAAGCATCGGAAAGCTGTTGAGAGATGCGACGCAACGGATCGAGCGAGACAAGCGCGTCTTGCAGCACAAAGCCGATCTTGTTGCCGCGCAGGCCGCGCCATTCCTGATCGCGATAGTCGAGAACATCAAGACCATCGATTTCGAACCTGTCGGCCTGTACGATTGCACCCGGTCCTGAAAGGCCGATCAGTGCGCGTGCCGTCACGGATTTACCTGAACCGGATTCGCCGACCAGAGCCACCGTTTCACCGGGGTGAATGGTCAGATCGATCCCCTCAACAACTTTTGCCGTCCGGTCTTCACGCTGAAAGCTGATCGAAAGATTACGGATTTCTACAAGTGGTGTCGTCATGCCTGCCTCCGGCCTTCAAAGGCAAGTTGCCAGCGACGTCCGAGAATGCTGATGGAAATAACGGTGAGTGTGATGGCAACACCGGGCCAGACCCCGATCCACCAGGCAACACGCAGATAATTGCGTGCTTCTGAAAGCATCGCACCCCATTCTGGTGCCGGCGGTTGCGGTCCCATGCCAAGAAAGCTCAAGCCCGCAGCGCTGATGATCGCTGTGCCAAGCCCGATGGTTGCCAAAATCGGCACCTGCGCAATGGCGTGAGGCAGAACATGACGCAGCACGAGTATGTGGCGCTTTAATCCGAATGTTTTTGCCTGTTCGACATAACCGCTCTGCGCAATCACAAAGGTCTGAGCGCGAACAACGCGCGCAAATCGTGGAATGATTGCAACGCCAAGCGCGAAGATCAGATTGACCGTACCGGGACCGGTAAAGGAGATAAATACCAGCGCCAGCAGCAGATCGGGAAAGGATGAAACAACATCGAGAAAACGCGAAATCGCTTCATCGATCAGGCCACGGGACAGGCCCGACAGCAGCCCCAGAATCGAACCTGCAATGGCTCCGATGGCAACGGCGCTGAACCCGATAAGGATGGAATAACGCGCACCATGGATGACGCGCGCAAACACGTCACGGCCTAGATGATCGGTACCAAACCAGTGTTCTGCGGATGGTGGCAATTGTGACTGCAACGGATCTGCAAGAAGCGGATCGGCTGAGGTCAGCAACCCTGGCCAAAGCGTGGCAATAGCAATCAGCGTCAGAAAAAGCGACGGCAGGGCAATGGCTGGGCGTGCAGCGACAAATCGGACCAGATTTGCGATGCCCGAACCATAAAGCTTTGTTGGTGACTTGGTGTCGAGTGCGGGGGTAACACTCATGGCTTATCTCCGACCTTCTGTTCTCAGGCGCGGATCAATCAGCAGATAGAGCACATCAACGATGGTGCTCATCACCACGTAGATAAAGGCTGAGAAAATCGCGACGGCCAGCACGACCGGCAGATCGTGATACAGCACCGCATCAACCGTGATGCGCCCAAGGCCGGGGCGTCCGAAGACGGCTTCGGTGATGACTGCACCTGAAAGAAGGCCGCCGATCAACCAGCCTGTCAGAGTGACGGCGGGGAGGGAAGCATGGCGTAAACCATGCCTGAGGCGCAATACGAGATTGCTTGTTCCCCAGCTGCGCACGGTGAGCGCAAAGGGTTCTTCCAATGCGCGTTCCAAACCTTCCCGCAGCACCTGTCCAATGACTGCGCCTAGTGACAGACCCAGTGCAAGTGCTGGCAGGACGAGTGCTGCAAAATTCCTGTCGCCCGATACTGGAAACAGTTTGAGCGTGAATGAGAAGACGAAAAGCAAGACAATACCAAGCCAGAAAGATGGTGTTGAAATCAGCACCAGCTCAACGCCCGCTGCAATGGAGCGTGGCAGCTTCTTGCCAGCCGTCAAAACAGCGCTTGCCACAGCAAAGACGATTGCAACCACAAGTGCCGCACCGGCAAGCTTCAATGTTGGCCACATCTGCGAAAACAAGAGTTCGGAAACATCCGTTTGCAGGTAATAGGAGCGGCCAAAGTCACCATGCAGAATACGCCCCAGATAAGAAAGATATTGCATAAAGACAGGCTCATCCAGCCCCCATTCGGCACGAATGGCTGCTTCGACCTCTGGCGTTCGCAACTGCTCGCCGATCAATATGCTGACAATATCGCCGGGTGCGAGATGGACGCTGATAAAGCTCAGCGTAATTGCTGCCCAAAGAACCAACAGGCCTGAGCTTATGCGCAGCGTGATCTGTCCCGTTAAGCTGTTGCGTGGGACAGCGAAACGTCGGGGCAACCAGCTTGCGGGTGCCCGACCGATGGTCGTGGTGTTTTCAGCATCCATGATCTGTAGCTCCTTTGTGTCGAAGTCCGCGCGCGAAGGCGTGCTTATTCGCTGCGCCAGATATTGTGCGCGCTTTCAGGAAGTTGCTTGAATGGGCGGAAGCTGATGCCCTTGACGTAGCTTGCAGCAGCGATCTGGTCTTCGGGCTCATAAAGCGGCAGCGCATAGGCCTGATCGAGAATGGCGAAATTCTGTAGCTTGCTGTAAAGCTCAAACCGCTTGGCCTGATCGAGCGTTGAGGCCGCTTCGTTCAGCCATTGCGCCAGTTCAGGTGCTGCTGCGCGGCTGTAATTGATGTAGCCGCCCTTATCGAGAGGCAGGTAATGCAGCTCGATGTCAATGGCATCGGTTGGCGTGTTCGAATTGGCAATAGAGCCGAATTCGCCGGTCTTGCGGCGATCAGTATATGTCCCGGCATCGACATAAATGATCTTGAGATCAATACCTGCGCTTTGGCGCGCCTGCGCCTGCAGGGCCTGCAAAAGGACATCGCGCTGGTCGCGCACGGTTGCCTGTGCCTGAATGACTTCGATAGTCAGAGGCTTGCCGTCCTTGGTGCGGAAGCCTTCCGCATTGCGTTCCGTCCAGCCGGCTTCATCGAGTAACTTATTGGCGAGTTCAGGGTTTGCGCCATATTTGTTTTCGATGCTCTTGTCATAGAATTGCGGATCAATAGGCGAAGTGATGCCCCATGCGCGGGTGCGTTCGCCGCGATAGACCGACTTCAAGACGGCATCGACATCAATTGCTGCAATGAGCGCTTTGCGCACATTGAGTTCCTGCGTAGGCCCCCATTCTACGTTGAGGAAAAGCGAATAAGGCGTGCCTGTGTTGAGTGCAGTCTGGTAGGTGAAGTCCGGGTTGTCTTTGAACAGTGCAGCATCGTTGCCGGAAACACCTTCAATGACATCGACCTGGCCGGATGTAAGCGCGCCGGTTCTGACGGACGATTCGCCGAGAAAACGATAAGTCACTTTATCAAGATAGGCTGGTCCCTGATGTCCCGCATTTGCTGGAGCCCAGTTATAATCCGGGTTCTTCACAAAATTGAGTTCCTGTCCCTTCGCATAGCGCTTGAGAATGAAAGGGCCTGTGCCCGCAATTTCTGGTCCGCCTGATTTGATTTCCGCAGATTTGAATGCGGCAGGCGAAAGGATTTCGAGGCTCGCGATATAATCGAGAAACGGCGCATAAATCCCCTTGAGAGTGAAGCTGACGGTGTTGTCGTCAATCGCTTTCACGTCTGCAATCCGGGAGACAGGCCCGCTGCTTGTACTGCCGGAATAGGAAGGGTCTTTGAGAGCGGTAATATTCGTGACGATGGCTTCCGCGTTGAACTTCTCGCCATCCGTGAATTTTACGTCATCGCGCAGGGTGAATGTGTAGGTCTTGCCGTCATCTGAAATCTTGTGATCTTTGGCAAGCCACGGCACGTAACCGCCGTCGGCGGTGCGTGCGAGCAGCGATTCATAGGAGTTCCGCAACAGAAGTTTTGTCTTATCCTGACCGTTGAGCTGTGGATTAAGTGTTGCGGGTTGTGTTTCGACGCCCCAGACGAGCTTGCCGCCTTCGACGGGCTTTGCGTCTTCTGCAAAGGCGATTTTTGGCAGCGCCACAGCGGCGAGAAGTGCGGTTGCAAGTGTCAGGAAATATCGGCGATTAAGCATGTATCGAATTCTCCAAAGGGGGATAAATTAGTCTTGAAGCCAGATGTCGTAGGCGTTTTCGGGAAGGCGCTTGAAAGGACGGAAGCCAATTCCTTTGACCCGCGACGACGACACAATCTGATCGGCAGGCACATAAAGCGGCAGGCCATAAGCCTGATCGAGCAATGCGAAACGTTGTAGTTCTGAATAAATCTCAAAGCGCTTTTTTGGATCGAGCGTCGCTGCACCCTGATCCAGCCATTCGGAGACCTTTGGGTCTTCGGTTCGGCTATAGTTGATCGAGCCGCCCTTATCGCGCGGCAGATAATGGAAGTAGATGGTGACGCCGTTTTCCTGCGTCGTGGTCGAATTTGGAATGATGCCGTATTCGCCGTCTTTCTGACGGCTGGAATAGGTGCCTGCATCGACATATTGCAGCGCAATATCGATGCCCGCATTCTGGCGGGCTTGTGCCTGCACTGCTTGCAACAGAATATCGCGCTGGTCGCGCACGGTCGATTGCGATTGCACGACCTCGATTGTCAGGCGTTTGCCGCCCTTTGTGCGGAAACCATCGGCATCGCGTTCTGTCCAGCCCGCATCGTCGAGAAGCTTGTTGGCAAGTTCTGCATCAAAACCGTAAGTGTTTTCAATCGACTTGTCGTAGAAATCTGTATCTGCGGGAGTGAGGATGCCCCAGGCTCGCTCACGTTCTCCGCGATAAACGGATTGAATAATGCGCTCAACATCGATTGCCGCAAGTGCAGCCTTGCGCACATTCACATCTGACGTCGGCTCGCGATTGATATTGAGATAGAGGGTGTAAGGCGTTCCGGTATTTATAGACGTTTGGTACACAAAATCCGGGTTATCCTTGAAAAGCTGAGCATCGTTGCCTGAGATGCCTTCTGCCGCATCGATCTGCCCCGAGGTCAGCGCACCGATACGCACGGAGGATTCCGGCAAAAAGCGATAGGTCACATCATCAAGATAGGCGGGACCCTGATGTGCGGCATTTTTGGGCGCCCAGTTATAATCCGGATTCTTTACGAAACGGATTTCCTGACCTTTGACGTAACGGTCGATAATGAAAGGTCCGGTTCCTGCAATTTCAGCGCCTCCGGCCTTTAGTTGCGAAGATTCAAATGCCTTTGGCGAGATGATTTCAATACCAGCGGCTCCATCCAGAAATGGTGCATAGACCCGGTCAAGCTTGATAACGACAGTCAGCGGATCAACCGCTTTAACTTCGCTGACGCGCGCGACATGGCCCGCGCTGATGCTGCCAGAATAGGTTGGTTCTTTGAGTTTGCTGAAATTGAGCGCAACGGCGCTCGCATCAAACTTCTCTCCGTCTGTAAATTTTACGTCGTCACGGAGTTTAAACGTATAGGTCTTGCCGTCTTCCGAGACTTCATAGCTCTCCGCAAGCCATGGCACATATCCACCATCGGGCGTGCGGGCCAAAAGGGATTCATAACTGTTGCGCAGAATGAGCTTGGCTTTTGCCTGACCATTCAGATGTGGATTGAGTGTGCTTGGTTCTGTCTCTACGCCCCATGTGAGCGATCCGCCGCTGACAGGTTCGGCATTGACTTCGGCTCTGCCAATTTCAACTCCGGCGGCGATTGTCAGGGCGATGGCGCTTGCGCCTGCTAAAAAATCTCTTCTCGATACCACGTTGATAATCCAGTTTCAGTAAATTGGGGGAGTTTTACGCCGCAATCGCTGGGCGACTATCGGCAAGAGCGCTATGGTCTGGAACCGGTGACTGCCTTCAGAAACCGGACAGTCGATCACAAATTCCGCGATGCCAAACTCACGATGCAGGCGCTGAAGTTCAGTGTGAACACGAGCGGGTGTGCCACGGATGACGCGCGGCGTTCGCTCCTCAATTGTGTATTGGGTAGCACCCGCCTGCCTTGCATATTCAAGCGCCTGCTCGTGGCTGCCGACATTAACTGGCTGCAAGCCCTCAACCGCTACGCGGAAGCGCCGAATATCAACGGCAAGCTTTTCTGCTTCGGCGTCGCTGTGAGCAACAATGACGCTGACGGCCAAGATCGCAGGGCGATTTGCAATTGCCTGATAAGCGCTGAGTGCTTCTTTTATTGCTGCCGGATCACCCTGAATATGCCCGGCATAAACGAAGTCCCAGTTGAGACGCGCAGCAAGCTGCGCGCTTTCGACGCTTGCTCCGAGTAAAAAACGCTCAGGCCTGTGAGGCGGAACCGGGTAGGCGGCAAGGCTATTTTCCCCCTCAGTTTCCCCGGTGCTATGATCGAGAAAACCATCGAGTTCAATCAATTGCTCTTCAAAGGAAGTTTTGCGGCTCGTGTCGTAGGCACCTTGCAGAGCGCGCGTTGAGAGCGGCAGGCCACCCGGTGCCTTTCCAACGCCCAGATCGACACGTCCGGGTGCAAGCGACGACAAAAGATTGAAGTTTTCAGCAACCTTATAAGCGCTGTAATGCTGCAGCATCACGCCGCCGGAACCGATACGAATATGGTTTGTATGAGCCAGCAGGAAACCGATCAGTACTTCCGGCGAAGAACTTGCGAGGCCAGCAGAGTTATGGTGCTCTGCCACCCAAAAACGATGAAAACCTGCTTTCTCAGCCGTCTGCGCAAGCTTGATGGTGCGGCGGAGCGCTTCACTGGCTTCTTCGCCATCGTGAATAGGGCTTTTGTCGAGAAAACTAAGCGCGTAGGGCATGCTGTCCTCATCAGTAACGTCAATGAAGACATAGCCTATGTTTTTTGTAGAGTTTTAATCTAGAAACGATCTTCTAATATTAATAAAATCATTAAACGTTTATGTCGTGCAAATTGACTGACAAAGGTTCACCGTTAAGGAAAGATACTGTTATATCTGTGGTTTTTGCTTTCGAAAAAATCACTTTAATCAGTATTTGTTTCTTCGGAGGCCTTTAATGGTAGATATTATTACCCAATCCTCTCTTCTGGACCCGGCGGCGCAGCCTCTCATTGATGGACTTGTGTACGAGTATGACAGCCGTTATGCGAATCTGGATCGTCCGGGCGGTTCGCGTTCTGAAATTCTGCGTTATCCTTCGGAGCTATTCTCACCGCCGCTTGGGGGCTTTCTGCTTCTTAAGCGGGATGGGGAAACCATCGCCGGTGGTGCTTTTATGAGCCATGACGATGAGACGGTGGAACTCAAACGCATATGGACGGCGTCCCATCTGCGCAGACAGGGACTTGCGCGTCGTATTGTTGTGGCGCTTGAAGAAAGCGCCAGCGATCTGGGCTACACGCGTGCTTATCTTTCCACCGGTTTCCGGCAGCCGGAGGCCAACGCGCTTTATGTTTCTCTCGGCTATCGTCCGCTTTTTGATACTTCGGTTGATCCCCAGCATTACCGCTCACTGCCTTTTGACAAACACATCGGTTCCAAGTTGGGTCAGGAAACATCGACGCCGATATATGCTCCATCCTTGTCTTTCGAGGAGGCAACTTTGCGCGTGAAGGAGCGCAAAACGGCGCAGGAAGGAAAAATTTTGGCCAGGCTTCAAAGCTATCGCGAGACTGCTGCTTGAGAAGGAAACAGAACGATGCCTCTTTCTCATATCCAACATTTTGCTTTTCTCATTCCCGGCAGTCATCGCGAAGATAATCCGGCGCAAGGACTTGAGGATACGTTGCAGCTCTTCGAACATGGAGAGCGTCTTGGTTACGACAGCGCGTGGGTGCGGCAGCGTCATCTTGAGCGCGGCATCTCGTCGGCCGCCACTTTTCTGGCCGCAGCATCACAGCGCACGAAGCGCATCGGTCTCGGTACGGCGGTTATTCAGCTTGGCTATGAAAATCCGTTTCGTCTGGCGGAGGACCTAGCGACCGTGGACTTGCTTTCGCATGGCAGGCTCAATGTCGGCGTTTCGGTGGGCGCGCCCCCTTTTGCTCATCTGATTGCCGACTTCGTTGATGCGGCTCCGATTGCCGATTACAGTCATTCGCGAGCAGAAAAATTTGCGCGTGCTCTTCGTTCAGAGCCATTGTCCGGTGAAACAGAAGCTGGGAATGCCGCAGGCGCGCAAATTCCGCGTTTAAGGCCTTTTGCCGGAGGGCTGACCGACCGTCTGTGGTATGGAGGCGGATCACAGAATTCGGCGCGCTGGGCGGGTCAGGCTGGCTTTAATCTTCTGACGGGAAACATTGTCAGTGGTGAGAATACCGATGATTTTCTGACGGCCCAAAAAGCGCTGATTGAACGTTTTCGTCAGGAATGGGTGCATGAACGTGCGCCGCGTGTTGCGCTTGGCCGTGTGATCTTGCCGACCGATAGCGCAAGCCCTGATGCACGTCGTCGCTATGCAGAATTTGTCGCCGAACGCAATAAACGGATAGGTTTTGCCCACGGCCCGCGACGAACGCTTTTCTTGCCTGACATTGTTGGTACGACCGAAGAAATTCTGCAAACACTTGCAGTGGACCCGGTTTTGCCCCTTGTCTCCGAGTTTCGTCTGGAGCTGCCTTACGAATTTTACGCAGAAGATTATGCGCAGATATTAGCGGACTTTGCGCGGCTCATCCCTGTTTCAGACGCGGTTCAACCAGAACTCAGTGTCGTTCGGGCAGGTTAGCTATTCAATCAATTTACTTGCGAACGGAATAAAGACATGACGCAATCTGAAAGTCTGCTCCTTGGTATAGGCATCAAGGCAGATACCAATTTTCCGAACAGTGATAAGCACTCGGGACAGTTCTGGACGGAACTTCTAAAACCCTTTGATCGAGAAGTTGCATTTCTGACATTGGAAGATGGCTTTGCGAATACAAATGGTGATGGGCTGGATGCCATATTGCTGGCAAACTGGATTGCACCGCGATTGACGAATATTGGCATTATCGCCGGTGCACCGGTCAATTTTCTGGAGCCTTTTCACGTTTCAACGGCCATTGCGACGCTTGATTATGTTAGCGAGGGACGGGCAGGTGTTCTCGTTCAACAGTTATCGGAAAAACGCAATACAGATGCCATCAAGGCAATTGGTGCATTGAACGGCTATCCTTCTCTTGATCGGCAGTCACTCAACAAGGATACGCAGGACGCAATAGAAGTCATTCGCAGGCTTTGGGATAGTTGGGAAGACGATGCCGCTATCCGTGATAGCAAAACGCAACGCTTCCTTGATGCTTCCAAGCTTCATTACATCAACTTTGAAAGCGACAATTTCCGGGTCCTCGGACCCTCAATAACCCCACGTCCGCCGCAGGGGCAGCCGATCGTTGCAGTAACAGTTTCGGAGATTGATGATATTGCTGCTGCGCACGACGCAGATGTCGTTTTCGTTCCGGTAGATCAGCAGCTTTTCAAAGCGGTAAGTGTGTCTGCGCACGATCTCCAGCATATCGTTGCGGATATTACGGTTACTGATACTGCAAATATTCAAGAAACGGTCGATTTGATCATCCGAAGTGGGGCATTCGGGGCGGCGGGAATAAGGTTGATCCTGTCAGATCCGCAATCGCAAACCGATTTTATTCTCAAGGAGTTGCTGCCTTTATTGCATTCAAAGGAGCTTATTAGCAAAGCGGAAGGCACCACATTGCGCACGCGCTTTCGGCTGCCGAATGCAATCAATCGTTACACATCAGCGGCTTAGATGAAGGGGCCGGAAAAATGACAAAGCTTAAGCAGGTTATCCTCGGTGCACAGTTTCCGGGCGTCAATAATTTCACCGTCTGGAGTGATCCGAAAGCAGGTAGTCAGATTGATTTCGCATCGTTCAGACATTTTGCAAAGACTGTCGAACGCGGCAAGTTTGATTTCATCTTCCTTGCCGAAGGCTTGCGATTACGCGAGCAAAAAGGAAAGCTCCACGAACTCGATGTTGCGGGTCGTCCTAATACGCTGGCCATTTTAACCGCGCTCTCTTCAATAACCGAAAATATAGGACTGATTGGTACGCTGACCGCCACATTCAACGAGCCTTATTCACTTGCACGACAGCTCGCGACTTTTGATATTCTTTCAGGAGGTCGTGCGGGCTGGAATGTCGTTACTTCGCCCGGTGCATTTACGGGTGCGAATTTTCGCCGTGGTGATCATCTGCCGTTTAAGGAGCGCTATGAGCGAGCACGTGAATTTCTCGATGCTGCACAAAAGATTTGGGCTGGCGGTAAATATGCGCTCAAAGGCAAACATTTCGACATTGCGGGTCGCTCAGATCTAGCGCCTTTGCCGCAAGGTGCGCCTGTTATCGCGCAGGCAGGCGACTCACAGGAGGGCCGGGAGCTTGCGGCAAGCCACGCTGACATCATATATTCGCGTCATGGTACACTAGAAGCGGGCCGGGAATTCTATCGCGATGTAAAGCAGCGCCTTGCACGCTACGGTCGCAGTTCGAATTCGCTTAAAATCCTGCCGGGAGCCAACTTCGTTCTTGGTGAGACGCAGGAAGATGCCGAGGAAAAACTGCGTGCCATTCGATTGCAGCAAGTTAGCCCGAAATCGGCAATCACTTTTCTGGAGCAGGTCTGGAACCGCGATCTCTCTGACTACGATCCCGACGGTCCGTTACCCAGCCTTGAACCAGATGTTGCTCAAGAGCAGTTGGCTTTGGGGCGCGCTACACGATACGATGATCGTATCGAAACGGCACGGACATGGCGCGAGTTGGCTGAGCGCGATAAGCTGAGTATAAGAGATCTGATCATCCGGGTAACCGCGCGTCAGCAGTTCGTTGGAACACCTCAGACTATTGCCGATGAAATAAATGCATATGTTCAGGCTGATGCGGCTGACGGTTTTGTCTTTGCACCGCACCTTACTCCGGGCGGTTTCGATGACTTTGTCGAGAAAGTTGTACCTATTCTGCAGGAAAAGGGTGTGTTCCGCTACGATTATACTAGTCAAACGCTGAAAGATAACCTTGGAGTATCGCCATAATATCAGTGCAAGAACTTTTCGGCAGCGCACATTGCGGGCTGCCGAATTGCGAATATCATCGGGGCCATTCTACTTATTTGTGAGAATTTTCGAAGTGCCCAAATGTGGTATCGGCGCACATATGCCTCAACAAATGGCACGCCTTGTCGGCCTTTATAAAAGTCAGATTCCCTATGTGCCGGTCAGACCGTTAATTCCATTTCAACCTGGAGCCTGCAATTCGTGTGCTTGCCCTCAGCGATTTGCCGTCTGATGGAACTGACTGGAAATCAGGGCAATTGGGCACCTATTTGCGGTGAAATAGCCTACATCTGGTCGGTATTCCTCAATGAAGACACAAACGGCTCGAATGAGGATGTGGCTCATCACGCTTTCGGACTTGCCCGTACAGAGCATTAGCAATCGCGTTTTTGTAAATGGCGAAACCTGTAATCGTGATCACGGTATCGTCACCAGTTCGCAAGCTGCCAAGTTTGGCGCGACCAGCTATCCCGTCACCACGCGCATCTGTGTATTTTCTTACGTTCTAATTTTGCTGTTGATTGTATTGGGTCAATCCTCAAAAAGATTGAGACCAGAAAAACTCAATGGGACATGGATCAGATTGTCTTGAAACCGGATTTAAGAGCGCTACCTTCTTTCGAGGTTTCCAAGATAGGAAGAAACATGAAGTTCAAAGTGCTCGCGCTTCTCTCGCTGGTCGGGTTGGTAGGTTGTGCCGCTTACGGTATACCGCACAATCAACGCCCAGCGATAATGCCTGTTCAGAATTTCGACGCAAATCGCTATCTTGGCAAATGGTATGAGTTAGGGCGAATTGAAAATAGCTTTGAGCGTGGCATGTTTAAAACCACAGCGCAGTATTCACTGAACTCGGACGGATCAATCAAGGTCGTTAATAGCGGTTATGACCCTGCAAAGCAGAAGTTTAGGGACGCCACTGGTAAGGCTAAATTTGTCGGAAGCCCAAATGTCGGCGCTTTAAAAGTTTCATTCTTTGGGCCGTTTTATGGTGGCTACAATGTTGTAGCTCTTGATAAAGATTATCAATGGGCAATCGTTGTCGGGCCGAACCCCAACAAGTATTTTTGGGTTCTCGCACGTCAGCCGAAGCTTACGAAGCGACTTAAAGACAAAGCGCTTTCAGTTGCCAAGGGTCTCAATGTTGATGCGGCCAAAATTATCTGGGTCCAACAGTAATGCCAATTAACAATCGCTGGCTTAAGACTTGAGGAAAGCGCTGTTTCAATTCGCCCAATCGGGGGTAATGCCGTTTTTCCGACGATGCCGTAATAGCCGCCAGTATTGATAAACCAGACGGTGAATAGTGCACATAGCACTAAAAATATACTCAAGGAGATTGAAAGCCGCGTCTTTTGCGGCTTGCGTCTCAGCATGAGATATACGCCAGCGCAAATCGCCGCAGATCCAATATAAGCTGCAATCATTCGAAGTTCCGTGAGGGGAGGTATCAAAAAAAGCAGGCGCTTTAACGCCTACTTTGATTTCGTGTCTTGCAACTTGAGCGCAAAAAGACTGGCGCGTTGAGCAGCCCGTTTCAGTTATTTCTTCTGCTTCTCGGCGTCTTTGATCTGGGTTGCGAAGCGCCCAGTTGTTGCGGTGGAGGCCTTATCAGCAGAAGCTGACTTATCCTTCTTGGGTTTGCGCACCTCACGGTTACTGCGTACTTGGCCTTTTGCCATGATGGAAACTTTCTTGCCTATGAGCGGAAGGTTCCGGAATTGTACAGATGTCTGTTCAGTTCGTTTTGCTCATAACACTTACACTATCACCGATATCGACAAACAGCGCATGAAATCTACAGCGGTTTTTCATCCTAGGCTGATGAAACGGTTTCAGCGGGGCATATCAACATGGATGCTGTTGCTTTGTGCACGCGTCTTGGTGGTGGGGTGCAGTGCGACGAACTCACCGTATGCGGGCTGGAAGCAGACCAGCGTTAAGCCTGACACAGCCGGTTTATCTGGCTGGAAATGATGTCAAAGCAATTGAGGCCCGACAAGACGGGTGCGTGAAAGGCATAAAGGGGGATATTCGAAAGCTCAGTGCGGTCACCGATAATCTTTCGTATCGGATCACGACAAATGAACAAGCCGCTTCGAGCACAACGCAAACCGTCGGCAAAGTACAAGACACGCTTTCCCAACTCGGCGGAGATATCCGCCTTGTCATGGAGATATTACCGAGGATGGAAGCGGCACAGAAAAAGGGGCAATGAGCGTATTTCATTTGGAAATGTCATTATCTTCCTCGCCTGAGCTGTGGTAGCCATCCTCAATATCGGGCGAGAAAATAGGCCAAATTCATTTTACAACACGTTTTAGCGCTCACCACTATCAATAATTCCCCCCATACTCAAAAATGAACGTCTTTCGTTGCAAAAAAAGACTGCGCAGTGTTTTACCCAATTCTGACGAAAAGCTAGGCATTTGAATGGGGAGAAGCCCATAATTTACACTCATTTAATGAGTATATTGATTGGCTTATGTATCTTTTTTGTGATTTGCGCTCATTGCGATCCGTGCGCAGGATAAGTCGTTATAAAGTTTGCAAATGCGGAGAAAATCCATGGCCAATATGAAGAAGATTGCCTCGTCTGCTGCGGTCGTTCTCCTCGCCTCAGCGCTGGCGGGTTGTATGGGCAGTCCGTATAATGATGGCTATCGGAATTACGAGCCGTCATATGGGGGCTACTATGGTGGGTCTGCCGTAGTTTATCGCTCAGGTCCTCGATATAATTCAAGATATTATCGAAATGATCGGTACTATCGCGGGCCACCTTCTCGCAGAGGTGATAATTATTACAGACCGCCGCAGCGCCCAGATAATAGACCCGGTGAGCGTCCAGCTGTGAGGCCAGCGCCACCTCAGAACGAAACAAATGCGCCGCAGAGGGCAATGCGTAGACTTTTGGGGTCTGACCAGGAATAAGCTTTTTGCGCTGTGATACCTACTCGTCATCCCGCTCTTGGCGGGATGCGATTATTGATTTGATTACTTTTCCCATCTCTTTTTGAGCATGACGGGTAAATGCAGCTGTATGATGTAAACTAATAATGCAGCCGCCCAACTGAACATCAGAATGCTACTCGCAGCGGTAATTGGCCCAATTAGTCGGGTTTTCACGATCTGGTTAAGGTCGCCTGATCCAAGTGTTGTGTAATTCAATATGGCAGAATAGAAAGCATCACCGTAATTGTCGACCAGCCCCATGTGATAGTAGGTCGTCGCCCAGATCGACACGCTAGCGCACAGACTTATAAACAGGATGATGTATAGGCTGATCAGGGAAATGATAAGAAAGATAAAACTGTCCGAACATCATAATCAATTCAGACAGCTTTGCATCACAAGGGTAATTCCCTTTGCTGTGACCTATGGGCGTGACGAGCCTACACGCCACCAGCATATCCGAGTCTTCATCAATCGCCATTGATGTTCTTATTTTGTTCATGCTTCTAAAAGAGTCAATCAGTAACGTAGTTGTCTGCCTATTTAATTTTTTCGATTGTAAAGCTTCATCACTGTTTGGTTCCGCCATGGTTCCGCGAAAGAGGGCGAAGAAAAAACCAGTGATGATGTCAGTAATAAGATATTTAATTTATTTTGATTTATGGTGCCGCTTAGCAGACTCGAACTGCTGACCCCATCATTACGAAAAGTGCGCGGCATGATCACTGTATTTCCCTGTTCGTCACTGGTGATAACGAAAACAGTTAGTTAGCGATAATCAACGTCCTTCCGCATCATCATAAATCCTTGCAATTCCCGTTCAATTGATTGCTATTTGATTGCTAGCAATCAGGGCAAAGTAATGAAATTAACAAAGCGCAACGTCGATGGAATTGAACCAATCAGCAAAGATGTTCTTCATTGGGATGACGAACTCAAAGGATTTGGCGTTAAAGTTACACCAGCCGGAAAAAAGATATTTGTTCTCCAATCCCGGCTTAAAGGAAGCTTAAAGCGATTTACGATCGGAGCTTTTGGAGCGCCATGGTCTGCGGATGCAGCTCGTAACGAGGCAAAACGCCTGCTTGGGGAAATTGTTAAAGGGGTTGATCCGTACGAAGAGAAACGGTCGCATCGCAATGACATTACGATTGAAGAGCTGGGTAATATCTATTGGGAAATCGCTTGCGCTCATAAAAAGCCTGTTACCGTTGCAAATGAAAAGGGGCTAATGGCTCGGCACATAGCGCCATTATTCGGGCGAATTAAAGTAAAAGACATTCGTCGAGTGGATATTCAAAAATTCATCAACGATGTCGCTACCGGCAAAACCGCGGCAAGAGTCAAAACGAAAGCCAGAGGGCTAGCCCGAGTTACCGGTGGGAAGGGAGCTGCTAATCGGACATTAGGCTTATTATCGTCAATGTTGACGTTTGCTGTTGAGAATGGATATCGTGCAGATAATCCGGCGTTGGGTACCAAGCAGTTTAAGTTAAAGACACATGACCGATATCTCACTCCTGAAGAGTTAGATCGACTTGGAAAAGCCCTCGATTTAGCGGAAAATAATAGGATAAGCATTTATGCAGTCGCCGCGATAAGGTTTCTCACCATGACCGGCTGTAGAAGGAACGAAGCACTGACTTTGCAATGGTCATGGATTGATTTCGAACACCGTCTAGCAAAGTTACCTGACAGCAAAACTGGCCAAAAAGTAGTGCACTTAGGTGATAGTGCATTATCGTTGATAAAATCGCTCCCTAAAGTGGCCGGCTCACCATTGGTTTTTCCTTCGTCCGTAGGAGGTGATAGGCCAATCAGTATCCAAAAGATATGGCATGATATTCGTTCTGAGGCCGATCTTCATGATCTGCGTATCCATGATCTTCGGCATAATTTTGCAAGTATGGCCGTGTCGTCGGGTCAAAGCTTATACCTAGTGGGGAAATTGTTGGGTCATAGTCAGTCTCAAACAACTCAGAGGTATGCGCATTTGGCACCAGATCCTATACGCGATGCTGCTGACACTGTATCAAATCTTATTCGTGAAAACTTAAAAGCAAACAATATAAAATATAGTTAGGTTATAATTTATTGTGTTTTGCTAATCAAACTCCTTCTTAATCTTATCATGTGCTACAATAGTATTGCGGAATCGTTCGATTCCGAAGTCATTTACCGATGTTTTGGATGTGCCGTGTTGGATCATCTCAGCCAGAACAATCCCGACACCCGGTGCGATCTGGAAGCCATGGCCACAGCAACCAAACGCGTGAAACAGTCCTTGTGTTGTTGCGCTTGGTCCTATGATGGGGAGCATATCGGGTAAATAGCCCTCCATGCCAGACCAGACCCGTATGACCTGAGCATTGCTTAAAACAGGCGAAACTTCAGCCAGGCTTCTCATTCCCGAAAGTGTTTTATTCGGTGGTACGACGGTTCGTTGATGCTTTAAATCGCTGGCGGTGCGTGGATATCCAGCGACAATGACATTGCCGCGTGGAATCTGGCGGAAGATCACGTTTCCGGCCACTGCCTGAACTGACGGGCGGATAAAATACGGCAAAGGTTCTGTAACAAATTGCGGAGGGCCAGCAGAGAAAATCGGCGCCTCTTCGCCGAATTGTTGTGCTATGGTACCACCCCAAGCACCGGCTGCATTTACCAACTGATCAGACTGAAAGTCACCATGTTTCCGCGTTTCAACAACAAAGCCATTTTGGGCAGTTTTTGCGCTGAGAACCTCACAATTTTCGATAAGTTCGGCTCCGTGCATCTTTGCGGCGCGCATAACAGCAGGTGTTGTCAGGCGTGGATTGGCTGTCGCATCGCGTGAAGAATAAGTGCCTCCGACGATATTTTTGCTCAGATAAGGATAGCGCTTTCGTATCTCGTACCCATCAACATCTTCAATCTCCAGACCAAAGTTGCGAGAATTTTTAGCATAGGCTTCGAGCTTAGCGACTTCCTCGTCATCATAAGCAAGGTAAATGTGACCTGAGCGATCATACTCGCAGGTGTTGCCGATCAAATGATCAAGTTGCTCCCATAATTCCTGCGATCGCATCGATAACGGATATTGCCGCACATCACGGCCTTGTAGGCGTAAATTACCAAAATTCGCTCCGCTCGACTGAGCCCCGACAAATCCTTTCTCAAGCACAGTTACATGGTGTCCTGAACGTGCAAGAAAAAGAGCTGTGAATGCACCATTAAGCCCGCCGCCTATGATCAGTGTCTGTGTCTGGCTGAGCGATGTCATTATGAACCAATTCCAGCTGCGCCAACATTCAGTGGTTTGACTGGCGCCTGCGCTCGCAGCCGACCGACCTCAGATATTGCACGGCCACTGGTGTTCGCAGTTATTTCAGCGAGAGCCAGACCGCAAAAGCGCCCCTGACAACGCCCCATCCCGCAACGGGTAATCGCTTTAACGCGGTTGACTTCAACTGGGCCAACTTCGCGGTTGATGCTTCGTCTAATTTCGCCTGCTGAAATCCCCTCACAGCGACACACGACAGTATCGTCAGTGATTGCCGACACGTTTTCGACCGGCCAGCGGAATATTTCGGCCAGGTTTCGCTGAAAACTTCGATAGCGTTCTACTTCGCGAGCGGCTTGTTGCTTTGTTTGCGTTAAACGCTTCAGTTCATCTGGCTGCAACAACATGTTTGCATGCGCAGCAATATCTTCAAGCATCGCGAGTGCTGCAAGCTTTCCGCTGTGTTTTGCGCAATCCGCGCCGCCTATTGAAGCGCCATCCCCCGCCAGATAGACGCCTTTACTGCCTCGCCCATCGGTATCAGTGACGGGTAACCACTGGCGAAAATCCTCATCAAATTCAAACCGGCAACCAGCGAGTTCGGCTAACTGAGTTTCGGCGCGCAGACCGTAGCCGAGCGCTACTGCATCACAGTCGACAGTATGACTCTCGCCTCTGTGATCGCGGAACATCAGCTTCTCGACATGGGTGTCACCAATTATTTCACCAAGTGCGACCCCATTATATATGGGAACCCCGGCACGTTTCAGCTCAGCTAAATAACGCGCACCTTGAATTGCGGTTTTAAAGCTATGTGACAAACCAGTTAAAGCGTGGAGCTTTGCCCGAAACGGTGTCGTGTCTAACACCATAATATCGGTTGCGCCCATGCGATGGTATTGCAAAGCTGCGAGGAGCAACAGCGGTGAGCTTCCGGCAAAGACCACTTTGCGTCCGATGAAACTTCCCTGATCCTTTAAAGCAACCTGTGAGCCACCGAGCGAAAAAACGCCCGGCAAGGTCCATCCCTTGACCGGCATTATTTTGTCGGTAGCACCGGTTGCGATAATCACATGCGTGTAGGGAATTTCATTAACTTCACCCGCACTTTCGATAAAAGCTGTCCCTTCGTAAAGTGACCAGACTGTTGTCAGTGGGCGATAATCGATTTGCGAAATGATCTCATCCGCGCTTGCATGAAATTGACGATATTTCTTTTCTTCGTTTCGGTATAATTTTTGCGGGTTAAACTGCATATTTTCGTTAAGCCGGCGCAAACCTTGACCGCCGGGAAAAGCAGCTTCACTGAGCATGAGGGGTTGAATAGCCTGCCCAGTCGAGTTTTGGATCAGTTTTGCATGATCCATAAGTGTCTGGGCAGCGCTGATGCCAGCGGGTCCAGATCCGATGATGAGAGGGCGGATCATGATTGGCCCCATGCTTCGAAGCGACTGAGCAGATTCATGCCGTGGTGCAGCGGGCTGGAACATGACCGCAAACGTTTGCCTTCCGCAGTCCAGACCCAGCAATCCTGACAGGCAGCCATCAGGCAAAATCCCGCGCGTGGCATTCCGTCAAATTCAGAGTAACGCAACACATGCCCGCTTTGCAAAATTGCAGCAAGCACAGACTGCCCTTCAAAGCCCTGAAGTTCAACGCCGTCAAAGGTAAAGGAAACTGGTTTGCCACGGGGCTCAACCGCAGCAATCAGCTGCCCTTTTGAAGCCGTTGCATTCATCGAACTCTTCCCACTAACTATTGCAATGCAATATCCATTATTTTTAAGCAAACATTCCGCATGAAGGCGGTTCTGTCAACGATGTTTTTTAAACTGCGACAGAGTAGGCTCAGACTATTGATTTTTACGCTGCTTGATCGGCAAGCCTCAGGCCTTGGAAATTGTGCGTGCAGCTGCAATCACATAGGGACTGAAGCGGGAGATAATTTCCTCGCGTGTATATCGGGCCAATGAGGCAGCGATATTTATAGCAGCTATTGGACGGCCATTTGGTCCGGTTATTGCGGACGCAATAGAACCGTCGCCGTGATAAACCTGTTCGAAAGCTGTAGCGTAACCATCTTCGCGAAAGCGACGAATGTCGGCCATGATCAGCTGAGGATCGCAGATGGTATTTGTATTGAAGGTGCGAAAATTGGTTTGATCCAAAATCGCCTGCGCTTCATCTTCGGGTAAGCGTGAAAGAATAGCCAGTCCCGGCGCAGTGCAATAGGCGGGCAGGCGTGTTCCTATAATCACATCGGTATTCAGTACGTGACGGCTGAGAAAACGCGAAACAAATACGATTTCTGTTCCATCTGGCACAGTGAGATTGATTGTCTCCTCTGTTTCTTTGCTCAGATGTTGCAAATACGGCATCGCACGATCAATCAACTTGTTCGCACGAATATAGTGGAAGCCAAGATCGAGTGTCTTTGCAGTCAGCTCGAATTGGCGGGTTATTGGGTCTTTTGTGAGGAAGCCAAGCTTCATCAATGTATGTGTGAACCGTTGCGCCGCACTCATATCAAGATCTGTCAAACTCACGATTTGAGAAAGGCTGAGCGTCGATTGATCGGAGTTGAAAGCAGCAAGTACCCGGAAGGCCTTCTCGACTGAGCGCACCATAAGACTGTCACCGCGGGTAGAGCTTTCACTCAGGATATCTGTAGAGCCGTGCAGCATCTTCTCTTTTGTCGAATTCACTGGTTCTTTCATTGCTACGCCCTGAAATACGAGCGGCTGATCCGCTCCATTGCCCCTGTCCGCAACGGCGGACCAATCACTGTTAGAACACCTGTTTATACATGAACAAACTGGCCTTGAAACGCTGCTCTGTCACTGCGTTGCGTACTCTTCTTTTCATAAATTACCAAATCAGTCTTGACAAACTGCAATTATAAAATTCAAAATACAATAACAATTATTGCATTACAATAGTAAATGGGAACACTTGAATGTCTGAGTTCATCCTCACCTCACTGGAAAATTCGGTACTGACGATCACTTTGAACCGTCCGGAAGTGATGAATGCGTGGAACACTGCGATGCGGGATCAGTTGATTGAGGCGTTTCAGGGAGCGGAAGAAAATCTAGCCGTGAAGGCTGTTATTTTGACCGGCGCAGGCGAACGTGCTTTTGGTGCCGGCCAGGATCTGAATGAAACCAAGACATTCGATGCTGATCGTGCGGAGATTTGGATTGGGGAGTGGGAAAAGCTCTATACGCGTATCAGAACGCTCTCCAAGCCTATTATTGCAGCGCTCAACGGTGTTGCAGCGGGGTCCGCTTTTCAGGTTGCGCTTCTCTGCGATATTCGTATTGCGCATTCCGGTGTGCGTATTGGGCAGCCCGAAATCAATTCAGGAATTCCAACGACCACAGGTTCATGGATCATGCGTGAAATGATCGGCTTTGCGCGTACTGTCGATCTGGTACTGACTGGACGCCTGCTTGATTCAGACGAAGCGTACCGGATTGGCCTCATCAACACGATTGTTGCGCAAGATCAGGTGCAAGCGGCAGCGCAGGCTTTGGGCGAAGAACTCGCATCCAAGCCGCCTGTGGCAATGCGCCTCAATCGTCAGCGCTTCCGCGAAATGACTGAAACTGGCCTCCAGGATGCTTTGTCTGCAGGTGTACGCATTCAGCGCGAAGCATATGCGACGGGTGAACCTGCCCGCATGATGGAAGCATTCTTTGCCGCGCGTCAGGCACGTAAAGCATCCTGATTGAGTGATGCATTGAACGTTGCGGGATATGGCGGATGTCATGCTCTGCACTTATAAGGTCGGCCCACCGATCACCATAATACGGCCCAGGCATCGAACCTGGGCAAGGGAACCAAATTCGCGACGTCAAAGCCGCTTTGAATAAATAATAAAGGGAGCGCCATGAATACCAAATCACCTTTTCATCTCACTCGTCGTACACTGCTTGCAGGTGCGACTGCTGTCCTTGCTACACCAGCTATTCTCCGTCCGGCCTTTGCGCAGACGACGCTGACGCTGGCCGACCCGGGTGGGCCGTTCAATACTGCTTTCCGAAAAGCTTTTTACGATCCTTTTGAAAAAGAAACTGGCATCAAGATCGTCAATGTCGCACGAGAAGCCGAGCCGACAGCGCAGTTCAAGTCGATCGTTGAAACGCAAAGCTACATCTGGGATCTCAGCACGCTGACGCTTTCGGCCCGTAAGATTCTTTCGGAATCCGGCCTGCTTGAGCCGACTGGCATCACGAAGGATCAGGTGCCGGACATCATGCCGGAAGCGGTGTTTGAGGATTTTCTGGGTGTCACCATCTACTGTCATATCTTCGCTACCCGCACAGATCTTTTGAAAGACAAAATTCCGCAAAGTTGGACCGACTACTGGAATGTCGAAAAATTCCCGGGACGTCGATCCTTGCGTAAGAACCCGATTGACACTCTGGAGCAGGCCTTGCTTGCAGATGGTGTTCCGCTTGATCAGCTTTATCCTCTGGATGTGGATCGTGCCTTTGCGAGCCTGGATAAGATCAAGGATCACATCTCGGTCTGGTGGACAGGTGGCGCACAATCGACTCAGTTGCTGCAAAGCGGTGAAGTGTCAATGATCAGCGGCTGGAATGCACGTCTGCAGTCTGCCATTGATGGAAATGTTCCGGCCGAAATCCACTGGGATCAGGGGCTGTATTCGATTGAAGGCTGGGCCATTCCAAAGGGCAATCCGCGCGCTGAAGAGGCGCGCCAGTTCATTCGGTTTTGTGCACGCCCAGAACAACAAGCCTTGTTTACCGAAGAGCTGGCCTATGGCCCGACCAATAAAAAGGCTTATGACTTCATTCCGGCTGAGCGGGCAAAAATCCTTCCGACTGCACCGCAAAACATCAGCAAGATGCGTCTGGCCGATGAAGATTGGTGGAGCGAGAACCGCGCGGAAATGACAGAGCGCTTCAATAGCTGGCTGCTGTTCTAACGCTGGCCACATCAAGTTTTCAGACAAGCACAATGAACTGCTTTCACGATGCCGCTGAAAGCAGAGAACAGGGCGCTTGTCTGTTTTCTTCGCAGAAAACCTTAAACTAAATTGCGTTGCTTTCAGCGCATCAGGGTTCCCAAATGAATGCACCGACACCACACGAAAACCCGAAAATGCTGATTAAGGGACTGGGTAAAGAATACGGCAGTGTTACTGCTCTTGAGCCCAGCAACCTGACGGTCAATACCGGAGAGTTTGTTACGCTTCTCGGTCCATCCGGATCGGGAAAGACAACGCTTTTGCAGATGATTTCGGGTTTGGTGGAACCGACCCATGGCGAATTATGGGTCGACGGTAGAAACTATACTCATACCGCAGTCAACAAGCGCGACATGGGACTGGTGTTTCAGCATTACGCCCTGTTCCCGCATATGACGGTCAGCGAAAATATTGCTTTTCCGCTGAAGATGCGTGGGACTGCTGCCAAAGAAGTAAATGCCCGTGTTGCGGAAACACTGGCGAAAGTGCAGTTGGAAAAATTTGCTTCGCGCTTCCCACGGGAGCTTTCAGGTGGACAACAGCAACGTGTTGCTCTTGCCCGCTGCTTTGTCTATCGCCCTCAGATTATCTTGATGGATGAACCGCTCGGCGCTTTGGATAAAAACCTGCGCGAACATATGCAGTTTGAAATCAAGCGCCTGCATCGTGAGTTTGGCACAACCGTTATCTACGTTACGCATGATCAGGAGGAAGCGCTGGTTCTTTCAGATCGTATCTGCTTGATGAATCATGCCAAAATAGAACAACTCGGCACGCCGCGTCAGATTTACAGCGAGCCTGCAACAGTATTTGCGGCAAAGTTCATTGGCATGTCCAATATTCTTGGCGGCAAGATTATCGGGCTGTCTGTTGATCAGGCAATTGTGGAAACTCAACATGGACAGTTTCCTGTTCTCAACAAGCAAAAACTTACCGTTGGCAGCGACGCACATATTGTTCTGCGCCCAGAGCAAATGAAGCAGGGATATGGCGATGGCGCTGGCCTGAGTAACATCAAAGGCACTGTTTCAGAGATAATTTACGTGGGATCTGATACGCGCCTTCTTGTAACTTTGCAGGACGGTGAAACCGTTATCGTTCTACATGATGGCGAGAGCGCCATGCCGTCCGCTGGTGATCCAATCACCTACCATTGGTCTGATCAGCAGGCGGTATTGGTGGCATGAATACATCAACAAGCGCGTCCCGCCTGCCTGCCTTCATGAAATCTGGCCCGTTCAAATTTGGGCCGTTATGGTTGGCGCTTCCGGCAATAGCCTTTCTATGCATCTTTTTTCTGGTGCCCGTGTTCCGGCTTCTGGCGTTAAGTGTGCAGGATACGGGTGGAAGCCTCACCACCGTTCATTACGCACGCCTAATCGACACGGAAGTTTACTGGCGCATTCTCAGAATTACATTTCGTATTGCTGCGCTGACTGCGTTGTTCTCTCTGTTGTTAGGTTATCCTTTGGCGTATTGGCTTTCTGGTCTGAAGGAAAGTCGCCGCAACCAGATGCTTTTGCTGGTGCTTGTTCCCTTCTGGACCAGCTACTTGGTCAAGACATTCTCCTGGATGTTGCTGCTTGGTAATGACGGTATTCTGAACCGTCTGTTGGGCGGCGCGGGACTGATCAACAGCCCGCTACCACTGATGTATAATGAGTTCGGCGTCATTGTCGGCATGGTGCACGCAATGATGCCATTGGCAGTGCTCACAATGATGCCTGTCATGGCTGGCATCGATCGCCGGCTAGGGCAGGCAGCGGGAACTCTCGGTGCTGGTAACTCACATCGTTTCTGGATGGTCTATTTCCCCTTGTCCATTCCAGGGATGGCTGCGGGTGGGTTGCTTACATTCATCACCTCACTCGGCTTCTTTATTGTCCCGGCGTTTCTGGGCGGACGACAGCAAACCATGCTCGCCCAGCTAATTATTGTGCAGGTTCAGGAACTGGTAAATTGGGCCTTCGCAGGGGTTCTCGCCACTATGCTTCTGGTTACGGCTATGGTGGCTTGCTGGATTTACAATCACTTGTTCGGTCTGTCTTCCCTTTCATCGGGTGCAGGTAACCGCGATGCATCGTCTGACAGCATCCTGCGCTGCTGGGGCCTTGTCTTCCTCGAAAAACTTGCGAGTTTGACGTCAATTTTCAGCGATCATCTGCCGGCACGTTTGCGTATTCTTCCGGTATATGTGACGGCTGTGGTTGTCTTCCTGATAGCACCAACATTGCTGGTTATTCCGATTGCTTTTACCAGCTCCAACTTCCTTGAGTTCCCGCCACCCGGCTACAGCCTTCGCTGGTTCGAGACCTATTTCAACTCTCCGATCTGGACCTCAGCAACTATCAGGTCGTTCGGCGTGGCTTTCGTCACAGCCATACTGGCAACCCTTATCGGCGGATTTGCAGCCCTGGCTGTAGCCCGTTCGCGTTCACGCTGGAGTGGCCTGATCTTTGCCTTCATGCTTGCGCCGATGATTGTGCCTCGTATCGTTATCGCCGTGGGGCTGTTTTATCTGTTCGCTCAAATGGGGCTGGTCGCAACCAATACGGGCTTGGTCATCGGCCATACCGTTCTGTCTATCCCTTTCACCTTCGTCGCGATTGCAGCCGTGCTCAAAAGTTATGATTGGCGGCTTGATCAGGCAGCGTTGTCTTTGGGCGCGGGCCGCTTTCAGACCTTGCGGCTTGTCACTGTTCCGCTCATCAGCGGTGGTATCGTTTCTGCCTTTCTGTTCGCTTTCGTCACTTCATTTGACGAGCTGACGATTGCAATCTTTGTCAGCGGTGGACTGAAATCAACTCTGCCAAAACAGATGTGGGATGACATGATCTTGCAGCTTAACCCGACATTGGCGGCGGTATCGGTGGTAGTTTTGACCATCGTCACGGTGATCCTGCTACTGGCGGACAGACTCAAACGGAGCTGAGCTTCAAACCGCTCTGACCATCCCTCCAAAATGCCTTCTGCGCTGCTGACCTCATTATCGGGTCAGCAGCTTGGGACGGGCTAATCCAAGTTTACAGGTTTAAAGACCATGCCGACATCCCACACTTACATCAATCTTCTTTTGGAAAAGGCTGCAAAAACACCTGAAAAGCTTTTTGCACGCCATCCGACAGGCGACATCAGTTTTGCAAGACTTGAAAACGCGTCGGCAATTTTCGCCCAAAAACTTCGCGATAGCGGTATCAAGCATGGAGACCGTGTAGCCGTTATGATGCGCAATAGCCCGGCCGCTTTGGCTGTTATCTACGCCATCACTCGTTCTGGCGCATCGTGGGTACCTGTTAACACGGCGCTCAAAGGTGCAGGTCTTGAATATATTATCAGTCATAGCCAGCCAGCACTCATCATTGCTGACAGCGAGTATTGCCCGATAATCGCTGATTGTGGTGCAGCGCAATTGCCTGCAATAAGCGCAGTCGATACACCCGCACTGCCGGATTTCAGCGCGGATGTAGAATTTGAAGCGCCGCTTCCCACAGCGAATGACATAGCCGCAATCATGTATACATCAGGGACAACCGGTCCTGCAAAAGGGGTCATGGTAACGCACCGGATGTTGCGATTGGCGGCGGAAGCGGTTGCAGTTTGCTCGGACGCGCGCGAAGGTGATGATTTTTACATGTGGGAACCATTTTTCCACATTGGCGGGGCTCAGGTTTTGCTTTTGCCGCTGGTGCGCAACGTCACCCTCACCATCTCTGATCGGTTTAGTGCTAGCCGCTTCTGGGATGAACTGCGGCAGGCAGGTTCAACTCATATCCATCATTTGGGTGGCATCGTTCAGATATTGCTCAAACAACCACCATCGGAAAAAGACCGCAATCACAATGTGCGGATAGCTTGGGGTGGCGGTTGTGCGATCGAAGTCTGGCGTGCTTTTGAGGAGCGCTTTGGCGTACAAATCCGCGAGTGTTACGGTATGACAGAAGCATCTAGTCTCACGACATTTAATGATCGCGGTATCGTCGGATCTGTCGGACGCACAGTTCCATGGTTCAGTGTTAAGCTTGTTGACGAGCACGGTGAGATTGTAACGGAAGGCAAGGGTGAGATCGTCGTCACCACTTCGATTAATGGTGCGATTTTCCCCGGCTATTATCGTAATCCTGAGGCAACTGCGAAAGCTCTGCGTCCAGATGGTTTTTTCACGGGCGACCTTGGCTCATGGGATCAGGATGGTAATCTTTTCTTCCACGGACGTATGACCGACAGCGTGCGATGCAAGGGCGAAAACGTTTCCGCATGGGAAGTTGAGCATGTCGTCGCAGATCACCCTGATGTGGAAGATTGCGCCATGATAGGCGTTGCGGCTGATATTGGCGAACACGACATCAAGCTTTTTGTCCAGCCTAAAGTTGGAACAACACCCAGTGCTGATGCACTAAGTGACTGGTTAAAAAGTCGCCTCGCACATTATCAGATGCCTCGTTACATCGCTTTCGTCAATTCGTTCGAACGCACTCCGAGTCAGCGCATCATGAAACACAAATTGTCCAAGGCCAATAATGACGCCTGGGACCGGCTTAATCCATAAATGGGGAGGAACTAACCATGACTTCGTTAAATGAGAGACCGAAGACTGACATTCTGATTTCAGGCACTGGTGCATTCTCGGGTCGCATTGCGCTTGATCTTGCTGCAACGTCTCAAGAGCCTTTGGATGTGGTGATCGCAGGTCGCAATCGTGAGCGCCTGAGCTGGCTGAAAACTGCATGTAATGCACGCGCGTCAATGTTTAGTCGGCCCATCAGCTTTGATACTTATGAGATTGATCTGGTGCAGGAAGGCGCAACGGATAAGCTGATTTCAGAGACGCGTCCGACCATCGCCGTGCAAGGCGCATCAATACAGACCTCCAGTGTTATCTCTGATACGGGTAACCAGTGGACAGCTCTGGTCGCAGAAGGCGGGCTTTCAGCAACCGCAGTATTTCAGGCTCTGATCTCAAGTCGTATGGCGCGATCTATCAGTGCGTCGTCACCTGAAACAGCATTGATCAACTGTGGTTTTCCTGATGTTGTGAACGGTATAATTACGGCTATGAACTTCAAAGTTCTCAGCGGTACCGGCAATGTTGCCATCCTCTCCAATGTCTTTGCAGGAGCGAAAGGCATTAGCGATCAGAATCGCATTCAAGTCATTGCTCATTATCAAAACCTCGCGGCGTGGCGCAAACCAGCCTCAGAACGCATAGGCACCCGTCCGTGCCGCGTGTTTATCGACGGTCAGGAAGTCATGGATGTTTTCAAAGAATTTGAAAGTGTAAAACTGACAGCCGAACCGGCAATTGAGATTTCAGGTGCGAGTGGGGTCACTTTGATTGCTGCTTATGCTGCCAATAAACCGTGGGCTGGCCATGTGCCGGGGCCGAATGGTCTACCAGGTGGTTATCCGGTTAAGCTTCAGGATAGGGTCTTGTGCTTGAATCTGCCTGAAAGTGTGAGCGAGCAGGATGCGATTGCGTGGAACGCCTCTTTTGAGGAAGAAAAAGGCATGATTGTTCGAAATGGTCGCGCCCAATACACTGGAGCACTACATTCTGCCCTAAAACGCCTCGGGTTCCGCTACGCTGATGGCTTTGATGTCGATGATCTTGAAGCTGTCTGCGAAGATATGTTGAAATTGCGTGATAGGCTTAGCTAAGCATGGATATCGCGGAAACTGATAATGTATTGTGTAGTATTTTATTTGCACAATCGGAACATATGGCAAATCAGCATTTTCGCCATATGTTCTAGCGTTATCTACGCTATGTACACTGTGTTGTGTTTTTAAGCTGTAGGGCGCAGTCAATCTCAGTCAACTCAAAGATATGCGCATTTGGCGCCAGATCCTATACGACTATACGAGATGCTGCAGACAGCGTTTCGAATATAATTGGTGGAAAACTTACCCCAAAAAGTTCAAGCTTCTAGTCGAAGGAGATATCTTCACCGCCCTCCCACTTACTCACATATTAGCATGAAGATCGGTGGGTAGGGCAATTTTTCTGGTTAAGATGCGGATTGCGATTTTCTATTGCGGTAGATCACCAGCTTTAGGCAACTTGGCCCATTCGGCTAGAAATGCGTCGCGGTTTTTGGCAGCGTCGGCCTCATCAAGTTCAAATACTTTGACCTCGGAGAGCTCCGGGAGTTCAACGAATTCAGACACTTTGATATCATTGCGGCTTGGGCGACGGAATGCGACTTTCAACAATTCAATTTGGGATTCTTTGGAAAGTAGACTGTCTAGTGCTTTTTTTGCATTGTCACCGCTTGGGGCGTTCTTGAACAACCCGGCAAATTCTGGCGTCATGAAGGTGCCTTCTGAAGGGTAAACGAGGGATAATTCTTCCTGCCCGCCATCGATGTAAGGATAGGCCGTGGCTTCAAAAGTGAGGCCGATCGTGTATTCTCCCATTGCGGTGCCTTTGGGCACATTAGAAGCAGCACCCGATGTTACGATATTGGCTGCGACAGCTTTAAAGGTGTCTTCATCGAGCAGTTTTGAAAGCCCCCATGCGATGGTGTAGCCAGTCGAGCTGTTAACAGGATCAGGCATGATAATCTTGCCCTTCCATTCTGGCTTGGCCAGATCAGCCCATGTCTTTGGAGCTGCATTGTCCTGTAGCTGGTCGGAGTTGACCAACATTGTCACCAGATGAACATTGGCAGGAATAAACAGATCGCCGCTGTAATGCAGGTTTTGAGGAATGGCCTCGAGCGCCGATGCCTTATAGGGCTCAAACAGTTTTTCATAAGCGCCAAGGGTGTTGGCGGATGAAGACCAGAAAATGTCACTTTGCGGTGCTGACGATTCAGCTTCTGCACGCCGCAACAGAACGCCGGAACCTCCGGTGATCACGGCGAGATTTTGCCCGATCTTGTCTTTTACCACGGATTGCACAGCTTCGTAAGCCTGAACCGGGTTTGACGTGTAAAGCACTGGATCACTGGCCAACGCCGGTAGAGTAAGTCCAAGCGACATAGAACCGGCTAAGAGATATGAAGTTAGTTTCATCGTTTCCTCGCATTTGATGAAGTTATTGAGCAGTTGGCCTGCTTCGTAGGTTTATTTAGAAGCAAAAACATCGATCCGGAAAAGTTTAGTGGCAATTATGATTGGCACAAGAATAACAGTCACCAACACCAGACCATAAGCTGACGCGTAAGCCATCAAGCCAGAATCGAGCAGTCGGAAAACTTGAATTGGTAACGTTTCCCGACCGCCGGAATAGACCAGAATGGAAGCTGATAATTCAGCCACTGTTGTTGTCCATGTCAGGATTGCAGCGGATGCAATGGCTGGCAGCATCATAGGGAGGACAACCTTGAAGAAAGATCGTACTGGTGGGACACCGAGGCTGATTGATGCCTCTTCAATAGAATTGGGAATGTTCTGCAGTATGGCTTGTGAGTTGCGCATACCAAAGGGCATCCGGCGGACAACATAAGCCAGAACGATAATCATCGCTGTGCCAGATAATGGTAACCAACCGCCATGGAAAGTTGCCAGCAGGCCAACACCCAGAACTGTGCCCGATAAGGCAAGCGGAATGGCTGATATGTAATCAATGACTGGGGTGATCAGGTTTGGCTTTTTAACAACCAGATAACTGACCACAGCGCTAAAGATAATCGATATGAACGTAGCAGTTGCTGCATAGGTGAGGGAGTTCACGAGTGGCTGAGGGGCGGTGACGAAGACGCGAGCTATATTGGAAAATGTCCAACTGCCCCATTGCATCACTGGTCCACGCGACGCGGTGAATGCACCCACGACGATCACGCAAAGCGGCAGTAGTGATACGATCACGATAAATCCTGCACTTATCGCGACCAGTAGCCCTTTTAATCCTCGCAGTGGCAGAGGTTTTGCTCCTCGCCCCTGCACGATTTCAAAACGTCCGCGTGACACGACGAACCGGTTGCAAAACAGTACGAGCATAACGATTAACACCGAGACGCTGGCAAGCGTTGATTGCATGGTGATGTCACTCGCGCCTTCTGCGACTGCTGCTTGGTAGGTGACGACCGAAAGTAGTGGCAGTCGATGGCTCAAGATCATGGAGATTGCAAAGTTTCCGACAACCATTGTGAAAACAAGCAGGGCCGAGGCAAGAACGGTCGGTAGAATGACCGGTAACATGACGCGCAGGCGAGATTTGGAAGGGCTTGTTCCCAACGATTGAGCAGCCTCTTCGAGTTGCACGTCGAACTTACCAATCGCTGCGACAACGCCGATGTAAATGTAGGTATAATAGATGAAACTCATGGATACGATGAGGCCGAACCAGCCATAGAAGCTTGGCAAGATGATACCGTAACCCTTAAGAAATCTCGTCACTAGACCGTTGTTACCCAACATCATGAGCCAGGTTTGGGCTGCAATGACTTCAGGCAGCACCAGCGTAATCAATGGCAAAAGAGCGATGAGCCATTTGCCCGGAAAGCTAAAGCGAGCTGTCACATATGCTAGCGGAACACCAATTACGCTACAGAATATTGTGACGACCGAGGCAAGTATCAGCGTGTTCTGTATCGCGGCGATATAGCGTGGATTTTCCAGCAGGCGCATCCAGCCATTTTGACCTTCACCCACAAAACTGGCGCTCAGAATGGTTAAAAGTGGATAGAGGATAAAGATACATAACAGTGCGAGAGCTAGCAAGCTTAACCAGAACCAAGGTGTTTGTAGTGATTTTTTCATGATGCAATCACCAGTGCCTGATCTCGCTTAACCGCGACATGAACTTGATCACCTAAACCAAAGGCGTCATGGTTGTGGCCATGCAATTCGGCAACGAGTTGCTGGTTGTTAGATATATCGAGACGATATCTTGTCTTGGTGCCGAGGTATTGACGACTGCGTACCAGGCCGGAGATAGTCTGATGGTCCTCCGGGCATATCGCGGAAATATATAGATTTTCTGGGCGAAGGATGAGGATGCCGCGTTGGCTTGATTTGTCGCTGCGATGATCAGCGGCATTTATTATCTGCGTGCCAACCGAGACGGAAACATAATCATTATGGACAGAGTGAACATCTACCGAAATACAGTTGGCGGAGCCTACAAAGTCGGCAACATAGCTGGTACGTGGTGTCGTATAGATTTGCTTAGGCGTTCCGATTTGCTCAAGTGCGCCACGGTTCATGACGCCGATACGGTCTGACATAGCCAATGCTTCTTCTTGGTCATGTGTAACAAATACCGTGGTGATATTATCTTCGCGCTGTAACTCGCAGATTGTCTCGCGGATTTGGATGCGAAGCTTGGCATCTAAGTTTGAAAGCGGTTCATCCATCAAAAGAACGGCTGGCTTGATGACGAGTGCGCGGGCGAGGGCCACACGTTGACGCTGGCCACCTGACAATGCAGCCGGATGACGTTGCGCCAGATGGCTTAGGCCAACGCGTTCAAGTGCCTGACCAATTTTAGCTTTGGCGCTCTCACCTTTTTCGCCGCGGGCGCTCAGGCCATAAGCAACGTTCTGCTGAACTGTTTTATCCGGAAATAGCGCGTAATCCTGAAAAACCATCCCGATATTGCGCTTATGTGGTGGTAGGTTGGTAACGTCTGTATCACCGAAGCGGATTGAGCCGTTGGACGCTGCTACAAACCCGGCAATGGTGCGGAGTAATGTTGTCTTGCCACAGCCGGATGGACCTAAAAGAGTAAAAAAACAACCCTGAGGAATGTCTAACGACAATTGGGAAATGACGTTTTCTTCCCCATAAGTCACATCAAGGGTTTGAATTTTAATGCCCATATTTGAGTTCCCATTTTCATTATAATTATCAGCTTGAAATGCTGGTGTATTATGCAGCTGAGTTAACCTCTTTCAGGCTGGATTTGACGAGTTCCAGTGCCTGTTTATGACAACGCTCGTCACCTGCAGCAAGAATGGTTCCGTTGCTTGATAAAGTCAGAGGTTGGCCATTCCAGTCCGTAATTTTTCCACCCGCACCTTCGATAATCGGACGATAGGGAGCGAAGTCATAAATCTGCTGCCCAGCGTCGATTGCGAGATCTGTGCGTCCTTCAGCGAGTCTGCCGTAGTTCAGGCAAGCGCCGCCATATACGCGATTGGCGGTTTGGCGGCGCAGTGCGTTAAGAGCAGGCACCTGATCTGCTGACATATAGTCTTGATTGGAGTTGGTCATAAGAGCTGTGGCGAGGCTCTCGCATGGACGGCAATGTGCGGCTCGGCCATTGAGTAGCGTTGCTTGCCCTGTTGCACCTATCCATCGTGTATCGAGCACAGGATTATCAATCACGCCAACCTGCGGTACGCCATCAACTGCGAGTGCAATGAGGGTTCCCCAGACGGGAATGCCCACAATGAAGGGGGCCGTGCCGTCGATTGGATCAAGAACCCATACATGCGATGCATGTTCATCGACGCTGCCTTCTTCTTCACCAATAATACCGTGATGCGGATAGTGTTTACGAATTTCTACACGCAGACGGTGTTCTATGGCGCGGTCGTACTTCGTGACCAAACTGCGGTCAGGTTTCACCTCAACATCAGAAACTGTGTTCTCGTTGCTTGTCAGTTCAACAGCCAATGTTTCGCGTGCTACGTCTGCTAAAGCTGCTGCGAAACGGACAAGGTGATCTAGTTCTGACGTTGACATAATAATTTCCCCAACTTCCCTTAAATAAAGCTAGCAACAAATAAAAAATGTGGCAATAGTTGGCGTATGTGTTTTTTTGTGTTTTTTGATACGCCGAAGAAAATGAGCGGATTGGATCATGTGGCAGGACGAACGTCATAAGAAGATCGTGGATTATCTCACGGCTTTTGGTCGGGTCTCGATTGACCAGATCACTGAGGAAATTGGCGTCTCGCGCGAAACGATCCGTCGCGATCTCATGGAGCTTGAGCAGGCAGGAAAATTGAAACGTGTTCGGGGTGGTGCAGTACCGCTTGCCAAGGAAGACACTGATTTCCATGTACGCGTCAACCAACGGCTACTTGAAAAGCAAGCCATTGCACTGGAAGCCCTTAATCTGCTTTCAAATGATATGACAGTGTTCATTGATGCTGGCACTACAACGACCGTGATGGCAGAGGTGCTGGCCAATTATCATGGTCTTTCGGGGCTCAATATCCTGACCAATTCCATTGATGTAGCGCGTTTGCTCTCAGGAAAAGAAAGCGGTTCTTATCATCGTTATAAGGTGCATTTGCTATCTGGAGATGTGCGCCAAGATCCCCTCGAAACCTGGGGGGCATCAACGATCAATGACATATATCGCTATCGTGCTGATGTGGCATTGTTGGCGCCGTGGGGCATTGATCCCGAGCAAGGCGCAATGAACCATTTCATACATGGGGCCGAAATAGCGCGCGCTATGGTTCGTAATTCGGCAAAGACGATAATCCTTGCGGATCATTCTAAAATAAACGCGCCGGCCCGTTCCGTTTTTTGTACAATTGATGAAATCTCACACCTCATCGTTGACAGAGAGGCACGGGATGTTCCTGATTTTCCCGCTCTTGAGAGAGCTATATCGAGTGTCATTGTAAGCAATTGATTGTTATTAGATTTTTTGACGCATTTGTGATAATATCACATATGGCAAAAGGTGAATTTTGCCATATGTTATCAAATCAAAATAATGGTTTAGATAGTACCGATGGAATTACTGCGTATAGGGCTTTCGATCATTTTTGTGATTTCCTGGAAGCAGTCGCAAATTCGCAGTTAAATACAGGGAAAGAGATCCAGTTTGACCTGTTAGAAAAGCTGTTGCTTTATAAACGAAAGCATCCTGCAAATCTTCAGTGTTACTTTAGCAAAGTTTAGCGGATCCCTGCAATTATATCTTGATCAATTATGGTCTCATTCTCTGTTCATGAGCGATCCATTCATGGAGTTGCAATTTAGCTTTCGAGCACGCTTCGTGTGACAGACCACCCTTTTAAGTGGTGGGCGCGTAACACCTCGCGTAACAATGGCCCTTCGCGCTGCTTTAGTGCATCTAATATTTGTTCGTGCTCAAATACGGCACGCTCCCAACGCTCTGATCTTCTATTGCCCGCATAACGATAACGCCGGATTCTCGCACTTTCTGCTGCGTAAACGCGGGAGAGCGTGGCGTTTTGTGCGCAATCGACGATTTTTTGATGAATGGTCTGATTGATATGGAAGTATTCCATCAGTTCTTGAGCGCGAAAGCTTACGACCATTTTCTGGTGCAAATCTTCGATATGCGTGATCATTGCACGGCTGGCTTTTTCACAGGCACGCTCAGCAGCAACACTCTCGAGTCCAATCAATACATCTATCGCAGCCTCTACGTCTGAAGGCAAAAGGCTGACAACTGTTGCGCCGCGATTTGGTGAGATAGCAATCAGACCTTCGCCTTCGAGGATCTTAAACGCCTCACGAAGCGGTGTTCGTGACACGCCCAATTGTTCGGTGAGAATGCGCTCATTGATCCTGTCGCCCCCGGGCAGCTCGCCTGAAACAATCATATCCCGGATATGTTGGGTTACGAAGGTCGAACGCTGTCCGCGTGGCCATAACTCATCATTCTCTAAAGAATCCATAGCAACCTCTTTTTGCATGCAATCTATCTTAAATGTTCTGAAATACGCCTGCAACATTATTGACACATATTATTTTGCATGCAATTACTGCAAAAATGGCGAAGAGGTCGATTAATTTGGTAGTTTTATCTACCTGATCCGGTCAAATTGCATGCAGATTGACGATGTCTCATGTGTCGTGTCTATTCCGGGCTGTTGTTTGTAATTATTGCATACAAGGTTGGGGGGCGGCACGATGGAGAATGATTGCGAAAGATGTAGCCCGGATGAATTATCACGCCTATTTCGATGCTAGCCACCGCCCCATTGAAACCTGTATCCTTGGTACAGGAGGGTTTGGCCGCAGCTTTTTGGCGCAAGGGTTGCGGGTGCCTTTGTTGAGTGCGCGTGTAGCAGTAGATATTTCTGCCAAAGTTGCTGCGAAGGCAATTATTGAAACCGGTGTGTCTGTGGAAAGTGTTTGCGTGTGTGACACCGTTGAGGCGGCGCGCGCGGCATGGGATGCTGGCCAATATATCGCTGTTGACGATTTTGCGCTTGTTGCAGATCTCCCATTTGATGTGGTGGTTGAAGCTACTGGTCATCCAGAGGCAGGTGCGCGTCATGCACGTTTGGCTATCGAAGCCGGTCATCACGTAGCGCTGGTCTCCAAAGAGGTTGATAGCGTCATTGGGCCGGGCTTAGCTGCAATGGCTAGAGAAAAAGGATTGATTGTAACGCCTGTTGATGGCGATCAGCCAAGTCTGCTCATCGGACTAATCACTTGGGCGCAGCTGCTGGGATTTGAGATTATTGCTGCTGGCAAATCCAGTGAATATGATTTCGTTTTCGACGCTGAAACAGGTAAGCTTACAAGCAATGGCGTAACTGTCGATGCACCAGACTTTGGCGAGTTTTCGCAGTTCTCCGGTCGTAATATTGGGAATGTTGTAGCCGGTCGCGCATCGGCCGCTTCCGATTTACCGCAACGCGCTGTTCCTGATCTGTGTGAATTGAGCGTTGTTGCGAACGCGCTTGGACTGAGCGTTGATGCGCCTGCGCTTCACGCACCTATTGCACGTATTGGCGAAGTTCCTTCGGTCTTATGCTCTCAAGCGGACGGCGGAATTCTCGAAAAGACTGGCACGCTCGATGTCTTTCATTGCCTGCGTAATCCGGGTGAAGTCAGTTTCGCGGGCGGTGTTTTTGTTGTTATCCGTTGCGACGATCTTGCAACTTGGAAATTGCTTGAAGAAAAAGGCCATGTCGTTAGCCGTGACCTGAAATGCGCGATGGTCTATATCCCGCGTCATCTGCTTGGTTTGGAAGCTGCGACTTCAGTTCTTGAAGCGGGTATGAAAGGCCTTTCGTCCGGTGCCATTACGCCTGCGCATCATGTCGATTTGGTTGCGATTGCTGATATTGATTTGGAAGCAGGACATGTTCTTGAAATGGGTGGTCATCACCATTCTGTCACGGGCGTATCATCTGCAATTTTGCCAGCGAGTGCTTTGGTTGGCGAGGCGCCTGCACCTTTTTATCTGGCCGCAAACAAAAAGCTCAAGCGTTCAGTCAAAGCTGGGCAGGCGATCACGATTGCCGACTTGGAAATTCCTGAGACAAGCGCTCTTTGGCAGCTTCGTCTTTGGCAAGACACGTTTTTTTTCGGGGCTGACAAACCGCTTACATAATAAGATCATCTGGGAGGAAGATATGATCAAGAACCTTAATCGTCGTCATTTTATGGGCGTCATGGCTTCGGGAGTTGCCCTTTTGGCAGCACCTGCAATAGGGCGTGCGCAGTCAACGCAGGTGCTGCGTCTCGCGCACCCACACCCGGACACTGACAGTTGGCAGGATGCCGGTCTTTGGATGAATGAAGCGTTGCTCGAGCGTACAAATGGCGCGCTCGGTGTGCAGGTATTTGCAAACGGCATTCTTGGCAACGACTCGACCATGATAAATGCGGTGCGCGGTGGCACGATTGATATGATGGTGACAGGAAATCCATTCTTTACCGGGCTTGCGCCGAAGCTCAATGTTCTTGATCTGCCGTTCCTTTTCAAAGATCGCAACCATGTTGCAGCGGTTTTGGATGGAGAGATCGGTGACGAATTGCGCGCAGAGCTTGAACCGTCAGGCATTGTCGCGTTGGCGACATGGGAGACTGGTTGGCGTAACGTCACTAATAGCCGTCGACCCGTTCAGGGCGTTGAAGATTTGAAGGGTCTCAAAATCCGCACGACGCCGAACCCTGCACATATTCGAGCATTTGAACTTTTAGGCGCAGTTCCAACGCCTATGGCTTTCACGGAGTTGTTCACAGCGCTCGAAATGCGTTCGATTGATGGTCAGGAAAACCCCACCACACTGATCCTCAATTCGAAGTTCAACGAAGTGCAGCGTTATCTTTCGCTTACGCAGCATGCGTTCACCACATCGCCGCTGGTCATGAACAAGGCCAAGCTTGATGCAATGGAGCCGGCGTTGCGTGAAACCTTGATAGCGGTAGCGCGTGAGGCTGCGGTTAAGCAGCGTCAGATGAATGCCGAGCGCGAGATTTCCAGCCTTGAGACACTCAAATCCGAAGGGATGGAGGTTGTCGAAAAGCCGGATCGTGAGGCATTGCGTGCTGTCGTGGCCGACAAGGTGCGTGAGGCTTTTTCAGCGCAGTTTGGTGCAGAATTGCCGGATCGTATCGCGGCTCTTGGCTGAACTTAAATCCATCCCATCGCTCCAGCGCAGATTTTTATGATCTGTGCTGGATACTCCAAATTTTTAGTTTGTCGCAGTGTCATGCCATTCGGACTTAGCCGTTTGAATGTGAAATGCTTGAGCAGGAAAGCCAAATGCGCATCGTTGATCTCAGCATGCCTATATCCGACCATTTTCGATGGAATCCACAGGTGCTAATTAAGGGTGACAAGTCAGGCGGGGATCAGTTCCGCGTAACGTCGCTGGCAACCACCTGCCACGGTTTCACCCATGTCGATGCGCAAGCGCATTTTATCGCGGGTGCGCCTACGATTGAGGCGACACCCCTTGAAAATGTCGTCGGGGCATGTCGCTTATTCGATCTGTCTCAAGTGCCGGAGAATAGCGCGATCACGGCAGAAACACTGGCTTCTGCAAATCCCGGCGGTGAGGAAGGTGATATATTGCTGCTTTCAACGCACTGGGATCAGCGACGTGATTACCAGACCCGCGAATTCTGGACCGATGCGCCATGGCTGACGCGTGAGGCGTCAGAATATCTTCTGGAGTTAAAACCCCGCGCACTTGCTGTCGACTTCCCGCAGGACTACCCAATACGACTTCTTCTAGACGGTATTCGTGTTCCTGACGAAGAGCATGTCACGCATGATGTTTTGCTGCGTGCTGGCGTTACGCTGATTGAATATGTCGTCAACACAGCGGCGCTGACCAGCAAGCGCTTTTTGCTTTCCGCCGCTCCGCTTAAGGTCGTAAACGCTGATGGCGCACCGGCGCGGGTCTTCGCAATCGAGGGGGAGATCCGACTGTGAGTTTCTTGCAACAGATATCAGATTGGGGATTTAAGGCGCTTGAAGCCTTTCTTGCCCTGATCTTAGCGACGATGGTTTGCTTGGTTTTTGCCAATGTTGTTATGCGTTACGGGTTTGATACGGGTATTACCATCACCGATGAAGTGTCCCGCATGATGTTCGTATGGATTTCATTTGTTGGGGCCGTCGTCGTCGCCCGCCGACATGAACACCTCGGAGTTGATATTCTGACCGCTCGACTGACTGGTACTCCGGCGATTGTGTGCCGCGTACTCACCAACATCATCATCATTATCTGTTGCTGCTTTTTAGTCGCTGGGGCTTATGATCAGACGATCACCAATATGTCCAATAACGCACCTATTTCGGGCATTCCGATGGGGGTAGTCTATACAGCCCCACTGACAGCGGGTGTGATGATTGGGCTTATCTCATCGATTGATCTGATTTGCGCGCTGCTCGCGTTTGCTAAACCTCAGCACAGCGAGGACCGCACAAAATGACCACGCTTGTTGTCTTCATTGTTGTGCTGATCGCAGCACTTATTATCGGTACACCCATCGCCTTTGGTCTGATCCTGAGCGGCATCGCCATGATGTGGTGGCTTGGCATGCTCGACTGGCAACTCATCGCGCTACAAATGACCAATGGCGCGGATAGCTTTCCACTGCTGGCTATTCCTTTCTTTCTCCTCGCAGGCGAGGCGATGAATGTCGGTGGCCTGTCGCGCCGTCTGGTCAACTTTGGGTTGACGTTGGTTGGGCACCTGAAGGGTGGTTTGGGTTATGTCGCCATTGTGACGGCTCTACTTTTGGCAAGCCTTTCCGGTTCAGCAATCGCTGACACGGCTGTGCTCGCCGGCATGTTGATCCCGATCATGCGCGATGCAGGCTATAATATGGGACGCTCGGCTGGCCTTATCAGTGCGGGTGGAATTATTGCGCCCGTGCTGCCGCCCTCAATTGGTTATATCGTGTTTGGCGTGGCCGGTGGCGTATCGATTACACGGCTGTTTATGGCGGGCATCGTGCCTGGGCTGTTAATGGCGCTGTCATTGGCGGTGGCGTGGTGGTTGCTAAGCCGTAGGGAAAATACCGCTGTTTTGCCGCGTTCGAGCTGGAAAGATGTTGGCAAAGCAGCCATCGACGCTGGTTTTGCTTTCATGCTGCCGGTGATCATCATTGGCGGACTAAAGGCTGGGATATTTACGCCTACGGAAGCTGGTGTTGTCGCTTGCGTCTACGCACTGTTCATCGGTTGTTTTGTCTATCGTGAAATTTCGTTAGCCAAGCTTTATAATTGCTTTGTGAGCGCAGTGCTCACGACATCAGCCGTAATGCTTCTGGTTGCCGCCGCATCCATCACGGCTTACATGATTGCGATCGCAAATATTCCTGCCGAGATTGTGGGTTGGCTTGGACCACTGCGCGAAAGCCCACTGCTTTTGATGGCCGTCATGTTGTTGCTTTTGATCGTGATAGGTACAGCGCTGGATTTCATTCCCACCATTCTGATCATGACGCCAGTGCTTCTGCCAATCGCCAAGCAGGCCGGTATTGATCCAGTCTATTTCGGCGTGATGTTCATCATGACAGCTGCGATCAGTCTGATCACGCCGCCCGTGGGCGCTGTTTTAAATGTTGCCTGCGCCGTTGCCAAAGTTCGCTATATGGATGTAGTGCGTGGTGCCGTCCCTTTCATTCTCGCACAGTTTGCGGTGCTGGTTCTGTTATGGCTGTTCCCGCAAATTGTTATCGTTCCTGCGCGCTGGCTCTATTGAGCTATCGCCTCTGATAACGCAGTAGGAGATAACTATGCTTCTTGGCGCAATTGCCGATGATCTAACCGGCGCAACCGATCTTGCTCTTATTCTCTCACGCGAAGGAATGAATGTTGTCCAGGTGAATGGCCTGCCTAAAGACACTTCGCCCTTTGGTTCCGCAGATGCTGTGATCATTGCGCTGAAGTCGCGTACGATTGAGCCGGGAGAGGCTGTCAAACAATCACTTTCGGCTGCAAAATTGCTGCTTGAAGCGGGTGCAAAACAGCTGTTCTTCAAATATTGCTCGACGTTTGATTCAACCGATAAAGGCAATATCGGCCCGGTTACCGATGCACTCCTGGAGTTGCTTGGTGAGAGCCGCACTATTGCCTGTCCGGCCTTTCCGGCTAATGGGCGTACTGTTTTCCAAGGGCATCTATTTGTCGGTAGTCAACTGCTGTCGGAAAGTCCGTTGCGCGACCATCCGCTCACACCAATGCGTGACCCTAATCTTGTGCGCGTTCTTCAGCGACAATCTGTAAATGAGGTCAGCCTGATTTCCCATCGGCTGGTGGCATCAGGTTCAGATGCGGTAGCGAATGCGCTGGTTGAGTTGAATGGGATAGCAATCGTCGATGCAATTGATGACGAGGATTTGCGCGCTGTTGGGCATGCTGTGCGTGACTTGAAGCTGATTACAGGCGGCTCTGCAGTAGCACAGGGATTGCCTGAAAACTTCCGGACATCAGGACTCCTGAACGGCGCTGATAATCGTTCAGAATCGCCCATTGCCAATGGTGGCGCTGTCATCTTGGCGGGTTCATGTTCGGCAGCAACGCGGCGTCAGATTGATGCGGCAAAGCTTGCTGGCGTTCCAACACTGCAATTGAGTGCACTGGATATTGCGAGAGGGCAGACGACAGCAGAGGATGTCATTGCTTTTGTTAAATCACACCGTGGCAGCGTGCTGCCTCCGCTTGTTTATTCGTCTGCCGAGCCTGATATTGTAGCCCTTGCACAAAAAGAGCTTGGCCGTGAGGCGGCTGGTCTAGTCGTTGAGAAGCTTCTTGGTGACGCCGCCTTTGGTCTGTCAAAGCAGGGATATAATCGCTTTATAATTGCAGGCGGCGAGACGTCCGGTGCTGTGGTGCAAGCGCTTGGCGCTGAGGCTTTCTGGATTGGCCCAGAGATCGATCCAGGCGTGCCACTGGTCACATCATCTGGTAATGAGCCCGTGCGGCTTGCTCTTAAATCAGGTAACTTTGGCTCAGATAATTTTTTCATCAAGGCTTGGGAGATGATGGCGTGACTGCGATCCTATCGGAAGAAACGCGTCTGCGTGATGAAATCTGCGCCGTCGGAAAATCGATCTTTGATCGGGGTCTGACATTTGGTTCCACTGGCAATATCAGCGCACGCTTGAGCGATGGTACCATGTTGATGACGCCGACAGATTGCTCGCTTGGCACACTTGATCCTGCAAGGCTTTCGCGTTGCACTGCCGAGGGCACACTTATAAGTGGCGACCGTCCGACTAAGGAAGCATTTTTGCATTCTTGCATGTACTGCCAGCGCCAGTCCGCTGGAGCCGTTGTGCATCTTCATTCGACTTATGCGGTCGCGGCCAGCATCATGGCCGATGTTAATCCGGAAAATGTTCTGCCGCCATTGACCGCATATTATGTAATGCGGGTAGGGCGCTTGCCACTGGTTCCCTATTACGCACCGGGCGACGACAACCTAGCTTATGCAGTCAAAGACATGGCGAAAGACCACCATGCTGTGCTTTTGGCAAATCATGGTCCCGTAGTTTCTGGCCGGACCTTGCGAGAGGCGCAATATGCAACGGAAGAACTCGAGGAAACTGCGCGTCTGTTCTATCTGTTAAATGATCGCCCGATCAGACCGCTCAACCCGGAACAGGTAAGCGCGCTTGAAACCCGCTTTAGGTGCACGAAAGCGTAAAGCTACCGTAACTTTAATTCAGCTGCGAGCTCTCAGGTCAGCTTAAAAGACACCTTTGTTGTGTCAGACCATTGAAGTATTGTAAGGCGCTCCCAGTCAGTCTGCAACGCAGCGTAGCTTCCGTTGATCAATAAAACAATGCTAGTTTGAAATTACCGGCGCATATGCCGACGCCTTAGTTTCGATTGTTACGAAACACGCTCAGTTGGATTATTTAATTCTCTAAGACGGTTCGCTGGAGTTATGGCGAGGTGCAAACATATGGCAAAAGTGGGGTTTTGCCATATGTTGCTTCGATTGCGGAATGTCGGCTTCGCGCGCATTCCAGCCATTACCGTACAATTCACATACACTCCAAAGCGGTCATTCCGCTTTTTTGCTGCTAACGACCATGATGGGTGGTTTCCTGACTATCCGCCTCTGGGCGGAGGAACTGGGAAAGTGGCCGTTCACGTGGCATCCTTACCGCGCCCTCAGATCGGTCGTTCAAATGTCCCGCCACAAGACTGAAGGCGGCCTTCGTTTATCACGCAAATTAAACGCCTAGCCGCTTTCGGTGGCTCCCATCCCTACACGGACAGCGTGAGCAAATCTCGAGAGTTTCTCGGCGTCTCCAGCAAGTTGATCTCTCAGCAATCTAGGAATCTCCAACTGTATTCCCGCGTGGGTTTTGCCTCGATTGCAAATGTTTCTCGGCGCTGCGCCTGCGAGTGATTGTGTTTCGGCATGGAATATTGACCCCTTTAGCGGGTGAATACTTATTCAATTTTGACCCCCGCTAGATTTCATCCGAGGATCTGACTTTTAGTCAGCGGATGGAGTAGGGAGTTGAAAAGAGTGGA
>Ga0213829_1000235_pt1 | contig 62268 bp, 58 predicted proteins | sample MC6MC0896MG_FD_180665 | JGI IMG/M metagenome (GOLD analysis project Ga0213829, IMG submission 180665) | Enriched soil aggregate microbial communities from Iowa State University, Ames, United States - MC6-MC0896-MG | ecosystem: Environmental > Terrestrial > Soil > Unclassified | place: USA: Iowa... | reverse complement strand
GAGCCCAACACCGGTGAAACGCACCTGCGTCACCACATCAGCCCCAACGGCTTCTACCGTGGCCGCAAGGTCCTGAAGACCAAGGCCGACGAATAAGGCCCCCGGGCCGAACTCGTACTCGGACCATTTCGGCTGAGCGCTGATACCTGGCACCCGTGATACGCATCGCCATAGACTGTATGGGCGGAGACTTCGGTCTGCCCGTCACGATTCCGGCTGCGATCGAGTTCGCCCGGCAATTTCCGGACACCCGGCTATTGCTGGTCGGGCTTCCCGACGCTATCGAAGCGGCGCTCTCCGAGCACCGCAACGTGGCGCGCGATCGCATTGAGATCGTGGCGGCTTCCGAAGTCGTCACCATGGACGACCCGGTCGAGGTCGCCCTGCGCCGCAAAAAAGACTCCTCCATGCGCCTCGCTGCCCAATCCGTCAAGGATGGGCGGGCGGACGCCTGCGTTTCCGCGGGCAACACCGGCGCCTGGATGGCCATTTCACGTTATGTGCTCAAGACGTTGGACGGCATCGACCGCCCGGCGATCGCCACGTCCATTCCGAACCAGACGGGCCGCGCCACCACGGTGCTGGACCTTGGTGCGAACGTGGACTGCTCGGCCGAGCACCTGCTGCAATTCGCCATCATGGGCGCCGCGCTGTCGCAGGCGGTGGACCACCGCGAGAACCCCACCGTGGGCTTGCTGAACATTGGCGAAGAAGTCATCAAGGGCAACGAAGTCGTCAAGGAAGCCGCCGAGCTTCTGCGCGGCAGCCCGTTGAACTTCTACGGCAACGTCGAAGGCAATGACATCTTCAAGGGCACGGTCGACGTCGTCGTCTGCGACGGCTTTGTCGGCAACGTCGTGCTCAAGTCCGTGGAAGGACTGGCGAAGATGCTGTCCAGCATCATTCGCGAAGAGTTCAAGCGCAATCTGATCACGCTGATCGCTGGCGCGGTGGCCAAGCCTGTGCTGAACCGCCTGCGCAACCGCGTGGACAACCGCCGCTACAACGGCGCGGCCTTGCTCGGCTTGCGTGGCGTGGTTATCAAAAGCCACGGTTCCGCGGACGTTTACGCCTTCGGTTTTGCCTTGCAACGCGCCCGCGAAGCCGTAGTGAGTAAACTGCTGGAGCGCACCGCGCAGACGGTCGCCCAAATTACCAAGCGCGTTCAATCCGGCGATCGCCCTTCGGCGGCGTCGCCCAACGTGGCTGGGGATACCGCTTGATGGATACCGCAATGAAATACTCCGTGATCGCGGGCACCGGCAGCTTCCTGCCGGAACGCGTGGTTTCGAATGACGAACTGGCTGCGGAACTGGCGACGCGCGACATCGCCACCTCAGACGAATGGATTGTCGAGCGCACGGGCATCCGTCAGCGCCATCTGGCCGAGCGTGGCGTGACCACCAGCCAGCTGGCCACCGAGGCCTCGCGCCGGGCGTTGGCCGATGCGGGCGTCGATGCTTCCGAAGTCGACCTCGTCATCGTGGCCACGTCCACCCCCGATTTCGTGTTTCCCAGCACGGCTTGCCTGGTGCAGGCCAACCTCGGCGCCAAGGGCTCGGCCGCGTTCGACGTGCAGGCCGTGTGCAGCGGCTTCGTCTACGCGCTGACCACCGCCGACAGCTTCATCCGCGCGGGCCGCGCGCGCTGCGCGCTGGTGATCGGCGCCGAAGTGTTCTCGCGCATCCTCGACTGGAATGATCGCAGCACCTGCGTGCTGTTTGGCGACGGCGCCGGCGCGGTGGTCCTCAAGGCCTCCGACACGCCTGGCATCATGGCCGCGCAACTGCATGCCGACGGCAGCCAGATGAAGATCCTCAGCGCCGCGGGCAACGTGGCCTACGGCGACGTGACGGGCGATCCCTTCCTGCGCATGGACGGCCAGGCCGTCTTCAAGCAGGCTGTCACCGTGCTGGACCGCTCCGCGCGCGACACCTGCGCCGAAGCTGGTCTCACCGTTGCCGACGTCGATTGGCTGATCCCGCATCAGGCCAATGTGCGCATCCTGAATTTCCTGGCCCGCAAGCTGGACGTGCCCGTCGAGAAGGTCGTCATCACCGTCGACAGCCACGCCAACACGTCCGCGGCCAGTGTGCCGCTGGCGCTCGATGCGGCGCGCCGCGACGGCCGCGTCAAGCCGGGTCAGCTCATCCTGATGCAAGGCGTGGGCGGCGGATTCACCTGGGGCTCGGTACTGGCTCGCATGTAAGGGCGTGCCCTGGCCGCGGCGGCATGTGTGCCGCGGGCGGCCTGAGAGCGCGCCTGGCATTCCACACAGACACTGAATCAAACCACACGCTCAATCATGAAAATCGCTTTTGTCTTTCCTGGTCAGGGTTCGCAAGCCGTCGGCATGCTGGACGCCTGGTCCGGCGTGGCGGCGGTCACCGACACCGTGGCGCGGGCCTCGCAGGCCCTGGGGCAGGACCTGGGCGCGCTGATCGCGCAGGGTCCCGTCGAACAGCTCAATCTGACCACCAACACGCAGCCGGCCATGCTGACCGCCGGCGTCGCCTTCTACAACGCCTGGATCGCCGCGGGCGGCCGCAAGCCTGATGTCGTGGCCGGCCACAGCCTGGGCGAGTACGCGGCGCTCACCGCCGCTGGTTCGCTGGCGCTGGAAGACGCCGTGCGCCTGGTGCGCGTGCGCGCCGACGCCATGCAGGCCGCCGTGCCGGTCGGCACGGGCGCCATGGCCGCCATCCTGGGCCTGGACGACGATGCCGTGCGCGCCGCGTGTGCGCAAGCCGCGCAAGGCGAAGTGGTCGAAGCCGTCAACTTCAATGCGCCCGCGCAAGTCGTGATCGCCGGCCACAAGGCCGCGGTCGAGCGCGCCTGCGAACTGGCCAAGGCCGCCGGCGCCAAGCGCGCCTTGCTGCTGCCCGTGTCCGCGCCGTTCCATTCCAGCCTGCTCAAGTCCGCCGCCGATGTGCTGGCTGGCGCGCTCGCTGGCGCCGCCGTGTCCGCGCCTCAAGTGCAGGTCATCAACAACGTCGATGTGGCTTCGCCCACCGACCCCGACGCCATCCGCGATGCGCTGGTGCGTCAGGCGTGGCATCCTGTGCGCTGGGTCGAAACCCTGCGCGCCATGAAGGCGCAAGGCGTCACGCACGTCATCGAATGCGGTCCGGGCAAGGTGCTTGCTGGCCTGACCAAGCGCATCGACCCCGAACTCACCGGCCTGGCCATCACCGATCCTGCTTCGCTGGAAGCGGCTTTGGCTGCCGTCAACGGAAACTGATCAATGGACAACACCTCGACCGAATTGCAGGGCAAGATCGCGCTCGTCACGGGCGCGACCCGCGGCATTGGCCGGGCGATCGCCCTGGAACTGGCCGCGCGCGGCGCAACCGTCGTCGGCACCGCCACGTCCGAATCGGGCGCGGCTGGCATCACCGAAGCGCTGGCGCCGTCGGGTGGCCGCGGCGTGGTGCTGGACGTGACCGACGCCGCTGCCTGCGATGCGTTGATCGACGCGCTGGGCAAGGAAGGCGGTGGTCCGCACATCCTCGTCAATAACGCCGGCATCACCCGTGATACGCTGGCGATGCGCATGAAGGACGACGACTGGTCAGCCGTTATCGACACCAACCTGGCCTCGGTCTTCCGTCTGTCGCGCGCCGTGCTGCGCAGCATGATGAAGGCCCGTTGGGGACGCATCATCAACGTGACGTCCGTTGTGGGTTCCAGCGGCAACGCGGGCCAAGCCAATTACGCAGCCGCAAAAGCTGGCGTGGCGGGCATGGCGCGTGCGCTGGCGCGTGAACTGGGCAGCCGCAACATCACCGTGAACTGCGTGGCGCCCGGCTTCATCGACACCGACATGACGCGTGCCCTGGGCGAAAACCAGACGGCGGCGCTGCTGCAACAGATTCCGCTGGGCCGTCTGGGCTCGCCGTCTGACATTGCGCATGCCGTGGCCTTTTTGTCCGGGCCTCAGGCGGGTTACATTACCGGCACCACCCTGCACGTCAACGGCGGGATGTACATGCAATAAATCACGAATCACGCGCCGCCGCCGGGCAACCGGCAAGGCGGCGCGCGATTCTCCGGAAACGCCGCACATGGTCATCCTGCGCCGGTCTCGGCGACAGAACAAATGCGCGGTGTTATTTTTGTCACGGTCAGGCGTTGCATCACTCCGCGCTTGGCTATAATTCGCGGGATTTTTCCCAATTGGAGATCTGCATGGAAAGCATCGAACAGCGCGTCAAGAAGATCGTCGCTGAACAACTTGGCGTCAACGAAGCCGAGATCAAGAACGAGTCCTCCTTCCTTGACGACCTCGGTGCCGATTCGCTCGACATGGTCGAACTGGTCATGGCCCTCGAAGACGAATTCGAGACCGAGATCCCCGACGAAGAGGCCGAAAAGATCACGACCGTGCAACAAGCGATTGACTACATCAATTCGCACGGTAAGCAGTAAGCTCAGCCTATATCGTCCTAGTTGCCCGATTTTGTCGGCCAACCTGGAATCAGGGCGGTTTCTGGAGTGCCGTGTGGTCCACCGGCAGGTCGGGCGTTGTAATGCCTCACCTGCCTTCATGTGGTCCACACGCGCAGCGCATCCCGAAAACCGCCTTTCTTTTGTCTGTTTGAGGAGTCATCCGTGAAGCGACGTGTCGTCATCACCGGCCTGGGTATCGTTTCCCCCGTAGGAAATGATCTGACCACCGCTTGGGACAATATCGTCAACGGACGTTCTGGCATCAGCCGCATCACCCGTTTCGATCCCTCGGCCATTACCACTCACATTGCTGGCGAAGTCAAAGACTTCGACATCAGTACCTTTATTTCGGCCAAGGAAGCCCGCCAGATGGATACGTTCATCCATTACGGCCTGGCTGCCGGAATGCAGGCCTGGCGCGATTGCGGCCTGGAAGTCACCGAAGAAAACGCCGAGCGTATCGGCGTGATCGTGGGGTCCGGTATCGGCGGTCTGCCGCGCATCGAGGAAACCCAGGTCGAGTACCTGGCCAAGGGACCTCGGCGCATCTCGCCGTTCTTCGTGCCGGGTTCGCTGATCAACCTGATTTCCGGGCATCTGTCGATCGCCTATGGCATGAAGGGCCCCAGCTACGCCGTGGTGTCGGCCTGCACGACCGGCCTGCATTGCATTGGCGATGCCGCACGCCTGATCGAATACGGCGATGCCGACGTCATGGTCGCCGGCGGCGCCGAATCAACCGTGTCGCCGCTGGGCATCGGTGGCTTTGCCGCCATGCGCGCGCTGTCGACCCGTAACGATGATCCTCAGACCGCATCGCGTCCCTGGGACCGCGACCGCGACGGCTTTGTGCTGGGCGAGGGCGCTGGTGTCCTGGTTCTGGAAGAGTACGAGCACGCCAAGAAGCGCGGCGCGCGTATCTACGGTGAACTGGCTGGTTACGGCATGAGCTCCGATGCCCACCACATCACCGCACCGGACAAGGACGGCCCGCGCCGTGGCGTGATCAACGCGCTGCGCAACGGCGGCCTGAATCCCGAAGACGTCCAGTACGTCAACGCGCATGGCACGTCCACCCCGCTGGGCGACAAGAACGAAACCGACGCGCTGAAACTGGCGTTCGGCGACCACGCCAAGAAGCTGGTGGTCAACTCGACCAAGTCGATGACCGGCCACCTGCTGGGCGCGGCCGGCGGCATCGAAGCCGTGTTCACGACCTTGGCCGTGTACAACCAAGTCTCGCCTCCGACGATCAACATCTTCAATCAAGATCCGGAATGCGATCTGGATTACTGCGCGAACGAAGCGCGGCAGATGAAGATCGACGTGGGCCTGTCCAATTCGTTCGGCTTTGGCGGCACCAACGGCTCGATGGCCGTTCGCCGGGTCTGATTTGGAAGGCTTGGCCGGGGGGCGTTGGTCGTTCTGCGTACCTGTCTCGCAGCCCAGGGGCGCTGTTGCGCTCTTGGGGATGGCGCTGGCCGCCGCCGCGGCCAGCGTGCTGACCGCCGCTTCCTGGCACGGTCACGCCGGGACGGCGGCCGCGCTGCTCGCCCTTCTGTTCCTTCTGGCCGGGCTGTTACACTCGGCACGGAACACCCCGTCCCCGGTAACGGCGCTACGTACCGCGACCGGGGCTGGCCCTTGGCAGCTACGCCGGCCGCAAGGCTGGCAAGACGCGCTGCTGCTGGACCAGCAACGGGGTCCAGCGTGGCTGACGCTTATCCTGCAGCCCTTGCCCACCGGGAGTACGGCCTTTACCACTAGCAAAATCACCCTCACCGTCTGGAAGCACTCGCTGCGACCCGAATCCTGGCGCCGTCTGCGCCTCGTCGCGGGCACGGCGCGGCAGGCACGCCCGGCGCGTCTTATGCGGGAGGCCGCATGAGCGAGCGCGAAGTCGACGCCGAGCTTGTCGCGCGCGTCCAGCGGGGCGACAAGAAGGCATTTGATCTCCTGGTGCTGAAGTACCAGCGCAAGATCCTCCGCCTGTTGGCCCGGATGATCCGCGATCCCTCCGAAATCGAGGATGTGGCGCAGGAGGCCTTCATCAAGGCCTACCGCGCCTTGCCCCAGTTCCGGGGGGAAAGCGCTTTCTATACGTGGCTGTATCGCATCGCCATCAATACCGCGCGCAACTGGCTCGCCTCGCAGGGCCGGCGCCCTAGCGCACCCAATGCGATTGAAACGGAAGACGGTGAAACTTTTAACGAAACCGACAACCTAACGGATATAAGCACGCCGGAATCCATGGTTGCCAGCCGCGAAATCGCCGAGACGGTGAACGCGGCCATTGAGGGTTTGCCTGAAGAATTGCGCACCGCAATTGTCCTGCGTGAAATCGAAGGTATGAGTTACGAAGACATCGCCCAGAGCATGGACTGCCCGATCGGTACGGTGCGCTCCCGCATTTTTCGTGCGCGTGAAGCCATTGCCACCAAGTTGCGTCCATTGCTCGACACCGATGTCGAGCGTCGCTGGTAAGGAGTGGCAGTCATGCAAACAGCAGCCAAATCCGTTGAGATCACCGAGTCCTCCTGGGAGGAATCGGTTTCCGCCTGGATGGACGGAGAAGATTCCGACGATATTCTTCCCAGTCTGTTGTCCAAAGAGGGACGTCAGACCTGGGACACCTATCACTTGATTGGTGATTCCCTGCGCAATTCCGATCTGGCGCTGACGCCCAGCGCGGCCTTCTCGGCCCGCCTGGCGCGCGCGCTGGACGCGGAATTGCCCATCGTAGCGGCGCCTCGGCGCCGCTCGCCATTGCGCATGGGCCTGTCCGGCCTGGCCGTCGCCGCCGCGGTGGCAACGGTCGCGTGGGTGGCGCAGCCGTACGTCACCGGCTCGCCCGCGACGGATGTGCGCGTGCTGGCCGATGCCAGCTCGCCGGCCTCGGCCTCCGACGACTCGGGCCTGCGTGACTACCTGGAGGCCCATCGCCAGATGGCCGGCCCCAGCGCGGTCCGTCAGGTGTCGTTCGATGTCGGAGCGGGACGTTGATGGCGCTTGTGCTTCCATCACGCTGGCCGGTGCTGGGACTTGCTGCTTCGTGGCAGGCTCACCGCGCCGGCTGGTTCGCCGCCACGCTCCTGACTGCTTTCCTTGCCGCGCACGGTCCCGCGGCCGCTGCTGGCGCGACGCCGGCCGGCCAGACCGAAGATGTCGTGCAGCTTCTCACGCGTATTCAGCAGGCCGCGCGCAAGCAGGACTACGCTGGCGTCTTCATGTATCAGCAAGGCGACGTCATCCAGTCCTCGCGCCTCGTGCACGTTCTTGACGGCACCGGCGAGCGCGAACGCCTCGAGATCCTGGACGGTCAGCCGCGCGAGTACCTGCGTCACAACGACGACGTGCAGTGTCTGATCCCTGAACGCAAGACCGTGCTTGTGGAGCGCCGCCGTGGCGATCGCTTCCCCGGTCTGCTGCTGGGCGATCCGGCCAACCTGTCAGAACATTACAAGATCCGCACCGAACCCACGCCGCACCGCGTCGCGGGCCGCGAATGCCGGCTCATCACGATCGAGCCGCTGGACAAGCTGCGCTACGGCTATCGCCTGTGCGCGGACGTCGAAACCAATCTGCTGCTGAAAGCCCAGACGCTGAACGCCGCGCGCGGCGTGGTCGAGCAGGTGTCGTTTACTTCGCTGCGGCTCGGTTCCGAAGTGGATCCGCAGTCGCTGTCCTCGCGCTGGAACACCCGAGACTGGAAGGTGCTCGAGGCCAGCATGCAGCCCGTGGACCTTGCGGCGCAGGGCTGGCGCATTCCGGCGCCCAACGGCTTCAAGACGATCATGCAGGTATCGCGCGCCATGAAGCGCGGATTGCCGGTCAGCCAGATGGTGCTGTCCGACGGTCTGGCAGCGATCTCGGTCTTCATCGAGCCCTATGACAGCCAGCGCAACAACCAGCCCGCGCACGGCGCGTCCCAGCGCGGCGCGATCAATGTTTATGGCGCGCGCATTGCGGACTTCTGGCTGACCGCGGTAGGCGAAGTGCCCGCCGCCACGCTGGAACAACTTGCGCAGGCCACCGAGTACGTGCCACCCGCACCCGCGGCACCCGCACCCGCACCCGCGGAGGGCGGGGCCAAATAAATCCCGCCGTTCCGCAAGCAGCAATTTCGGAGTGACATATGAAAGCAATGACGGTCTCGAACGCTTTTTTCCGGCGCTTTCTGGCGGCTGTCGCGGCGGGGACAATGCTGTCCACCGCCTACGTGCCGATAACGGTGGCGCAGACGGCGCCTGCCGCGGTCGGATTGCCCGACTTCACGGCCATCGTTGAAAAGGCCGATCCGGCCGTCGTCAACATCCGCACGACCGCCACGGTTCCCGTGCGCGGCGGCGGCAATGGTCCTGGCGGCAGCGATCCCTACGAATTGTTCCGCTGGTTCTTCGGTCCCGAATTCCAGCCGCCCGGCCAGCAGTCGCCCAATCCGCGGCAGCGTCCGCAGCCGACGCCGCCTGAAGAGCGCACCGTACCGCGCGGTGTAGGCTCGGGCTTCTTCGTGTCGGCTGACGGCTACATCCTGACCAACAATCACGTGGTTGTGGATGCGACGGACATCTATGTCACCCTGACCGACGGACGCGAGTTCAAGGCCAAGGTCATCGGCACGGACGAGCGCACCGACGTGGCGCTCATCAAGATCGAAGCCAAGGACATGACGCCGCTCGTGATCGGCGATCCCAAGAAGCTCAAGAAGGGGCAGTGGGTGCTCGCCATCGGCTCGCCGTTCGGCCTGGATTCCACCGTCACTTCCGGCATCGTCAGCGCCATCGGCCGCGATACCGGCGAGTACCTGCCATTCATCCAGACTGACGTCGCGGTGAACCCCGGCAACTCGGGCGGCCCGCTGATCAACCTGGACGGCGAGGTCGTGGGCATCAATTCCCAGATCATCTCGCGTAGCGGCGGCTTCATGGGTATTTCGCTGGCCATTCCGATTGACGAAGCCATGCGCGTGGTCGACCAGTTGCGCACGACGGGCAAGGTCACGCGTGGCCGGGTTGGCGTGCAGATCGGCGAAGTCGGCAAGGATGTGGCCGAAGCCATCGGCCTGCCCAAGGCCGAAGGCGCGCTGGTCAGCAGCGTCGAAGCCGAGGGTCCTGCCGAGCAGGCGGGCGTGCAGCCGGGCGACGTGATCCTGAAGTTCAACAAGGAACCGATCAAGCGCTGGTCCGACCTGCCGCGCATCGTCGGCGAGACCAAGCCGGGAACGCGCGCCGACATGGAAGTCTGGCGCAAGGGCAAGAGCATGACGCTGTCGGTCAAGGTCGGCGAAATCCCGACCGAGAAGGCAGCCGCCGCCGGCAAGAAGCCGGCGCCTGAGCCCGAGGTCACCAACGCGCTGGGTCTGGGCGTGATCGACGTGCCCGCCGATACCCAGAAGAAGCTGCGCATCAAGGGCGGCGTCCAGGTGAAGGTTGCTGACGGCGCGGCCGCCAAGGCTGGCCTGCAGGAAGGCGACATCGTGTTGGCGCTGAACGACACCGACGTGACCGGCGCCAAGCAGTTCGGCGAACTGGTCGCCAAGCTGGACAAGAGCCGCGCGACGGGCCTCCTGGTGCGCCGCGGTGACCAGACGCAATGGGTAGCGGTGCCTGCGTCCAAGTGATGACGGCCCGGACTGGCCGGCGCCCGCCCGGCGCCGCGGCCAGGCAAGGCATGGCGGAAAGCCGCCAGGTGCGGTCACCCCAGGGCGCTTTTTGTCCCTGGGCGCGCCCCGGGCAAAAAAAATGGCTCAAGACCGGCTAAAATGGCTGGTTGCCGCAAGAGGGGGCGCATGGCGCCCCCTCAGTTTTGTCCGGGCATTGCCCGTCAGCGCCTCACACGTCGGCCGTGCACATTCCGGCGGCGATGTCTCCCGGCAGTGTGCCGTCTGTTCCGTCCCTTATAAATTCAAGCATGCAGCATATCCGCAACTTTTCCATCATTGCCCACATCGATCACGGCAAGTCGACCCTGGCCGATCGCCTGATCCAGCGCTGCGGCGGACTGGCGGATCGCGAGATGTCGGCGCAGGTCCTCGATTCCATGGAAATCGAGCGCGAGCGCGGCATCACCATCAAGGCCCAGACGGCCGCCCTGCATTACAAGGCGCAGGACGGCAAGGTCTACAACCTGAACCTGATCGACACGCCGGGGCACGTGGACTTCTCGTATGAGGTGAGCCGCTCCCTGTCCGCCTGCGAAGGCGCGCTGCTGGTGGTGGACGCATCGCAGGGCGTGGAAGCGCAGACGGTGGCCAACTGCTACACCGCGATCGAGCTGGGCGTGGAAGTCGTGCCCGTGCTGAACAAGATGGACCTGCCGCAGGCCGATCCTGAAGGCGCCCGCCAGGAAGTCGAGGACGTCATCGGTATCGACGCCTCGGACGCCGTGCTGGCCAGCGCCAAGACCGGCATGGGCATCGACGAAATCCTTGAAACCATCGTCGCCCGCGTCCCCGCGCCCGAAGGCAATCCCGATGCGCCGCTGCAGGCGCTGATCATCGATTCGTGGTTCGACAACTACGTCGGCGTGGTCATGCTGGTGCGCATCATCAACGGCGTGCTCAAGCCCAAGGACAAGATCCTGCTGATGGCGTCCGGCGCCACCCACCTGTGCGAGCAGACGGGCGTGTTCACGCCCAAGTCGCAGCAGCGTCCGCATCTGTCGGCGGGCGAGGTGGGCTTCATCATTGCCGGCATCAAGCAACTCGAAGACGCCAAGGTCGGCGACACCGTCACCCTGGCCAACAAGCCGGCCGCGGGCCCGCTGCCGGGCTTCAAGGAAGTCAAGCCGCAGGTGTTTGCCGGGCTGTATCCGGTCGAAAGCTCCGAATACGACCAACTGCGCGATTCGCTCGAAAAGCTGAAGCTCAACGATGCCGCGCTGATGTTCGAACCCGAAGTCTCGCAAGCGCTGGGCTTTGGTTTCCGCTGCGGCTTTCTTGGCCTCTTGCACATGGAAATCGTGCAGGAGCGCTTGGAACGCGAATTCGACATGGACATCATCACCACCGCGCCGTCGGTGGTGTACGAGGTCGAGCAGCGCGATGGCTCCGTGATCACCGTGGAAAGCCCGTCCCGCATGCCCGAGATCGGCAAGATCCAGGACATCCGCGAGCCCATCGTGAAGGTCACGCTGTTCATGCCGCAGGACTACGTCGGTCCGGTCATGACGCTGTGCAACAACAAGCGCGGCGTGCAGGTCAACATGAGCTACCACGGCCGCCAGGTTCACCTGGTGTACGAGATCCCGCTGGCCGAGATCGTGCTGGACTTCTTCGACAAGCTGAAGTCCGTGTCGCGGGGCTATGCCTCGATGGACTACGAATTCCTGGAATACCGCTCCGCGGACGTGGTGCGTGTGGACCTGCTGATCAACAACGACCGCGTCGATGCGCTGGCCGTCATCGTCCACCGCAGCAATGCGCGCCACCGTGCGCGCGATGTGGTCACCCGCATGCGCGGCCTGATCCCGCGCCAGATGTTCGACGTGGTCATCCAGGCTGCCATCGGCGCCGAAATCATCGCGCGCGAGAACGTAAAGGCGCTGCGCAAGAACGTGCTGGCCAAGTGCTACGGCGGCGACATCTCGCGCAAGAAGAAGCTGCTGGAAAAGCAGAAGGCGGGCAAGAAGCGCATGAAGCAGGTGGGCAGCGTGGAAATTCCGCAGGAGGCGTTCCTTGCCATCCTGCAGGTGGAAGACAAATAGAACCCCAGAAGGCGATTAGCTGATGAGTTGGAACTTTGCCCTGATCCTTTTTATTCTGCTGGTGCTTACCGGCGTTATCTGGGTGCTCGATCTGGCGGTGCTGCGCAAGGGGCGCGAGCGCCGCGCGCAGGCTGCGATGGCACAGTACGACGCGGCACTGGTGGGCGACGCGCAAGAGGCCGAGCGCCTGCGGCGCGAAGCCGGCGACGCTGCGCGGCGCGTGCCCTGGTGGGTCGAGTACGCGGTCAGCTTCTTTCCCGTCATCCTGTTCGTGTTCATGCTGCGCTCGTTCGTGGTCGAGCCGTTCCGCATTCCGTCCGGCTCGATGCTGCCCACGCTGCAATCTGGCGACCTGATCCTGGTGAACAAGTTCAGCTACGGGCTGCGCCTGCCGGTGATCGACAAGAAGATCATTCCCATTGGCGAACCGAAGCGTGGCGACGTGTTCGTGTTCCGGTATCCGGTCGATCCGAACGTCGATTACATCAAGCGCGTGGTGGGCCTGCCGGGCGACGAAATCGCATACATCGACAAGAAGCTCTATGTCAATGGTGAATTGGTCCCGCACGTGCGTGATGGTGACTATTTCGAGCCGGATCGTGTGTCGTATATCGCGCAATATAAAGAGAAATTGGGCGAAGTTGAGCACAAGATCCTGCTGGAAGAGAAGACTCCGCAGGTGTATGCGGCGCAGAATTGGACTTTTCCGTACCGCCAAAACTGCCAATACAGCCACAATGGGGTACGCTGCAAAGTACCCGAAGGGAATTATTTCGCCATGGGCGATAATCGGGACAACAGCGCGGACAGCCGATATTGGGGCTTCGTTCCGGAAGCCAACATCGTCGGCCGCGCTTTCTTCATCTGGATGAACTTCAGCGATCTGAGCCGCATCGGCCGATTCAACTGATTATGTCGCTAGCCACGCTAGAAAACCGCCTCGATCACCACTTCGGTGATGCGGCCTTGCTTGAACAGGCGCTGACGCACCGCAGCCACGGTGCGCGCCACAACGAGCGGTTGGAATTCCTTGGGGATTCCGTACTGAACTTCGTTGTGGCGGCGATGCTGTTCGAACGCTATTCAAAAATCGACGAAGGCGATCTGTCGCGTCTGCGGGCCAACCTGGTCAAGCAGGCGTCGCTGGCGGATATCGCCCAGCGCCTTGAGCTGTCCCAATACCTGCGCCTGGGCGAGGGCGAGCTCAAGAGCGGCGGATTCCGCCGGCCGTCCATTCTGGCCGACACGGTCGAAGCCATTTTTGGCGCCGTCTTTCTGGATGCGGGTTTCGAGGCGGCGCGCCGCGTGATCGTGCGCCAGTACCAGCCGGTGCTGGCGTCCGTGGATCCCAAGACGCTCGGCAAGGACGCCAAGACCTTGCTGCAGGAATTCCTGCAGGGCCGCAAGCTGGCCCTGCCGTTGTATACGGTGGTGGCCACGCATGGCGCGGCCCACAGCCAGCAGTTCGAAGTCGAGTGCGCCATTCCGGCGCTCGATATCAAGGTAATGGCGCCTGGCGCCAGCCGCCGCGCCGCCGAGCAGTCGGCCGCCAAGCTGGCGCTCGAGGCCGCGCTGGCCGTCAGCCCGGCCCCCAAGGCTGCCCGCAAGTCGGGCAAGGCGCGCAAAACCGCGCAATTGTCGCTGCCCGTGGCAGTGGCTCAAGAGACTAAATGAGCGATACCCCTTTTCGTACCGGCTTCGTTGCCATCGTTGGCCGCCCCAATGTGGGCAAATCCACGCTGACGAACGCCCTGATCGGTTCCAAGATCTCCATCGTGTCCCGCAAGGCGCAGACCACGCGCCACCGCATTCACGGTGTGCTGACGCGCGAGCACGAGCAGTTTGTGTTTGTCGACACCCCAGGTTTCCAGACGCGCCATGGCGGCGCGATGAACCGCATGATGAACCGCGTCGTCACGCAGGCCCTGGCCGACGTGGACGTGGTGGTGCATGTGGTTGAAGCCGGGAAGTGGTCTGAGGGCGACGCCAAGCTGCTGCCGCTGTTGCCCAACCCCGAGCGCACGATTCTGGTCGTCTCCAAGATCGACGCCCTGAAGAACCGCGACGATCTGTTCGGGTTCGTATCCAAGATCATGGCGCTGCACCCGTTCGGCGCCGTGGTGCCGGTCAGCGCCACCAAGAATCAGCAACTGGATCAGTTGCTTGAGGAAATCGCATCGCGCCTGCCGGAAGGCGAGCCGATGTTCGAGGAAGACACCCTGACCGACCGTCCCATGCGCTTCATCGCCGCCGAACTCGTGCGCGAGAAGATCTTCCGCCTGGTGGGCGACGAACTGCCGTACGGCTGCACGGTCGTCATCGAGCAATGGGAAGAGACCGCCAAGGGCGCCACCATCAACGCCTGTGTCGTCGTCGAACGCGACAGCCACAAGCCCATCCTGCTGGGCACGGGCGGCATGCACATGAAGCGGATCGCCACGGAGGCGCGGCAGGACATTGCCAAGCTGCTGGACAAACCCGTGCATCTGGAGGTCTATATCAAGGTGCGCAAGGGCTGGTCCGACCGCGAGGGTGCGCTGCGCGATCTGGGTTATGAGTAGACGGGCGCCACGCGTCCAGGATCGACCAGGGTTCATGCTCCACGCCACGGCGTGGCGTGAAACTTCCCTGATTGTCCAAACTTTTTCTCGCGATCACGGCTGCGTGGCCATGGTCGCCAAGGGCGCCAAGCGCCCTTATTCCGTTTTGCGCCCCGTGTTGTCGGCCTTTCAGCCGCTGCTCCTGTCCTGGACCGGCAACGGCGAGGTCAAGACGCTGACGCGCGCCGAGATTGCCGGCATCCGGCCGCTGGCCGGCGCCGCGCTGATGTCGGCGTGGTACATGAACGAACTGCTGCTGCGCCTGTTACCGCGCGAGGATGCGCATCCGCTGTTGTTCGACGCGTATGACATGGCCTTGCAGCAACTGTCTGCGGGCACCCGCGCGGCCGGAGCGCTGCGCCGCTTCGAATGGACCTTGCTGCGCGAGACGGGCTACGGTGTCGACGAGGCGCCGCCCGATTTCGACGACCCCACCATCGAGCCCGCGCTGCGCAGCGACCTGCGCGCGCGCCTGGCCGAGATTCTGGCGGGTCGTCCGCTGTCCACGCGGCGCGTGCTGCTGGACCTGCAACGTATCTGATTGCGGCGCCGGCCTTATGACGTTCACGCTCAAACAGGTCGAAACCTTCCGCACCGTCTACGAGACGGAAAGCGTCACCGCCGCCGCACGGCGCCTGGACGTGTCGCCCGCCACCGTCAGCGCGACGCTGGCCGCGCTGGAAGCCAGCATCGAGTTGCGCCTGTTCGAGCGCGTGCGCCAGCGCATGCAGCGCACGCCCGAAGCCACGTTGCTTTACGAAGAGATCCGCCGCCTGAATGTCGGCCTGGAAAGCCTGGGACGCAAGATCCGGGCGATCCGCGGGGCAGCGCAGCCGCGGCTGCGCATCGGCTGCATTCACGCCTACAGCGGTGCGATCGTCAGCGATGCGATTTCGCGCTTTCGCGTGCGCTACCCCGATACGCCGCTGTACTTGCAGATCCGCGACTCCAATACCCTGCGCGACATGGTGGTCTCGGGGGAACTGGACCTGGCGGCTGTGGCCGATGAATCCGAACTCGAGGGGCTGCGCGGGCATCGTCTGGCCAGCCTGCGCGCGGTGGCGGTGTTTCCCGCCGGACATGCGCTGACGCGCCTGGAATCGGTGAATTTTTCGCAGCTGGCCGAGGTCGATGTGATCGCGCTGAACGCCGAGGACGGTTCGCGCAAGCGGCTGGACGCGCTCTTGCGTCAGGCTGGTCAAAGCCTGCGCGTGGCGATCGAGACGCCGTATTCCAGCACCGTGTGTCAGCTTGCTCTGGCCGGGCACGGGGTGGGCATCGCCAACCCGGCGACGGCGCTGGGCATGGAGGCCATGGGCCTCACTTACCGGCCGCTGGCGGCACCCGTGCATTTCGAATGCCACATGATCGTGCACGGCAGCCGCCCGTTGTCCGAAGCCGGCAAGTTCTGGGCGACGTGCCTGCGTGGCGCACTGGCGCCGCTGGTCGAACGGTTCGGCGTCTAGCGCGGGAATCAGCCCCGGCGACCGTCCGACGTCAGCATCAGCACCACGTTCGATTCCGCGTCCAGCTTGCCGGCCCGCCTGAGCCGCGCCATGGCCGCCAGCGCGGCGGCCGACGACAGTTCCGCGCCCAGTCCCATGCGTTCCAGGCGTTGCCGCGCCTCAACCGCTTGCGCGTCGGACGTCTCCACCGGCATGCCTCCAGACCGTGACAGCGCTTCCAGTGCTTGCAGCGTGCACGTGCCGCCCGCAATGGAATACTGCTGGGTCGCGCTTTCCCATTGGCCGCGCGCATCGCCGGTTTCCAGCGCGCGCGACAGGCGGGCGTAGGGTTCCACCGCGTGCAGCCGGGGGAGGCGGGCGATGCGCCCGGTCTGAAGCAGATGCTGCCAGCCCAAAAAGATGCCCCACAGCAGGTCGCCGCGCGCCGTCGGGACGATGATGTCCGTGGGCAGGCCGCAGTCGTCCAGGATTTCCTGGGCGATCGGCTTGTATCCCTCGACGCCGTACGGATGCGTACCCACCGGCGGATTCAGGTAATTGGTGCCCGCGAACGCGCCGTGGTTGCGGCACAGATCGGCCACGTACGGCCAGCGGCCCAGGCTGTCCTCGAAGGCGCGCAGCCGCGCGCCAAAGCGCTCCATGGCCTCGCGCTGCAGCGGCGGACAATTGCGGGTGATGGCGATGTCGGCCTGCAAGCCGGCCGCTGCGCAGTAGGCGGCCAGCGACACGCCCGCGTTGCCGCTGGAGGCCGCGGCAACACGCGTGGCCCCAGCCAGGCGGGCGCGCGAGACCAGTTGCGCCGACATGCGGTCCTTGTGGCTGCCGGTGGGATTGGCGCTTTCGCACTTGAGCCACAGCGCGCCCACGCCTTCTTCCCGCGCCAGTTCGGGCGCGGACACGCATGGGGTGCTGCCTTCGCCCAACGTCACGGCAGAAAGCACCGGCAGGGGCATGGCTTCGTCCCGCGCCGTTGCGTCAACGTTTGCGTCGTATTGGCACTCCAGCGTGGCGGGATGGCCGGCCGCCAGGCACGCGGGGCAGCCTTCGGGATAGTCGCCGGTGGGCCACAGGGTTGCGCAGCGGATGCAGCGCATGCTGGTCAATCGGGGGTTCATCTGCATGGGTCAGTATTTTGATGCAAGAGAGTCCAAGGGGAGGGCGCTCGCCACCTGCAACAGGCAATCGCCATCGTCGCTGCGGGCGATAGGCCGCAAGCAGACGACGGTGCCCGCCTGCGGGCTGAGCAGGGGGCGCGGCGGGGCGTCGGGCCGTGCCGGTTCGATGAGGCGGCCAATGGGCTGCCGCGCGGCCACGGATTGGCCCAGCTCCACGGCGGGCACGAATACGCCGGACTCGCGGGCGCGCAGCGTCGCGGCGGGGGCGTCCAGATCGTAGAGGCGGACTTCCGCGTCCTGGGCGGCGTGTGGGCGCGCACGAGGGGTGAGCAGTCCCAATTCCGCCAGGCAGCCAAGCAGCCCGTCGCGGCAGCGGTCCACCAGCGACTGGCTGGTTTCCCGGCCGCCGCCGATCTCGGCAGAGAGCCGCAGCACGCCGTGCCGGCTGGCCGCCGCCGGCATGGAGCCGGCTTCGCCGCCGCGAAAGAACACGCAGTCGGGCAGTCCAAACGCCCGAGCGAGCGCCGGCAGGCGATCGTCATAGGCATCGTTGCCATGGCGCGTGATGACCGAGGACGGCAGGTAGCGCAGTGACGCGCCGCCGCTGTGCACGTCGACCATGGCCTGCACCCGGGAAAGCAGCCGGGCCTCCAAGGCCGCCGCGATGCTTTCGGTGTAGCCGCGCGCCGGCGCGCCCAGAAAAGCGCGATTCAGGTTGCCGCCGTCGGACGGCGACAGCCGCGTGCCGGCAAGTGACGCTTCCGCATTGACTGCGGGAAGCAGATAGACGGTGCCGCGTTGCAGGATTTCCGGCAACTGATGCCACAGGTCCAGGATGGCGGCCTGCCCCTCCCATTCGTCGCCATGGACGCCGGCGATGAGCGCGACGGCAGGCCCCGGGCCCGTCTCGATCCGCAGCACTGGAATCGTGACGCGCCGGTAAGCCGACGCATTGGTGGCGGCGGCCACGGAGAAATCCTCGCGGGTTACGTTGGCCATGCGGCGGCTCCGTTGGCGGTTGGCGCGCGGTTCAATCCAGCGTGGCGGCCTTGATGATGCTTTCCCACTTGGGCAGCTCCTTTTTGATCTGGGCCTGAACATCCTGCGGCGTGCCACCCAGGGGTTCCTGCGAGCGGCTGCGCAACTCGCGGCTCACGGCGTCCGAGCGCAACGCCTGATTCATCGCGGCGTTCAAACGCGAGATCGCGGCAGTGGGCGTGCCTGCGGGTGCAACCAGCGCGCTCCACGCGGACTGCTCGTACTCGGGGTAGCCCTGTTCCGCCACGGTCGGCACATCGGGGTTGGACGCGGCGCGCTTGCGGGTGGTGACGGCGAGTGCGCGCAGGCGCCCGTCCTTCAAGTTGCCGATCAAGGGCGGCAGATTTTCCATCATGGAATCCACATGGCCGCCCAGCAGGTCCGAGAGCTGCGCGGCCGTGGCCTTGTAGGGAATCTGGCGAACCGCGGCGCCGGTCTGGGCGATGAACAGCTTGACGCCGACCTCGCTGGTCGTGCCTGGATCGGCCGACGTCATGGTCAGGCGGTCCGGCTGCGCCCGGCTGGCGTCGATGAAGCCTTTCAGGTCGCGGTACGGCGACGCGGCATTCACGACAATCACGTTGGGCGTCTCGGCGACCAGGCCAATGGGTTTGAGATCGCGGTCCAGGTCGTAAAGCTGCTGCTTGAACAGGTACCGGTGCAACACCAGCGTGCCGACATGGGCATAGCCGATGGTGTAGCCGTCCGCGGGCGCCCGGACCACGGCTTGCGTGCCGATGCGGCCGCCTGCGCCCACGCGGTTTTCGACGACGACCGGCTGGCCCAGCAGCCGGCTCATCTCCTGACCAATGAGGCGAGCGGTGATATCGGCATTGCCGCCCGCGGCGGCCGGCACGATCAGCGTGATGGCGCGTTCGGGGTAGTCGGCGTGCGCGTGCGGCGCGGCAAGGCAAAGCAACAGGGCGGCAAGGCTGGCGGTGCGTTTCATGACGATTCCCGAGGCGTTGAGGGCTGCGCCATTGTGCGACCGGCAATCGATATTTCCGTTTGGCTAAATCAGATGGTTGTTTAGAAAAAACTAATTCAAGTCGCCGTTTTGCCGATCGGCCTGTTTACCCAGTCCATATCCCACGGCGGCCGCGCCCAGCGCCACGACGGCGCCCAACAGCGCGATCAACGCCGCGCCGTAGCCCAGCATGTCAATGCCCGCCTTGACCCAGCCGCTGGCGGCATCGCCGCCGCGATAGACGACGGTGTCGATGACGTTTTTTGTCTTGTATTTGTCTTCCGGCGTGACTGCCGTGAACAGCATCTCGCGCCCGGGCCGGATCAGCGCATACTCGCCGGCGCGGCGCAGGATCATGGCGGCCGCCAGCACGGCGAACACGGGGAACGCAGCCAGCGCCAGGAACGCAAGCGCGACCGCCAAGGGCACCGCGGTCAGCAGGAACCGCAACCCGAGGCGGGCGGCCACGCGCCCGGTGATGAAGATCTGCGACAGCAGCGCCAGCGCCTGCACGGTGAAATCCAGGGCGCTGAAGACCCGGATGCGCTGGGCCGTGTCGGGAAACGCATCGGCGACCAGCCGCGCCTGTTCCATGTACAGGAACGTGTTCAGCGTGGCCAGCAGCACGACAAGCAGCGAAATGCCCAGCAGGTACCGGGACTGGAAGATGCGCGCCAGCCCGGCCAGGATGCCGCCTTCGATGGGGCGCTGCATGTCCTCCCGGCCGACGTCCGGCCGGGAGGCGGCGCGCCATGCCAGCAGCCATTGCTTGAGCGGCAGCGTGGCGGTCAGCAGCAGAGCCGACAGCACGAGCAGGCCCGCCGGACCCAGCACACCAGCGAGCAGCGCGCCCAGCAGCGGGCCGCTCAGGCCGCCCGCGCTGGCGCCCGCTGCGATCAGCGCGAACAGCCGCTTGGCCGATTCCATGCGGAACACGTCGGCCATCAGGCTCCAGGCGATGGACACGACGAACAGGTTGAACACCGACAGCCAGACATAGAACGCGCGCGCCGCCCAGACGCTGCCGGGTTGCTGGTGGAGCAGGGCGGCAAAACCCACCATGGTCAGCGCGAAAAGCGCGTAGACCCAGGTCACCAGCGTCGCACGCGGCACGCGGGTGGCGATCCAGCCAAACAGCGGCACGACGGCCAGGGTGGCAAGAAAGGTGGCGGTGAACAGCCATTGCAACTGATTGACGCCCGCCTGGATCCCCATCGTTTCGCGGATGGGGCGCAGCATGAAATAGCCGCAGAAAAGGAAGAAGAAAAACGCGAAGCCGCAGGCGGCCGGGGCGAGTTCGTCCTCTTGGATCCCAAGCGCCCGCGACATACGGGCGCGCCAGGACAGGGGGGCGGCCGCCATGGCGTCAGGCGAGCAGCGCGGCAATGCGGTCGCGCAGGGCGGCGTCGGGCTGGCGGCCAAAGCCGGCGCGGGCGTTGTCCGCCATGTTGGCGGGCTTGGACGTGGCGGGGATGACGGCCGTGACGGCGGGATGGCCGATGATGAACTTCAGGAAGATCTGCGCCCAGGACGTGCAGTCGATCTCGTCGGCAAGCTTGGGCAGCGCCACGCCCTTGACCTGGCGGAACAGCGCGCCATCCTCGAACGGACGGTTGATCAGCACGGCGACGCCGTTGGCCTGGCAGGCGGGCAGCAGGCGCTTTTCAGCGCTGCGCGAGGCGATCGACAGGTTCACCTGCAGGAAGTCGGGCTTTTCCTTTTCGACCAGCTCGGTCAGATCGTCGTGGGCATGGTCCGTGTAATGCGTGATGCCGATGTAGCGCGTCACGCCCTGCTGTTTCAGGTCGCGCAGCAGGGCGAGCTGGTTGCGCGTATCGATCAGGTTGTGCACCTGGATCAGGTCCAGCTTATCGCTGCGCAGCGCCTCTTGCGACTGCCGCACCTGGCGCATCGCGGAGTCGTGGCCGCGTGTGCTGATTTTGGTGGCCAGGAACACGCGCTTGCGCAGGCCGCCATCGCGAGCCAGCAGGGCACCGGTGACGGCCTCGGCCTCGCCGTAGCTGGGCGCCGTGTCGATCAGCGTGCCGCCCGCCTTCAGGAGCGTTTCAAGCACCTGGGCCAGCGGCGCCATGGCCGACGCGTCGCCCGGGGATACGTTGAAGGTGTCTGCGGTGCCCAGCCCCACGACCGGCAGCGTTTCGCCCGTCGACGGGATGGGGCGTTTGAGCATGGCCTGCGCCGGATCGGCCGCCCATGCCGGCCAGGCGGTTCCGAGGAGGGCGGCGCTGGCGGCGGTCTGGAGGAAGCGGCGGCGATCGGGCATGGCGGGGCTCCGGGCGGGAAGAAGTGACAGGCGGGCCAAAGAAAAAGGGCCAAAGAAAAAGGGCCAAAGAAAAAGGGCCCACATGTTGTGCATGCAGGCCCTCTCGGTGCTGGTCTGGCGACGGCGCGTTACTCGCGGTTGCCGCCGAAGATGCCCAGCAGCATCAGCAGGTTCGAGAAGACGTTGTAGACGTCCAGGTAGATGGCCAGCGTGGCGGAGACGTAGTTGGTCTCGCCGCCGTTGACCACGCGCTGCAGGTCAACCAGCATGAACGCCGAGAAGATCACGATGGCGAGCACCGAGATGGTCAGCATCAGGGCCGGCAGTTGCAGGAAGATGTTGGCCAGCGCGGCGACCAGGATCACGACGGCGCCGATGAACAGGAATTTCTGCAGTCCCGACAGATCGCGTTTGATGGTCGTGGCCAGGGTGGCCATGGTGCCGAACACGATTGCGGTGCCGCCGAATGCCGTCATGACGAGCTGCGAGCCGTTGCTCATGCCCATCACGAAGCCCAGCAGGCGCGAAAGCATGACACCCATGAAGAACGTGAAGGCCAGCAGCAGGACGACGCCCAGCGAGCTGTTCTTGTTCTTTTCGATGGCGAACATCAGGCCGAAAGCGCCGACCAGGAAGACGATGGCCGACAGACCGGGGCTGGCGCCCATGACGCGGTTGATGCCGGTGTAGAGGCCGACCGCCGCGCCCAGCACCGTCGGGATCAGCGACAGGGCCAGAAGCCAGTAGGTGTTGCGCAGGACCTGGTTGCGAGCGACCTCGCCCGGCGCGCCGGCGACAGCGCCGGAACGGTTAAAAGGGGACGGACGATATTCGTTCATGGAGAACTCCTGTATACGGCAAATATGGTGATTGCCTAGAAGGCTTAGATGCGAAGGATACCTTACAGTTCCCTGAAGAATCCAGTTCGCGAAAGAAGTAGGACTGGCCGTTGCGGGGCAAATTGGTCCTGCGCATGGACGAAGGTCACCCCCGTCGAACTTCATGGAGCACACGGGAAACAATAGCAGGCAATTCCGCATCCATGCGCGCCTGAAGCTGCTTGATGGCGTCGGCAAGCGCCTGCTGCATGAGCTGTTCGACCTCGGCCTGCAGGCGCGCGGCGAGCACGGTGGCGTCGGGCAGGGGCCTGGTCGGTGCGGGGGCGGTGGCCGGCGAAGGCGCCACTGCCGGCACTGCCGCCGGGGTTGCCGCTGGCGCGGCAAGCGGGTTTGCCGCTGGCTCGGACGTCCGCGAGACCGGCAACGCCGGCGGCGCGTCCTCGTCCGCCACGTCCGTCAGGACGGGAAACGGGTCATGTTCATACGGGTCATTTTCATACACAGGACCGGCCTCGTCGGCCAGTTCGGTCAAGAGCGGCGCATCGGCGTCGTCGTCGGCCGGGTCGTGGAACGAGGGTTCGGCCCGATGGGTCAGGGTAGGAATGCCGGGATCGGATGGGCGAGCGGGCATGGAAACTCCCGAGATTCTGGTGGGCGCGGCGCGCGTGGGGCGGTTCAGCCGCCTTGGGCGTTGCCGCTCAAGGCGTGGCCTTGCGGCTCAGGTCGTGGCTTTGCGGCGTATGACCGGCTGTCAGGTAGGTCCGCCAGCGCTGCCGGGCCGCCTGTTTGTCGTCGGGGTCGTCGGAGACGATTTCCAGCAGACGTTCGAATGCATCGAATCCGGGCGGGCAATCGTCGTCCAGGTTCATCAGCCAAGGCTGCGGCTGGTCGGGTTGCCCCGCCGCCTGCAAGGCCTGCAGCGGGTCCCCGGCGGTGAGGACCACCGGGGTTTCCGCGGCCAGCGGATCGTTTGCCAGCACGTGCGGCACGAAGGCCGTGTCGTCGAACGCCCACAGCATGCGGTCGAACGCGGACAGCCGCGAACCGTCTTTACAGTACACCACCAGCCGCTGGCCAGCCAGGACGCGCTTGCGCACGACCTGGCAGGCCATGCGCAGGCGGTCCGGCGCGCCGAAGGCGAAGTCGATGCGCGTCATGGGGCGGTCGGCGTCAGGCGTTTCAAGCCTGGTCCAGCAGGTATTGCATCAGGAGCGGGACAGGACGGCCGGTCGCGCCCTTGTCCTTGCCGCCGCGCCAGGCGGTGCCGGCGATGTCCAGATGCGCCCAGGGATAGGCCTTGGCGAAGCGGGACAGGAAGCAGGCGGCGGTGACCGCGCCGGCCGGAGGGCCGCCGATGTTGGCGAGGTCGGCGAAGTTGGACTTGAGCTGTTCCTGGTAGGCGTCGTCCATGGGCATGCGCCATGCCGTGTCCAGCGAGCGGCGGCCGGCCGAGGCCAGTGCGTCAGCCAGCGCGTCGTCCTTGGAGAACAGGCCCGTGTTGACGTTGCCCAGCGCCACGACGCAGGCGCCGGTCAGCGTGGCGATGTCGATCACGGCCGACGGCTTGAAGCGTTCGGCGTAGGTGAGGGCGTCGCACAGGACCAGGCGGCCTTCGGCGTCGGTATTCAGGATTTCGATGGTCAGGCCGGCCATGCTGGTGACCACGTCGCCCGGCTTGTTGGCCTTGCCGCTGGGCAGGTTCTCGCACGCGGGGATCAGGCCGACGACGTCCAGCGGCAGTTCGAGCTCGGCCAGGGCGCGGAACGAACCCAGCACGCTGGCGGCGCCGCACATGTCGTACTTCATTTCGTCCATGGTGGCCGCAGGCTTGAGCGAGATGCCGCCGGCGTCGAACGTGATGCCCTTGCCGACCAGCACGATCGGACCCTGCGCGGCCTTGGCGCTCTTTTTGGCGGCCTTGGCGCCGGCGTGGCGCAGCACGATGAAGCGCAGCGCTTCCTCGGAGCCGCGCGCAACAGACAGGAACGAGCCCATGCCCAGTGCTTCGACCTGCTTGCGGTCCAGAACCTCGACCTTCAGCGACTTGAATTCGCGCGCCAGGCGCTTGGCGGTGTCGCCCAGATACGTGGGCGTGCAGATGTTGCCCGGCAGGTTGCCCAGCGTGCGGGTCAGCTCCATGCCGTTGGCGATGGCGCTGCCTTCGCGCAGGCCTTTCTGAGCCTGTGCCGCGTCGGCGCGCTCGACGACCTGCACGATCTTCTTGAGCTTGGGGCGCGCGTCGCGGTCGGGTTTGCCGAAGCTGGCGTCGTAGTGGTAGACCGCGCTGCCGGCCGCGATCGCGGCGCTGCGGGCGCGCGCAATGAGGTCGGTGCCGGCGATGGGATTGGCGAGGAGCGTGGACACGCCTTCGGTAAGCTGGGCAGCGACGCAGGACGCGGCGAATGCCTGCTCGGCCGACGCATGGGTGCGGGCCGAGTATTCTTCCTGCTTGCCCAGACCGACCAGGACCACGCGTTGCGCGGTGACACCCGGCAGCGTGCGCAGGGTCAGCGTCGCGCCGGCGCGGCCGCGGAATTCGCTTTTGACCACCGCACGTACGGCGCCGTTGGAAGCGCGGTCGATGATGTCGGCGGCGGGGCTCAACACGCCGTCCGCGTACACGCCGACGGCAAGGGCCGCGGTTTTGACCTGGTGCAGGGAAGCGGTGGTCTGTGTGCTAAATTCCATGAGGGTTTCCCGTGTGCGTCTGTGTATGATGCGGTCGATTATCCCGCATATTCTCCCATGTCTCTATTCAAACGCTCTGTCGTCAGCGAGATCACCAGTCACGCTGGCGTTGTCTTTTCCACGTTGCTCGTCGTGTGGCTCAGCGTGCTTCTCGTGCGCCTGCTCGGCGAGGCCGCGGGGGGCAACATCGGAGCGGACGTGGTGGTCGTGCTTGCCGCGCTTTCCACCATCACCGCGCTGCCGACCATCCTGGCGGTCTCGATCTTCATCGCCGTGCTGACCACGGTCACGCGCAACTACCGCGAATCCGAAATGGTGGTGTGGTTTGCCAGCGGGTTGTCGCTGGCGGATTGGCTCAAGCCCGTGCTGCGCGTGGCCGTGCCCGTTGCGCTTGCCGTGGCGGGCCTGACGCTGGTGGCGTCGCCCTGGGCCTACCGTCAGATTGGCGAATATCACGAACGCTTCGAGCAGCGCTCCGACCTGTCCAAGGTCACGGCCGGCCAGTTTGCCGAGTCCTCTGGCGGCAACCGCGTGTTCTTTGCCGAAGACCCCGTCAATCCCGCCGACGAACTCGGCAACGTGTTCGCGCGCGAGATCGGCCCTGAATGGCTCAGCGTGCTGACCGCAAGCAGCGCGCACAGCGAAACGCTGCCCAACGGCGACCGTTTCCTGGTGTTGGGCGAGGGCCATCGGTACGACCTGAAGCCGGGCACGCCCGAGCTTCGCCTCGTGCATTTCGAAAAATACGGCCTGCGCCTCGAGAGCAAGTCGGGGGGCGATCCGATGGCCGAGGCCCGCGCGGCGGCGGAGCGTTCCTCCAAGGCGCGCAGCACGCCGCAGCTCGTCGAAGACAACACCAACAGCAGCTGGTCGCAGGTCATGTGGCGGATCTCGCTGCCGCTCGCCGCGCTGAATCTTGCGCTGCTGGCCATTCCGCTTGGCGCCGTGAATCCGCGGTTGGGGCGTTCGGGCGACCTGCTCATCGCCGGTCTGGTCGGTCTGCTCTATATGAATATGATCAATCTGTCGCGCGCCTGGATCTCCAACGGCAAGCTCAGCTTTGGCCTGGGGGTGTGGCTGATCCATGGCGCCGTTGCGCTGCTGACCGCCTTCCTGCTGATGCGCCGCCTGCGCGTGAAGGCGCCGAAGAACAGCACCTAGCGAAGCGGGCGCCGCCGGTCGGCGTCTTCAGGGCAGATACTTCATCGTTCCACGCCGGCCTGCCAACAGGTCGGCGTTTTTCAATACCGATTTGCGGATGAACTCCCACAGCACGGTCACGCGCTTGAGCTTGCGCAGGTCTTCGTGGCAGTACATCCAGAACGAGCGCGTGATGGCGATCTCGTCCTGCAGCACGGGTTTCAGCCTCGGATCCTGGGCCGCGATGAAGCACGGCAGGATCGCGAGCGACTGGCCCTGCAGCGCTGCGTGGTACTGGGCCACGACGCTCGTGCTGCGCAACACCACCTTGCTCGCCGGCAGCAGGTCTTCAAGATACCGCAAGCGCTCGCTGAACAGCAGCTCGTCCACATAGCCAATGAACGTGTGATCCGCGAGGTCTTCGCGGCGGGTGATCGGCGCATGGTTTGCCAGGTAGCCCGGCGTGCCGTACAGCCGCAGCGTGTAGTCGCACAGCTTGCTGCACACATACGGGCCGCGCTGCGGGCGCTCGATGGTGATGGCCAGGTCTGCCTCGCGCTTGGACAGGCTGACAAAGCGCGGCACGGGCAGGATGTCCAGCGTGATGTGCGGATAGCGCCGCTGGAAATCGGCGGCCAGCGGGGTCAGCACGTAACTGCCGAAGCCCTCGGTGGCGCCAATGCGTAAATGCCCCGACAGCGCCTGCCCGATGCCGGACAGGTTCTCGCGCGCGGTGTGCACGACGCTTTCCATCTGCTCGGCGTGGACGAAAAGGCGCTGGCCGTCGTCGGTCAGCACGAAGCCCGCGCTACGGGATTTTTCGAAGAGCAGGGTGTCCAGTTCCGTTTCCAGAGCCCGGATGCGGCGCGAGACGGTGGTGTGCTCCACCCCAAGCTTGCGCGCCGCCGCGCTGACGCGCTGCGTGCGGGCCACTTCCAGGAAGTACCGCAGGCTGTCCCAATCAAGCAAGATCCAACGCTCCAAGGCCCTGGCAGCACGCTGCCGAAGGGCTTTTTTTGTGTGTGCATGAATGCACAAGGAATGTGCATTTGTAGTGTTGCTTGTTGATTTTCACACATCTACACTGGATCGGCAGGCCTTGGGCTATGCCCTGGGACCGCAGGCCGCGAAGACGGCGCCACAACGCTACCACTCAGCGCATAAAAACTCAGGAGACAAATCCATGAAATTGCACGCACGCGGGCTCGCCGCAGGCTTGTGTCTGGGCGCCGGATTGCTTGGGCAGGCCCAGGCGGCGGATAAGCCGCCAGTGAAGATCGGCATTCTGACGGATATGTCCGGCACCTATGCCGGCATGGGGGGCGCAGGTTCGGTTGCGGCGGCGCAGTTGGCCATCGACGACTGCCTGGCGGCAGAGTGCAAGGGCATGAAGATCGACCTGGTGTCCGCGGACAACCAGAACAAGGCCGACGTCGGCGCTGCCCGCGCCCGCGAATGGTTCGATCGCGACGGCGTCACCGCCATTGCCGACCTCACCAATTCCGCCGTGGCGCTGGCCGTGCAAGGCATCGCCCGCGAAAAGAACAAGGTGGTGATGTTCTCCGGTCCGGCCACCACGGCGCTGACCAACAAAGAGTGCTCGCCGGTCGGCTTTCACTGGATGTTCGACACCTACTCGCAGTCCGCTGGCGGCGCCAAGGCGACCGTGCGCGAGGGCGGCAAGTCGTGGTTCTTCATCACCGTCGACTACGCATTCGGCCACTCGCTGGAAGCCGACACGGTCAAGGCGGTCAAGGCGTTGGGCGGCACGGTCGCCGGCAGCGTGCGTCATCCGCTGAACGCGCCCGACTTTGCGTCCTACCTGCTGCAGGCGCAAAGCTCGAAGGCGCAGGTGGTGGCGCTGGCCAACGGCGGCCAGGACACCGTCAACGCCGTCAAGCAGGCGCGCGAGTTCGGCATCGTGGCCGGCGGGCAGCGGCTGGTTTCCCTGCTGATCTTCCTGTCCGACCTGCGTGCGCTGGGCCTGGAGAACGCCCAGGGGCTGTCCTACGTGGACGGCTTCTACTGGGACTACGACGATGCGACGCGCGAGTGGTCCGGGCGTTTTGAAAAGGCCTTCCGCGGCCTGAAGCCCACCATGACGCAGGCCGGCGTGTATTCGAGCGTGCTGCATTACCTGCGCGCGGTGGCCGCTGCCAACAGCACCGATGGCAAGGTCGTGGCCGACAAGATGCGCGACCTCCCCATCAAGGATCCCATCATGCGCAACGCGTCGATCCGCCCGGACGGCCGCGTGATTCACGATATGTACCTGTACGAAGTCAAGAAGCCCGCGGACTCCAAGGGCGGCTGGGATTATTCGAAGCTGGTGGCCACCATTCCGGCGGCCGAAGCCTTCCAGCCCCTGGCCGATTCGACCTGCCCGCTGGTGAAGAAATAACCCGAGGCCCGCGGACGCTTGTCGCGCGGGCCCGGCTCGATCCAAGAACGCGGACGACCATCCGCATCGACTACGCAGTGTGAGGAGCATCAAAATGAGTGAAGTCCCGCGCGTTCCGCTACTGATCGGCGGCAAGCTTGTGCAGTCCAAAACCACCGAATGGCGAGACGTGATCAACCCCGCCACCCAGGAGGTCGTTGCCAAGGTGCCCTTCGCCACGCGCGAAGAACTGGACCTGGCCGTCTCCAATGCCAAGGAGGCTTTCAAGACCTGGCGCAACGCCGGGCAGGGCGCACGCATGCGCGTCATGCTCAAGTTCCAGGAACTGCTGCGCGCCAATACCGGCAAACTGGCCGAGATGATCACCCGCGAACACGGCAAGACGCTGCCGGACGCCGAGGGTGAAGTCGGTCGTGGCCTGGAAGTGGTCGAGCACGCCTGCTCGATCGCCAACCTGCAACTGGGCGAATACGCGGAAAACGCGGCGACCGGCATCGACGTCTACACCCTGATCCAGCCGCTGGGCGTGTGCGCGGGCATCACCGCGTTCAACTTCCCGGTGATGCTGCCGTGCTTCATGTTCCCCATCGCCGTGGCCTGCGGCAACACGTTCGTGCTGAAGCCGTCCGAGCAGGATCCGACTTCGTCCCTGTTCCTGGCGGAGCTGGCGCTGGAAGCCGGCCTGCCGCCGGGCGTGCTGAACGTCGTGCACGGCGGTCCCGAGACGGCCAACGGCCTGTGCGAGCATCCGGACATCAAGGCGGTGTCGTTCATCGGCTCGACCCGTGTGGGTACCGAGATCTACAACCGCGCGTCTGCCGCCGGCAAGCGCTGCCAGTCGATGATGGGCGCCAAGAACCACTGCGTGGTCCTGCCGGACGCGGATCCGGAAGTCGCGCTGAACCAGTTGCTGGGCGCCGCTTTCGGTGCGGCCGGCCAGCGCTGCATGGCGTCGTCCGTGGCCGTGCTGGTGGGCGAGGCCCGCAACTGGTTGCCTGATTTCGTCGAACGCGCCAAGAAGCTCAAGGTCAACGCCGGCACGGATCGCCAAGCCGATCTGGGTCCGCTGGTGTCGCCCAATGCGAAGAAGCGCGTGGAAAGCCTGATCCAGAAGGGTGTGGACGAAGGCGCCAAGCTGTTGCTCGACGGCCGCAACCTGAAGGTCTCGGGCTTCGAGGAAGGCAACTTCGTCGGCCCCACGGTGTTCGATGGCGTTGCCGAGAACATGACCATCTATACCGAGGAAATCTTCGGGCCGGTCCTGTGCTGCGTCGGCGTCGAGACGCTGGAAGACGCGGTGGCTTTCATCAACCGCAACCCCAACGGCAATGGCGTCGCCCTGTTCACGCAGGACGGGGGCGCGGCCCGCTACTTCCAGAACAACATCGACGTGGGCCAGGTCGGCATCAACGTGCCGATTCCGGTGCCGGTGGCGTGGTTCAGCTTCACGGGTTCGCGTGGTTCCAAGCTGGGCGACCTGGGTCCCAATGGCAAGCAGGCCGTGCAGTTCTGGACGCAGACCAAGACCGTCACCGCACGCTGGTCGGCGCACGCCAAGACCGTCAACACCACGATCTCGATGCGCTAAAAGAGGGGACGCCTTGCTCCTAAGCTTATACAAATAATTCATATAGCAAGGCGTTCTTATTACTTATAATTGGCCCGTCTATCAGGGGCCAATTAATGAACCTCCAGCAATTTCGTTTCGTGCGTGAAACCATCCGGCGCGACTTCAACCTGACCGAAGCCGCCCGGATGCTGTACACGTCGCAGCCCGGCGTCTCCAAGGCCATCATCGAGTTCGAGGACGAGCTGGGCATCAAGATCTTCGAACGCCACGGCAAGCGCATCAAGGGGCTGACCAAGCCGGGTCTGGCCGTGTCGCAGGTCATCGACCGCATCATGCGCGAAGTCGATAACCTGAAGAAGGTCAGCGACGAATTCGCGCGCCGCGATGAAGGCGGCTTGGTGATTGCCTGCACCCACACGCAGGCGCGCTACCTGCTGCCCCGCGTGATTCCCGCGTTCCGCAAGCAATTCCCCAAGGTTCACCTGTCGCTGGCCGAGGGCAGCCCCGCCCAGCTTGCCGAGATGGTGCTGCACGAGCAGGCGGATCTGGCGCTGGCGACCGAATCGCTGGCACTGACGCCGGGCTTGGCGACCTTGCCGGTCTATGCGTGGGAGCACACCGTGGTGGTGCGGCCCGATCATCCGTTGGCCGAATTGACCTCCAGCGCCGCCAAGCGCCTGTCGCTGGCGCAGTTGGCCGAGTACCCCATCGTGACGTACGACCGCGCCTTCACCGGCCGCAGCACGATCGACGAGATCTTTGCCAATCAGGGCATCCATCCGGACATCGTGCTCGAAGCCATCGACGCCGACGTGATCAAGACGTACGTGGACGTGGGCCTGGGCATCGGCATCATCGCGGGCGTCGCCTACGACCCGCGCCGCGATTCCAATCTGGTCGGCCTGCCGGTGGGGCACCTGTTCGGCACGCACACCACCCGCGTGGGCGTGAAGGCGGGCGTGTTCCTGCGCGATTACGTCTACACCTTCCTGGAAATGCTGGCGCCGTCGCTGACCCGGGCGGTCGTCACGGATGCGGTGCAGGGCCCGCCGAAGTAGCCCGGCTGCCGGCTCCCGCATCGACATGGCGCGACGTCCTCACGACGTCGCGTTTTTTTTGCCCGTTGCCCCTGGAAAAGCGTGAGACGGCTATCCCTTTCCATAAGCTCATAAAAATAATTAAATAAGAACAGATCTCATTTGAGTTGACGAAAAAATAGGAATCATTATCATTACATCCAGGCTCAACGACCCAGTGAGGTAAATCATGACGGCAGGACTTAGTGCAGTGGTAGTGGGCGCCGACCGCCTCGGCAATATTCCCGATCTGCTCAAGGGACACAACATCTCGATCACGCACCACATCAGCGGGCGCGATCCCTCGCATCAGAAGAAGACCCTGCAACTGCCCTCGGGCACGCAGCTGGTCATCCTGCTTACCGATTTTCTTGGCCACAACGTCATGAAGACCTTCCGCAACGCCGCGCAGCGCGGCGGCATCCGGGTCGTCGCTTGTCGCCGTTCCGTGTGCAGCATGCAGCAGGCCCTGCAGCAATGCGGCCTGTGCCCGCGCGCCGGCACGGTGCATTGACGGGACGCGTCTTGCCGCGCATCCACGACAAACTGGGGAGGCCGATACGGCCTGCGGCCTGACCGCCGCGAAGAGAACAAACAAAAACGCCGCCGGACGAAAGTCGGGCGGCGTTTTGCATTTGGACGATGGCGGCGGGCAGGCCTGCGTGCGACTATGTTGCCTTGATATAGGGCAGGGCGGTCAGTTGGCCGCGCGGGCCGATGCCATCAGGGTGTTGTCCAGGCGGCGAGCACCGTTGTAGCGCTTGGACCAGTAGGCCATGGTCATTTTTTCGACACGCACCACACCGCCGGCGCTGGGGGAGTGCACGAAGCGGTCGTCGCCCAGATAGATGCCAACGTGGGAGTAGCGGCGGCCCATGGTGTTGAAGAAGACGAGGTCGCCGGCCTGCAGTTCGTTCTTGGCGACGGCCACGCCTTGCTGCGCGATCTCGGCGGCGTTGCGGGGCAGCTTCAGGCCCAGACCACGTTCGGCTGAGTAAGCGACGAGGCCGCTGCAATCAAAGCCGGTGTCGGGGGAGCTGCCGCCGAATCGATAGCGGATGCCCAGGTGATTCAGGGCTTCGCTGACCATGGCGTTGTCGGTGCCGACACCCGAATGGGTGCGCTGGCGTTCACGCTTGAATTTCTGGACCACCAGCATGCCGATCGGGTCATCGGCGGTGGCAACCCATTCCATCTCGTAGGGATCGATCTCGGACGTATGGGCGGTTGACTTTTGGCTAGTGCTTGCACAACCCGCCAGACCCGCAACGCAAGCAACCAACGCGAGCATGCGCAGACCGCGCTTTGCAAGGCCAGTGGTTGAATTGAATCGCGCGGGTATGGAGTGTCGATGCATTCGCCTGGGGATGATTCACTGAACACAGCAAAAACCGCGCATTAGCCGCGGTTGGGGCCGAGATGTCAGCAAATTCAACAATTATGTGCAACTTCGCGGGGATTCTACCAAACTTTTAGTGCCGCTTCGTTACGTATCGGCCCTAAATATCCATGCAGCGTGGACATCTGGAAGAATTTTTTGACTTGCGGCAAGCCTCGTGCAAGGTTTGCCTACCAGAATGACCGAAATGATTTGACAAGAAATCAATCAGCCTTAAGGCCTATGAACAATACCAGGAGACAAACATGCAAAGAACCCGGGATTTCCACTATCGCTCGGTGAATGACCGCGACGCGTTCTGGCGCGAAGAGGCCACGCGCATCCACTGGGAAACGCCTTTTGACAATGTGCTGGATTTCTCGCGTCCGCCCTTCGCCAAGTGGTTCGTCGGCGGGCACACAAATCTTTGCTACAACGCCGTGGATCGCTGGCTGCCGACCCAGGCGGACAAGCCGGCGCTGATCTGGGTATCCACCGAGGTGGACCGCGAGCAGATCTATACGCGGCAGGACGTCTTTGAAGAAGTGAATGCCGCCGCCGCCATGCTGCGCGAGTTGGGGGTGGGACGCGGCGACCGGGTGCTGCTTTACATGCCGATGGTGCCGGAAGCGGTGTTCACCATGCTTGCCTGCGCGCGCATCGGGGCCGTGCATTCGGTGGTGTTCGGCGGTTTTGCGTCCGTGAACCTGGCGCAGCGCATCGACGATGCCGCGCCCAAGGTGGTGGTGTGCACGGACGGCGGCTCGCGGGCCGGCAAGGTCGTGCCGTACAAGCCGCTGCTGGACCGCGCCATGAGCCTGGCGAAATCACCACCCGCGTCGGTGGTGGTGTTCGACCGCGGCCTGGCCCCGTTCGAGCCGGTGGCTGGACGCGACCTGGATTACGCCACGCTGCGCGAACGGCACCGCGGCGCGCGCGTGCCCGTCGAGTGGCTTGAATCGTCCGAGCCCAGTTACATCCTCTATACCTCCGGCACCACCGGCCGACCCAAGGGCGTGCAGCGCGACACGGGCGGCTACGCCGTGGCGCTGGCGTCGTCCATGGAGTACCTGTTCGATGGCAAGCCCGGCGACACCTATTTCTGCACGAGCGACATCGGCTGGGTGGTCGGGCATTCCTATATCGTCTATGGACCGCTCATCGGCGGGCAATCGACCATTCTGTACGAAGGAACACCCGTGCGCCCGGACGGCGCGATTCTCTGGAAGCTGGTCGAGCAATTCGGGGTGAACACGCTGTTTTCGGCGCCCACGGCGGTGCGCGTGCTCAAGCGCCAGGATCCCGAGCTCTTGAGACGGCACGATCTGTCGACGCTGCGCGCCGTGTATCTGGCCGGGGAGCCGCTCGACGAGCCAACGGCGCAATGGATCTCCGAGGGTCTGGGCAAGCCCATCATCGACAACTACTGGCAGACGGAGTCCGGCTGGCCGATCCTGTCGGCGCAGCCGGGCGTTGAAAAAGTCGCCACCCGGTTCGGCAGCCCCTCGTTCCCGGTGTATGGCTTTGATGCGCGCATCGTCAGCGAGTCCTCCGGCGAAGACCTGGGCCCCGACGAGAAGGGCGTGGTCGCCATCGTGCCGCCGCTGCCGCCCGGCGCCATGTCCACCATCTGGGGCGACGACGCGCGCTTCGTCGAGACCTACTTCACGTCGATTCCAGGCCGGCAGGTGTATTCGACCTTCGACTGGGGGCGGGTGGACGCCGATGGCTACTGGTTCATCCTGGGCCGCACGGACGACGTGATCAACGTGGCGGGTCACCGGCTGGGCACGCGTGAAATCGAGGAATCGGTCAACAGCCACAACGGCATCGCGGAATGCGCGGTGGTGGGGGTGTCCGACCCGCTCAAGGGGCAGGTCGCCATGGCGTTTGCCGTGCTGAAGAATCCCGCCGGCGCCGACACGCCGGAAGCGGCAAAGCAGCTGGAAGCGGATATCATGCGGCTGGTGGAAGAACAGCTGGGGGCGGTGGCAAGGCCGGCCAGGATCCGGTTCGTGGGCGCCCTGCCCAAGACCCGTTCCGGCAAGGTGCTGCGCCGCGCGATCGTCGCGGTATGCGAATCGCGCGATCCCGGCGACCTGACCACCATGGAAGACCCTAACGCCCTCGAACAGATCAAGGAGTCACTGCAATGAAAACCAAACCCGTGCTGAGCGCCGACGACGTCAAAAAGATCCTGGCCGCGGCCGAAGCACACGCCTTGCAGAACAAGTGGGCCGTCACCATCGCCGTGACCGACGATGGCGGCCATCTGCTGGGCATGCTGCGTCTGGACGATGCGGCGCCGATCTCGTCGCACATCGCGCCCGCCAAGGCCAAGACGGCCGCGCTGGGCCGCCGCGAATCGCGCATCTACGAAGAACTGATCAACAACGGCCGCTACTCGTTCCTGTCGGCGCCGCTGATCGAAGGCATGCTCGAGGGCGGCGTGCCGGTCGTCGTTGACGGCCAGGTCGTGGGTGCGGTGGGCGTTTCGGGCGTGAAGTCGACCGAAGACGTGCAGATCGCGCAAGCAGGCATTGCCGCGCTGGGCCTATGAGCCAGGCGCTGCCGCCGGAAACGCCGGCCGGCGTTTCCGCGCAGGACACCCGGGGGGCGGACAGCGGTCCGCTGAACCCCGGCGTGAAACGGCGCGAAGTCTGGGCCTGGGCCATGTACGACTTCGCGAACTCCGGCTACACCACCGTGATCCTCACGGCGGTCTTCAGCACCTACTTCGTCGGCGTGGTCGCCGGGCGCGCCACCTGGGCGACGCTGGCCTGGACGGCCGCGCTGTCGCTGTCGTACCTCCTCATCATGCTGACCATGCCCACACTGGGCGCGCGCGCCGATGCGCGGGCCGGCAAGCGGCGGCTGCTCTACACCAGCACGGCCGGCTGCGTGGCGGCTACGCTGGTCCTGACGCAGGCCGGGCCGGGCGACGTCTGGCTGGCGCTGGCCGCCATCGTCGTGTCCAACTTCTGCTATTGCGTCGGCGAATCCGTGGTCGCGGCGTTTCTGCCTGAACTTGCCAAGCCGCAGGCGTTGGGCCGCGTTTCTGGCTGGGGATGGAGCTTTGGCTATTTCGGCGGCATGCTGACGCTGGGCCTGTCGCTCGTGGTGGTGACGTTGGCCGAAGCGCGCGGCGACACTGCAGAGCAATTCGTGCCGTGGGTCATCGTGGTGACGGCCTCGGTGTTTGCGCTGGCCGCGCTGCCGTCGTTCTTCATGCTGCGCGAACGTGCCACGCCGCAGCCGGGCAATCCGCCCGCGCTGCATATGCTGAAACGCCTGGCCTATGCCTGGCGCGAAACGGGCCTGCATTTTCCGGAATTCCGGCGCCTCTTGATGTGCATTGCCTGCTATCAGGCCGGCATCTCGGTCGTGATCACGCTGGCCGCGGTGTATGCGTCGGAAGTCATGGGATTCACCACGCCGCAGATCATGCTGCTGGTGTTCACCGTGAACATCGGCGCGGCGGCCGGGGCGTTTTCGTTCGGCTACGTGCAGGACCGCATTGGCCACAAGCCGGCGCTGGCGATCACGCTGGTCGGGTGGATCGTGATGGTGTTGGTGGCCTATGCGGCCGTGACCGCGCCGGTGTTCTGGGTGGCGGCCGTGCTGGCCGGCCTGTGCATGGGCACGACGCAAAGCGCGGGCCGCGCCATGACCGGCGCGCTGGCGCCGGCGGGCCGGCTGGCCGAGTTCTATTCGCTGTGGACCTTCGCCGTGCAGCTTGCCGCCGTGATCGGCCCGTTGACGTACGGGCTGGTGACGTGGGTCACGGAAGGCAATCATCGCCTGGCCATCCTTGTCACCGGGCTGTTCTTCGTCGGCGGACTGGTCCTGTTGTCGCGGGTGGACATGAAGCGCGGCCTTGCCCGGCAGGCCGCCTGAATGCGGTATACGCCAAGCTGCAAGCGGCTGCTATCCTTATGGACTGCCTTGTGCCGCCGTGTCTCGATGCGGCGGCGCATGCTGATTGCTTGGCATTGTTGACGCGTCGCAGGGCGGCGCGTCGTTGGCTTGTGCATGCTGCCCGGTCGGCGCCTTGCGGCGTCTTCCTGCCCAGATCCGGCGCAGACGCATCGCCTTGGGCCTCGTCAATCTGCGGGCTCCGGCCCGCATTTTGCGTAAGGTGCTCGTAAGAGCGCGGCGATACGGTTGCAGGTGGGTAATAAAAAAGCAGCATAAACAACAGAATCACCGATTGGAGACAAGATCATGTCGAACGCTATTGAGTCCGTCCTGGTGGAAAACCGCGTGTTTCCGCCGCCCGAGCGCGCCGCGCAGGGCGCCGCGATTTCCAGCATGGACGCCTACAACGCGCTGTGCGCGCAGGTCGAAAACGACTTCGACGGATTCTGGGCCGGACAGGCCCGCGACAATCTGCAGTGGACCAAGCCCTTCACGCAGGTGCTGGACGAGTCCGATGCCCCGTTCTACCGCTGGTTCGGCGACGGCGAACTGAACGTCTCGGCCAACTGCCTGGACGTCCACCTGACCAACGGCAACGCCGACAAGACCGCCATCATCTTCGAATCCGATGACGGCAAGGTCGACAAGGTCACCTACCGCGAGCTGCTGGCGCGCGTGTGCCGCTTTGCCAACGGGCTGGCGGCGCTGGGCTACAAGAAGGGCGATCGCGCCATCATCTACATGCCCATGTCCATCGAAGCTGTGGTCGCCATGCAGGCCTGCGCCCGCCTTGGCGTGACGCACTCGGTGGTGTTCGGCGGTTTCTCGGCCAAGAGCCTGCAGGAACGTATCGTCGACGTGGGTGCATCGCTCGTCATCACCGCCGACGAACAAGTGCGCGGCGGCAAGACCATTCCGCTCAAGCCTGCCGTCGAAGAAGCCATCGCCATGGGCGGCTGCGAGGCCGTCACCAAGGTCGTCGTGTACCGCCGCACGGGCGGCAAGGTGCAATGGAACGAAGGCCGCGACGTCTGGATGCAGGACGTCGAGGCCGGCCAGTCCGACATCTGCGAACCGGTTCCGGTCAACGCCGAGCATCCGCTGTTCATTCTTTACACCTCCGGCTCCACCGGCAAGCCCAAGGGCGTGCAGCATTCGTCCGCCGGCTACCTGCTGTGGGCGCTCCTGACCGTCAAGTGGACCTTCGACGCCCGCAAGGACGACGTCTACTGGTGCACGGCCGACGTGGGCTGGGTCACGGGTCACACGTACATCACCTACGGTCCGCTTGCCGCGGGCCTGACGCAGGTCGTCTTTGAAGGCGTGCCCACGTTCCCCAACGCCGGCCGCTTCTGGGACATGATCGCGCGCCACAAGGTCACCACGTTCTATACGGCGCCCACCGCGATCCGCTCGCTGATCAAGGCCTCGGAAGGCACGCCCGAGGCGCATCCCAAGAACTACGACCTGGACTCGCTGCGCATCATCGGCACGGTGGGAGAGCCCATCAATCCCGAAGCCTGGATGTGGTATCACAAGAACGTCGGCCGCGAGCGCTGCCCCATCGTGGACACCTGGTGGCAAACCGAAACCGGCGGGCACATGATCACGCCGCTGCCGGGCGCCACGCCCACCAAGCCTGGCTCGTGCACGCTGCCCCTGCCGGGCATCGCCGCGGCCATCGTGGACGAGACCGGCGGCGACGTCGAAAAGGGCAATGGCGGCTTCCTGGTCATCAAGCGTCCGTGGCCCGCCATGATCCGCAACATCTGGGGCGACCCGGAGCGCTTCAAGAAGAGCTACTTCCCGTCTGAACTGCGCGGGTATTACCTCGCGGGCGACGGCGCGCAGCGCGACGCGGACGGCTACTTCTGGATCATGGGCCGTATCGACGACGTGCTGAACGTCTCGGGTCACCGGCTGGGCACGATGGAAGTCGAATCGGCGCTGGTGGCGCACGAGATGGTGGCCGAAGCCGCCGTCGTGGGCCGTCCCGACGACACGACCGGCGAGGCCGTCGTGGCCTTCGTGGTGCTCAAGCGTTCGCGTCCGGAAGGCGAAGAGGCCCAGGCCATCGCCAAGCAATTGCGCGACTGGGTCGCCCGCGAGATCGGCCCCATCGCCAAGCCCAAGGACATCCGTTTTGGCGACAACCTGCCCAAGACCCGTTCGGGCAAGATCATGCGCCGCCTGCTGCGCGTGGTCGCCAAGGGCGAGGAAGTGACGCAGGATGTGTCCACGCTGGAAAACCCCGCCATCCTGGAGCAGCTCGCCAAGCCGCTGTAAATGCAACTGGCCGGCTTACGCCGGCCGTTTGCAGCGCGACAGGCGCATAATGACGACGCCCGTGCCGGCAAGTTGCGGCACGGGCGTCGTCATTCCTGGATTGCCAGATTTCCTTGCATGGAGCCACACCCGTGAGCAGCAGTTTCGATCGCGCAGGGCTTGCCCTGATGTTCAGCACCATCCTGGTCTGGGCGGGAAGCTGGATCGCGATGAAGCTGATCGTGCCTTACATCGGGCCGTTCGACTTCGTGGCCCTGCGCTATGTGGTGGGCAGCCTGGTCCTCTTCGCGCTCGCGATCGCCACGCGCCGGCCGCTGGCGATGCCGCCCTGGAAACTGACCCTCTTGATCGGCCTGACCCAGACGGCAGGCTTTCAGGGCTTTGTGCAGACCGCGCTGGTGGATGGGGGCGTGGGCAAGGTGTCGCTCATGGCCTACACGATGCCGTTTTGGGTGGTGCTGTTTGCATGGTGGTTGCTGGGCGAGCGTCCCACGGCCCGGCACGCGGCCGGCATCGCGCTGGCTGCCGTCGGCCTGATCTGTTTCGTCGAGCCCTGGAACGGACTGGGCGACATCCGCACCGTGCTGCTGGGTCTGGGCAGCGGGCTGTGCTGGGGCGTGGGCACGGTGCTGTCCAAGCGCATGTTCGACCGCCATGCGCCGGATGTGATGACGTTCACCGCGTGGCAGATGCTGTTCGGCGGCCTGGTCATGGTGCCCGTCGCCTATCTGGTGCCGCAGATGACCGCCCAATGGGGCTGGCCGCTCTGGACTGGCATGACCTACATTGTGCTGATCGCCACCGCAGCGGGCTGGCTGCTGTGGCTGCAGGTGGTGCGCCGGGTGCCCGCGTCGATCGCGGGCCTGTCCAGTCTGGGCGTGCCCGTGGTGGCCATGCTGCTCGCGTGGGCCATCCTGTCCGAGCGCCCCACGCCCGTCGAGCTTGGCGGCATGGCGCTGATCCTGGCCGGCATCTTTGTGGTGAGCCGCGCCGCGCCTGCGACGCGCGCCAATTGACCTTTTCGAAATCCTGTTCTCTCCGATCCCCTGGAAACCTTCATGATTGATCTGCGTAGCGATACCGTCACCCGCCCCAGCGCCGCCATGTTGCAGGCGATGGCCAATGCCCCGCTGGGCGATGACGTGATGGGCGATGATCCCACCGTGATCCGCCTGCAAAAGACCTTGGCCGAGCGCACCGGCAAGGCCGCCGGCCTGTTCTTTCCGTCGGGCACGCAAAGCAACCTCGCGGCGCTCATGGCGCATTGCGGCCGCGGCGACGAGTACCTCGTTGGCCAGCTTGCGCACACCTACAAGTACGAGGGCGGCGGCGCGGCGGTGCTGGGCAGCATCCAGCCCCAGCCCATCGAGCATGCGCCGGATGGCTCGCTGCCGCTGGACAAGCTGGCCGCGGCGCTCAAGCCCAAGGGCGATCCGCACTTTGCGCGCACGCGCCTGCTGGCGCTTGAAAACACCTTCCACGGCAAGCTGATACCGGCCGCGTACATCCAGGCCGCCACATCGTGGGCGCGCGAGCAGGGCCTTGCCACGCACCTGGATGGCGCCCGCGTGTTCAATGCGGCCGTCGCCAGCGGCAAGCCCGTGGCGGATCTTTGTCAGCCGTTCGACACGGTGTCCATCTGCTTTTCGAAGGGACTGGGCGCGCCGGTGGGATCGGTGCTGGTCGGCAGCGAAGCGCTGATCGCCAGCGCGCACCGCTGGCGCAAGATGCTGGGCGGCGGGCTGCGCCAGTCCGGCGTGCTGGCGGCGGCGTGCCTGCATGCGTTGGAGCACAACGTGGAACGGCTTGCGCAGGACCACGAGAATGCGCGCCTCCTGGCCGAAGGCCTGCGCGCCATCGCCGGCGTCAAGGTGCTGAGCCAGGACACCAACATGGTGTTCGTGGAGTTCGAGCCGTCACGCTGCGATGCGCTGACGGCGGCGTTGGCCAAGGAAGACATCCTGATGCGCGCCGTCTATGGCGGTCCGACGCGCCTTGTCACGCATCTGAACGTGTCGGCCGACGATGTGCGGCGCGTGGTCGAGGCGGTGGGGCGGCTGCTGCGTTAAGCCGCCAGTCCGAAACCGATCGCCCCATCGCGGGACGGTTCAGCCGTGGCGCTTGCGGCTGTCCGCGGGCGCCTCGTCGCGTTCCTGCATGCCATAGTCGCGCAGCACCTGCGCGACGCGCAGACGGTAGTTCTGAAAGACGCCGCCGCGCCCGGCCTCCTGCGCGCGGCGGTGCGATTCCAGCGAGCGCCAGCGCAGCACCGCTGCCTCGTCGCGCCAGAATGACAGCGACAGCAGCTTGCCTGGCGTGGACAGGCTTTGAAAGCGTTCGACGGAGATGAATCCGTCGATCGTGTGCAGCTCGTCGATCAGGCCGGCGGCAATCTCCAGATAGGGGGCGGGGTCGCCATGGGCGGGCTCGACTTCGAATATCACGGCAATCATGAGTTGCTGTCCTCTTGAAAATCAAACTGGGGCACGCGCGCGTTGGGGAGCGGGCGATAGCGGAATCGCTTGGCAAGCGCGGCCGGGTCCGTCCCGGCGCGTAGCAGATGGAGCAGGGCGTCGGCCGCATGGCGTCGCGCCAGGGCCGTGCCCGGGCAGGCATGGCCCTGTGCGCCAAAGGTCCAGCCCGCGTCCGGTTCTATCTGAGATGCTGCCGCAAGGACGAGCAGCACGGTCTGGCCGGCGGCGATGCGCTGACCGCCAATGTCGGCGGATTCGGTCATGAAGCGGCGGGTGTTGTGCAAGGGCGGATCGTGGCGCACGACGTCGTCGATCAGCGCCAGGGCGACGTCTCGCGTCAGCGGCTCGGATACGCCGCGCCGACCGGCCATGACGAGCGCGTTGCCGAGCAGCGCTGCGCCGGCTTCGCAGGATTGGAATAGCAAGCCAGCCAGGTTGGCGGTCACGAGGTCGGGTGTGATGCCGTCTGCTGCCGCGTCTTCGTTCAGCCGGCGTAGCGCTGGCTTGGAACAGGGGCCGGTCAGATTCGCCTGTAGCCGCGCCATCAGGCGCGCGGCAGCGGCATGACCGGCCGCGATCCGTTCCGCGTCTGCGTTGGCGGGCAGCGCAAACAGGAAACGGTTGATCTCCGCGGCGCAGTCCGCATGCAGCGTATGGTCCAGCCCGAGGAAGGAGGCCTGCGCGTGAACGGGTGCGTCGTACAGGTAGCGATCAATGCCCGCGGCGTCACGCGGGGCAGGGGGGAGCGGCCGGGCTGGGTCCAGCCGCTGTTCCTGTTCCTGTTCCTGGATGAACGCGACGAGCAACGCCTTTAGGCGCACGTGCGCCGCGCTGTCGTTCATCCGCACAAACCGGCCAAACAATTCTCCTGCCGGACCCGAGCACAGGCCGCGCGGCACGGGCTCGTCTGCCGGCCGCACGCGGGCGGCGGGATGGCGCATGACGGCAGCAATGGTCTCGGGGTGGGCGGCGACCCACATGTCCAGCGCCGCGTCGCGATACAGCGGGCAGCTGCGCGCCAGCGTGGCGTAGTAGGAATACGGGTCGGGATGCGTGACGGCGTCCAGGGGATGGGCGGGCGGCATTGGGGGCGGGTGATGTCCGTGGAGGGATCTGGCCGCCAGTATCCGCCAGCGCCGCAGGCAACGATTCGACGTTCGCCGAACTATGCCTGCGCCGTGCCGCCTTCGGCCAGCAACGCGGCGTAGCCCTGCCGCGAATCGGGCCATTGCAGCGTCAGGCCGCTCGCGCGCAGGCGCGCATTGCTGAGCTTCTTGCTGCCCACGTTGGCGGGCGCCGCCGCCTCGCGCGGCGCCGGCGCGCCGATCATCGCGGCCAATTCGCCATACAAGACATGCAGCGGGAGCGGCGTGTCGTCGCAGCCGATATACACCGGCGCGACCTGGGGAAGCAGCGCCAGATGCACCACCGCAGAGGCCGCGTCGTCGATATGGATGCGGTTGGCCCAATGCTCGGGCTGGGCGGGGGCGCCGGCCGCGCCGCTGCGCAGCCGTTCGATGAGCTGCATGCGGCCCGGACCGTACAGGCCCGCCAGCCGCAGCGCCGTCGCGGAAACCGGCTGGGCGGCCAGCGCGGCCTCGGCCTCGAGCAGCACCTGCCCGTTAAAGCCCTGCGGCGCGGGCGGCGTATCTTCGTCCACCCAGCCGCCGTGATGCTCGCCATACACGGCGCTGGAGGACACGAACACGATGCGCTTCAGGCTGGACGTGTCCAGCGCCTTCAACACGTTGGCCAGACCATCGACAAACACGCCGCGGTACGCCTGCGGGTCGCGTGCGCCGGGCGAGGGCAGGTGGATTAGCCGCGTCACGCCTTGCGGCAGGCCGCCCAGCGTGTCCGGGCGCGTGATGTCGCCTTGCAGCCATTGGATGCCGCTGGCATCGCCGGCAGGCGGGTGGCGGCGCAGCGCATGGACCTCGTCGCCGCGCGCCAGAAAGCGCTGCGCCGCGCGCAGGCCCAAGTCGCCGCAGCCGATCAGAAGTACGCGTTCGCTCATGGTGTCGCTCCAGGCAGTCGGAAAAAAGGCGCCCCGTGGGGCGCCTGGTAGGCAGGCGCGGTGCGCCCGTCGTGTCACATGCCGCTGTAGACCGGCCCTTCGCCGCCTTGCGGCGCCACCCAGACGATGTTCTGCGTGGGGTCCTTGATGTCGCAGGTCTTGCAGTGCACACAGTTCTGCGCATTGATCTGCAAGCGGTCGTCGCCGTGGTCGTCCTTGACGAACTCGTAGACGCCGGCCGGGCAGTAGCGCGATTCAGGGCCGCCGTACTTGGCCAGGTTCACCTTTACCGGCACGGACGGATCCTTGAGTGTCAGGTGGACCGGCTCGTTCTCGTCGTGGTTGGTGTTGGAGATGAACACCGAACTGAGCTTGTCGAACGTGAGCTTGCCGTCGGGCTTGGGGTAGTCGATACGCGCGCATTGCGACGCGGGTTGCAGACAGGCGTGGTCGGGCTTGTTGTGGCGCAGCGTCCAGGGCATCTTGCCCTTGAGCAACAGTTGCTCGATGCCGGTCATCAGCGTGGCGACCGTGCGGCCTTTCTTGAACCACTGCTTGAAATTGCGCGCCTTGTTCAGTTCCTCGTGCAGCCAGGACGCTTCGAAGGCCTTGGGGTAGGCGGTCAGCTCGTCCTGGCGGCGGTCGGCAACAATGGCGTCGAATGCCGCTTCGGCGGCCAGCTTGCCCGACTTGATGGCGGCATGGCTGCCCTTGATGCGCGAAGCGTTCAGGAAGCCGGCTTCGCAGCCAGCCAGCACGCCGCCCGGGAACGTGAGCTTGGGCAGGGCCAGCAGGCCGCCGGCCGTGATGGCGCGGGCGCCGTAGGCGATGCGCTTGCCGCCCTCGAACGTGCCGCGGATGGCCGGGTGCGTCTTGTAGCGCTGGAATTCGTCGAAGGGGGACAGCCACGGATTGGCGTAGTCCAGGCCGACGATCATGCCCACGGCCACCAGGTTGTTGTCCAGGTGATAGAGGAACGAGCCGCCGTAGGTGTCGGCGTCCAGCGGCCAGCCGGCGGTGTGGACCACAAGGCCGGGCTTGGATTGGGCCGGATCGACTTCCCACATTTCCTTGATGCCGATGCCGTAGGACTGCGGATTGCGGCCGTCATCCAGCTTGAAGCGTTCGATGAGCTGGCGGCCAAGCTGGCCGCGCGAGCCTTCGCTGAAGACCGTGTAGCGGGCATGCAGTTCCATGCCGGGCTGGTAGTGGTCGGTGTGGCTGCCGTCGCGGGCCACGCCCATGTCGCCGGTGGCCACACCGCGGACGGCGCCGTTTTCGTCGTACAGCACTTCAACGGCCGCAAAACCGGGGAAGATGTCCACGCCCAGCGCTTCGGCCTGCTCGCCCATCCATTTGACGACGTCGCCCAGACGGACGATGTAGTTGCCTTCGTTGTGGAAGCACGGCGGCAGCAGCCAGTTCGGCGTGGCGCGCGCGCCGGTCTCGGACAGGAACAGGAACTTGTCCTGCGTGACGGGCACGTTCAGCGGCGCGCCTTTCTCTTTCCAGTCGGGGATGAGTTCGGTCAGCGCCAGCGGATCCATGACGGCGCCGGACAGGATGTGCGCGCCAAGTTCCGCGCCTTTCTCAAGGACGCAGACGCCGATCTCCTGATTCTTCTCAGCGGCCAGCTGCTTCAGACGGATTGCTGTGGCCAGGCCGGCGGGACCACCGCCAACCACGACCACGTCATATTCCATCGACTCGCGTTCAGACATTGCAAAGCTCCCCGTATGTATTCCATATATGGCTGGAAGTATTATCGGCGATTGTATTGCAGGCGAGGGTCCTGTACCCCTTCGCATTTCTTTTAGCCTTCAGGAGTTATTGGTGAACCCGGACAACCTGTCTGCGCGGCTGCTTTCGGTGGGCGACACCCATCAGCTCGAATTGCCTTTGCGCTGGGGCGATTCAGACGCCTTGAACCATCTGAACAACACGCTGTATTTCCGCCTCATGGAAGAGGCCCGCATGCAGATTCTGTATAACGCGGGTTTCAAGCTGCCGGCCGACGATGGCGCGATCCTGGCGCACGCGTCGTGCGATTTCCTGCGTCCGCTGACGTATCCGGCCACTGTCCGCGTGACCCACAAGGTGACGCGCATCGGCCGTTCCAGCGCCGAATTTGAGCTGTTGCTCGATAAGGTTGGCGACGACGCCGGCCCCTACGCGCGCGGCCGAAACGTGCTGGTATGGATGGATTACGTGGCCAATACGTCCGCGCCGTGGCCGCCCGAAGTCCTGGCGCAGATGGCCACGCAGTTCACGCCGGCCCAGTGAGCGCGCGCGGCCGCGGGTCGCGCTCCGGCCAAAATAGCGCGTGCTTTGGCCGGTCATGCCGGTAAAATCTAGCGCAAAATCAGAAAAGCAATGAGGGCGCGCCACCCTCGGCGCCGCCGCTTCACGGAAATCGGGCCTCGCCGCGATGCCCGCGTAGCTGCCGCCAACAGCCGCGCCCCAAGGAAAGACAGGGCCTGTCCCGCATTCCCGATTTTTCCGGGACCCGCGTAAGCCTGACGGCAAACCGGGTAGCGGCGGGACGGGCTCACTTTGTTTAGACCTTAACTAGGAGTTGGAGCGATGGACAAGGTTTATGCAAGCGCCCAGGAGGCGCTGGCAGGCATCGTCAAGGACGGTCAGATGATCGCCGTGGGCGGTTTCGGCCTGTGCGGTATCCCCGAGGCGCTGATCGCCGCGCTGCGCGATTCGGGCGTCAAGGATCTCACCTGCATCAGCAACAACGCGGGCGTCGACGGATTTGGCCTGGGCCAACTGCTCAACACGCGGCAGGTGCGCAAGATGATCGCGTCCTACGTCGGCGAGAACAAGGAATTCGAACGCCAGTACCTGTCGGGCGAGCTCGAGCTTGAATTCACGCCGCAGGGCACGCTGGCCGAAAAGCTGCGCGCCGGGGGCGCCGGCATTCCGGCATTCTTCACCCGCACCGGCGTCGGCACCATCGTGGCCGATGGCAAGGAAATCCGTGAGTTCGACGGGCATCAGTACGTGATGGAACGTTCGCTGGTGCCGGACGTGTCGCTGGTCAAGGCGCACATCGCCGACCGCAGCGGCAACCTGGTGTTCCGCAAGACCGCGCGCAACTTCAATCCGAACGTCGCCATGGCGGGCAAGTTCACGGTCGTCGAAGTCGAACAGATCGTCGACACCGGCAGCCTGGACCCGGATCAGATCCACCTGCCCGGCATCTATGTGCAACGGATCGTGGTGAACGCCACGCCCGAAAAGCGCATCGAACAACGCACCACTCGCCCGGCCTAAGGAGAAGACGACATGGCATGGTCCCGCGATGAAATGGCGGCACGCGCCGCGCGCGAGCTGCAAGACGGCTTTTATGTGAACCTGGGCATCGGCCTGCCCACGCTGGTCGCCAACCACGTCCCCGCGGGCGTGGAAGTGTGGCTGCAATCCGAAAACGGCCTGCTGGGCATCGGCCCGTTCCCCACCGACGATCAGGTCGACGCCGACCTCATCAACGCCGGCAAGCAGACGGTCACGACGCTGCCGGGCTCGTCGATCTTCTCGTCGGCCGACTCGTTTGCGATGATCCGCGGCGGCAAGATCAACCTGGCGATCCTGGGCGCGATGCAGGTCTCCGAAAAGGGCGACCTGGCCAACTGGATGATCCCGGGCAAGATGGTCAAGGGCATGGGCGGCGCAATGGACCTGGTGGCCGGCGTTGGCCGCGTGGTCGTGCTGATGGAACACGTGGCCAAGAAGAAGGACGGCTCGGAAGACATCAAGCTGCTGCCCGAATGCAACCTGCCGCTGACCGGCGTGGGCGTGGTGGACCTCATCATCACCGACCTGGGCGTGATGGAAGTCACCGAAAACGGCCTGAAGCTGCTGGAAACGGCGCCTGGCGTGACGGTGGACGAAATCAAGTCCAAGACGGCGGCGAAGCTGGACGTGTCTGCGGTGCAGTAGGCCGCACTCCGCTTCACCCCGCATGAACTGACCCCCGAAGGTTGGACGAGATCCGGCCTTCGGGGGTCTTTTTGCGTGGCGAGGGGACTGTCCGCCAATCGCCTCGCGCTGTCAAAGGCTGGCCAGTTCACGACTGTGGTTTCCGACTTTTCTTATTGAGTGGCGGTCTGCGATACGTAGACTCAAGCGCACCCGAAAAATGTCAGGAGCCGCAGCATGGCAGGACGCGCCGTTGTTCGAATCGGTGACAAGACATCGCACGGGGGGACCGTGACGCAGGGATTCCCCCAGTACACGATCGAGGGCAGGTAGGCCGCGCTTGATGTCTGGAAGCGGAAACCCCAACAAAATCACCCGCAGAACGGCCCATGGCCGGCGAGCGCGGACGACGTGACGGATCACATTTCCATCAAGCTGGGAATCGATCTATACCGGGCGACCAAGCCTCACGAACTGACCGCAGGCATCCTTCTCCAACGCGTCAGCGCGGTGCCTTTGCCCTGGGGGTATGGAAAGGACGTCGCGAAAGAACCGCACACATGCAGAAGAGAACCGAGAAATTGACGTCGCGCCGTGCGGTCAGATGGGCCGCAATCCTTCTATGTGCGGCGCCAATAATCTGGGTGCTGTTCCTGTACTTCTGCCGGCCGGTGGTCGCATTGCACTATGCGCAGGATGCACAGGCTGAGCTTCTTGTCTTCTTCAACGACAATCACGACACGACCCGATTTCTTCTTACGCCGGGGCAGTCTGTTTCTTCACCGACCGCGATGTTTCCGGCATCGGATATGTGGATGTTGATCTCGTTCCCTCGCGAAAAGGGCGACGCCCTGGAGATCTCGAAGCCGTTTAGCCGAATCGATGTTTACGTCGCCGCGGGCGGAAAAATCGATCGTACGGAGATCCGCCAAGGCTTCTTTGCGCGGTTTCTTGAGCCCGGCGGCTGACGCGGTGACCGCCGAATGTGTTTCGGCGGTTCAGGCCGATTCACTCAGCAGCATCCCCACATGCGGGATGCCGTCCTCCATGTATTCCTCAGTGACCGGCACAAAGCCGTGGCCGCCGTAATAGCCCTTGAGCCGCGCCTGCGCGCCCAGATAGACCGGCTGATCCGGCCACAACCGCTGCACTTCTTCCTTGGCGCGACGCATCAGTTCATGGCCCAGCCCGGTGCCGCGGGCGGCGGGGGCGGTGATCACCCGGCCGATGATGGCGCGGCCGTCGTTCAGGGCCGGCTCCAGCAGGCGGCAATAGGCCACCAGCTCGCCCTCGTGCCTCGCCATCAGGTGATGCGTCTGCCCCTGCAGGTCCTTGCCGTCCGTGTCCAGAAACACGCAGTGCTGTTCCACCACGAATACCTCGGAGCGCAGCCGCAGGATGGCGTAAAGCTCGGCAGGGGTCAGGTCGGCGTGGGGCTTGCAGGTCCAGGCGGGCGTCATGCGGGTCATTCCAGATAGCGGGACAAGGTGGGCAATTCTGTAAGGGCACCAAGGGTAACGCAACCCGGCCCCGATTTTTGATCCGGACTGTTACATCTATTCACGGGTATACCCTTAGTATGAAAATCTATTTTCTTAACTAAAATTTGTGTGTAAACAGATTTACATAAACCCGCCGTCTGAATTCCACCACGCTGTTCGATGACCAAGTCCGCCATTACGATCGCTGATCGGATCGCCCGGGCCCAGCCCGCGCTGAGCCGGACCCAGCACAAGATGGCCGAGTACGTGCTGGCGCACCAGTTCCGCGCCGCCACCATGACCATCGACGAGTTCGCCGCGGCGGTGGGCGTGTCGGTCGCCACGGCCAACCGCTTTGCGCGCGCCCTGGATCTGCCGGGCTACCCGCAGTTCCGCGCCGAACTGGCCCGGGGTTTCGAAGCCGCGCTGGAACCCGTCGAAAAGCTGCGCACTGAACTGGCGCATTCCGCCAGCGCCGTCCAGATCTTCGCCGCGACGCTCGAAGAAGACATCCGCAACGCGCAGCGCAACCTGCAGGCCCTGGATTCGGACGCCTGTGAAAAGGCGGTCGACACGATCCTGGCCGCCGAACGCGTCTTCATCATCGGTTTCGGCGCCAGCGGGTTCCTCGCGGGCCTCCTGCAGCGCGGCCTGTGCATGCATCTGCATTCGGTCGAATCGCTGGCCGGTCCCGGGGGCGTATCGCACGCGGCGCGGCAGATGTCGCGCATGACCAGCAAAGACCTGGTGATCGCCATCGGCTTTCCGCGTTATCTCGCCGACACCGTGACGCTGGCCGGCGCGGCCAAGCAGGCCGGCGTGCCGGTGCTGGTGCTGACGGACAAGCCCACGTCGCCGCTGGCGCCCACGGCATCCGTCGTGCTGTATGCGTTCTCGGCGCGCCAGCTCATTCCCAATTCTGAAACCGCCGCGCTCGGGCTCATCGAAGCCCTGTCCGCGGCGGTGGCCTATCGCGCCAAAAATTCCGTCGCGGCCGCCGCTGGGGTGACCCAGTCCGTCATGCCGTGGCTCATACATGGAGTAGGTAAACGATGATTCAGCCCGTGATTGCCATTCACGGCGGCGCCGGCGCGATGTCCCGCGCGGCCATGTCTCCCGAGAAAGAACAGGAATACCTGGCGGCCCTGGAGTCCATCCTGACCGCCGGCCAAGCCGTGCTGGCCAAGGGCGGCAGCGCCCTGGACGCCGTCACCGAGGCCGTGCGCCTGCTCGAGGATTGCCCGCTGTTCAACGCCGGCCACGGCGCCGTGTTCACCAGCGCCGGCACCCATGAGCTGGACGCCGCCATCATGGACGGCGCCACGCTGCGTTCGGGCGCCATCGCCAACGTGAACCGCGTGCGCAACCCGATCTTTGCCGCGCGCAAGGTCATGGAAAACAGCAAGCACGTGTTCTTCGTGGGCGAGGGCGCGGAAGCGTTCGCCACCCAGGAAGGGCTGGAGCTTGTCGACCCGTCGTACTTTTCGACCGAAGCCCGCCGCGAGCAACTGCTGCGCGTGCAGCGCGAGACGCCGGACGCCGCCGTGCTGGATCACGACGGCCAGGCCATGGTCGCGCGCGGCCAGCCCGCGCCCGCCGACCCGCTGGACGCCGACAAGAAGTTCGGCACTGTGGGCGCCGTGGCTGTCGATGCGCAGGGCAATCTGGCCGCCGCCACCTCCACTGGCGGCATCACCAACAAGCAGGTCGGCCGCGTGGGCGATGCGCCCCTGATCGGCGCCGGCACCTATGCCAGCAACAAGACCTGCGCCGTGTCCACCACGGGCACGGGCGAAATGTTCATCCGCATGGTTGCCGCGTACGACGTGGCGGCCCAGATGGAATACTGCGGCGCCTCGCTGGAAGCAGCGGCGGACCGCGTCGTGATGGAAAAACTGCCCACCATCGGCGGCAAGGGCGGCCTGGTGGCCGTCGACGCCCAGGGCAATGTGGCCTTGCCGTTCAACACGGAAGGCATGTACCGGGGTTACGCCCGCGTTGGCGAGAAGCCGGTAACCGCCATCTACCGATGAGCGGCGGCGGTTTGGATCAGTATTTATTTTGGGAATGAGAAGAGATGGTTGATCGCGCAAACAGCCTGGCGCTGCCGGATAACCGCGTGGTCCAGGTCGACGACCTGACGGTGCGCTTCGTGGGTTCCGAGCGGACGGTCGAAGCCGTGCGCAACCTGTCGTTCCATGTGGACCGGGGCGAGACCCTGGCCATCGTGGGTGAATCGGGTTCGGGCAAATCGGTGACGTCGCTGGCGCTGATGCGTCTGGTGGAACATGGCGGCGGGCGCATCGCCCAGGGTCGCATGGCCCTGCGCCGCCGCAACGGTTCCGTGATCGACCTGGCCAATTCCAGCCAGCGCGTCATGCGCGACGTGCGCGGCGCCGACATGGCAATGATTTTCCAGGAGCCGATGACCTCCTTGAACCCGGTGTTCACGGCCGGCGATCAGATCGCCGAATCGATCCGCGAGCACCAGGGCATGGACAGCGCCTCGGCGCGCGCCGAAGCGCTGCGCATGCTGGAACAGGTCCGCATTCCCGAAGCCAAATCCGTGCTGGACCGCTACCCGCATCAACTGTCGGGCGGCATGCGCCAGCGCGTCATGATCGCCATGGCGCTGGCCTGCAAGCCGGCGCTGCTGATCGCCGACGAGCCGACCACCGCACTGGACGTGACCATCCAGGCGCAGATCCTGCAACTCATCCGCCAGCTTCAGGAAGAGATGCACATGGGCGTGGTGTTCATCACCCACGACATGGGCGTGGTGGCCGAAGTGGCCGACCGCGTGCTGGTCATGTTCCGCGGCGACAAGGTCGAGGAAGGCCCGTCGGACCAGGTGTTCGCCGCGCCCCGGCACAGCTACACGAAGGCGCTGCTGTCGGCGGTGCCGAAGCTGGGCGCCATGCAGGGCACGGACCTGCCCGCGCGCTTCCCGCTGCTGCAGGTCGAAGGCCAGGCCCAGCCCGTGGCCGAACCCGGCGCCGTCAGCACGCAGGAAGTGCCCAACGCCAAGCGCGAACCCATCCTGAGCGTGCGTAACCTGGTGACGCGTTTTGACCTGCGCGGCGGCATCCTGAGCCGCGTGCAGCGCCGTGTGCACGCCGTGGAAAAGGTCAGCTTCGACCTGTTCCCCGGCGAGACCCTGTCGCTGGTCGGCGAATCCGGCTGCGGCAAGTCCACGACCGGCCGCTCGCTGCTGCGCCTGGTCGAAAGCCAGGGCGGCGAGATCCGCTTTGGCGGCCGCGACATCGTGCGTCTGAAGAACACCGAACTGCAATCCCTGCGCCGCGACATTCAGTTCGTGTTCCAGGACCCGTTTGCATCGCTGGATCCGCGCGTGACCGTGGGCTTCTCGATCATGGAGCCGCTGCTCGTGCACGGCGTGGCCAAGGGCAAGGATGCCGAGCGCCGCGTTGCCGAACTGCTCGAGCGCGTGGGCCTGCCGCCGGAAATGGCGCAGCGCTACCCGCACGAATTCTCGGGCGGCCAGCGCCAGCGCATCTGCATTGCGCGCGCCCTGGCCCTGAACCCGAAGGTCGTGATCGCGGACGAATCCGTGTCGGCCCTGGACGTTTCGATCCAGGCGCAGATCGTGAACCTGCTGATCGACCTGCAGCGCGACATGGGCATTTCGTTCCTGTTCATCTCGCACGACATGGCCGTGGTCGAACGCGTCAGCCACCGCGTGGCGGTGATGTATCTGGGCCAGATCGTCGAGATCGGTCCGCGCCGCGCGATCTTCGAGAATCCCCAGCATCCCTACACCAAGAAGCTGATGTCGGCCGTGCCGATCGCCGATCCGGCGCGCCGTCACCTGAAGCGCACCTTGCTGTCCGATGAAATCCCCAGCCCGATCCGCAAACTGAACGACGAACCGGTGGTGCAGCCGCTGGTGCAGGTCGGTACGGATCATTTTGTAGCCCGCCATCCCGTCGGCGGCGCGTATTGACTCAGTAGTTGACCTTTTTTTGGAACCAGGAGTTGCAATGATGAAAGTTCTGCGCCCCACCAAGCTGATGGCCGCTGCCGCGCTGGCCTTCGGCGTGCTCGCCGCGCCGATGGCCCATGCCGCCAAGGACGTGACGTTCGCCGTTTCCATCGCGCTGGAAACGCTTGATCCCTACAACACCAACAGCACGCTGAACCAGGCGGCTGGCAAGGCCTACTACGAAGGCCTGTTCGAGTTCGACAAGGACCTGAAGGTGCAGAAGGTCCTGGCGACCGACTACACGGTCAGCGAAGACGGCCTGGTCTACACGTTCAAGCTGCGTCCCGGCGTGAAGTTCCACGACGGCACCGACTTCAACGCCGAAGCGGTCAAGATCAACTTCGATCGTCCGGCCAACCCGGACAACCGCCTGTCGCGCTACATCCAGTTCAGCGTCATCGAGAAGACCGAAGTGGTCGATCCGATGACCGTCAAGATCACGCTGAAGAAGCCGTTCTCGGCCTTCATCAACGCGCTGGCCCACCCGGCCGCCATGATGATCTCGCCCGCTGCCCTGGCCAAGTACGGCAAGGAAATCGGCTTTCACCCGGTTGGCACGGGCCCGTTCGAATTCGTCGAATGGAAGCCGGCTGAATACCTGAAGGTCAAGAAGTTCGACGGTTACTGGAAGAAGGGCTACCCGAAGGTCGACACGCTGACCTTCCGCACCGTCACCGACAACAACACCCGCGCCGCCGTGGTGCAGACGGGTGAAGCGCACTTCGCCTTCCCGGTGCCGTTCGAGCAGGCCGCCGTGCTGAAGAAGAACGAAAAGCTGGACGTGGTCGATCACAAGAACTCGATCATGGCCCGCTACCTGTCGATGAACACGCAGCAAAAGCCGTTCGACAACGTCAAGGTGCGTGAAGCCATCAACTACGCCATCAACAAGGACGCCCTGGCCAAGGTCGCGTTCTCGGGCTACGCCACCGTCATCGACGGCGTCGTGCCGCAAGGCGTGGACTATGCGCACAAGATCGGCGCATGGCCCTACGACATCAAGAAGGCCAAGGCCCTGCTGGCCGAAGCCGGCTACCCCAACGGCTTCGAAAGCACGCTGTGGTCCGCCTATAACGACGGCACCTCGGTGAAGGTCGTTCAGTTCCTGCAGCAGCAGCTCGCCCAGGTCGGCATCAAGGTTTCCGTCGAAGTTCTGGAATCCGGCCAGCGCGTGCAGCGCGTCCAACAGGTGCAAAAGCCTGAAGACGCCAAGGTCCGCATGTACTACGCCGGCTGGTCGTCCTCGACCGGTGAAGCCGACTGGGGCCTGCGTCCGCTGCTGACCACCGCCGCGTTCCCGCCGGTGCTGAACAACGTGTCGTACTACTCGAACAAGACGGTTGACGAAGGCGTCCAGCAAGCGCTGGCCACGACGGACCGCGAGAAGAAGACCGAGATCTACAAGAACGTTCAGGAAACCATCTGGAAGGACGCCCCGTGGGCCTTCCTGGTGACCCAGAACAACCTGTACGTCAAGTCGAAGAACCTGTCGGGCGTGTACGTGGAACCGGACACCTCGTTCTGGTTCGGCGACATCGACCTGAAGCAGTAAACCAAGCAGTAACTCTCGGGGCCTTCGGGCCCTTGTAAGGCCACATACGGCGGGGACGCGGTGTCCCCGCCGATGTTGCAGGAATTTCAATGCTGACCTACATCGTCAAACGTCTTTTGGGCATGATCCCCACGCTGCTGCTGGTAGCGGTGGTCGTGTTCCTGTTTGTGCACATGCTTCCGGGCGACCCGGCGCGGCTGGCCGCTGGCCCCGAGGCCGACCAGCAAACCGTCGAGCTCGTGCGCAAGGAACTTGGGCTGGATCTGCCCCTGCCGCAGCAGTTCGTGCGCTACTTCAGCCACATGCTGCAGGGCGACCTCGGGACCTCGCTGCGCACCAAGCGCCCCGTCTCGACCGAAATCGCCGAGCGCTTCATGCCCACCCTGTGGCTCACCCTTGCGAGCATGGTGTGGTCAGTCGGCTTCGGCATGATCATCGGCATCGTGTCGGCCGTATGGCGCAATCGCTGGCCCGACCGTCTTGGCATGACGCTGGCGGTGTCCGGCATCTCGTTCCCCGCGTTTGCGCTGGGCATGATGCTGATGCAGATTTTCTCGGTGAACCTGGGCTGGCTCCCCACCGTGGGCGCGTCGACCTGGCAACACTACATTCTTCCTTCCATCACGCTGGGCGCCGCCGTGGCCGCCGTGATGGCGCGTTTCACGCGGGCCTCGTTTGTGGAAGTCGTGCAGGAAGACTTCGTGCGCACCGCCCGCGCCAAGGGCTTGTCCGAGCGCCGCGTGATCATCAAGCACGCGCTTCGCAACGCGCTGATTCCCGTCGTGACCATGATGGGCCTGCAGTTCGGGTTCCTCCTGGGCGGCTCGATCGTGGTCGAGACTGTGTTCAACTGGCCCGGCCTCGGCCGCCTGCTGGTGGACGCCGTGACCCAGCGCGACTATCCGGTGATCCAGGGCCTCGTGCTGCTGTTCTCGCTGGAATTCATCCTGATCAACCTGATTGTCGACGTGCTGTATGGCGTCATCAATCCCAGCATCCGTTACAAGTGAGGCGGCCATGAGCAATACGACACCCGCCGCGACCATCGCCGCCGTCCCCAAGAACGACGTGCGCACGCCCGCCACCGAGTTCTGGCGCAAGTTCAAGAAGCAGAAGCTTGCCGTCGGCGCGGGCCTCTTCGTCCTGCTGCTGGTCATCGTTGCGGTCTTCGCGCCGTGGATCGTGCCGTACGACCCGGAGAACTTCTTCGACTACGACGCGCTGAATGCCAGCCCGTCGCTGACGCACTGGCTGGGCGTGGATTCGCTGGGCCGCGACATCTTCAGCCGCATCATCATGGGCGCGCGCATCTCGCTGGCCGCCGGCTTCCTGTCGGTCGCCATGGGCGCCATCGTCGGCACGTTCATGGGCCTGATGGCCGGCTATTACGAAGGCTGGTGGGAACGCATCACGATGCGCATCTCCGACGTGCTGCTGGCCTTCCCCGGCATGCTGCTGGCCATCGGCGTGGTTGCCATCCTGGGATCCAGCATGGTCAACGTGATCGTGGCCGTCGCCGTGTTCAGCGTGCCCGCGTTTGCCCGCCTGGTGCGCGGCAACACGCTGTCGATCAAGCAGATGACCTACGTCGAAGCCGTCAAGAGCGTGGGGGCGTCCGACTGGACGATCATCATGCGCCACATCCTGCCCGGCACGATCTCGCCGATCGTGGTGTACGGCACGATGCGGATCGGCACCTCGATCATCACCGCGGCCAGCCTGTCGTTCCTGGGCATGGGCGCATCGCCTCCCACGCCGGAGTGGGGCGCGATGCTGAACGAAGCGCGCGCCGACATGGTTATCGCACCGCACGTCGCGATCTTCCCGGCGCTGGCGATCTTCCTGACGGTGCTGGCGTTCAACCTGCTGGGCGACGGCCTGCGCGACGCGCTCGATCCCAAGATCGACCGCAAGTAAACCTGCCGCCGGACCTTCTTGCGAGGGCCGGCGTGGAGGGCGATTTTTCCGCCGCCGCCTCCGTCCGCCACGCGCTTGCCAGCGCGTGTCCCGGACCCAGGGTGGCGGCGTTTTGCATTCTGGAGCGTGGCGACACGTAGACGAACATGGACAAACAAGCGCTGGACATTCCCCGTATCGGCGTGCTGCAGCCGGGGCCGCTGGACTCGATCTGCGACGTGGGCGACGTCACCGTCGGCCATTGCACGCTGGCCGATGGTCCGCTGCAGACCGGCGTGACGGTCGTGCGCCCGCACGGCGGCGATCTCTTTCTGGACAAGACGCCGGCCGCTGCCACCGTGCTGAACGGCTTCGGCAAGAGCACGGGCCTGGTTCAGGTGCAGGAACTGGGCGTGCTGGAGACGCCGATCGGACTGACCAACACGTTCGGGGTGGGCACCGTGGCCAATGCGCAGATACGCGCGGCGGTCGCGGCCAACCCCGGCATCGGCCGCGGCATGGCCACCGTGAACCCTCTGGTCTTCGAGTGCAACGACGGCTACCTGAACGACATCCAGGCGATGGCGGTTCAGGAATCGCATTACGGCGAGGCGCTGGCCGCCGCGGGCAAGCAGTTCGCGCAGGGCGCCGTGGGCGCCGGCCGGGGCATGTCCAGTTTCTCGTTCAAGGGCGGCATCGGCTCGGCCTCGCGCGTCGTGCAGATCAAGGACGGACCGCAGTACACCGTGGGGGCGCTGGTGCTGTCGAATTTCGGCCGCCTGCCCAACCTGACGGTGGCGGGCAGGCCGTTCGGCCGCCGCCTGGCGAGCCAGCTCGACCAAGGGCTGGCGCAGCAAGGCGAGAACGCCGTGATCGCGCCCGAGAAGGGCTCGATCATCCTGCTGGTGGCCACCGATGCGCCGCTGGATTCGCGCCAGTTGCGCCGTCTGTCGCTGCGCGCCGGCGCGGGGCTGGCGCGCACCGGCTCGGTGTTTGGCCACGGCAGCGGCGACATTGCGCTGGCGTTTTCCACGGCATACACGATTCCGCAACTGGCCGAATCGGCCATGCCCGCGATCGCGATGCTGCACGAGGCCCGCATCGATCCGCTGTTCGAGGCCGCCGCCGAAGCCTGCGAACAGGCCATCATCGCCGCGCTGTGGCACGCCGAGGGCGTGACCGGACGCGACGGCCATCACCGCGATTCCATCCGCCACGCCGCGCCCGACTGGCGCCAGTGGCTGTCCGATACCGAATTCTGAATATCCTGAAGGCCCACTCATGAAGATCCTGATTTCCACCGATATCGAAGGCGTCGCCGGCGTCTTTCACCCCGAGCAGGTCCGCGCCGGCAACGGCGAATACGAGCGCGCCCGCGCCTGGATGACGGCCGAGGCCAACGCGGCCGTGCAGGGCGCCATCGCGGGCGGCGCTGAAGAAATTCTGGTCAACGATTCGCACGGGGGCTTTCGCAATCTGCTGCCCGACGGCCTGGACGAGCGCGCCCGCCTGGTGCTGGGCAAACCGCGTTACCTGGGCATGATGGGCGGGCTGGAAGAGGCGTGCGATGCCGTCTTCATGATCGGCTACCACTCGCGCTCGCAAGGGCGCGGCATTCTGGCTCACACGATCAACAGCTTCGCGTTCGCGCGCGTCGTCATCAACGGCATGGAACTGGGCGAAGCGGGCCTGTACGGCGCGCTGGCCGGTGAATTGGGCGTGCCCGTTATCCTGGGCACCGGCGACGACGTGTTCATCGAGGAAACCCGCGACACCTTCCCCGGCGCCGGGTGGGTGCAGACCAAGGTCGCGCACGGGCAGGGCAGTGGCGTCACCCTGTCGCCCGCCGCGTCGCGCCGCGCGATTGCCGCGGCCGCCGAAACCGCCGTGCGCAATTACAAACGGGGCGGCGACAAGAAAGCCGTTCCTTTCGTCATTCCCGCGCCTATAGAATGCCGGTTGCAGACGCAGAGCGCGGCGCTGGCCGACCTGTTCTGCATGTGGCCCACGCTCGAACGCGTGGACGGCGTCACCTTGCGATTCACCACGGATAGCATGCAGTCCGCCATCCGTACGCTGAACAGCCTGGGCGCCATGTCTTTCATGTTGCGCTAAGGATCCCATCTCTCATGTCTAGCACCGACGCCCGTATTGCCCAATTGCGGCAGGCCATGAGCCGCCGCGGTCTGACCGCCTATGTCGTTCCTTCCTCGGACCCGCACCTGTCCGAATACCTGCCGTCCCGCTGGCAGGGGCGGCGCTGGCTGTCGGGCTTTACGGGCTCGGTGGGCACGCTGGTGGTGACGGCGGACTTCGCCGGCCTGTGGGTGGATAGCCGTTACTGGGTGCAGGCCGAAGCGCAGCTTGCCGGCACCGGCGTGCAGTTGATGAAGATCGCGCTGGCCACGACGCCGGGGCACGTCGACTGGCTGGCCGCCAATACCGGCGCGGGCGACGTCATCGGGGTCGATGGACAGGTGCTGGGCCTGGGCGCCTTCCGCGCCTTGTCCGCCGCCGCGGCCACGTCCGGCGCCGTGCTGGAAATCCGCGAAGACCTGCTGGACGAGGTCTGGACCGATCGCGCGGGCCTGCCGGACGCCAGAATCTACGAACACGTGGCGCCCGAAGCCTGCGTGACCCGTGCCGACAAACTGGCCCAGGTGCGCGACGCCATGCGCAAGCACGGCGCCGATGTGCATTTCATTTCGACGCTCGACGACATCGCCTGGCTGTTCAACCTGCGTGGCGCGGACGTGGATTACAACCCGGTCTTCGTCGCGCACGCGCTGCTGGGTCTGGACCACGCCACGCTCTTCGTTGCCGGCGGAAAGATCGATGACGCCCTGCGCGCCATCCTGGCCGCCGACGGCGTCGAAGTGGCGGACTATGCCCAGGCGGCGGACGCGCTGGCCTCGCTGGAACAGGACCAGAAGCTGCTGATCGATCCGGCCCGCGTCACCTGCGGCGTGTTCCATGCCATGGACCCCGCCGTGCCGCGCGTGGAAGCCATCAACCCGTCCACGCTGCTCAAGTCGCGCAAGACCGACGCGGAGCTTGCCAACGTGCGCCAGGCGATGGCGCAGGACGGCGCCGCGCTGTGCGAATTCTTCGCCTGGTTCGAAGGCGCGCTGGGCAAGGAAACCATCACCGAGCTGACCATCGACGAGCAGATCACGGCCGCCCGCGCGCGCCGTCCCGCCTACGTCTGCCCCAGCTTTGCCACCATTGCCGGCTTCAATGCCAATGGCGCCATGCCGCATTACCGCGCCACGCCCGAATCGCACGCCACGATCGAAGGCGACGGCCTGCTGCTCATCGACTCGGGCGGCCAGTACCGGGGCGGCACCACCGACATCACGCGCGTGGTTGCGGTGGGCACGCCCAGCGCGGACCAGAAGGTCGATTTCACGCTGGTGCTCAAGGGCATGATCGCGCTGTCGCGCGCGTCGTTCCCGCGCGGCACGCCGTCGCCCATGCTGGACGCCATCGCGCGCGCACCCATCTGGGAAGGCGGCGCGGAATACGGCCACGGTACGGGTCACGGCGTGGGCTATTTCCTGAACGTGCACGAAGGCCCGCAGGTCATCTCGTACCGCGCGATGCCGGGCCCGCACACGGCCATGGAACCGGGCATGATCACGTCGAACGAGCCGGGCATCTACCGCCCGGGCCGCTGGGGTGTGCGTATTGAGAACCTGGTCGCCAACCGCAGCTGGCTGACCTCGGAACTGGGTGAATTCCTCTGCTTCGAGACGCTGACGATGTGCCCGATCGACACGCGCTGCATCGAGCCCTCGCTGATGCGCGAGGACGAGATCGACTGGTTGAACGACTATCACAAGACGGTGTTCGAGCGACTGTCGCCGCTGGTTGAGGGCGAGGCGCTGGCGTGGCTGACGCTGCGTTGCGCGGCGATCTGACATAGCGGCATTGCCGGCGGCGCCGGCGCAATGCAAAAGGCCACGGCGCATGACGCCGTGGCCTTTTTTTCATGGCGCGCCGCTGGGGGCTATTGTGCGGACTCGCCTTGATTGCGGTGGAGCATGCGCGCGGCCACGAGGCAACCCAGCGACAGCAACGCGCCGTAGGCCAGCAGCACCAAGGCGGCGGCCGCCGGCGATTGGGCGGCCCATGCCAACTGGTCCCAGGTCATGGACTTGAGGACGACGAACCCCAAGCCGAGGCCCAACACCTGGGCGAACCAGAACGCAAGGCTGCCCAGCGCGACGGCGCGGCCGATGCCGGGACGTTCGAACGGGCGGGGCAGCACCTTCAGGCACACGAGCGTGACCAGCGCCAGCAGCACGATGGGCAACACCCAATAGCCCAGCGCGTACTCGGCCCATCCCGCTTCCAGCGTCTGCATCTGCAAAAAGCCGCCGAGCATGATGGAGACGCTGGTCTGCCAGATCAGGACGGTCAGGCCGCAGATCCATGCCACATGCCGCCGCGTCAGCGTGACGCCGGCGCCGGGGCCGGCGGGCCCTGCCGTCCATGCGGCAATGCGCAGCGCCAGCCAGATGCCGATGACCTCCAGCACGATCGTGACGGCGCGGATCATCACGTTGATGGCGATTGACCGGCCCACGATGCCCAGGCCGAACGCTTCCTCGAGCCAGGAGCCGCCCTTGAGCGTGCCAATCATGAGCACGTTCTGCGCAATGCCTACGCCGCTGGACAGGCACAGCGTGTAGAGCGCCTGCAGGGCCAGGAACGTAGCCAGCATCCTGCCGGGTTGATTCACGGTCGCGGCATCGTGCCGGGCGAGCCAGTGGCGCGTCGTGCACCAGGCGGTCAGGCCCACGACCAGCAGGGTCGACGCCAGGGTGGCCAGCAGCGGGGCCAGCACCGGCGGCTGCATGTAGCTTGCGCGGATCTGATCGCCGTAAGGCAACGGCGTCATCAACGTGTAGGCCTGCACCAGCACGGTATAGGCCAGCCGCAGCAGAACGGCGGCGACAGCGATGCGCCAGGCGAGGGAATAGGCGGGACGGGAAGAGTCGGTCATCGGCGCAAGGGCAAAGGACGGAGGGCGCGGCCGTGAGGGCAGCGGTTCAAAAATAGGGAGCGACCATAGCACGGCCGCCCCGCAGGGCTCATGCAAGGTCCTTGCCGAGTGCAGCCAATTGTTACCCGCACGGTGCTAGGGGAAAACCCAAACAAGTCGCGCCGCCCGGCTATAATCCAAATTTCCCGCACGCGCCCGCTCGTCCCGGGTGCTCATTACGATGACCAAATACGTATTTGTCACCGGCGGTGTGGTGTCTTCCCTGGGCAAGGGCATCGCCGCTGCGTCGCTTGCTGCCATCCTCGAATCGCGTGGTTTGCAGGTCACCATGCTGAAGCTCGACCCCTACATCAACGTCGATCCGGGCACGATGAGCCCCTTCCAGCACGGTGAAGTGTTCGTCACTGAAGACGGCGCCGAAACCGACCTGGACCTGGGCCACTACGAGCGCTTCATTTCAGCTCGCATGCACAAGGTGAACAACTTCACCACCGGCCAGATTTACGAATCCGTGCTGCGCAAGGAGCGCCGTGGCGACTATCTGGGCAAGACTGTCCAGGTGATTCCCCACATCACGAATGAAATCCAGGACTTCATCGCCCGTGGCGCCGAAGCCGGCTGGAATGGCAACACCGACGTTGCCATCGTCGAAATCGGCGGCACGGTCGGCGACATCGAGTCGCTGCCGTTCCTCGAGGCCGCCCGCCAGATGAGCCTGCGCATGGGCCGCAACAACGCGGCCTTCGTGCACCTGACGCTCGTGCCCTTCATCGCCTCCGCCGGCGAACTGAAGACCAAGCCCACGCAGCACTCGGTGCAGAAGCTGCGCGAAATCGGCATCTACCCGAACGCACTGCTGTGCCGCGCCGACCGCCGCATTCCGGACGACGAGCGCGCCAAGATCTCGATGTTCTCGAACGTGCCCCTGGACGCGGTCATTTCCGTCTGGGACGCCGACTCCATCTACAAGATTGCCGCCATGCTGCACAAG
>Ga0213829_1000229_pt1 | contig 64963 bp, 69 predicted proteins | sample MC6MC0896MG_FD_180665 | JGI IMG/M metagenome (GOLD analysis project Ga0213829, IMG submission 180665) | Enriched soil aggregate microbial communities from Iowa State University, Ames, United States - MC6-MC0896-MG | ecosystem: Environmental > Terrestrial > Soil > Unclassified | place: USA: Iowa... | reverse complement strand
TTATACCGAAGACAAGTTTTCGTTCATGGGCATCATGCTGGCGCTGCACGTGGACCTGTTCGCGGGCCTGACCGGCGAGTTGTTCCTCGGTTTCATGGGGCTGCTGTTCTGTGTCGCCATCGTGTCGGGCGTCGTGCTGTACGGCCCCTTCATGAAGAAGCTGGAATTCGGCACGGTGCGCGCCACGCGCTCGACACGCCTGAAATGGCTGGACCTGCACAACCTGCTGGGCATCGTGACGCTGGTCTGGGCACTGGTCGTGGGCTTGACCGGCGTCATCAACGAGCTGTCCACGCCGCTCTTCCGCCTGTGGCAGTCCACCGAATTGCCGCGCGTGCTGGAACCCTACAAGGGCCAGCCCATCCCCACGCAACTCGCGTCGGCGCAATTGGTGGCCGACACCGCGCGCAAAGCCATGCCCGGCAACGAAGTGTCGTTCATCTCCTTCCCCGGCAATGCATTCGGCAGCCCGCAACACTTCATCGCCTGGATGCGCGGCGACTCGCCCCTGACGTCCAAGCTGAACACGCCCGTGCTGATCGACGGCCGGACTGGCGCGCTGACGACCGTGGCGAAAATGCCGTGGTACCTGACCGCGCTGGAAGTCTCGCGTCCGCTGCATTTCGGCGATTACGGCGGCCTGCCGCTCAAGATCATCTGGGCGCTGCTGGACCTCGTCACCATCGTCGTGCTGGTGAGCGGACTGTATCTATGGCTGGCCCGCCGCCGCGCCACCGAAGCGCGCATCAACGAACTCATCAAGAAACACCAGGCCGCCGCGGCCCCGCAAAGGACACCCGCATGAGCCATTCGACGGGTAAAGGCAGCCGCGGCTTCCTGTTCGTGTGGGGCGTGCCGATCCTGCTGGGCGCGCTCAGCATCTTTGGCCTGCTGGCGGCCCTGCTGGGCACCGGCGCGTGGCACTGGGCGTCCTGGACCGCCCTGAGCATCCTGCTCGTGGTCATCGTGCGGTACTGGGTGTTCCCGCTCAGGCACTAGCCAGGGACGTCACGGCCGGCCGCAGCTCGCCGGCCGCCGTCCATTCTGCGCTACGCGAACTTCTCGGGGTCCGGGCCCAGGCGCGGGCCTTCCTTGATGCCGTCGATCGCGGCCATGTCCGCCGGCGACAGTTCGAAGTCGAACACGTCGATGTTCTCGCGGATGCGCTCCGGCGTGACGGACTTCGGAATCACGACCAGGTTGTGCTGCAAATGCCAGCGCAGCGTCACCTGCGCCGGCGACTTGCCATGCTTTTGCGCCAGGTCCAGGATCACCTTTTCCTTCGTGATGTTGCCCTGCGCCAGCGGGCTCCAGGACTCGGTCACGATGCCATGCCGCGCGTGAAATGCCCGCAGCGCGTTCTGCGTGAACCCCGGATGCAGCTCGATCTGGTTGACCGCGGGCGTGACGCCGGACGCGTCGATCAGGCGTTCCAGGTTGGCCTGCGTGAAGTTCGATACGCCAATCGCGCGCGCGCGGCCGTCTTCCTTCATCTCGATCATCGCCCGCCAGGCGTCCAGAAACTTCTCGCTGCCCGCGACCGGCCAATGGATGAGGTACAGGTCCACGTACGCCAGCCCCAGCTTCTCCAGGCTTTCGTCGATCGCCTTGTGCGCGTCGTCGTAGCCGTGCTTGTCGTTCCAGAGCTTGGTGGTGATGAACAGGTCCTTGCGCGCCACGCCCGCCGATCGCAAGCCCGCGCCCACGCCCGCCTCGTTGCCATAGATGGCCGCGGTGTCCACCGACCGGTAACCAGCCGCCAGCGCTTCCTTCACGCTGGAGGCTGCCTGATCGTCCGGCACTTGCCAGACGCCCAGGCCCAACTGCGGAATCTTGCCTCCGTCGTTCAATTTCACTGCGGGTACCTTCGCCATAAGACCCTCCGTAGCAAGCGACGCGACTCCGGCGCGGCGAAAACGTGCCCGGTCGCGCAACCAGGGGAGCAGCCGGCCGGACCCCCGATTGGAAGAGAAAGAAACGGGCCCGACGTGCTGCGCCCGTATCGCCAAACCAACTTGAAGCCCCTGGTTCAGGCCCGCCCGAACCAGGGGTTATCCCTCAAATAGTACCGCTGGTGCCCCATAATGCCCTGCAAACGGCTTAGCTCCCCAGGCGGAGCCGGCCTCAACCACTGCATCCAGAACATGAATTCTCCTGAAACGCGGCCCGGCAAGGGCGGCGGCCTTGCCACGCTTCGCACCCTGTTTCCTTACCTGTGGCCGCCCGGCAGGACCGGCCTGAAGGTCCGCGTCGTGGCGGCGTTGCTGTGCCTGTTCGCCGCCAAGGCCGCAACCGTCTACGTGCCCCTGCTGTACAAACAGGCGGTGGACGAACTGGGCAAGGGCGCGCCCGGCACGGTGACCGTGCCGCTGGGCCTGATCCTGGCCTACGGCACCGCCCGCGTGCTCTCGCTGCTGTTCTCCGAACTGCGCGACGCCATCTTCGCGCGCGTCGGCCAGCATGCGATCCGCTCGGTCGGCATGCAGATCTTCCGGCACCTGCACGGCCTGGCGCTGCGCTTTCACCTGGCGCGGCAGACCGGCGGACTGAACCGCGCCATCGAACGCGGCACCAAGGGCATCCAGACCCTGCTGTCGTTCCTGCTCTTCAACATCCTGCCCACGTTCTTCGAAATCAGCCTGGTCTGCATCGTGCTGTGGAAGATGTTCGACGGCTGGCTGGCGCTGGCCACCGGCGCCACCGTCGTGCTCTACATGGCCTACACGCTTGCCGTGACGGAATGGCGCGCCAAGTTCCGGCGCCAGATGAACGAAACCGACTCCGAAGCCAACACCAAAGCCATCGAGAGCCTGCTGAACTACGAGACCGTCAAGTATTTCGGCAACGAAGAACACGAGGCCCGCCGGTACGACGCCTCACTCACCCGGTACGAACGCGCCGCCGTGCGCAGCCAGGTGAGCCTGTCGATCCTGAACGTCGGCCAGGCCCTCATCATTTCCTCGGGGCTGACGCTGGTGATGTGGATGGCGGCCAACGGCATCGCCGAGGGCCGCTACACGCTGGGCGACTTCGTGCTGGTCAACACCTACCTGTTGCAGCTCTACACCCCGCTCAGTTTCTTCGGCTTCATCTACCGTGAAATCAAGCAGGCGCTGATCGACATGGAGCGCATGTTCGAGCTGCTGGGCCAGGACCGCGAAGTCGCGGACCGTCCCGGCGCCACGCCGCTGCAGGTCTCCGGCGGCGCGGTCGAATTCCGCGACGTGCACTTCGGCTATGACCCGCGGCGCGCCATCCTGAAGGGCGTCAGCTTCTCGATTCCCGCCGGCAAGACGGTGGCCGTGGTGGGCACGTCGGGCGCGGGCAAGTCTACGATTTCGCGCCTGCTGTTCCGCTTCTATGACACCGACAGCGGCGCCATCCTGATCGACGGCCAGGACGTGCGCGACGTCACGCAGGCCAGCGTGCGGGCTGCCATCGGCGTCGTGCCGCAGGACACCGTGCTGTTTAACGACACCATCCGCTACAACATCGGTTACGGCCGGCCGGGCGCCACGGACGCCGAAATCGAGGCCGCGGCCAGGCTCGCGCACATCCACGACCTGATCCTGACCATGCCGGACGGCTACGGCACAATGGTCGGCGAGCGCGGCCTGAAGCTGTCGGGCGGCGAAAAGCAGCGCGTGGCTATTGCCCGCACCATCCTCAAGAATCCCGCAATCTTCCTGTTCGACGAGGCCACCAGCGCGCTCGACACCCACACGGAACGCGAGATCCAGGCCAACCTGCGCGAAGTCAGCCAGGGCCGTAGTACGCTGATCATCGCGCACCGCCTGTCCACGGTGGCGGACGCGGACGAGATCATCGTGCTGGCCGATGGCCGCATTGTCGAACGCGGCCGCCATCCGCAACTGCTGGCCCAAGGCGGCATCTACGCCGGCATGTGGGCCCGCCAGCAGGAAAGCGCCCGGTCGGCGCCGGCGGATTGACAAGCCGCGCCCCCTGTCCGAACATCGCACCCTTTGATTTCCAGGCCTCCCATGCAGGATTCCCCCACCCTCCCCGAAGTCCGCGTCTGCGCTGCCGGCGACCTGGTCAACGGCGGCCTGGGCGTCAAGGTGCCCGTAACCGATGGCGCGGGCCGCACCACCGCCTTCTTCGTGCGCTACCAGGACCGGGTGCACGGCTACCTGAACCGCTGCGCCCACGTCGGCGTCGAACTGGACTGGGAAGGCAGCTTCTTCACGCGCGCCGGCGACCTCATCATGTGCGCCCGCCACGGCGCCACCTACCAGCCCGACACGGGCCTGTGCGTGGGTGGCCCCTGTAGAAACGGACGCCTGACGGCGCTGGACGTGACCGAGCGCGACGGCAGCGTCTACTGGCAGCCCGCGGGCAAGATCCGTCCGGCGGACGCCGACGCCTGATCGATTCCGGCGCGGCGCCATGCGCCGGATTTGCGCCCGGCGTTACGCCCGCGCCGCCACCACCTGCCCCGGCTCTGCCCGCTCGGCATAACGCCGCGCCAGCACCGCGCAAACCATCAGCTGCATCTGGTGAAAGATCATCAGCGGCAACACCACCACGCCCATCTGCGACGTGCCGAACAGCACGGTCGCAAGCGGAATGCCGGACGCCAGCGACTTCTTCGACCCGCAGAACACTAGCGTGATCTCGTTCTCCTTGCTCAGCCCCAGCTTGCGGCTGCCCCACGTCGTGATCCCCAGCACCGCCCCCAGCAACACCGCGTTCACCAGCACCATGGTCGCCAGGTCGATGGCGGGGAACGCATGCCAGATGCCCTGCGCGACGGCCTCGCTGAACGCGGTGTAGACGGCCAGCAGGATCGAGCTGCGATCCACCTTGGACAGCGTGCGGCTGTTGCGCAGCGCCCATGCCCCGATCCACGGCCGCAGCAGGCTGCCCACCGCGAACGGCAGCAGAAGCTGCAGCAGGATGCGGCCGGCGTCGGCCAGCCCATGACCGCCGCCCTGGCGATGCAGCAGCACCGCCACCAGCAGCGGCGTCAGCACGGTGCCCAGCAGATTGGAGGCTGTCGCCGCGCAGATCGCGCCTGGCACGTTGCCGCGCGCCATGGACGTGAACGCAATCGACGACTGCACGGTGGACGACAGCGTGCAGACGAACAACACGCCGATCCACAGCGACGGCGTCAGCAGCCCGGGAAACAGCGCGCGCAGGCCCAGGCCCAGTGCGGGAAACAGCAGAAAGGTGCAGGCCAGGATCAGCCCGTGCAGGCGCACATCCTTCACGCCGGACACGATGGCGTCCGTGGACAGCCGCGCGCCGTGCAGGAAGAACAGCAGCGAAATCGCCACGTTGCTCGCCACCATCATGAAGGTGGCGCCCTTGCCCACGGCCGGGAAAAAGCTGGCGAACGCCACGGTGGCGATCAGGATGAGCGTGAACTGGTCGGGCAGGAAGCGGCGCATGGCAAAGGCAAATCCGGAAAATTTCGCCCACTATAGGCGCGGCCCTTGCCATCGTGAAGGCCACTGGGTACTTTAACTGTCATCGGAAATTCCTATGACAGCGTCCCAACCATGCTCAATCCCCTCTGGCTCAAGACCTTCGCGGCAGCCGCCGGCGCGCCCAGCTTCACCGAAGCCGCGCGCCGGCTGGGGTTGACCCAGCCCACCGTCAGCGAACACATCCGCCAGCTCGAACAGGCCGTGAATCGGCGTCTGTTCCAGCGTGATACCCATTCGCTCGCGCTGACCAGCGATGGACGCAGCCTGCTCGTGCATGCCGAGATCATCCTAACCGCGCACGAAAAGGCCGAGCGCCTCTTCGACGCGCCCCGCCTGCGCGGCCGGATCCGGCTGGGCACCTCGGACGATCTGGCGATGGGTCCCCTGCCCGATGTCCTGGCGGCGTTTCGCCTGGCGCATCCCGAAGTCGAGCTGGACCTGACCATCGGCGTCACCAGCGACCTCTACAAGCTGCTGGAGGACAACCGCTTGGACGTGATGATCGGCAAGCGCCGGCGCGGCGACCGCCGCGGCCAGACGTTGCACAAGGAAGCGCTGCTGTGGCGCGCCAAGGAGGGCCTGCGCGTCGTTCCCGACGAGCCCCTTCCGTTGATCCTGTTGCGCGAGCCCAGCGTGACGCGCACGCTGGCGCTCGACGCGCTGGCCCGTGCGGGCCGCAGCTGGCAGATCGTCTGCACCAGCACCAGTTACGCGGGCTGCCAGGCGGCCGCGCGCGCGGGATTGGGCATCACCGTGCAGCCCTCGCACCTGTCCACCGCAGGCCTGTCGGCGCCCGCGGGCGCGGCCAACCTGCCGGCCCTGCCGCCCGTGGAATTCATCGTCATCTCGGCCCCCGCGCCGGGCAAACCCACTCGCGCGCTGACCGAGATCCTGATGCGCAGCACCCTGACCTGACGGACCTCTATTGCGACGCGGACCGCGTGTGCTCGACGCTGCCGTGCAGCGCCTGCGGCTGCTTGAGCAGGTTCAGGATCGGGCACCACGCCTCCACCGCCTCGTGCACGGCGCGCACCGCGTGCTCGTCCGCCGGCGACACGATGTGCGCCGTGTAGCGGATGTTGTGCGGAAAGAACGGCACCGCCTCGTAACCCGGCTTGCCGCCGCGCGGGTCCAGGTCGCCTTCGATCGACACCTCCAGCGATTCCAGCGGCAGTTCCAGCTCCGCCGCCTTGATGAGAAAGATGTGCGTCAGGCAACTGCCCAGTGATCCCAGCAGCAGTTCGGGCGAACTCGGCCCCAGGTCGTACCCCGCGAAATCGGCGGGGCTGTCGCTCACCACCTGATGATCGCGGATGCGGATGCGCCGCACGCCGCTGCGCCCTTCCGCGCTGACGTGCGCGCGCAGCTTCACTGGCTCGACGGTCTTCGGGTCGCGCCCGTTGCGCAGCAATACGGCGGCGCGCTTCTGGTCCAGATACTCGTTCAACGTACTCATCTTGCAGACCTCGCTTGGAAGAAAACGTGCGAAGGACGCGCGGCTCAGTGGCGCCGCAGGTCGGTCATGGCGATGGGTGCACGGTCCATCGCCAGCAGAATCTCGCCCAGGCCGCTCGCGTTGCCGGCCTCCATGCGCCCGCCCGGCCCGCAGACGTCGTCGGCGCTAGTCCACGCCGGCGCGGCGTGCGGCAGCAGGCGCGCGCGCAGCCAGCCGCGGCGGTCCACCAGGAACTGCGCGCCCGCCAGGCCATCCGGCGGCACGCCCGCAGCCAAGGCATAGGCGTCCCACGCCGCGGGGTCCGCCGCCACGCAATCGGCATCCGTTGCGCCCGTGCGGCCACGCGTCAGCGCCACCGTCAACAGGCGCGGATCCTGCGGTTCGGCCGGCGCACCTGCCGCCTGCGCCACGACGCGCACGGGCAAGCCGCGCAGACCGGTGAGCCGGCTCGCGCGGCCGTCCCTGCAGGTCAGCGCCACGACCGGCGCGGAAATCGCCGGCATGCCCGCGCCACCGCTCGTCCCATAGGCATGCAGGCGCAGGAAGTCCAGCACCTGCCAGGTCTCGTCCGGCCGCAGCGCGGCGTCCAAGCCGTGCACGGCGGGTTCGCCCGGCGCATACCCGCCGTGGGCCAGCCGCCAATACAGCTCGCCTTCCAGCCGGTTGTCGAACAGCGCCGCGCCCAGCACGCTCGGCCACACGGGCAAACTGGCCGCGAGCGGCCCACGCCCATCCGCCGCCGCGCCGTGGCACGACGCGCAATGCTGCGCATACAGCCGGCCGCCTTGCAGCACGTTCGCGTCAGAAAACGCCAACGGCGAACGTTGATAAGACGTGTCCCGCGCCTCGGTCAGCAGCATGCGCGGCGGTGGCCAGCTCGTCGCCAGCGCCAGCGCGGCGGCAACCGCCAGCAGCGCCAGGCGCCATCGCCGCGCGAACAGGGCGGCCACCAGCAATGCCACTGCCACTGCGCTCTGCGCCAGCGCCTGCCACAGCCGGTTCCAGGTGTGCGGGCTAACAGGCAGGTCCGGGTCGTACCGCCAGGCGAACGGCCAGGACACCAGCGCCAGCGCCTCCGCAGGCTGGCGCCAGATCGACAGAGCAAGCAGCGAAACCAGCAGCCCCAACGCGCCCATCGCGGCCGCGACGCCGCGCCGCCACGCCGGTCTGGCGGCCGCAGCCACCTCGCCCGCGCGGCTGTGCAGCCATGCCGCGGCCAGGCCTGCCAAGAGCAGGATGGCCGCCAGCGCCAGCGCCAGATGTCCCACGCGCGACCCCAGCAATCCGGGCAGGCCCGGCACCGCGTGCCAAGCCAAGGCCAGCAGCACGGCGCACGCCACGAGCGCCCCGGCCGCGACCCACGGCAGGCGCAGGGCAGCGCCCCGCCCTGCCCCGGCCGCATTGCCCGCCACCGCCGACCACACCATCAATGCGCCGCCCGCCACGGCGGCTGCCATCGCAAGCCCCGCCGCGCTCACCACGTCGCATCCAGCCCCAAGAGGGCCAGCGCGCGATGCCGCAACGCCGCCAACCGCGGATCGCCCCGATGGCGCGGGTACGGCAGGTCATTGACGATCTCGTCCTTGATGCGCGCGGGCCGTTCGCTCAGCACCACGATGCGCGACGCCATGAACAGGGCCTCCTCGACGTCGTGAGTGACCAGCAAGGCGGTAAAGCCCGATCGCTGCCACAGCTCCACCAGCTCCGACTGCATGGCGATGCGCGTCAGCGAATCCAGCTTGCCCAAGGGTTCGTCCAGGATCAGGATGCGCGGGTCGTTCACCAGCGCGCGCGCCAGCGCCGCGCGCTGCGCCATGCCGCCCGACAGCTGATGCGGATAGGCCTGGCTGAACGCCGCCAGTCCCACCCGTTGCAGGGCATCGTCCACACGGTGCCGCTGCGTCTTCAACAGGCCCCGCGCCTGCAGGCCCAGCGCCACGTTGTTCCAGACCGTGCGCCACGGATACAGCGTCGGGTCCTGGAAGACCACGATGCGCGATGGCGACGGCCCCGCAATCGCCGCGCCGTCGGCCAGCAGGTCTCCGTGCGCCGGCGGTTCCAGCCCCGCCACCAGCCTCAGCAGCGTCGACTTGCCGCACCCACTGGGACCCAGCAACGCGACGAATTCGCCGGGTTTGACATCCAGGTCGATGCCGTCGAGCACTGGCAGCGCCGCGCCGTCCAGATCGAAATGATGATCCACGCCACGCACCGCCAGCGCGGCCCCGCGCGCGCCGGCAGACGGGGCGCTGGCGTGCGCCGTTGCAGTAGCTACCATTTCACGACTCCCTTCTGCCAGGCCAGGAGACGGTCGCGGCCCAGGAACAGCAACGTGATCAGCCCGGAGAACACCAGCGCCATCACGATCAGCGCGCCGTACATGTTGGCGTACGAGGCCCAGCCCTGCGCCCAGGACAGATACCATCCCAGTCCCGACTTCACGCCCATCATCTCGGCCGCCACCAGCACCGAGAACGACGCGCCCAGCCCCATGAACAGGCCCACGAACACCTGCGGCAAAGCCGCCGGGATCGCCACGCGCAGCACCAGAAACCATTCATTGGCGCCCATCGTGCGCGCCACGTCGTAATAGGCGCGGTTCACACCTGCCACGCCGGACCACGTCAGCACGGTCACCGGAAACCACGTCGCCAGCGCAATCAGGAACACGGCCGCGGACCAACTGGAGGGAAAGAAGAAAAACGCCATCGGCAGCAGCGCCGTCGACGGCACGGGTCCCAGAAACCGCAGCACGGGATGCACCCAATACCCCAGCCCGCGCGACCAGCCGATCGCGACACCTGTCAGAAACCCGGCCGCCGCGCCCAGCACGAAGCCGTTTGCCAGCAGCCACAGCGAATTGACGAGGCTATCGGCCAGGCGCTTATAGTCCGACACATAGACCTCGATCAGCGACTGCGGCGGCGCGAAGAATGGGCTGGGCAGCAGCGCAAGCTTGGCCGTCGCCACCTCCCATGCGCCCACCGCCACCGCCAGCGCCAGCAGCCACGGCCCGGCCCGGTGCAGCGCGCGGATCGGCCGCAGCCGCGCCGCGCCCGACACGGCGGCCAGCAGCAACAGAATGGCCAGCGCCAGAGCCGCCACGCCGAACTCCCGCGTGTATCCCCACGACGTGAAGCCGACCTCCACGTTGGGCCACGCGAGCGTGATGCCGCCCACGGCTGCCCACAACGCCGCGGCGGCCACGCCCGTCTTCCATAGCCGCCAACCCACGGCGCCGGGCGCATGGCCCGCAGCGCCCACCGTCAACACATCAGCCGAGGACATTGGGCACCACCGCTTGCGCGTACTTGTTGATGTCCAGGCTGGCGCTGAGAACCTTGATGGTCTTCAGGTCCTTGGCGTACCCCACGATCTCCTCGCGCAGCGCCGCGCCGGTCGAGGCGTGGCCGTGGCTATGGCTGCGCAGGATCGCGGCCACGCGCTCGGGCGGCACCTTGCCGGGCACATACGGCGCAAAGATGCGCGCGGTCTCGTCGGGATTCGATGCCGTCCAGCGCTGCGCGTCGATCACCGCGCGCGCGATGGCCGCCGCCGACTCGGGATCCTTGCGCACCAGGTCGCCGCGCAGGCCCAGCACGCAGCAGGTGCGGTTCTCGTAATCGCCCTCGATGTTGGTGGCCACCTCGCGCAGCTTGTTGTCCTCGCGCAGGGTGTAGATCAGCGGATCGTCGCCCGCAATGGCATCCACCTCGCCCTTTCTCAGCACCTCGCCAAACAGGTCCTGCGGATACTGGCGCCAATCCACCGATTCGGGATCAATGCCCAATTGCGCCACACGGATCGCGAAGAAATTCTTCACGGGGCTGGCCTGATCGGACACGGCCACGCGGCGGCCCTTCAGATCGTTGACGGACTTGATGGGCGAATCCTCGGCCGTGAGCAGCCGCATGCAGCCGCCGTGCGTGCCCACCGCCAGCTTCACGTCAAAGCCCTGCTCCAGCGGCTTGAGCCAGCGCAGCGCCATGCCGATGCCGCCATCGGCGTGACCCGTTGCAATCGCTTCCAGCAACTGGTCCGTGGACCCGCTGAAATTGATGCGTTCGACCTTGAGGTTGTATTTGTCGAAGAAGCCGCGCTCCAGTGCCACCGACACCGGCGACTGGCACACGGCGGTCTGGCTCCACGCGATCTTGAACGTGCGCGGCGCGGCATTGGCCGCCAGCACGCGCGAGCCCAGCATGCCCAGCGGCGCGGCCAACCCCGCGGCGCCAGCCGCGCGCAGCAGCGCGCGGCGAGAAATCCCGTGCGCCGCGGCGGCGCCCGAATGGACTTTCGTATTCATCAACCTTCCTTTTGAGAGACCCAGAATGGCGACGATTGCCAGGAGGCATCATCGGCCTGGGCTCAGGCGTTAGACAAATACAAAGTCGGGATAACAATATGGGCGCGCGCTCCCGGCGCGCGCGGGTCTACTCGGGCATCGGGTCCGGCACGCCGTCCGCATCGACGGACTTCACGCGGTCCAGCGCGTTGCGCGCAGCCGACATCGCTTCGATCGTGCTGCGAAACCGGCGCCTCACGAAAATCTCGAATGCCAGGCTTTCCGGCTCGGGCGCGGCCTGCTCCGCAGCGGGCTCCGCATCTTCGGCGGACGTCGCAGTTGCGGTGGTTTTCGCAGGCACGGCGGCCTTCACGGGTAGACGCCGCGTCTCCAGAAACGCACGCGGGGGGATGCGCCCCTCGGGCTGGGTCGCATACGCGACCACTGAAAATCCATTGATGATCTTCTCGGACATTGCGGTTTCCTTGGGCGCGTTCATGCAGGCGCACCGACACGTCCCACAACGGCCTGCCGCAAGAAAACTTAAGTGTGAAACGGCCGCGAAATCCAGCTCTTCACACCGTTATGCAAGCGACTCTATTTTGTCGACGCAAGCGCCTGCGCGCGCACGCGCACGCATGCCGCCACCTGCTCCAGAAGTGCGACAGATCGGCGTGCAGCGATTGGAAACCGGCATTGCGTTCGCGCGTCGCCTCGTCCATGCCCGAAAAAAACAACGGGCCCCATGAAGGGGCCCGTGTCGTACGAGTGCCGGTGAAATCCGATCAGGGCGCGAGCTTGAAGCCCAGGTCCACGCCCCACTTGTCGGTCTCGCGCAGCCATTTCGCGCCGCAATTCAGGCAGCGGAAGTGGTCTTCGCGGCTTTCCTCCCGGCCCTTCTGCGTTGGGTTGGTAAATCCTTGATGTCCCAGGTGCGAATGCGGCGCAACGCCTGCAAGTCCTGGATTAATGCGTTGGCAAGCCAAACACATAACGCTCATTGATGCTTCCCCACAAACAGTGTTAGCAAATTGTAAGGGATTTCACCAATGTCTTTCTATTAAATCGGCGACATAGCAGGAACTAAATTGTTAACGTGATTAGCAAACAACGTTTTGTAACGCCGTCAGGCATGTGTCCAGGTGATAAGGCGAAGTTGAAGGCATATCGGCGCGCGTCACGTTTCCATTTGTATCCAGGCACTCATGCCAGCCGCCAGGGTGCAGGAAGCGGCTGCGAAAGCCGGCCAACGCTGTCTGCAGCGCGGGCAGATCGCCCATCACCGCCAGCGCCCGCAGGTATTCCGTCTGCGCCCAGATCCGGCGCGTAGCGTCGACCACGTTGCCGGACTCATCCAGCGATGCAATCACGCCTGCGGTATCGACACCATGATCGCGCGACCACTGCACGGCGCGCGGCAGCGACTCCGCAAGGTCCAGGCCTTCAAAAACCTGCGCAGATTCATGCACCAGCGACAGCCATTCAAACTGATGGCCGGGCTCCAGCCGGTTCCCGGCGCTGCCCTGCAAAGCTTCCGACACGCATTGCGTCGGCGCATGCACGAAGAACTGGCTGATGCCTTGGGCAAGCTCGCGCAGATGCTGCGCGAACCAGGCGGGCTCGGCCACCTGCGCCGCGGCCAGATAGGCTTCGGTCAGGTGCATCATTGGATTTTGCGCCGGCGGTTTCAGCGGCTGCGAGAAGTCCGCGCTCAGCGCCGCGTGATACAGCGAATCGTCCGTCTTGAAACGCGCCTCGATCGTGCGCGCCGTGGCCAGCATCAGCTTGCGCGCCGATGCGTTGCGGCTGCGCCTGAAATACGCGGAAGCGGCCAGCACAATGAACGCGTGCGTATACAGGTCCTGGGTTTCGTCCAACGGCTGCCCTTGCGCGTCAACGCTGTAGCGCCAGCCGCCGTGCTGGTCCTGGAACACGCGCCGCAGGGATTCGAACAACCGGTCCGCATGCTGCGCGGCGGCCTCACCGGGCGCCTGCGCAAAGACATACAACTGGCGCGCACAGGCCATCGCGCGATAACGCGTCGCGGGCAGCGGTTCACCGCTGGCAGGATTTAGAGATTCGTAAGGCAGGCCGAGCGACTCGTTGAATCCGCGGCCCAACCACATGGGCAACACGACCGAATCAAAATGCGCCCGCAGCGCGCGGATATCATCCGCAAGAAAGGAATTGGTCTGTGCGGCAGTCATCTTGGAACGACGCATACCCGATGAGGGCCCCAGGTTTTGGAGCAGCAACGATAACCGAAATCGTCGTCGCCATCTCGAGAGTATCCGCCACGTGCTCATGCACACACAGACCGGTCGTGCCGATCAGCTCCGTCCAGGGTGCAAGCCCTATCGGAAGATATTTTCCTCTACCCAGTTTTGCGCGAAGATTTCCGCGCGATCACGAGCTTCGTCCAACGAAGCGCAGTTGCCCAAGTGGGAAAATGCGGCATCCACTTCGGTGCCGCCCTCAGCCGTAACCGTCAGCAATACGCCATATCCGCCGGTATCCATGGCCGCTGTGGAAACGTCGATCAGTACTTCCTGGTCACGATGCTGCATGTGCTACCTCCCAGTCGGTTACCTAAACGCGCGAACCACGCGTGACGTGCGAAGGGACAAAATTTCCCGCGCAAGACAATAGACCTGCAACCGTCACGCAAAGTTCATCTTACTGGCCGGACGCGGGGCCGGATACGTCCGAAAGATGTCAATTCGCACATTCCGTCTCAGGATATGCCTTGCCGCCCAGTGGCGAAGGCATCGAGCACGAAATACTGCGAAAACATTCGCAACCTTGCAGCAATCAGGCTGAAGTGGTCTGAATGAAGAATCTCGTGACTTGCGTAAAGCGGCGATTGCCGTACGGCCGCGATAATCGCAAAGGCCTAGCGCAAATGGATGGCGCCCGGCTCTTCCATGCGAAGCGAGAGCCTGCCCTTGTCGGTGATGAGCCAGCGGCCGTCGGGGCCGGACTCGATGCAGCGCAAGGTCTCCAGTGCTTGGGCGACGTGCGCGGGCACGTCGGTCTGGACCGCGCCGGGCTCGTTATTGTCGGCCACGACGCGCAGCCAATGTCCCAGTTCGCCCTTTTCGAAACGATGCAATGCCATGCGTGGTTCTCTCTTGAATTGCTCAACGATAGCATGCCGGTCAAGCCCCGCCGCTGCGTATCGCAGGCACTCAGGCCAGCAGGCGGGGCACTGACGACGCAAGCAGCGCAACGCCGGATATCGTCAACAGACCCAGTACAACGCGGCGAAACGCGACATCGCTGATGCCCACATAAACGCGCGTGCCCCATAGTGTCGGCACCAGCATCGCGGGCACGATCAGCGCGAACAGCGGCAGCATGTCGCGCGTGACCACACCGGTCAGCACATAACTCGCCATCGTGACCATCAGCATCGACAGGTTGAAGTTCTGGATCACTGCGCGCTGCACGTCGCGATCGAAGCCGCGCAAGGTGCACCACAACGTGGGAATCACGCCGGTAAAGCCGCCCAGTCCGCCCATGACGCCGCCAATGGCGCCGGCCACGCCATCGGCCACCTTGCCGCCCACCGTAATGCGCGGAATGCGCGCGGCGAACAGCATGATCGGGCACCAGATGGCGAGCAGCCCGCCGATGAAGGCCTTGAACACCAAGGGATCGAGATGCGGCAACACCTTCACACCCAGCGGAATGCCGAACAAACCGCCGACGATGAACGGCAGCAGATGCGCCATCGCAAAGCCCCGGCGCACGGTGAAGGCCGCCAGCAACTGCCCGGTCAGCGCGCCGAACACCGCCATCGCCGCGGCAAGCCGCGGGTCCACGGTCCAGGCCCAGAACGACATGGCCACCATGCCGAAGCCAAAGCCCGACAGGCCTTGCACAAAGCCCGCGGCCATTGCTCCGACCACGACCACTACATATAACGAGTCCATATCTGCAGCGCGTTCCGCATCACCGGCCGGCACCATTTCCGGCGCACGCCATTCTAGTGCGTTCTAGGAAGGACGCAGCGCAAGCGGCGAACGCCGCAGACGCGTGGCCAGCGCGGAGGCCGCCACGCTGGCGGCGATCAGGGCAAGACCGAGCGCGAGGTCCGCCGAGATGTGCTCGTGGAACACGACCGACGACACGATCAATCCGATCACCGGCACGCACAGCATCGCGATGGAGGTCGCGGCGGGCGGCAGCTTCTGCGTCATGCCCAGCACCACGATGAACGTCAGCGCCGTGGCGAGCGGTCCGGTGTACAGGATCAGCGGCCAAGCCTGCGCATCGCCCAGAAAGGTTGGCGCGCCGTCGCGCATCCATGCCAGCGCGGCCAGCGGGATCGTGGCCATCGCGGTTTGCCACGGAATCATGTCGGCGCCCAGGCGCACATGGCGGTTGGCGCGCAACTGGATGATGTTGCAGGCCCAGGCAAACGACGCGCCCAGCAGCATCACGAGACCGATGACGGTATGCGCCTGCCACGGACTGAATGCGGGCGCCACGATGACGCCGATGCCGGCGTAGCTGAGCGCTGTCGCCAGCCATTGGCCTAACGACAGGCGTTCCTTCAGGATCAGCGATGACAGCGGGATCACCCAAATGGACGTCGCGTAGGCGATGACCGAGGCGCGGCCGGGCGCCACATACTGCAACGCCCACAGTGCGAGCGCGGTGAACGCGCCCATCTGCAGCAGGGCCACGCCCGCCACCAGCGGCCATTCCTGGCGCGTCGGCAGACGCAGGCGTCCCAGCACCGCAAGCACCAGCACGCTGATCAGCGCGGCGGATCCGAATCGGCTGGCGGCAAGCCATAACGGGCTCATGTGCGCCAAGCCCAGCTTCATGACGGGCCAGTTTCCGCCCCAGATGGCAACCGCACCGGCGAGCGGGAGGAACTTGCGAAGACTGCCTTGCTGACTCATTACTACCCTGCTCTGCCGCTGATTATTCTGCGTTTCGGCCATATGACCAAAGGACGGAACAGTCTATAGGGTAAACCCCAGCATTTTTCACCGCTTTCTGCGCTCATAACCGGCATACTCGGCACAGATGCACTGCCAACCCGCCGCCACAAGGTGACTTATGCCGGAAATCAACCTGGATGCCACCGACATCCGTATCCTCAACGAACTTCAGCGCGATGCGCGGCTCACGAACGTTGAGCTGGCCGCTCGTGTGAACCTGTCCGCATCGCCGTGCCTGGCGCGCGTGCGTCGACTGGAAACCGAAGGGCTCATCGATCGGCGGGTCACGCTGCTGAACGCGCGCAAACTGGGTCTGAAGGTCAACGTCTTCATCCAGATCTCGCTGGACAAGCAGCGCAAGGCCGCGCTGGACGTGTTTGAACGCGAGATCGCAGTGCTTCCCGAAATCATGGAGTGCTACCTGATGTCCGGCGACGCGGACTACTTGATCCGCGCGCTGGTACCCGATGTCGATGCGCTGGAAAGACTGATCGTCGAACACATCACGCGCATCCCCGGGGTGGCAAGCATCCGTTCCAGCTTTGCCCTCAAGCAGGTGCTCTACACCACCGCCGTGCCGCTTGCCTGACGCCGCATCTGGTATCCATCCGACGCTTGCGAGATTGCGGCGGCAAGCCCACAATGAAAACGCCTGACGCCGGCTTTTTCCCGATCGGCGCCAGCATCCCTCCCATCGCTTAGCAAGGAGCAAACCATGCCCGAAACCGAATGGTTCCCCGGCAATTCGCTACCCGATCGTCAGGGTTACTTTGAAGTGGAGTTCGCCACCGGCGAAACCGAAATCACGCGCTATGGCATGTTGGGCTGGGAGCCCGAAGAAGAGCGCGGCCACATCCTGCGCTGGCGCGGGCTGGATCCGAACATCGAGCAAGCCGAGATCGATCGCGAAGCAGCCTTGCGCAATAACAGCGACAACGTGATCGGCTGACCAGCCGGCACAACCTGCGCGGCGGGTCCATCCCGCCCCACAGCAAAACAAAACGCCGCGGAAGAATCCGCGGCGTTTTGACTGGGCGCTTACCCGATCAGCGGTCGAGTTTCGAGATCTTCGTGCCCGCGAGCGACACGCCGGCCATCAGGCCACCGTTGTTCATCACGAAGCCCACCACCGGCTGCTGAGCCGTGTTGGTGTCGATGCGGCCATTGGCGCCGATGTTGACCACCGCCACCGTCGCGTCCGCACCCACGGTCCAGCCGCTGCTGTTGCGGAACTTGTTCAAGGCGTCATCCGTCATGAAGAGCAGGACCATGGCCTTCGACTGCGCGCCGGCCTGGAAGCCGATCGAGCCCGCCGTCGTGCTGTAGTAGCCCGCATTCTGGCCACCCACGCGCAGCACGCCCTTGCCATGTTCGGCGCCGACGATGAAGCTGCCGCTCAGCACGTCGGGAAATACCAGCACGCCCTTGGCGCGCGCCACCAGATCCTTGGATTGGGGAGCGGCTTCGTACAGCTTGGCGAGCGTGGCGTTGGCCGCGCTGTTCATCGACTGCCGTTGTTCGGACGTCGAGGCGGCCGGCGACTTGCTAGGCGTAGTCGTAGTGCAACCCGCAAAAACCAAGCCGGCGGCGCCGATGGCGATGGCCATGCCGGTGCGGCGCAGAACAGGAAAAGTGTCGAACATGGAGCTCTCCTTTTGTTGTCATACAGGGACAACTGTACCGGGCATTCCAGATCCGACAAGTCAAACGAATGTGATAAACGAAACAAAACACTAGCGGGCGCTAGAGAATTCCGTAGCGAGGTTCACCGGTGTGCTCGTCCACCGACAGGATGCCGGAGAGCACCAGCTCGGCATGGCGCCGCGCAATGGCGGGATCGTTGAAGGTCACGAACCGGGGCAGCGACCATCGCCGCGCAGCCGCCTCACTGCCGTTGCGGCACACCAGTATCTCGATGGCCAGCACGCCGGTCTTCAAGTCGACGACTTCGCATTGCACTTGAAAACCATCGATATGACGCTGTGGCCACCCACTCATGCTGCACCTATGAATTACGACTACCCGGCCGCAATATGCCCCAAAGAAAAAGGCTTGAAAAGCAGTGTTTTTCAGGGGTAAAAACGTACTAATCCACATAGTGCCGAGGCATCTTGAAGTTCGTAAAAATGCGCTCAAAAGCGGCCGTTTTCGCACCCTGCCTTCAAACCGGCAATCGCCGGACATTCCACCCCTCCACCGACGCTCATGACCACACCTGTCTTCGAACCCGATACCGCTCCACTGGAAGTCCTGCCTCGTGATCTGTCCGCCTACCGCGAAGGCAACACCGGCATTCCCTACGTGCACCGCTTCGAATCCGGCAAGCCCGGGCCGCACGTGCTCATCAACGCCATCACGCACGGCAACGAGATCTGTGGCATGGTCGCCGCCACGCATCTGCTGGACACAGGCGTGCGCCCGAAGATCGGCACGCTGACGGTCAGCTTTGCCCACGTCGAGGCCTACGAGGCTTTCGACATTGACCGTCCTTACGACAACCGCCAGCTCGTCCACAACCTGAACCGCATCTGGTCCGCTGCCATGCTCGACGGCGCTGAAGACAGCCCCGAACTGCGCCGCGCCCGCGAAATGCGCCCCATCCTGGACGCCGCGGACTTCGTGCTGGACATCCATTCCACGCGCGCACCCGTGCAACCGTTCTGGGTCTACAACGAGATGGACCGCAACACCGCGCTGGCCGCGGCCGTCGGTTCGCCGCAGGTCCATCTGGTCATGCCGCAAGACAAGTTTCCAGGCACCGGCGTCATGGGCTACGGGCATCACGGTGATCCGCTCTCGAACAGCGGCGGCGCGCTCGTTGTTGAATGCGGCCAGCATTTCGCCCGTTCCGCCGCCGAGCTGGCCACCGACGTCACCCTGCGCTTTCTGGCGCATCTGGGATTGATCGACACGCCGGCCGGCACGCCGGCCCCGCCCACGCCGCAACGCTATCGCCTGCTGGAGGTCCACATGGTGAAGTCCGAAGACTTCACCTTCACGCGCCCCGTCATCGGCTTCGAAACCTTTGACAAGGGCGAGTTGATCGCGATGAACGGCACGGAAGAAATCCGCTCCCCGTGCGATGCATGCACGATCTTCATGCCCACGCGCATGCCGATCGTCGGTCGCGAAGCCGTGTACCTGACGCAGGCGATTTGACGTAGAGGATTCGAGGCGGGTGAGTCGAACCCGCCGTCTTCAAAGATCCGGTATCAGGCGCTTGCCCATGCTGACGACCGCGTCCTCCTGAAACCCCAGGCTGTCGTAGAAGCGCTTCACCGCGATGTTGTCGGATCGGATCAGCAGGTTGATCTTCGGACACCCCATCTCCAGCAGCTTGCGCTCAACGGCCCGCATCAGCGCCGTGGCGAAACGATGCCGCCGATGTACGGGCGAAACGGCCAGGTAATTGATCCAGCCGCGGTGACCGTCGTAGCCCCCCATCAACGTAGCCACGATCTCGCCGTCCAGCACGCCCACCAGAAACAGATCGGATTGCACCGTCATCTTGCGCGCAATGTCCTTGCGCGGATCGTTCCACGGACGCGTCAGCCCGCAGGCTTGCCACAGCGCGATCAGCGCCGTCTCGTCGGATGGATGAAAAGGCCGGGTGGCGAGGTCTTGATGAGACATGCTTCATTCCTTGTGATGAAAGAACGAAGGCCTTGCGATACGCCTCGGACGCGGGAAATCCTGAAAACAAAAAAGCCACGAGGGTATCGTGGCCTTCTGAAATAAGCGCCGGACAATCGGCGCCCGAACACGGCTAGCCACTCAACGTAGACGTCGAGTGATTCGTCGGAAATCTGCACGCGTTGCGGCAGCGATAGGCGATGTGTTCATGCGCAGCAGCATACACGAGGCACGCTTGCGCCGGCAACGCGCAACGAGGTCAATCCGCCTCGGGAGCAGGCAGCGTGCCCTCCATCACTACCACGGCCTGCCCCGCCACGCTCGCCCATACGCCATCCTCGCGCGGCTCGGCATGCGCCAGCAACAAGCTTGCGCGTCCCATGTCCACGCCCTGTCCCACCCGTAGCCGCAAGACGCCCTTGCCCGCAAGCAATGCGCGCAGCGCCGTGACCGCAGCCGTCGCGCTGCCCGTGGCGGGATCCTCGGTCATCCGGCCTGTGAGCATGCGCGCCTGCAGATCGGTGGGCGCGTCCATCGCCTCGCCCGCCGTGTCGGTGGTGTAGATATAGATAGACTTGGCGCCAAGCTGCGGCATCAGGGCCGCGTAACCGCCCGAGTCCGGCACCGCGCGCCGCAACGCGTCGCGATTGGCAAGCTGCACCACCAGGAACGGCAGGCCCACCGACGCCACCATCGGCGCGTGCGTCGACACGTCAATGTCCGCGGCGTCCAGCCGCAGCGCGCTTGCCACCGCATCCACCGGCGCCTCGCTGCCGCGCGACAGCGGCTGCGGCGCGCGCAACTCCGCGCCCTGCAGCCCGTGTTCGCCATATGCCAACGCAATCCGCACCAGGCCGGCTTCTTCTTCGAACACGAAGGCCTGCGGCGCAGGCAGCCCCGCCGCGATCTGCTCGCGCGCCAGCACGACCGCAGTGCCGACATTCGGGTGACCGGCAAACGGCACCTCACGGTCCGGCGTGAAGATACGCACGCGCGCCGTATGGGCCCGGTCCCGCGCCGGCATGACGAAACTGGTTTCCGAATAATTGAATTCGCGCGCGATCCGCTGCATCTGCCGGGTATCCAGACCCTGCGCATCCAACACAACAGCCAGCGGATTGCCTTGATAGGCATGGCCGGTGAACACATCGGCGGTGACGTAACGGTAGCGCATGCAAGCATCCTCAAGAGCCGCCTGAAGCTGGCGGGAAGCGGAAATTGTGCGTGCTCCAGTCCGGACGCGAAAGGCACAGAGCCGCGAATTTGTCCGCATAACAGACAAGGCGCGAGGCCCACGCCGCCGTCACGAGCCAGGTCACGCATGACGCCGGCACCGCCTCGGCTGGTGCGCCCTCACTATTGAAAATCGCTGGGGGCTGGGGAATACTTTGCGTCCCGTGCATCTACTTTTGGAGGGCATTGCCATGCAACGCGAAGACATCCAAAAGCTGGGCGCTCAAGCGGCCCGCGACGGATTGAGCTTGTGGGACTGCCCGTACTATCGGGCGGCCGCCATGCCGGGGCACACCGGCGAATCGATCTCGCAATGGCGCGTCAAGGTCGAGGCTTGGGAAGCCGGATGGTTGGAAGCCACCGGCGGTGGCCAGGCCCCGCCCGGAAAACGAACACGCTTCGTGCCGCGCGCCATGTCGCGGCTGGTCATTTGATGTGGTGAACGGCGCCCCGGGTCCGGGGCGCATTGCACGGGCGACGGTGACGCCCTCGTCAAACAAGAAAAACTCGACCTGAAGATCTGGCCCCGTTTTTGCTGGCATATACTGTATATTCATACAGTATTTTCCGCTTCACCATGCGATGCACCGTCATCCGAACCCACTACCTTGGCCGCAAACGCCACGACAACGACCCGGCGCACGCGGTCACGGGGACGGTCCGCATGTACTCGATCATGCGCGACGACCTGCGTCGCTACATCAGCGTCATGACGCTCGACACCTTGGCCAAGTTCGGCGCCTCACAAAAAGGCCCCATCCCCGATCTGCTGGAACCCGAACTCCTCACGTTCGGATCGGACCGCGGAATGATGGTGTGCGGCTTTGAAGAAATTGACGGTCAGCGCTATTACCAGGGCTGGTGGATGCAATGGGTGGAGTTCTGAATGCATCGCGTCCACAGGCGCTCGACGCGCTGATCCATCCCGCTATTTCTTCGCGTAACTTTTCTGGACACGAATCGTGATCGCGCTCATCTTTTGGCTTAGGACCTTTCCCTGCAGGAGGCGCGAAATGGATGACCCCGTCCACAGAGCCGGCCAGGAAGCCGCCAGATATGGCGTGCCGCTTTCTGCTTGCCCCCTCATGAAAGAAGCAAACATGCCCGGCCATACCGGCGAATCGCTGCCAATCTGGCGCGCCAGATTGGCCCTATGGGAAGCCGGCTGGCACGAAGAAACCAAAGCCCGCCTCGCTGAACTGCACCGCCGCCGGCTATTGCAACAATCGTTTGATTGAAGACGTCCTCGCTGCCGCGTGTCCGCCACCGTCGGGAACGCGGTTTGCTGCACGGTAGTCACCGCAGCGGCGTGGTTGTTTTTTCGATCAAGCAGAGGGCGGTTCCGCACACTCCCTCCCTCTTGCCGCTGCGGCCCCCACCTGAATGAACCGCTTCAAAATTCCTTGATGATCTGGTGGCCGCAACGGCTGCAAACGTGACCGTTGTAGAAGCGATCGCCCGTCAATGAGATTGCCCGCGTAAGTCGCTGGCAGCGTACTGCGGCTTCATTGCAAACGCCTGGCCGCTTGGCGCCACGCTCTTGAAAACCCGCCGGAAGTCGTGACCGAACAACCGCCCGGTCTGCCCTTTGCATTGCATGGCTAGCGCTCTCATTTGTGCAGGAAGGCCGGCTGTACCGCTTGAACGCGCAATTGCAGCATGGCACTCACCGTGCTTACGCTCAAAGCCTGGACCATCTGTTCGCCTTGTCGATTGATTCCCCCGTCAATATCGAGAATTGCGATCGGGATGTCGATAGGACTAGTCTGAAACCACGTTGTCCGATGGGCAGCGACGATGCGCGCGCAGACACTTACAAAGGATCCGGTCCGTATACCCTCAAAAGATGCACCCGCCTTAGAATCGGTTTGCCAGCCGCAGGCTGAGTAGGAGCGAGTCATGACATTCAAGGCCAAGCCGGTATTAATTGCATCCATTTCCTGTATTTTTCTGACGACCGGCGCACTCGCTGCGCCGCCGGAAGGCAAAGGCAAACCTGACAGCCCCGGCCAGAGCCAAGGTCAAGGTCAAGGTCAAGGCAAGGGTGGCGGAAAAGGCTACGGCAATGGCAATGGCGGGGGAAAGAGCCATGCCGGAAACGGAGGCGGATCCAGCAGCAAGTCCGGAGATTCCGACAGTCCCGGCGTCACGCTGCGCTATGCGGGCATCACAGTCTCAACCGCCAGAACCTACGCACATGAATACGGGCTGTCCGGCTACAGCCAGCTACCGCCAGGCATTCGCAAGAACCTCGCGCGCGGAAAGCCTCTGCCCCCGGGTATCGCCAAAAAGATGGTCCCCGGACCGATGCTCGCTCGCCTTCCTGCATATCCCGGGTATGAGTGGCGAATCGCCGGATCAGACCTCGTGCTTGTCGCCATTGCGACGGCGGTCATCGCGGATGTGCTGTTGAACGTGTTCGATTGATTGAATAGTGCGGGGATCGTGCGGGGGAAGGATTACTTTTCTAGTCCGTCCGCGGATGTGGCAAATAAAACAAGATGCGGACCCTGGGCATGGTTCCGCATTACAACGCGAATGTGTGCGACAAGAGCCAAGCTTCTTGTTGCCCTGACCCCACCCCTTGCCCGCACAATTACTTGCGCTCCGAAGCCCTCCCGGTGACGCCGGAATTGCCCGTCGCGCCGGAGGCTCCCGGTACACCAGAGGCTCCCAGTTCGCCTAAGGTCCCTGGCACGCCCGAGGTTCCTGGCACGCCTGGAAACCCGGATGCGCCGGCCAAGCCCAGCAAACCGACGCTGCGCCCGGGACCCGGTGCCTATCTGGGCAACCAGAACGCCGCACTGCGCATGTTCGGCCATACCATGCATGACCGTGTCGGCGAACCTGGCCTCACCGCTCGTAAAGACGACGGTGAAGGATTCGCCGCCTGGATGCGCATGAAAACCGGCAAGCTTGATTCCGGAAAGATCGGCGGCCAGGTTGATGTCGACACGAACACCACTGTCGTGCAGTTGGGTGTGGAGAAACAGTTCGACCTGGGTGCCGGCCGGCTGCATGCGGGCGTGATGGGCGGCTACGGCCATGCCAGTACCGACGCCAAGTTCCGCATCACCGACCATAAGGCGCGCGGCACCGTCAACGGCAAGAACATCGGCGTCTACGGCACGTGGTTCCAAAACCCCGGCAGCGCTGAAGGCGCGTATGTCGACACCTGGCTGCAATATGGTGACTTCGACAACTCGGTCAAGGGCGACCATCTGGGTAGCGAGAAGTACAAGTCGCGCACTTGGTCGGGGTCGATGGAAGCGGGCTATTCGTTCAAGGTACACCAAGGCGAAAGCTACGGTGTCTATCTGGAGCCGCAAGCGCAAGTGATTCACACCGACTACCGCAGCGACGACGTGCGTGAAGACAACGGCACGCGCGTGCAAAGCGGCAAGGCCGGTGGCACCACCACCCGCCTGGGTGCCCGGGTCTACGCGCGTCCGCTGGGGTGGCAACAAGTCGTCTATTTCAATGGACGGCGAGCGAATCAGCCATGACCTCCCGAAGAACACTTTGGAGACCAAGGTCGGCGCGCAATTTGAAATTGTACGTGGATGGAGCGGCTACGGCGGCGTTGGATACCAACAGGGTAGCAACAGCTTTAGCGACGTCAGCGGACAAGTCGGCGTCAAATTCAGCTTTTAAGCGCTAGGCTTAACTCGTAATAGTCCGGTGGGCCGCATGGAAACATGCGGCCCGTGGACGGCGCTGAATCGGCGAATCGCGTGAGGAAGAAACGACGCAAATGTCACGCAAAGGCCGCGCATAGGTCACGCAAATGAGAAAGGGTTAGTGATTATTATCACTAACCCCCTAGGGTATTGCTGGTCGGGACGGCGGGATTCGAACTCGCGACCATTGCACCCTATGCAAAGAGGTCAAATACATCCTCTTAATTATCAACAACTTACGTTGACACTCGCTGCAATCCGTGCGCCACGACGTTCATAAACGAGCAATGAAGTTCCCACGAAGTTCCCATCGCCGCCTACGCCGGCGAACTCCTCATGAGCGAAGGGCAACTATGATTATCGGACAAGAATTATCTTGGAGCACTCGCTAACCAAAAGCAGCGATTGACGTACGAACCGTTCAATTTTTTGCCCGGAACAATGTCGAGAAATCGAATTAGCAAAACTATGATGGATTGAGTTTTATCCAGCCGACCATCACTTCTTGAAGGTCATTCACGTAATCCCAAGTACCAAGTTCGCTCATATCGACATTGGAGGCCTTTCCAGTCAGAGCTAGAGACCCTTGAAATGCTAAATATCGCTTCGCCACGTGAGCGGCCCCAGGCAGCTTCAATGACGACTTCTTGCGAAGAAATTCGCGCACACAGGAGATTACCTTCACGGAGTCATTCGCATGAATTTTGGTATCCAGACCAGCAAGGTCGCTAATACTTGCGTTATGTTGGTACTGAATTTCATCCAGAAGGCCAAAATGATGATCCCGCTTGTAGGGATTCATAGCGTGCACTGCATAAGCAATGCCAGCCTCAAAGGGCATGTTAAATCGAGGTAATTTATTCGCCCCCAACTGCACTCGGCTTATGTCGTGAAGGGAGTACTTCGAGGTAACTATTTCACTCGCAATTCGCTCCACACGTACGACAGACGCATCATCAATTAACGCGTGCCGCGCCTGAAAACCAAGATCGTGAATGGTGAAGATAATGGCGTCGAAAAGGGGCTTGAACTCATCGTCGAAAGGGCAATTGAGGAAGACTCGAAAATCATAGTCAGCCGGCTTTTTTACTGAGAGCGCCATCAGAACAGCACCATCGAAGCCAAAAGCGATTGGCGAGTTTTCTCATCTAGCTTCAGCTTGCTCTTCGGGGCCGGACGAAGCTTAATCTCAGGGTGTTTCCCCACAACTTCTCTACGAGATAGATCCTGTGTTACGACCTTCTCCGGTGCTACAGTCGTTCTCGCTTCGAGAACGTTATTGGCAGACCAAATGACAACTGTCTTCCCCGCTCCCTTTGAGGCAGCCCGGAGGGTCGCTTTATAGGCCTTTCGAGTCGAAGATGTGGGCAGCTTTTCCTGCGCTAATAACGTAGTTCTCTTAGAAGCAGTGCGATCCGACAGCAACACCTTTTCTTCGGACCTAGACATTGCTTTTTTCGGAGCACTGACGACAAAGTCGACGGCCTTCTTTTTGGTCACCGCTCCAGTCTTTGGCGCAGCCTTGGCGCGGACGATGTATGATGCCATAGTTGTAACGAACCCTCACTCGTGTAGCGCATAACGAACCGGAAGTCACACCGAATATTTTACCGCGTCGCGAAACCTATGGCAGCGTCGGCCAGAAAAATTCAACGTTCAGCCGGCGATCGCGCACGTTGGAGGCAAAGTCGACTTCGACAACAAGCCACACCCTCGTAACGACCAATTGTGAATGGGTTCGAGGCTCGTCGACGTTCAATACCTGCCCTTAGGACGCAGGGCCTGCTCATCGGAAACGAATGGCACGATGCGTACCAACAGCCGCCCAATTTCATCTACCTCTGTATCCCCTCATAAGTCGCCGGGTTCTGCATGAAGCCGGCAACTTTGATCAGTTGCGCAACTTCCGTTCCCCCGGCTGCCGATCAGCGCCCCACTCAAGGAAGTCAACCGGGAGGTGGGCAGGTCTTCCGCATTCATTACGCATCGCGATACATCGCTGAAGTCATTCGTATGGGGCAATGCATGAAACCGAGATCAGCACCCCAATCAGCGAATTTTCGCACCCGATTTGCTCCCCTGCAAGGCCATCGCCTGCCTCCCCGCGTGCGGCCGGAGTACTGCTGGAAGCCGCCGGTTGGTGGGGCCGCTACCATACTTCTGCGGAGCACCTGCAATATAGCGATTCCCTGCGAGCCGGCCATTAGGTCGGCGCCGCCTACAGCTAGGACCGAGGCGCTACCCGCGCCGGCAGACGTGGACTGCGCCCGCGGCCTTTCCGTCTCCCTCGCATAGATGCCTCTCCCGAATCTGCAAAATGACGACGGGGTCCGTGCAAAGCCGGACCTCTTGGAAAGATGTGCCACGCGCGGCGAATTTATGCCGCCTCGTCCTAGGACCTACAGATGGTCTAACCCGATCGCCTTGCACGTTTGAAAAGCAGACAGCAGGCACATCTACAGCGTTGCCCCGCGTTGCGCTTACTTTGGAAATGCCAAAATGAACCTGTACAGCCGCCCAAAAAATTTACGCACGATGTCCGAGCGAGGAGGGTCGGGCGAGCTGACAAAATAGTCTTAATTAGATACATTATATGTCTCATAACGTATCCGGAGACAGGGAATGCGGGTCATCAAGAACATTGGACAGGGCGGTTTTGGATCAGTCGATCTAGTCGAAACGGTGGACGGGGACCGCCTGGCCCGCAAAACGTTCTGCATCAACCAGATGGGCGCTTTTCCCGCCCATCTAGCAGAAAATGTGAAGCGGCGCTTTTCACGCGAGGCAACTATCCAGAGCGCGTTTAAGCACCCCAACATCATGCCAGTTGTGAGTGCAGATCTGGACGCAGATCCGCCATCCTTCTTGATGCCGCTCGCCACCGCGTCGCTTGCCGACGATATGGACAACGATCGCCAGCTCGGCGGACGCGGACTTTCAGCGATTATGGATATTCTTGCAGGGCTGGAAGAACTGCATACCGTCGAGATCTACCACCGCGATCTGAAACCTCACAACGTCATGCGGTTTGATGATGAGGGTGTCCATAGATACGTCATCGGCGATTTCGGCCTAATTTCAGTCAACGACACGCGAGTCTCAGTCCTGACTCAGACCGGCATGCGGATGGGGTCGGACATGTATACGGCGCCCGAAATCGTCAAGGAGCTTGGGCACGCATCGGCTGCCTCCGACATATTTTCGGTTGGCTGCATACTTCACGATATGTTTGGAGAGGGGCCCGATCGTTTGCCTTGCTCTGAAGTAACGGACGATAGGGGTCCGTTTTCCGAAGTCATCCGCATTTGCACGCGCAAAGACCCGCGCAGGAGATTTGCCGACGTAGCCGCCCTTCGAGACGCAATTCTTAGTGTCGATTTGTCCGGGGCGGTGGCGACCGAGCCGCAAGTTGACGATTTTGTCCAACTGCTAAATTCTGACGAAGACCTGAACGAAGAGCACTGGGAGGCAATCTTGAGGAAGCTTCGCCAGATCTATCCGTCACCCGATGCCTCCGTCCTGCTGACACAAATTCCCGTGCGCAGACTGGAGCAGCTCGTTGAGCAAAGTCCCGAACTGTCGATCGCCCTAAGTACCACGTACACAGAATGGGCCAAAAGTTACAGTTTCGACTTCAACCTCTGCGATGGCATTGCGAATCGCTTGGAAGCGTTCCTAGCGGTGGACAATGTCACATGCGCCACCGAAGTACGTCTCGCTCTGCTGCATCTTGGGACGTCTCACAATCGATGGTACGTCGAACGCAAGTTTGCAAAGCTCAGCGACAGAACCATGGATGGCATCATAGCGAAGCGGTTGGCGATGGAACTACGTGCCCTCGGGGCCAAGACTTGTCGTATGATCGACCATCTTGAGGGATCTATCTCCTTTGATAGAGCCGATCTTCATCCCTTATTGGTCGAAACTCTTCGACAGGTCTGCAAATAGTGCACGTTTTCACGTTCAGCGATCCAGGTCCCCGTACCGAAAATCAAGATTCCATCTGTGTCGAGGATAGACTCCCTCGACTGCTTGCGGCCGTGGCAGACGGCGTTGGCGGGAACAACGGAGGCAAGTTTGCGTCAACTTTCGCCATTGAAAGCCTGGTAGCTGCGTTCGAGGCTGGCGTGCCACTGGCAAAGTCGGCGCACGATGCGCACGAACAGATCTTAAATCATTCCGCGACTAATCCAGCACTTGCGGGCATGGCTACGACACTAACCGCCGTTGAGATAGCTGAAGGCATCGTGACCGGCGTGCACTGCGGAGACTCGAGGGCCTATATTTTGCGCGGCCATGGGCTTAAGCAGCTGACTGCTGATCACACTGAGGTGGCACAACACATCGCTTCGGGACGCATTACCAAAGAAGAAGCATTAACCTATCCCAGGCGGAACGTCCTGACGAGCGCTCTTGGCATATCTCGCGGTTTTGTACTCCAGAACTTCTCCTTCGAACTGGAACCGAATGATCGGCTTCTACTTATGAGTGATGGCGTGTACTCGCTCTTTAGCAAGAAGGAAATTCAGACCGCGTCGGCAGTACAGCAGGACTTAAATGCTTTTTGCACTTCGCTGATAGCAGACGTAAAGCTCCGCCAACCCAAAGATAATTTTTCGCTAATCGGTCTGCAAGTCGAGGCGACCGATGTCGAACGACGCTAGGCGACCACTCCCCGGTCTCGCCACAGCCTGACGCGGGACCGCTCGTTCGGTAGATCGTGAGGTGAATGCTAGAGGACCCGGGCTTAAAGCGTCCAAGATGAGATACGCTTGGGGGCTTTGCAGGCATCAAAAGCTGAAGCTCGCGCCCACTTCTCTGTAAGCATCTTGCACCCGGATTCACACCGAACGCGCCATCAGAAATAAGAGTGCCAAGGCGACCATCGCATTGGCACTTCTTTAACCTATTGAATGCACATGTTGTCTGGATCGCCTCCAGGAGGAACGACGCACATATTTCCTCCGATGGGCGGAATGCGAACACTTACCAAACAACATATTCCGCCTAGCGTGCGAACGCCTCCCTTCAACCATTTTTCAATGGCCGCGTCCGGCGCAAACTCGACTTTCACATCTTTTGCCTGGACGGCTCCCTGCGTGAGCTGGGACACGTACCTTTCGGGATACTGCGTCAACTCCTGCATCCACTTTTTCTTGAACGAATCTACTGTCTCTTCCATTTTTAATCCCCTTTTTGGTAACTGACAAAATGCGCTAGATGATGGGTAGTTTCGCCCTCACCGACCTTTCCGCTGAACACAGGTGGGGAGGAGCAGTTGTAAGTTAGCTCCAAACAGAAACCTCCACATACCCAAAATTTAGGATAGCAGCACAAAAAGAAACGGGATTTGTTCTCCACTCAGCTGAAAGTGCAACAATGGAAGTTCGTCTTCGCTGCCGCTAAAATTCAGTTCTCTCCGTCGGTGATTTCCACGGGCAATCCGCCCAACCGAGCCTTCGGCACCTCCTCGCTCTGTATCCAAGCTACCGAAATTCGGCAGCGATGTTGAAATTGGCTGCATTCCCGACCAAGATCATTTTTGCCTCGCATCGGAATTCCGAAGGTGAAGTGATGATGCTCAATGTCACTAGCACTTGGCACCTACTTAACCGCGGAAAATATCCGAGTTATTTTGGCCACGCCTTAACGGTCTCTCGGTGACGGGAGGCACAGCCCCCCCCCACAGCACCAGCACGGTCGGTATCTTGAACCCAAACTTGCCAGTCATCGTAGCTCGCTAGAGCTTGGGGCGAATCAGGGATATCCGGACACGGTGCTGCGAGGCCGCTATCGAGCGGCGGCACTGCGCGCGGCACGTACAGCGTCTGTGAGGTTCTGCATCCGGTCAACATCAGGACGGCAACCAGCAGGCAGAGGACTCGCATTTTTTAAAGCCTTGGAAAGTGCGCCAAATGACGCGGTTAGTTCGAGGCCGATCGCCGCCGCAGCGCGAGCGTTCTGAGCCATCGCCTGCAAGTCCCGATTGGTCTGCTCGATCGAGCCGCGCGCCACTGCCAAGTCGTCGGCCGTCCGCTCCAATCGCAGTTCGGCCAGCGCTTGGCCGCGAACCGCAGCAAGCACGTGCCAGGCAGCGCCTACCCCTGCCACCGCTGCCGCGACATAGCCTTTCCACCCAGTCAGAATGCCTACCAGCTTCCCACCGGCGGCCATCATGCTGCTGCCTGCCAGCCGCGGGGCAGTTGGAAATGTGGACCGTCCTTGAGCGTCTGCCAGTCCCCGCCCCACTCCACCGGCACGCCCAGCTCCGCAGCGCGGGCCTTCACCACGTCGGCCAGCTCTTTGAACCTGGCCCATTCGTTCCACGGAATGGCGCCAAGAACGAGCGGCGCCAGATCGACGGCATGGCCGTAGCCATCCGTCTGGCGAAGGTGCAAGCTGTTCAGAGTTTGGCTCTTGCCTGCGGCCACCAGCTCGCGCTGGCGCTCGGGCGTCCGCAGGCCTTCGATTACCGTGAAATCCACCGCAGTTCTCTGAATCGCCAGTTTGACGATTTCGACAAGCTGGGGGTGTACACGCTCCAGGCGCTGCAAGCTGCGCGCCGACAAGGTGAATCTGGACATAGCTGCTCCTCGAATAAAAATGCGCGCCCGGAGGCACGCCGTTGCTCAGAAAGGGTTGGGGTGCCGTCAGGGGCGTGCGGCCCGCGCATGTTCGTCCGCCGGCATCGCCAACCGGCTGCGCGCGCGGTACAGAAGATCCAGCTGCGCGCGCTTTTCGTCCGCCGGCAAGCTGGCACGCTCCAGTGCTCTGATCCTGGTGTTCACGTCGCGCAGTTGGCTGTCCGCAGCCTTGAACAACGCGCGCACGCGCAGCTGGTCGTCGCCGGCCAGCTCACGGGCAGGTCGCCGAGTTCGCGAGCCTGCGAGTAGGCGGCATAGACCTGGTTTACTTCTCGCTGCTCGTCGTAGAAGCGCTGGATGTATTTGCTGCTGCGCGAGTCAGCCTCCTTCACGAAATCGCCCACCACGAACCAATTGTCTACTCGGCCAAGGTCGCGGCGGGGGTTCGCCGACAGGCCCGACAGCGGCCGCGCCAGATAGTCCGAGACGTTCAACGCCTGGGCGCCCAGCCAGCCGAAGTACCCGCGCGCCAGATGCTCGACTCGATGCGGCGAGACACCCAGCGCCCGGCCCAGCGCCACCGCGCCGGCAGAGGTCGATGCCGTGAAGCAATCGCCGGCCGGCAGGCGCTGCTGGGACTCGCTGTCGATGTCGCGCTCGCGGAAAGAGTCATAGTTGAACGCCGCTTCCATGGCGCGCTTCACCAGTTGGGGCACGGGGTTCATGGATAGCTGCTCCGTCAGGATGGCGCCCACCGTGCGCCCAAAGTCGCGCAAACGGAAATCGTCGCCGCCAAAGGCCAGCTCGGTGCCCCGTCCACCACGCTGCCCAGCGCGCCGATCTCGAACGGTTTGGGGGTGTAGACGAACTAAGTGGTGCCGGGCAGCTTGGTGATCCAGAACGTGTTGCGTGCCCAGTCCGGCAACTGCTTGTAGTCGTCATCGTCCTTCATTCCCAGGTAAAGCAGCGCCGACGCCATCGCTACCGCGCCCGTCACCGCGACAAAGCGAGCGGGGTCGGCGGCCGCGCCGCGGCCTAGCTTGTACATGCCCTGCAGGCGTGCGTTGAAGAACGGCACGACCTGGGACAAGAGGCGGATTGCCGAGAAAGTGCCGCCGGCGGTGAAGTCCATCAAGTCCCGCGCGGCGTAGCTGGCCTCCTGGTGCTGCGCCCGGCTTTGCGCGCCTGCTGGTAAATCGCCGCGCGGTTGATCGTCTCAGCCCTGTCGCCGGTTTCCTGGTACCAGTCGAAGGCCTTGCGCAACGCACGCCCCATACCCGCGGGCGACGTGATGACGTCGTCGGGGTGGGCGCCCAGTTCGTCCACCAGGCGCTTTACGTTGCGGGCGTTGCCGTGTCGTTAAAGGATCCGAACCGGACTGCACCGCCGCCCGCCATCAGCCGGCGCCAGGGGTCGCTTTCGGACCCCGTCGACTTGCATCCTTCCGCCAGGTTGCGTAGCGGGTTGACGGATAGATTGCTATCAATCGACATGGCCTAGATGGTGTCGCGCAGCAGGTTGCGCACGCGGAATGTCGGGCTGATCGTCACGCCCACGCTCAGGGCCTGCTTGAACTTGCGGGCCGCCTTGGTGAATGGGTCATTGGAACCTACATAGTGCAGAGCCGTGAGCGCGTTCATCACCAGCGGATCGTCAACGAGGTAGTGACGCTCCTGGCCGTTGAACATGGCCCGCACGCTCCCGCGCTCGGCCTGGCGCACGCGAGTGGCAATGCCCAGCTTTTCCGCCTCCTGCAAGGCGCCCCGCGCTGCCAAGTTCTTCATGCTGGCCGAAAGCAGGTTGGACCAGTTCGATAGCGTGTTGGCGACCAGGTCGCCCAGCTTGTCGGTGCCGCCCTTCAGGCGCTTGTAGGCGTGCTGGCCGACCAGGCCGCCTATCTGGCCAGGCCCCATCGTACCGGTGGCATCGTCCTCCATGACGCGGTAAAACGGGACGTAGAACTCGCTCTCCCACAGTTGGCGGGCGCTTGGATCGACCAGGCCAGCCTCCTGCGCCACGCCCAGCACAGAGCGCTGCAGGGTGTTGAATTCGGCCAGCGCCGCGCGGTCGCGGCCATCGGCCATCTTGCCGACGGCGAGCCGTTTTCCGCCCGCGATATCCTCGGGAATGAACAGGCGTTCGCGCGACGCAGCTTCAGGCTTGGCGTCCGACCACTTCGCCGCTTCTGCGCGAGCCGCGGCTTCATTGAAAAAGCGCTCGGTCACGCCATTGTCGAATCGCACTTGCCATTCCGCGGCCAGGTGCTCGGCTTGGTTGGCTGCAATCCAGGTTGTGAAATGATCGTGCTTGCCATCCAGGCGGGCTTCAAAGTCATGCGACAAATGCGCTAAGTTAATATCGCAATACAATTGTGAGCAAATTAATCTGGAGATAAAGACGTGTCGGACGAAGAGGGAAAGATAAGACGAAACCTGATGGTGTTTAGCACCGGTATTTTGGCCGTCGGAATACTCGGAATTCCGATCAGCGAGAGCACACTCTTGGGCATGAATCTGAAAAACGTAAGCCCTGAGCGCGCCTGGGGATGTGCAATGGTCGTCCTTGTCTACCTCACGCTGAGGTAATGGTTCGATCCAACATTTCAAAAGCAGCGGTCGATTTGGAAGAAGCGAGAAAAGGAGTTCCGCGAAAAATACTCGACATCGCTAATCCGTTGGTCGTTCTCGCGCTAGCTCGCAGGAAAATGGTGGTCACCCGTTATGTTCTCGCTCCCTTCCCCGCCCGCACGACTAGCTAGGCCAGCTCTCGAAGGCTATATCGAATTTAAAAACGAACTGGCGGGCGGCGCGAAATTGACGTGGACCACTCAGACAAACGTGATGAATGTACCCGGCGCTTCAGAGGGCGTCACGCACGCGGTTGTTTACGCAAGAGACGACCACGCCAATTTTCGGATCCGCGGCCTGCCCTTCTTCGGGATCGCAGTGTTGACAACATCCCGAATGATGTTGGTCAACTGGTTACTACTTGAGATTGGCGTACCATTGGGTCTAGCTTTGGCCGCCGCCGGCGGCGCCACCCTAATGGCCTTTTACCCGCCAGCGTAAATGACAACACCCCGCTCGACTTGCCGGCGGGGTCTTGGGCGAAGTGGCGACCAACGTCAGAATGAGGCGGATTCTGCAGGTGGAATTCACAATGGTCGAGAAACTATTGTTTGAGGAATTCCTCGATTGGAGAGCCTCGCTTAGTTCGGGCTGCCCTTCCGTCCGCTAAATTGCCACGGACTGCATTGAGAAGAGATCCCGCGCCAGTGGGATCTTGCAGCCAGTAAACGTAATACCCGCCAGCTGGATCTCGTGGAGCGGTCGAATTGATCAGAACAGTGGCTCCAATGGTTCGGCCCATACCAGAACGACACTGACTAAACGCATATTCCACGGCGTACCAGTTGGGATCTGCGTCATCCACTTGGTACACGCCGCGCCGAGTAACCAAACAACCATTGTGAAGGACGTTATATACGGTCCCAGTGGGGACCAAACACCCTGTCAACGACTTCGCCGAGGCTATAGGTACCGGGCTTGATCTGCTGCTGTAACAGCTCAATGCGCCGCGCGATACCTTTACTGTCTGCTTTGGCTATCCGGGGCAACATCCCTGGCTCAGTAAGAATGCTGTCCTTTTTTACTGCCTCCATAATCCGATCACCGACGCCTCTCTCGCGGTTATTGTCGGCGATTGCGGCCTGGGTCTCCTGCTGTAACTGACGCTGACAGCAATTTCGCTGCGCTGCCTCTGCAATTTGAACACGCCGATCCTCTTCGTGCGCCCAGTCGGTGCTGTACTGGCGATAGGGATTGGGACCAAGCGCACGTACCGCGGCATCGCCACATGCAGCGACCTGGTTGGAATTAACCGCGACGAGAACCGGTCTTAAGTTGCTTGACGCTGCCTGCTCTGTTTGAAGCAAACCCGTCATACATAGTGGCGCTAACGCGATCAGTTTTGCACCGAGGTTCATCATTGCCCTCGCAAATACATCTTGAAATAAATTCAGCAGGATTCTACTTCATCATTTTCGGCACATGGACGAAACGGTTTGGATTCATCAGTGCCAAGTCTCCAACGGCAGAGGAAATTCGCGGCCCTTACGAGAACGAAAGACATCTCGTGCGAAGCGCGACGGAACACTGAGGGGCCTTACCCCAGTGCCTAGTCGGCATTTCGGCTGCGGCCTTCCCAAGGGATGCGAACGACGTATGCCGTTCATCCGCTCATGGACAAAATGCTCGAGCCAACCCAGATCGAATTCTCGCTGGGTAATCAGCTGAGCGCTGGTTCCCCTCCCCGATTTGAACTGTCAACGCCGCGCGGAGCGGAAACGTCGGGCCCATTGGCGCCCGACTTCCCGCGCCACCGGCAACCCGCTGCCTCAAGAAGCACGCGCAACAGCCATCCATTTGGTTGACGGCCACCTATCTCAAGCAGCTAAATCCTTACATCGGCGACGCACATCTGGATGAGGTCGACACCGAAGTACTGCAAGCCTCCGTTGATGATCGCCTTGAGGCGGACGAGCTCCTCGCAAGGTAACCCCTGCATTGCAGCGCGTCGTCCGCATCCTGAACGTCGACTCTCGCAAGTGGCGCGACGACAACCGAAAGCCCTGGCTCGCGGTGGTGCCAATGATCGAAATGCTGAACGAAAAGTCGCGGCGCCAGCCCTACCCTCTCTCATGAGAGGAACATGCGGCGCCGCTCAAGGCTGTCGGAGCGCCAGCATGTCATGGCGCTCTACAAGATAAACACCAATAGGCACGAGCAGGAAGGCTGCAAGCTGAAATGGCAGTGGGAAATTGCAGTTGAAGGGCTGGGCACCACCGTATTCCTGGTCCCAGCGGAGTTCGGCGGGCGGTCCGACGACGCCTACACCGGATGAATGACATGGCCTGGCGTAACGCGAGGAAGCGGGCTGCGGCGCATTGGAAAAGAAGGATCACGGCGCAGCGCCGCGCCCGGGATTTGCCAGCCTGCGGGTGCACGATTTGAAGCACACGTTCGCTCGGGGCCTGCGCGCGGCGGACGTCCCGAGGGGGACCGCAAAGCGCTGCTGGGTCACACAGAAGACGGCAGCATCTCCTCGCACTACTCGGCGGCGCTGCTTACTAAGCTGATTGAATATGCAATTCGCATTGCAGCCGACACGCGCGGTCCGGCGTTGACGGTGGCGAAAAGCGCCGGGTGGCTTAAACGGGAAGTGCCCTCAAAAGGCCGCCTAATGAGAAAGGGGGTTAGTGATTAATATCACTAACCCCCTAGGGTATTGCTGGTCGGGACGGCGGGATTCGAACTCGCGACCCCTTGCACCCCATGCAAGTGCGCTACCAGGCTGCGCTACGCCCCGAAAGAAAAAGAGTATAGCAGAACTAAAAAATGTTTGCACGCATTGGTGCAAAAAAAGTGCTGAATACTCAAAAAATTTTGCGCTCTGCGTTCGCTGTTCATCACTCTGCATGTGATGGACCAGCGGCGCGAAGCGCTTAGGCACTACGGTGAGCAGCGTGCGTGGCCAAGAAGGCCAGCGCGCGCTGCAGGTACTGATATCAAGCGTTGGATTTCAAGCGATGAGTCGCGGGGAAAGCGGCTCAGGCGGCAGGCGCCGTGTGCGTCGCGTTAACCGCAGCGGGCGTGGTGGCCGCAGTGCCCAATGCATCAGCGAGCATCGCGGACACGTTGCCGAGTTCGGTGCGCAGCGATTGCATCTCGGTGCCCGACAGGCGCACGGCGGCGTCCTGGTCGTGCGGCACATCGCGCGCGTCGCCGAGGCGATTACGCGCGCCGCTGATCGTGAAGCCTTGTTCGTAAAGCAACGAACGGATGCGGCGGATGAGCAGCACTTCGTGATGCTGGTAATAGCGGCGGTTGCCGCGGCGCTTCACGGGTTTGAGCTGCGTGAATTCCTGTTCCCAGTACCGCAACACATGAGGCTTGACGCCACACAGGTCGCTGACTTCGCCAATGGTGAAGTAACGCTTGGCGGGAATGGGCGGTAGGGTAACGGTGGATTCAGTACGTGTCATAAGCGGATTTTATGCGCGCGATGCGGAGGGCGCCGATAACAATTACCGACAAAGCGTATCACTCCGCGGCTTCGGGTGCTGCGGGGACGGCCTGCTCCACCACACTCTTGAGTTTCTGGCTGGCGTGAAACGTGACCACGCGCCGCGCCGCGATGGGAATGGTCTCTCCGGTCTTGGGGTTGCGGCCAGGGCGCGGCGGTTTGTCGCGCACCTGGAAGTTGCCGAAACCCGAAAGCTTGACGGAATCACCGCGCGCCAGAGCGTCGCGGATTTCCTCGAAGAACGTATCGACGATGTCCTTGGCTTCGCGCTTATTCAGGCCGACCCGCTCGAAGAGCAGTTCGGCTAGCTCGGCCTTGGTGAGGGTGCGTTGCTCGGCAAGCATACTGGTCCCCATGTTCAGCCACGTTGGCGCGCGCCGTGCGCGGCAACCAGGGCTTCCTTGATGCGCGCGAGGCAATCCGCCACGCGGGCTTCGTCCAAAGTGACCTCAGTGTCCTGTAGCCAGAAACGGAACGCAAGGCTTTTCTCGGCGACCGGTTCGCTACCTTGCGCCTTGTCACGCCACACGTCGAACACGCGCGCATCCTGCACGACGGCCAGCTGTGCGTCGGCCTTGACGGCTGCGGCAACGGTGTCGAGCATGGACTGTACGGTCACGTCTTCATCGACCCACAGCGCCAGGTCGCGCACCACCACGGGCTGACGCGACAGCTCGCGCACCTGCGGCAATTCGCCTTCGGACAATGCGTCCACGTCCAGTTCAAACACCACCGGCGCATGCGCCAGGTCGGCCTGCTGCGCCCAGCGCGGATGCAATTCGCCGACCCAACCGACCTGCTTGCCGTCGAGGATGACGCGCGCGCCACGGCCGGGATGCAGGGCGGGATGTGCCGCTGCCTCGAAACGCAGGCGGCGGCCGCGTGCGCCGAACAGCGACTCGACGTCCATCTTCACGTCGAAGAAATCGACGTGGCGCGTGGGCACGCCCCACTGCTCTTCCACGGCCGGGCCCCATGCAGCGCCCGCGAGCTTCATGGGCTGGCGCACGCCGGCCACTTGCAGCGGACCGTCCTCGGCCGAGGCATCGCGGAAAAACACGCGCCCCAGTTCGAACAAACGCACGCGCGATTGCTTGCGGTTGGCGTTATGGCGGATGTTGGCGACCAGGCCGCCGATCAGGCTGGAACGCATGACCGACAGATGGCTGGCGATCGGATTCACGAGGCGCACGGGGTTGTCGTTGCCCGCGAAATCGCGTTCCCAGTCGGCTTCGACGAAGCTGTAGTTGACGACTTCCTGGTAGTCCTGGGCGGCCGTCAGGCGGCGCAGCGCATGCGCGCCGCGGCGCACTTCGGGCTGCGAGAACATCTTGGCGCGCGCCATCGGCGGCACGTCGGGAATGCTTTCGAAGCCGTAGATGCGAGCCACTTCCTCGATCAGGTCTTCTTCGATTTCCAGATCGAAACGGAACGACGGCGGATTGACGATGAAGTCATCGCCCTCGACCGAGTAGTCCAGGCCCAGGCTGCCGAAGATCGTGGCGACCTGCTCGCGCGTGACCGGCACACCCAGCACGCGATGGCAACGCGCCAGGCGCATGCGCACCGGAGGACGCTGGGGCAGATTGACGATCTGGTCGTCGATGGGCCCCACCTGGCCGCCGCAGATGTCGACGATGAGGCGGGTGATGAATTCCAGGTGCTCGGGAATGCTGGCGTAGTCGACGCCGCGTTCGAAGCGGTGGCTGGCTTCGGAGCTGAACTTGAAGCGGCGCGCGCGGCCGGCAATGGCTTGCGGCCACCAGAACGCGGCTTCGAGGTAGATGTTCTGCGTGTCCAGCGTCACGGAGGTGGCTTCGCCGCCCATGATGCCGGCCAGGCTTTCGACCTGCTCGCCGGCGACGACCACGCCGACCTTCGGGTCCAGCTTGACGGTCTGGCCGTTCAGCAATTCCAGCGTTTCGCCTTCACGCGCCCAGCGCACGGCGATGTCGCCGCCGATCTTGTCCAGATCGAAAACATGCGACGGGCGGCCCAGTTCGAGCATGACGTAGTTGGAGATGTCGACCAGCGCGGACAGCGAGCGCTGGCCCGCGCGCTCCAGGCGCGTCTTCATCCATTCGGGCGTCGCCGCGCGGGCGTTCACGCCGCGGATGACGCGGCCGCCGAACCGGCCGCAGAGGTCGGGCGCCTCGATCTTGACGGGCAGGCGCTCATCGAGCGTGACGGGCACGGAGGCTGCCGTAGGCACCGACAGCGGCGCGCCGGTCAACGCGGCCACTTCGCGCGCAACGCCAAGGATCGACAGGCAGTCGGCACGGTTGGGCGTCAGCTTGAGCGTGAACAGCGTGTCGTCCAGGTCCAGCGCTTCACGGATGGATTGGCCAGGGACCATGTCCGCGGGCAGCTCGAGGAGCCCCGCGTGGTCTTGCGACAGGCCCAGTTCGCGCGCGGAGCACAGCATGCCGGAGGACTGGACGCCGCGCATCTTGGCGACGCCGATCTTCATGCCGCCGGGCAGTTCCGCGCCCACGCGGGCAAGCGGCACTTTCAGGCCGGCGGCCGCGTTAGGCGCGCCGCACACGATCTGCAGGCGTTCGCCGGAGCCGTCGTCAACCTGGCAGACGCGCAGTTTGTCGGCGTCAGGGTGCGGGGCGATCTCGACGATATGCGCAACGACCACGCCGGTGAATGCGGGCGCGGCGGGCTCGGTTTCTTCGACTTCCAGGCCGGCCATCGTGAGCCGGTGCGCGAGTTCATCGGTTGCGATCGGAGGATTGACCAGCGTACGCAGCCAGGATTCGGGAAATTGCATGATCAGCCGTCTGTTATTCGTTGAACTGGCGCAGGAAGCGCAAATCGCCTTCGTAGAACTGGCGCAGATCGTTGACGCCGTAGCGCAACATGGTCAGGCGCTCGAGCCCGGAGCCGAAGGCAAAGCCGATGTAGCGCTCGGGATCCAGCCCGAAGTTGCGCACCACCTGCGGATGCACCTGGCCGGATCCGGAGATCTCCAGCCAGCGGCCGCGATTGGGACCCGAGGTGAACATCATGTCGATCTCGGCGGACGGTTCCGTGAACGGGAAGAACGACGGACGGAAGCGCACGACCAGATCGTCGCTTTCAAAGAAGCAACGCAGAAAATCGGTGTACACGCCCTTCAGGTCGGCAAACGAGATGTCCTCGGCGATCCAGAGCCCTTCCACCTGGTGGAACATGGGCGAGTGCGTGGCGTCGCTGTCGACGCGATAGGTGCGCCCGGGCGCGATGACCTTGATGGGCGGCTTGTTCATGCGGGCATAACGCACCTGCATGGGGCTGGTGTGCGTGCGCAGCAGCAGCGGCAGGCCGTCCGCGTCGTTCATGTCGACGTAGAACGTGTCCTGCATGGAACGCGCCGGATGATCCAGCGGGTTGTTCAAGGCGGTGAAATTGGTCCAGTCGTTTTCCACTTCGGGGCCGTCGGCCACGTCGAAGCCAATGGAACGGAAGATCTCTTCCACGCGTTCCCAGGTCCGGATCACCGGATGGATGCCGCCCGGCGCGCGACCGCGGCCCGGCAGGGTGACGTCAATGGTTTCGGATGCCAGACGGGCATCCAGCTCCGCCTGCACCAGTTCGGCGCGGCGCGAGGTCAGAAGCTCTTCGATCTTCTGCTTGGCCTGGTTGATCCGCGCGCCCGCTTCTCGTTTCTGCTCGGGATCGAGCTTGCCCAGGCCTTTGAGCAGCACCGTCAAGGCGCCTTCCTTGCCCAGGAAACGAGCTTTTGCGTTCTCAAGCGCGGCGGCATCGGTAGCCGCGGCGAACCGTTCTTGCGCCTGGGCTACCAGGTCGTCAACCAATCGAGTCATGAAATCCAGCCTTCAAAACGCAAACGGGGCCATTACAGCCCCGTTTGCAGCGATGCGCGATGAGTTAAAGCGCGCGATCAGGCAGCCAAGGCAGCCTTGGCTTGCTGCACGATGGCGGCGAAGCCGGCCTTGTCGCGCACGGCCAGATCGGCCAGGACCTTACGGTCGAGTTCGATCGAAGCCTTCTTCAGGCCAGCGATGAACACGCTGTAGCTGACGCCATGCTCGCGGACGGCCGCGTTGATACGCGTGATCCACAGAGCGCGGAACGTGCGCTTCTTGTTACGGCGGTCGCGGTAGGCGTATTGGCCAGCGCGCATGACTGCTTGCTTGGCAATACGGAACACATTACCGCGGCGGCCACGGTAACCCTTGGCGGCGGCAATGACTTTCTTGTGACGTGCGCGGGCAGTTACGCCGCGTTTGACGCGAGGCATAGTAGATCTCCCTTAGATCAAGCGAAAGGCATCATGGCCTTGACGGAGGCCACGTTGGAGTCATGAACCGCCGCAGAGCCGCGCAATTGACGCTTGGCCTTGGTGGTCTTCTTGGTCAGGATGTGACGCTTGAACGCCTGACCACGCTTGATGGAGCCGCTGCCGCGCACCTTAAAGCGCTTCGAAGCGCTTTTCTTGGTTTTCATCTTGGGCATGATGATTCCCTAAACTAAAACACGCATTGTTGATTTACATGACGCCAGGTGCTTGACGCCAAAGACGCCAAAACTTGTAGACCTGTTGCCACTTCTGGGGGTCGCAACCAACGATCTTTAAAGCACATCGTTGTTCCGCGAGTCTTTCCCGAAGGCGGACAAAAAGCTACCCACATCCGGAAAAGCCTTTGATTATATGGTGATTTCCTGAACTTTGTCGAGTCGGCGAGTGCTTCAGCAACAACGGGCACGGGAGGACGGGATCATACCCCCGTACGCCGGTACTGCACTGCCTGGGCGACGTGGCTGGCCGCCAACATCGCCTGGCCATCCAGATCTGCGATCGTGCGGGCCACCCGAAGCGCCCGGTGCATGGCGCGGGCGGAGCCGGTCAGGCGCCGCATGGCCTGATGCAGCAGCGCCTGCGCGTCGGCATCCATGACGCAGAATTCGTCCAGTTCCGCCCCAGCCAGCGCGGCGTTGATCTTGCCCTGCCGGGCAAGCTGGCGCTCGCGGCAATGGATCACGCGCTCCCGGACAGCCTGAGACGCTTCGCCCGGCGGCGCGGTCATCCAGGCGGGATCGGAAGGCGGCAGAGCCACGTGCAGGTCGATCCTGTCCAGCAGCGGCCCCGAGATCTTGCCTGCGTAGCGCGCCACCTGGTCCGGCGTGCAGGCGCACGCGCGCGCCGGATGGCCTCGCCAGCCGCAAGGACAGGGGTTCATGGCGGCGACCAGCTGGAAACGGGCCGGAAACTGCGCGGCGTGCAGCGCCCGGGAGATGACCACCCTGCCCGCCTCCAGCGGCTCTCGCAGCGCCTCGAGCGAGCGGCGGCTGAATTCGGGAAGTTCGTCCAGGAACAGGACACCGTGGTGGGCCAGACTGATTTCACCGGGACGCGGCCGCCCGCCCCCGCCGACTAGCGCCGCCACCGACGCCGAATGATGCGGCGCCCGGAAAGGCGGCTGGCCAGTGAGCGTGTCGGGCATGCCGGCCATGGCCGCGACGGCCGCAGCCTCAAGCGCCTGGCCACGCTCGAGCGGCGGCAGCAGGCCCGGCAGGCGCGCGGCCAGCATGCTCTTGCCCGCGCCAGGCGGGCCCAGCATGAGCAGACTGTGGCCGCCTGCCGCCGCGACTTCCAGCGCACGCCGTGCGCCCGGCTGACCGCGCACGTCCGACAGGCAAGGAACGGGCGCGGCGGGCGGCCAAGGCGAGGGCACGGCATTAGGCAGCAAGGACGCGCCCGCCGCATGGGACGCCACGTCCGCCAGGCAACGCGCCGACAGGACGCGCAACCCGGGGACCCAGGCCGCTTGCTCGGCGCTGCCGGCAGGCAGGATGAGCGTCGCGTCGGGCGCGTCGCGGGCGACGCTCAGCGCGATCACCAGCGGCGCGGCGACCGGCACGAGCGCGCCGGTCAAGGACAGTTCGCCGGCCAGCACCAGGCGAGACAACGCGGGGTCGGGCGCCCGGGGGTGAGCTTCGGGGTGTTGTGCACTATCCTGCGCTGGCGCCGCCAATTGACCCGAGGCCAGCAACACCCCCAGCGCAATGGGCAGATCGAAGCGGCCGGACTCTTTGGGCATGTCTGCCGGCGACAGATTGACGGTGATGCGCCCTGCTGGAAACTCAAAGCCGCTGTTGATGATGGCCGCCCTGACCCGCTCGCGGCTTTCCCGGACTTCGGTGTCAACGAGCCCGACCACGTTGAATCCCGGCAAGCCAGGCCCCAGGTGCGTTTCGACGCGGACCGCATGGGCGTGCATGCCGCTAAGGGCCCTGCTGGCGAGTACGGCAAGCGTCACGGGGGTCTCCGGGATGAGTTCGAGACGCCAGTATCCGCAAAAAACAAACGGCCGCGGAGAGCGGCCGTGACAAAACGATCTCGCACACGGCCCGCGCGGAGCGGGCACGCGGGGTTTGCTTACTTATCGAGTCCCGTCGCCGGGCCCTTGTCCAGACCCGTCAGGCGCTGTTCCATCTGCTGCACCTGGGCCGCCAGTTGATCGACCCGGGCGCGGGTGCGGGCAAGCAGGTCGGCCTGCACGTCGAACTCTTCGCGGGTGACCAGATCCAGTTTGGAAAACGCCTGCGTCATCATGGCGCGGACGTTGCGCTCGACATCTGCCGCGGGGCTGCGCGCGATCAGGTCGGAAATGTTCTTCTGAAGGTCTTCCATCCACTGGGTGCGATTGTTCATATAGGCCTCTCAATGTGCTTGATGGCTCAAGTGTAGTGCGTCGGATGGGTGGTTTCAGGCGGGGCCGGTTGTGCCGCCGCAAAAAAAAGGGCGGGCCGCATGCGGTGACCGCCCTTCAAAGCACAGGAGAAAACCGGGCTGCCTGACGGCAACCCCCTACCAACACCACTAGCCTTGCCGCCGGTCGATCCGACCGCGCAGTGCATCGTCCAAATGCCCGATACACGTCCTGAATCCGATTCAACTCGAGCCCACTCCGGTCAACAAGCCGACCCGTGTAAACCCTCGTATCACGGTCGCACCCCAATTTAGGCAAATTTGAACGCGTTCCCGGCGGGGACCGGAGAGCCGTCCTGGAACACAGAACCGCAGCCTGCAAGGCTAAGCGGCCGATAAAGAGTTCTGCAACCGCGACTACACGCACGCCGAGGCACGCCTTCGCATCAGCGACGCGCGCATTAAATGGCTACAAATCCTTCTCGAGGAACACAAGTGGTTGCAAGTGCCTGCTACGCGTTGTTGCGCACCAAATTGAGGCCGCGCTGCGGTGCATCACGCACCACAACGGTGCCGATCCGCACAACTTTTGCGCCTTTCCCGGGCATCGCCGGCCCAGACCAACATGGCATGGATATTGCTTTAACCACCGAGCGTGCAACCAAGAGAGGAAATGCCATGAAACTCATCATCGCCATCATCAAGCCCTTCAAGCTCGACGAAGTGCGGGTGGCTCTATCCGGAATCGGGGTCCAGGGCCTGACCGTCACCGAAGTCAAAGGCTTTGGCCGCCAGAAGGGCCACACCGAACTCTATCGCGGCGCCGAATACGCCGTGGACTTCCTGCCCAAGCTGCGAGTCGAGGCCGCTGTGCCCGACCACCTTGTCGATCAGGTCATCGAAGCGATCGAACAAGCCGCCCGCACCGGCAAGATCGGTGACGGCAAGATCTTTGCCGCGCCCCTTGAACAAGTCATCCGTATCAGAACTGGCGAAGCCGGCGAAGCTGCGCTGTAAATAAATAAAGACTCAATGGAGCCTGAAAATGGATAAAGCAGATATCTCCTGGTTGCTCGTCTCTACCCTGCTTGTATTGATGATGGCCGTACCCGGCCTGGCCATGTTCTACGCCGGCCTGGTGCGCAGCAAAAACGTGTTGTCCGTCTTGCTGCAAGTGTTGTGCACGTTCGTGCTGGGCCTGGTTCTCTGGTTCATCTATGGATACTCCCTGGCGTTCACCGAGGGCAACGCCTTCTTCGGCGGCCTCTCGCGCGCCTTCTTCTCTGGCATGTTCAACCCGGCGGACGGCACGTACGCCATGTCGAACACGCTGACCGAGCTGCTGTTCGCCTCGTTCCAGGCCACGTTCGCCGGCATCACCTGCGCCCTGGTGGTCGGCAGCTTCGCCGAGCGCGCCCGGTTCTCGGCGGTGCTGGTGTTCACGGTGATCTGGTTCACGTTCGCCTACATCCCCATCGCGCACATGGTGTGGTTCGCCTCTGAAACGGCTCCTGGTCTCTTGAACGCCCAAGGCGCGCTGGACTTTGCCGGCGGCACCGTGGTGCACATCAACGCCGGCGTGGCCGGCCTGGTGGGCGCCTATGTGGTTGGCAAGCGCGTGGGCTACGGCCGCGAAGCCATGCAGCCGCACAACCTGCCGATGACCTTCGTGGGCGCCGCGCTGCTGTGGGTGGGCTGGTTCGGTTTCAACGCGGGTTCGGCCCTGGCCGCCAACGAGAACGCCACCCTGGCCTTCTTCAACACCATGATCGCCACGGCAGGCGCTGTCCTGGCCTGGCTGTTCACGGAATGGGCCATCAAGGGCAAGCCCTCGATGCTGGGCGCCGCTTCGGGCGCCATCGCTGGCCTGGTCGGCATCACCCCTGCCGCCGGCCTGGTCGGTCCGGTGGGCGCACTGATCATCGGCGTGGTTGCCGGCGTGGTCTGCGTCTGGGGCGTGAATGGCCTGAAGCGCATGCTGCGCGCCGACGATGCGCTGGACGTGTTCGGCATCCACGGCGTGGGCGGCATTGTGGGCGCCCTGCTCACCGGCGTGTTCAATGCGCAGGTCTTCGGCGGCCCCGGCCTGGCCGAGCCCTCCATGATTGCTCACCAACTGTGGGTCCAGCTGGAAGGCGTGCTGCTGACGATCGTCTGGTCCGGCGTGGTGGCATGGATTGCCTACAAGATCGCCAATGCCCTGTGCGGCCTGCGTGTGCCGGAAGACCAGGAGCGCGAAGGCCTGGACGTCACGAGCCACGGCGAGTCCGCCTATCACAGCTAAGCGGTACAACGCCTCCGCCGTGACCTGTGGCGGGGCGGATTGAAAAATGAAAGAGCCCTTCATCGTGAAGGGCTCTTTTTTTATGTCTGCTTGCTTGGGACGGTGTCAGACACCCGGCGAAGAGGATCGTCAGCTTGTAACGGCGACTCAACGGGTGTCAGACACCTTGCATCTTGGCCACGGTGTCAGACACCTGGATCAGCCAATGCCGCGAAGGACGAATCAGGCCGGGCCGAGGGCGTCCAAATCGACGGGCAAGGCGCGGTTCAGCGCCGACGCCACCTTGATGCGAAGCGCGTTGGAGTGCGCCCGGCGCACCTCGCGCTTGACGTCCAGAAGCTGCTGCGGGTGCATGGAGAATTCGGTCAGACCCAGCCCGAGCAGCAGGCGCGTCATGCGCGAATCGCCTGCCATTTCGCCGCAGACGGCCACCGGCTTGCCCGCGCGCTCGCCGGCATTGATGGTGTTGGCAACCAGGCGCAGCACCGCGGGGTGCAGCGGATCGTACAGCGACGCCACGTCGTGGTCGCCACGATCGATGGCCAGTGTGTACTGGATCAGGTCGTTGGTGCCAATGGACAGGAAGTCCAGCGCCTGGGCAAAGGGTTCGATCGCGATGGCGATGGCGGGGACTTCGACCATCGCGCCCACCTCCATGTGAGGCGCATAGGCCTGGCCACGGGCGTCGAGTTCGCGGCGGGCGGCCTCGATGGCGGCCTTGGTCGCCACGACCTCGTGCATGTGCGCGATCATCGGGATCAGCAGGCGCACCGGTCCATGGGCGGACGCCCTGAGGATGGCCCGCAACTGAGTCGCGAACATCTCGGGGCGCGCCAGGCAATAGCGGATGGCGCGCTGCCCCAGGGCGGGATTGGTGGCCACGGTGGCCTCGCCGTCCAGCGTCTTGTCCGAGCCGATGTCCAGCGTGCGGATCGTGACCGGGCGGCCTGCCATCACTTTGACGACCGAGGCATAGGCCTCGTACTGCTCTTCTTCGCCTGGCAGATCCGGCCGGCCCATGAAGAGGAATTCGCTACGGAACAGCCCGATGCCGTGCGCGCCGGATGCCAGCGCCAGCGCGGCTTCGTCCGGCAGCTCGATATTGGCGTGCAGAACGATGTCGATCCCGTCCAGCGTGACGGAGGGTTCGTCGCGCAGAAGGCCGAGCTCGGCGCGCTCGTCGGCGTAAGCGGCCTGGCGGCGGCGGTATTCCTGGAGGATGCGGTCGGACGGGTTGACCACTACGGCGCCGACCGAACCATCGATGATCAGCATGTCGCCGTCACGGACCAGTTCGCGCACGTTGCCCATTGCCACCACCGCGGGCACGCCCATGCTGCGCGCCACGATCGCGGTGTGCGAGGTGGGGCCGCCCAGGTCGGTGACGAAGGCGGCGAAACGTCCGCCGCGCAGCCGCAGCATGTCGGCGGGAGAGATATCGTGCGCCACCACGACCAGGGCGTCGTCGCCGCCCATGTGGGACATATCGGGCAGGATCGCCGACGTGCCGGCCAGGACGTGCAGTACGCGCTCGATCACCTGGCGCACGTCCGCCCCGCGCTCGCGCAGGTATTCGTCTTCCATGGCGTCGAACTGCTGCCCCAGGATCTGGCCCTGCGTCGTCAGCGCCCATTCGGCGTTGTAGTGGCGCTCGGCGATCAGGGCGAGCGTCTGCTCGGCCAGGAGCGGATCGCCCAGAAGCAGGCTGTGCACGTTCAGCATTGCGCCCAGCTCGCGCGGCGCGTCGGCCGGCAGCGTGTCGGCCAGTTGCAGGAGTTCCTGCTGGGCCGAAGCCAGGGCTTGGGTCAGACGGTCGGTCTCGGCGGGCACGTCTTCCGGCGAGATCCGGTAGTGCGCCACTTCAAGGGCTGCGGCCCCCATGACGACGGCGCGGCCGATGGCGTAGCCCTTGGCGACGCCCTTGCCGTACAGACATACAACGGGGCTGGCAGAGCCAGCCCCGTCGGGCGCGCCGAACGCGGGCGCGGGCGAACCGGCCCGTGCCGGGCCGGCTGCTTCAGAAGAATGTCTATTCCTGCTCACCGAATTTGCTGTCGAACAGAGTTTCGATTTCGGAAAGCGCTTGCTCGGCATCGCTGCCGGAGGCTTCCAGCTTGACGGTGACGCCCAGCCCGGCCGCCAGCATCATGACGCCCATGATGCTCTTGGCGTTCACGCGCTGCGCACCGCGCGAAATGAAGATCTCGCTGGCGAACTTGCTGGCAAGCTGCGTCAGCTTGGCGGCGGCCCGCGCGTGCAATCCCAGTTTGTTGCTGATGACAATGTCAGTAGTAGGCATAGGAAAGATGGTGACCGCGGGCTATGCCGCAGTGTTGATCGCAGCCAATCGTCGAACCGATCCTCGGCTTGAAATAATAGCCGACATAATAGGGCAATTTTCTGCCCGTCAGTCTACCCGCAAGACGCCCTGCACCCCGCCGGCAAGCGCCTTTTCGCGGGTTTCCGCCAACGGCAGGTTGCGGTAGGTCAACGCGCGCAGCAGCATCGGGGTGTTGAGTCCCGCGAGCACACAGCACTGGATGCCTTGGGCCTGGGCGTCGGCGACCGCGCGCTTGGAAATATTGGCGGGCGTGGCGCCGATCAGGTCGGTCAGCACCAGAACGCCCGCGCCGTGGTCCTGCTCGAGGATGTCTTTCAGGACGTCCGGCGCCAGGTCGTCCGGCAGATCTTCGGGCAGGATGTCGTGGATCGCCAGCATGCCGTCCAGATCGCCCATGACGTGGCTCGCGCATTCGCGCATTGCCGCGCCCAGGGGCGCGTGCACGACGATCACAATACCCGTGGTCATGTCGGTTCCGAAAAATCAGGCAGCAACGGAGGCGGAGCCGGCGGCCTTGGCCGCCACAGCCTTTTCGAGCGCCTGCACGAACATGCCGGCCACGTCGAAGCCGGTCTGTTCGGCGATTTCCACGAAACAGGTGGGGCTAGTGACGTTGACTTCGGTGACGAAGTCGCCAATGACGTCCAGGCCAACCAGCAGCAGGCCGCGGGCGGCCAGCTTGGGCGCCACGGCTTCGGCGATCTCGCGGTCGCGGGCGGACAACTCCTGCGCGACGCCACGGCCGCCAGCGGCCAGGTTGCCGCGCGTTTCGCCGGCCAGGGGGATGCGGGCCAGGGAATACGGCACGGGTTCGCCGCCGATCAGCAGAATGCGCTTGTCGCCCTTGACGATGTCAGGGATGAAACGCTGCGCCATGATGGTGCGCGCGCCGTTGTCGGTGAGCGTTTCCAGGATGGCGTTCAGGTTGGGGTCCTTGGGCTGCAGGCGGAACACGCCCGTGCCGCCCATGCCGTCCAGCGGCTTGACGATGACGTCCTGGTGCTTGTCATGGAACGCCTTGAGACGGGCCATGTTGCGAGTGACCAGCGTGGGCGCGGTGAACTCGCTGATTTCGGTGATCGCCAGCTTTTCCGGGTGGTTCCGGATGGCCGCGCCGCCGTTGAACACGCAGGCGCCCTGCGCCTCGGCGTATTCGAGCAGGTGCGTGGAATACACGTATTCCATGTCGAACGGGGGGTCCTTGCGCATCACGACCGCGCCAAAATCCGCCAGTGGCAGATCCTGGGAGGCGGAATCGCGCCACCAGTCGTGGCCGTGCAGGTCGGCATCGGCGACCAGCTCGATCGGGGTGGTCTGCGCCTTGACGACGCCCGCCTCGATGTAGAGGTCGCCCTGCATGGCCACGCTGAGCGTGTGCCCGCGCGCCACGAGGGCACGCATCATGGCGACCGAACTATCCTTGTACGCCTTGAGCAGCGGCAAGGGATCCAAAACGAACAAAACGTGCATCGCGACACCCTGAACGGACGCCGCCTCCCCTGCTGGGAAGGCGGCTATGCTTTGTGACATCGTAGCGTAGAGCCGGCCAATAAGCGAACCCGCCGGTCACGAGACGGACACGGCGGGTTGCAGGAATGCAAGGCTAGGCCTTGCCTGAACCGGATACGGCGGGCGCTCAGGCTGCCGATTCGGGCTTGCCTGCGGGCACAGCCTTTTTCTTCGGCGCCAGCACCATGACCATCTGACGGCCTTCGAGCTTGGGCATGGCTTCGACCTGGGCAAGCTCCAGGAGGTCATCGCGCACGCGCTCGAGAACGCGCATGCCAAGTTCCTGGTGAGCCATTTCGCGGCCACGGAAACGCAACGTCACCTTGGCCTTGTCGCCTTCCTCGAGGAAGCGGCGCAGGTTGCGCAGCTTGACCTGATAGTCGCCCTCGTCGGTCGCCGGACGGAATTTGACTTCCTTGACCTGGATGACCTTCTGCTTGGAGCGGGCCTCGGCTTGGCGCTTTTGCTCTTGGTACTTGAACTTGCCGTAGTCCATCAAACGGCAGACCGGGGGCTCGGCGTTCGGCGCGATTTCCACCAGATCCACGTCGTTTTGCTCGGAAAGACGGAACGCGTCGGCAATCTTGACGATGCCCAGCTGTTCTCCCTCCAGACCTATCAGGCGCACCTCGGGGACGCGGATTTCACCGTTGATGCGATTGGCTTTTTCAGTGGCGATGTTGAAAGCTCCTAGAAATGTTAAGCAGCGCTGCTATCAGGTTGATTGACGTCGCGACGGGTGGCAACGTCTTCGGACAACCGGGAGACAAAGTCGTCGAAGGGGATGGCGCCAAGGTCCAGGCCGCCCAGTCCACGTACGGCGACAGTGCCGTTTTGCTTTTCCTTGTCGCCGACGACAAGAATGTACGGCACCTTTTGCAGGCTGTGTTCCCGAATTTTACGAGTGATTTTTTCACCGCGCAAATCGGACTCTACTCTAAAGCCTTGTTTTTTCAGGCTTTGCGTAATTTGGGCTGCATAATCGGCCGAAGGTTCGGAAATGCAGCATACAACTGCTTGCACCGGAGCGAGCCAAGGCGGCATGGCGCCGGCGTGGTTTTCGATCAACATGCCGATGAAGCGCTCGAGCGAACCGAGGATCGCACGGTGCAGCATGACCGGCGGACGGCGCTGGTCGTTCGGGTCCACGTACTCGGCGCCCAGGCGCACGGGCATCGAGAAATCGACCTGGATCGTGCCGCACTGCCAGTGACGGCCGATGGCGTCCTTCAGCGTGTATTCGACCTTCGGGCCGTAGAAGGCGCCCTCGCCCGGCGAGATTTCAAATTCGCAACCCGTGCGGCGCAGGCTTTCCATCAGGGCGGCTTCGGCCGTGTCCCAAACTTCGTCCGTGCCGATACGCTTTTCAGGACGCGTGGCGACCTTGTACAGGACTTCGGTAAAGCCGAAGTCGCGGTAGACCTTCTGCAGCAGGGCCGTGAAATCGGCGCATTCGTCCTGGAGCTGTTCTTCGGTACAGAAGATGTGGCCGTCGTCCTGCGTGAAACCGCGTACGCGCATCATGCCGTGCAGCGAGCCGGAGGGCTCGTTGCGGTGGCACTGGCCGAATTCGCCGTAGCGCAGGGGCAGTTCGCGGTAGGAATGCAGGCCGGCATTGAAGATCTGCACGTGGCCCGGGCAGTTCATGGGCTTCAAGCCATAGACGCGGTTTTCGGACTCGGTCGTGAACATGTTTTCACGGTAGTTGTCCCAGTGGCCGGTCTTCTTCCAGAGCGAAATGTCCAGGATCTGCGGCGCCTTCACTTCCTGGTAGCCGTTGTCGCGGTACACGCTGCGCATGTATTGCTCGACCTGCTGCCACAGGGCCCAGCCCTTGGGATGCCAGAAGATCAGGCCCGGGGCCTCGTCCTGGAAGTGGAACAGGTCGAGTTCGCGGCCGATCTTGCGGTGGTCGCGGCGCTCGGCCTCTTCGAGCATGTGCAGGTAGGCTTCCTGTTCTTCCTTGGTTGCCCAGGCGGTGCCGTAGATGCGCTGGAGCATCTCGTTCTTGCTGTCGCCGCGCCAGTAGGCGCCGGCCACCTTCATCAGCTTGAAGACCTTGAGCTTGCCCGTGGACGGCACGTGCGGGCCGCGGCACAGGTCGATGAAATCGCCTTCGCGGTACAGGCTGAGCGGCTCGTTGGACGGGATCGAGGCGATGATTTCCGCCTTGTACTTTTCGCCGATGCCCTTGAAGAATTCGACGGCGTCGTCGCGCGACCATTCTTCGCGCGTGACGACTTCGTCTTTCTTGGCCAGTTCGGCCATCTTCTTTTCGATGGCGGCCAGGTCTTCCGGCGTGAAGGGGCGCTTGTACGAGAAGTCGTAGTAGAACCCGTTGTCGATCACGGGGCCGATGGTGACCTGGGCGTCGGGGAAGAGCTCCTTGACGGCGTAGGCCAGCAGGTGGGCTGTCGAATGGCGGATCAGGTCCAGGCCGTCAGCGTCCTTGGCCGTCACGATTGCCAGACGGGCGTCTTCCACGATGCGGAAACTGGTGTCGACGAGCTTGGAATCCGAGCCGTCGAACGTCACGCGGCCGCCCAGCGCAGCCTTCGCCAGGCCCGTACCGATCGATTGCGCCACTTCGGCGACCGTTACCGGTCCCGGAAATTGGCGCTGCGAACCATCGGGCAATGTGATCTGTACCATCGGGAGTGCTTCCTGGGGTTCTTGGAACTGAAAAACGAAAACAGAAACGAAAAACGCGGCCTGGTAGCCGCGTTCATTTGATTGTCTTGATGAGTCCTACCGCTGACCTGACACGGTGAAACCCGACGCACGAAAAAACTAACGCGACATGGGGCGAAAGTTCCGGGTCGTAGTTCGTGCGGGCGGGAAAAACATGTTTGGGCCTGTTGGTGCGCGCAATGCGAGGCGCGAATCAAGGTGCAGCAAAACAAATGCAGCCGAAATAGCTGCATGGATCGTTGCCGATTGTAGCACCGTTTGCGCGCTGCCCGTGGTGAAAACGCCACGGAGGATTGCAGGGAGCCCTGGGGGGCCACGGTGAGATGTTTAGCGCTGGTGGATCGGTCTGATTTTGGCCGGTTTTGCGACCCAAACGCGCGCCGAACACGTAATCTGCCCACGAATTTCAGGGCCGCGCACGGAAATGCGCCAGCGACCGCCGCCTCGTGGCTGCGCGGATCGCCCTGGACCCCAATCCGATCGTGGAGCAACGATGAATCGCGTTTCAGAGACTGCAAGCCAGATGACCGGCGGCTCGCTTCACGGCCCGCTTATCGCGCCGGCGGACGGCTTTGAAATCCAAAAGCACCTGTTGTTGTCGCGGCCGCCACCGGTTATCCGCGTCGCGGTCCTGGACGACCATCCCGTGGTTGCGCTGGGCATTGGCGCGTTCCTAGAAAGCCGCCCGGGCTTTCATGTAGTTCACCGCGAAACCTCGGCGCGCGCGCTGCTCGAAAAACTGGCGAAGCATCCCTGCGATGTCGCGCTGATCGACTTCTATCTGCCGCTGGAACCCGTCGATGGCGTCAATTACCTGCGGCGGGTGCGCCGCTATCACCCCAACATGGCGGTCATCACGTTTTCGGCCGGCAACCGCCAGGAGACCGAGTACGCGGCCTATCGGGCCGGCGCTGCAGGCTACCTGGCAAAGCAATGGGGTCTGGTCCTGCTGCCGGACATGATCCGCGGCGTCGTCGAGGCCAAAACGCCTTTCCTGACGGTGGAGGACGGAGAAATCCGCGGCATGGAGCCGACGGCCCCGCACGCGCTGCTGACGACGTCGGAAGTGGAAGTGCTGCGTCACATCAGACAAGGCCTGTCGGTGACGCAGATCGCGGGGCGGCTGGTGCGCAGCAAGAAGACAGTCAGCACGCACAAGCGCCGCGCCATGCGCAAGCTGGGGCTGTCCGATGACTTGTCGCTGGCGCTGTACCTGCGCGACAAATTTGCGGAATGAATGCGCGGCCCCAAAGGGCCGCGCGAGCGATCAGATGATGCGGGAGTACGTGGCGGTGGGAATGGCCGAGCGCAGGTATTTGTCGAAGGCCATGGCCACGGCCCGCACGAAGTACCAGCCCAGGCCCGTGACCCGCAGTTCGCCCAGATGCAGATTCACCAGGCCCAGTTCGGCCAGGCTGGCCACTTGCGAGAGTTCGCGGCTGAAGTAGTCGCCGAACCGCAGGCCATGCTTGGCCTCGATGCGGGCGAAGTCCACGCGGCCCTGGCACATGATGTCCATGATGACTTCGCGGCGGACCAGATCGTCGGGGCTAAGCGCCAGACCGCGCTCGACGGCGAACTTTCCGGATTCGACGGCCGCATAGTATTCGTCGAGAATCTTGGCGTTCTGGCTGTAGGTGTCGCCAATGCGGCCGATGGCCGACACGCCCAGGGCGATGAGGTCGCGGTCCGGCTGCGTGCTGTAGCCCTGGAAATTGCGGTGCAGCTCGCCGCGCTGCTTGGCAATGGCCAGCGCGTCGGAGTTCAGCGCGAAGTGGTCCATGCCGATATACGTGTAGCCCTGCCCCAGGAAGCCCTGGATGGCGGAACTGAGCAGGCCGACGCGCGTGGCGCGGTCCGGCAGGTCGGCTTCTTGAATGCGGCGCTGCGGCTTGAAGCGCTCGGGCAAATGCGCGTAGGCATAGAGCGCGATGCGGTCGGGGCGCAGTGAGATGACTTGCTCGATGGTCCGGGCGAAAGATTCGGTGGTTTGCAGCGGCAGGCCGTAGATGAGGTCCACGTTGACCGACGCATAGCCCAACGCGCGCGCGCTATGCATCAGCGCGGCAACGTCTTCGTACGATTGGACCCGATGCACCGCGACCTGCACCCGTTCGTCGAAATCCTGCACGCCGAAGCTCAGGCGGTTAAAGCCCAATTGCTGCAGGAAAGCCAGGCGCTCGGGCGTTGCGGTGCGGGGATCGACTTCGACGGAAATCTCGGCATCGGGCTCGAAGCGGAAGGCGCCGCGCAGGTCGCCCATCAGCCGCGCCAGTTCTTCGTTGGACAGGAACGTGGGGGTGCCGCCCCCGAAATGCAACTGCGACACCGGCACGCCGGGCCCGAGCTCCTGCACATGGAGGGCGATTTCTTGAGACAGGGCATCCAGGTAGCGAGCGGCGCGATCGTGGTGGCGCGTCACTACCTTGTTACAGGCGCAGTAATAACAGACCGATTCGCAGAAGGGAATGTGTACGTAAAGCGACAGCGGCTCGGCCGGACTGGTTGCGCGCCGCTGCTGCAGGGCGAGGCGGTAGTCCTGCTCGCCGAAGCTGCCGTGATAGCGGTCTGCGGTGGGATACGAGGTGTATCGCGGCCCGTTCTTGTCCAACCGGGCCAGCAGTTGGGGAGGAAAAAACGGCTCGGCGGTGGCGGGCGCCGGCGATTCCGAAGATTGAGGGCGTAGAGCGGCTTGCATAACCCGGATTATTCGCCTGCCCCGCCCCCGGCACATTGATCTTGCGCAAACGGCGAGCACCGCGTCTGCCGAGGGGCAAAGACTTCCCATACGTGCCTGCCGCAGACCCCGCCCCGTAAAATGCCGCGATTCCCGCAGCAAACAAGGATCATGCAATGGAAACCGAACTGGAAGGCCGCCTGCTGGCCATGCGCCAGGCGCTGGCGATCGCGATCGCCCTGTCCACCCGCAGCAGCCCCCAGGCCACCGACATGGCGCTGGAACTTCTGGGCGACCTGAAGTCCAATCTGGACAACACGCCGGCGGACAGTCCATTCGGCAAGCCGGAATGGGTGGTGGGCGCCCACGACGAACTCGACGGCATCGCCCGGCTGGTGCGCGCATTCACGCAAACGCCCGAGCCGGACGACGCCGCCTGACTGGCCTGACCACCAGACGAACAGCGGGGGTATCCCTCACATCGTTTTCCCTGAAAGCGGCGGTTTTCCCTTTTGTTTCAAAGGCGAGGTGCCTATATTGGTGGCCTGACCACCAGGCCAACCCTTTGTGCAGACCGCCCGATGAGCACCTTCCAAGCCGTCGCTGTCACCCGCCTGTATCGCATGATCGCCGACCAGATCGCGGGACGCATCCGGGCCGGCGACTTCCCGCGCGGCCGGCGGTTGCCGTCGGAACGGGATCTGGCCGAACAATTGCAGGTCAGCCGCGCGTCGATCCGTGAAGCGCTGATCGCCCTTGAGATCGAGGGCTACGTTGAAGTCCGCGTCGGCACCGGCGTATTCGTGGCCGACAAGGAAGGCGGCGGCGCCGCGTGGGCGGCCGGGCCGAACGCCAGTGCGGCGCAAAGCGCCGCCGACGACATCGGGCCGTTCGACCTGCTTGAGGCCCGCCTCATCATCGAACCCGAATGCGCCGGCATGGCCGCCCAGCACGCCACGCCCGCCCAGCTTGCGGCGATCGTCGAGGCGCATGAGGGCATGTCCCTGACGGATTCGCCGGGACGGCACGACCGCGAGTTCCACGGCACGATCGCCGCCGCCTGCGGCAACGCCGCGCTGGCCGCTGCGGTGGGCCATCTGTGGAACCTGACCCAGTCCAGCTCGGTGTACCGCCGGATGCAGGACTACTTCGTCGACGCCAAGGTGTGGGCCGTTGCCCACGCCGAACATCAGCGCATCCTGACCGCGATCGTGGCGCACGACCCCATCCGGGCGCGCCACGCCATGCACGCACACCTGCTTGGCATCCTGGCGCGCCTGCGCGAGGACTTTGGCGACGTTTCCAACCCCCGAGGCGACCTATGACGACACCCACCCTGTCCATCAACGGCAACCGGCTATGGCAGTCCCTGATGGATCTTGCGCAGATCGGCGCGACGGCCAAGGGCGGCAACTGCCGCCTGGCGCTCACCGCGCTCGATGGCCAGGGGCGTGATCTGGTGACCGGCTGGATGCGCGATGCCGGCATGACGGTGCGCGTGGACCAGGTGGGCAACATCTTTGCCCGGCGCGCGGGCCGCGACGACAGCCTGCCGCCCGTCATGACGGGCAGCCACATCGACACGCAGCCCACGGGCGGCAAGTTCGACGGCTGTTACGGGGTGCTGGCCGGGCTTGAAGTCATCCGCACCCTGAACGACGCGGGCGTGCAGACCGAAGCCCCGCTGGAAGTGGCCATCTGGACCAACGAGGAAGGCTCGCGCTTCGTGCCCGTCATGATGGGTTCGGGCGTATTCGCCGGCAAATTTCCGCTGGAGACGGCGCTGTCGGCCCGCGACGCTCAGGGCATCAGCGTGCGCGACGAGCTTTCCTCCATCGGGTATGCGGGCGCCGATCCCGTGGGCGGCCGCCCGGTCGATGCGTACTTCGAGGCGCATATCGAACAGGGCCCGATCCTCGAGCATGAAGAAAAGACCGTCGGCGTGGTGACGGGGTCGCTGGGCCTGCGCTGGTACGACGTCACGGTGACCGGCATGGAAATGCACGCCGGTCCGACGCCCATGGCGATCCGCCGCGACGCCCTCTTTGCCACCAGCTTTTTGCTCCAGGCTGTCGTGAACATTGCCAACTCCCACCAGCCGCACGGACGCGGGACCGTGGGCGAGATCCACGCCCATCCGGGCTCGCGCAACGTGATCCCGGGCCAGGTGCGATTCACCACCGACCTGCGCCACGAAGACGAGGCGACTTTGACCCGCATGGACCAGGATTGGCGGCGCGTCTGCGACGACATCGCCGTCGCGCACGGCGTGCACGTCGACGTGAAGGACGTGCAGTATTTCCCGCCGACGCCGTTCGATACGGATCTGGTCGACAAGGTGCGCAAGGGCGCCGCGAACCGTGGCCTGCCCGCCATGAACATCGTCACTGGCGCGGGACACGACGCCGTCTACATGGCCGCCGTCGCGCCCACCGCGATGATCTTCGTGCCGTGCAAGGACGGCATCAGCCACAACGAAATCGAAGACGCCCGGCCCGAGCATCTGGAGGCCGGTTGCAACGTCTTGCTCGACGCCATGGTGGCGCGAGCCAATGGCGCCAGTTAGCGCCCTGAATGATTTGACCAAGCCGTAGCCAGCACGCCTGATTCGTCCAACAAAAATGCAAAGGGGAAAAACTTGCAGCCGGACACTCACCGCACCGCCGCCGACCACGCCGCCCTCGCCGCTCTGGCGAAGCACCACTAATTTCTCCGCATTGGTGCGCGGCGCCTTAACCAGCACCTGAACGAAGCATTGTTGCAGCAGCTCCACCCGCAGTACCCGAGAAACGCAGGTGGCATGAGGTTTGCTTGATTCGGCACGGCATTCGCCGCGTCCGAGCGGCCGCCTGTCCGACCCTTTCCAGCCCGGAGGCTCGCAGTGAAATCGAAAAACTGGTTTTCCCTAAGCATCGGCGCAATGGTCCTTGCGGCCGCGCTGCCCGCCACGCAAGCGTTGGCCCAGACCAAGGGCGGCACGCTGAACATGATCGTCCAGCCCGAACCGCCGGTCATCGTGACGGCCATCAATCAGCAGGGGCCGACGCAATTCGTCGCGGGCAAGATCTACGAAAGCCTGCTGACCTACTCCACCGACTTGAAGCCGCAGCCTGGCTTGGCCAAGTCCTGGGAAGCCGCCGCGGATGGGCTGACCTACACCTTCCATCTGCAGGACAACGTGAAGTGGCACGACGGCAAGCCCTTCACGTCCGAAGACGTCGTGTTCTCGCTGGCGGAAATGCTGCCAAAGACCCATGCCCGCGCCCGCGTCATCCTGAACAAGTTCGTCGATTCCGTGCAGGCGCCGGACGCCAAGACCGTGGTCATCAAGCTGAAGACGCCGTTCCCGGCCTTCATGCTGATGTTCGAACCCGGCTTTGCGCCGATGATGCCCAAGCATCTGTATGCCGGCACGGACTACATGACCAACCCCGCCAATCAGAAGCCCGTGGGCACGGGCCCGTTCGTCTTCAAGGAATGGAAGCGCGGCGAATACATCAAGCTGGCGCGCAATCCGGACTACTGGAAGCCGGGCAAGCCCTACCTGGATGAACTGGTGTTCAACGTGATTCCCGATGCGGCCTCGCGTGCCGTGGCGTTTGAGCGCGGCAGCGTGGACGTGCTGCGCGGCGGCGACGTGGACAACGTCGACATCAAGCGCCTGCGCGGCCTGCCCAACGTGGAATACACCACTGCGGGCTGGGAGATGTTCTCGCCGCAGGCCTACCTGATCTTCAACATGCGCAAGCCGCCCTTCGACAATCTGAAGGTGCGCCAGGCGGTCATGGCGGCGATGAACCGCAACATGGTGGTCAACAACATCTTCTTCGGCCTGGGCAAGGTGTCGACCAGCCCGTTCGTGACGACCGAGATGTTCTACGACAAGAACATGCCGCCGATGCCGTTCGACATGAAGAAGGCGCGCGCGCTCATCAAGGAATCGGGCATCAAGCCGGGCGACTACACGATCCGCCAGCTGAGCTTCCCGTACGGCTCGACCTGGGACCGGCTGGGCGAATACACCAAGCAGGCGCTGGAGCAGCTGGGCTTCAAGGTGAACGTGGAATCGACCGACGCGGGCGGCTGGGCCAGCCGCACCGGCAACTGGGACTTCGACCTGACGACCACCTTCACCTACCAGTACGGCGATCCCGCGCTGGGCGTGCAGCGGCTGTACATCTCGTCGAACATCGTCAAGGGATCGCCCTTTGCCAACGTGCAGGGATACAGCAACCCCGAGACCGACAAGATGTGGGAGGCCGCCGCCTCCGAGGTCGATCCGGCCAAGCGCCAGGAGCTCTACACCAAGATCCAGACGACGCTCGTCAACGAAGTCGCCAATGGATTCCTGGTCGACATGGAGTTTCCCACCCTGTCTCGCGCAAACGTGAAGAACCTGGTCAAGACCGCCATCGGTCTGAACGAGTCGTTCGACGACGTCTACATCGAGAAGAAGTAAGCGCTGCCAAGGCGCTGCCGCGGGATCGTCCGCGGCAGCGCCCGGCTGCGCGATGGGCCCGCTTGCCGCCGGCAAAGCCCGTCCTGAAAGGACCCGAGCATGAGATTCCTGTCTTTCCTGCTTTCCCGCATCGGCAAGGCCCTGGTGGTGGTGCTGGGCGTGGTGATCATCAATTTCTTCCTGATACGGCTGGCGCCCGGCGACCCCGCCGCCGTGCTCGCCGGCCAGGCCGGCGCGGGCGATGCCGCCTACGTGGACCAGCTGCGTGTCGCTTTCGGGCTGGACAAGCCGATCCTGACGCAGCTCCTGCTTTATCTGAAGGGCGTGGTGCAGCTGGACCTGGGCTTTTCGTACCGCAACCACGTGCCGGTGCTGGACCTGATCGTCGAGCGGCTGCCCGCCACCTTTCTCCTGATGTCGTGCGCCTTTGTGTTTTCCATCGTGCTGGGCGTGCTGCTGGGCGTGGTGGCTGCCAAGGCGCGCTACCGCAACAAGCGCCGCTGGATCGACAGCTCGGTGATGACCGGCGCCCTGCTCCTGTACGCCACGCCGCTCTTCTGGCTGTCGCTGATGGGCATCCTGCTGTTTTCGGTGGTGCTGGGCTGGCTGCCGGCGTTCGGCATGGAAACCGTGGGCGCCAACCTGACCGGCTGGGCGCGCGCGGGCGACATCGCCCTGCATCTCATCCTGCCGACGGTGACGCTGGGCTGCTTCTTCATGGCCGTCTATGTGCGGCTGACCCGCGCGTCGATGCTGGAGGTGATCGGCATGGACTTCGTGAAGACGGCCCGCGCCAAGGGCGTGAGCCCCAGCCGCGTGATCCGCGCGCACGTGCTGCGCAACGCGCTGCTGCCGGTCATCACGTTTGCCGGCATCCAGCTCGGGCAGATGGCGGGCGGCGCGGTCCTGACCGAAACCGTCTTCGCGTGGCCCGGCATCGGCCGTTTGATGTTCGACGCGCTGCTGCAACGCGACTACCAGCTCCTCTTGGGCATCTTCCTGGTCACGTCCATCATGGTCGTCGTCTTCAACCTGTTGACCGACGTGCTGTACCGCCTGATCGATCCGCGCATCGGCGCGGGTGCGCAGCAAGGAGCCTCCGCATGAAGTCATTTGCCCAACGCTACATGCGCAATTACGGAGCGGTGGCCGGCCTGGTCATCATGCTGATCGTGGTGGCCGTGGCCCTGGCGGCCCCCCTGCTGTACGAGGAATCGCCCTGGATGATGGTGGCCGATCCGCTGATCCCGCCGTTCACCAATGCGGACTATCCGTTCGGCACGGACATGCTGGGCCGCGACATTACCGCGGGCCTGGTGTGGGGCGCGCGCGTGTCGCTGATGGTGGGCCTGCTGTCGACCGCGGTGGCGCTGCTGTTCGGCATCCTGGTGGGTTCGGTGGCCGGCTATTGCGGCGGCCGCGTGGACGACGCGCTGATGCGCTTCACCGAATTCTTCCAGACCATTCCGCAACTGGCCATGGCCGTGGTGCTGGTCGCCATCCTGAGTCCATCGGTGTACTCGATCATGGGCGCGATTGCCGTGGTGTCGTGGCCGCCGGCCGCGCGGCTGGTGCGGTCGGAGTTCATGACGCTCAAGCAGCGCGAATTCGTGCAGGCGGCCATCGTCATCGGTCAGACGCCAGCGCGCATCGTGGGCACGCAGATCCTGCCCAACGCCATGTCGCCCATCATCGTGTCGGCCTCGTTCATGGTGGCAACTGCCATCCTGACCGAGTCGTCCCTGTCGTTCCTGGGCTTGGGGGACCGGAATCTGATGAGCTGGGGCTTCATGATCGGCGCGGCGCGCACGATGATCCGCGAAGCATGGTGGATGAGCGTGTGGCCCGGCGTCGCCATTTTGCTGACCGTGCTGGCCATCAACCTGATCGGCGAAGGCCTGAACGACGCCCTCAACCCGCAACTGCGCAAGCGCGGCGAATAGGAGGCCGGCATGACTGAAACCGCAGAATCGACGCCGCTGCTGTCCATCCAGAACCTGACCATCGCGCTGCCCAAGGGCGGCGACCGCCCCTATGCCGTCGAGAACGTCTCGTACGACATCCGCGCGGGTGAAATCCTGTGCATCGTCGGCGAATCCGGGTCGGGCAAGTCCATGAGCGCCAACGCCATCATGGGACTGCTGCCCGACTACCTGACGCCGCAGCAGGGGCGCATCCTGTTCCGCGGCCAGGATCTGCTGCAGCTGGACGAACCGGCGCTGCAGGCCATGCGCGGCAAGGACATGGCGATGATCTTCCAGGAGCCGCTGTCGGCCCTGAACCCGCTGATGACGGTGGGCGAGCAGATCAGCGAGGTGATGCGCGTGCATGACGCCTACCCCGGCGCCGAGCGCTTGAAGCGCACGCTGGAACTGCTGGACTTCGTAGGCCTGCCGGATCCGGCGACGCTCTATCACGTGTACCCGTTCCGCTTGTCCGGCGGTCAGCGCCAGCGCGTGATGATCGCGATGGCGCTGGCGCTGGAACCCGCGCTGCTGATCGCCGATGAGCCCACGACCGCCCTGGACGTCACCACGCAGGCGCAGATCCTGGCGCTGATCGCGCGCATCCAGAAGGCCAAAGGCATGGGCGTGATGTTCGTCACGCACGACTTCGGCGTGGTGGCCGAGATCGCGCACCGCGTGGCCGTCATGGAGAAAGGCATCCTGGTCGAACAAGGCCCGGCCAGCGAGGTCCTCAACCGCCCGCGTCATTCCTATACGCAGCGCCTGATTGCGGCGGTCCCGCACCGGCGCGGCGAGGAACGCGCCGGGATCGCGGACGACCGCCCGGTGCTGGAAGTGAAAGACCTGAAAAAGACCTACGTGATCGGCCACGGCTGGCTGGGCAACAAGCGCGAAGTGCACGCGGTGGACGGCGTGAGTTTTGCCGTGCGGCGCGGCGAGACGCTGGGCATCGTGGGTGAATCCGGATCCGGCAAGTCGACCATCGGAAAATGCCTGCTCAAGCTGGTTGGCATCAATGGCGGCCAGTTGCTGTTCAACGGTCAGGACATCGCCACTTTGCCCGAGTCGCGCTTTCGGCCGATGCGGCACGAGATCCAGATGATCTTCCAGGACCCGTTTGCCTCGCTCAACCCCCGGCACACCGTGGGCCGCATCATCAGCGACGGCCCGGTCGCCAACGGCATGGCGCGCGCGCAGGCCGAGGCCCGGGCGCGCGAGCTGCTGTCGCTGGTGGGCATGGACCCGTCCGCCTTCGATCGCTATCCCAACCAGTTTTCGGGCGGCCAGCGCCAGCGCATCGGCATCGCCCGCGCCCTGGCGCTGGAACCGAAGGTGCTGGTGGCCGACGAATCTGTCTCCGCGCTGGACGTGTCGGTGCAGGCGCAGGTGCTGCAACTGCTGCACGACCTGCAGCAGCGGCTGAAGATTGCGCTGGTGTTCATCACCCACGACCTGCGCGTGGCAGCGCAGATCTGCAATTCGGTGCTGGTCATGCACCGCGGCAAGGTGGTCGAGTACGGGTCACCGGCGCAGATCTTCGACAACCCGCAGCACGCGTACACGCGCCAGTTGATCGCCGCGGTGCCGGGCCAGCATTGGGACCCGACCAAGGCGCAGGCCGCTTGACCGCAATTCCGTCATCGCCAATCAGGAGAACCCCATATGCAACGCCCCGCCGCAATCCCCACCGTGCAGATCGACAACGAGCAGGTCACCGTTACCGAGTGGCGCTTCCCGCCGGGCGGCGAGACGGGTTGGCACCGCCATGGCATGAACTATGTGGTGGTGCCGCAGACCACCGGCCCGCTGCTGCTGGACACGCCCACCGGCCAAGTCACCAGCCAGCTCACCACCGGCGTGGCGTACTACCGGCCGGTCGGCGTCGAGCACAACGTCATCAACCCCAGCGACACGGAATTCGTGTTCGTCGAGATCGAACTGAAGCGGGCATGAGCCCCGCGCATCTGGCATTGACCTGGACGGTCTGAGCGAGGATATCCATGAAGGCGTTTTTTTCCGAAGAACAGCTGCTGCATTCGCCCCGCCAATTCATGCGGCTGGGCCGCATCAGCGCCCCCACCGACCTGCCATCGCGCGCCGAGAGCCTGCAGCAGGCGCTGGCGGCGCGCGGCATCAAGGTCGAAGCGCCGGCCGACTACGGCCGCAAGCCGCTCGAACACGTCCACAGCGCGGATTATCTGGACTATCTGCAGACGGCCTTTGCGCGCTGGCAGGCCCTGAAGGCGCCGGGCGTGGATCCCGGGCCGGAAGTGCTGCCCAACCTGTCGCCGTACTACAACGGCCGCATCGATGCCGCCGGGCGCGGCCCCTGCCCCTCGCCGTCCATCGTGGCGCAGACCGGGTACTACCTGAGCGATCTGTCCTGCCCCATCGGGCCGCAGACCTGGCGCTCGGCGCTGCGGTCCACCCATAGCGCGCTGGCGGCGGCGGACCATGTGGCGGGCGGCGGCGGCGTGGCGTACGCGCTGTGCCGGCCGTCTGGCCATCACGCCCATCGCGACCGCGCGGGCGGCTTCTGCTACCTGAACAGCAGCGCCGCCGCCGCAAGCCGGCTGCTGCAGACGTGGTCCAAGGTGGCGGTGCTGGACGTGGACGCGCACCACGGCGACGGCACGCAAAACATCTTCTATCACCGGCCGGACGTGATGACCGTGTCGCTGCATGCCGATCCGGCCGGCTACTACCCCTTCTACACCGGCTACGCGCACGAACGCGGGTACGGCGCGGGAGAAGGCTTCAACCTGAACCTGCCGCTAGCGCACGGCTGCGGCAACCCGGAATTCCTTCAGGCACTGGATACGGCCCTGGACGCCCTGGCGGGATATGCGCCAGAGGCGCTGGTTTTGCCGCTGGGGTTCGACACTTACAAGGACGATCCCATCAGCGTGCTCCGGCTGGACATCGACGCCTACCGCGACATCGGCGCGCGCGTCGCCAGCCTGGGCGTGCCGACGGTGGTGGTGCAGGAAGGCGGCTACATGGTCGAGGCG
>Ga0213829_1000228_pt1 | contig 65170 bp, 58 predicted proteins | sample MC6MC0896MG_FD_180665 | JGI IMG/M metagenome (GOLD analysis project Ga0213829, IMG submission 180665) | Enriched soil aggregate microbial communities from Iowa State University, Ames, United States - MC6-MC0896-MG | ecosystem: Environmental > Terrestrial > Soil > Unclassified | place: USA: Iowa... | reverse complement strand
GTTCACTGCAAAAACCGAGAAAGCGATGCTGAGAAGGACTTGGCGTTTCATGATGGTGTGCTCCGGGGTGTAGTTGTTTGGTATGGAGGCGATGTTACGCCCCGGAGTTTTTAAGAGAACTTCATTGCGTTGATGGTGACTATCAACGTCGGCAATGGATGACGCGTGCCCATTGATGTAGGCCGAAGAGAGCTTGCAGGTATCGTAAGATGGGTTTTTTGCTGATCACGAGGAGCCACCCCCATGGGTTTAAGCAAACGCGACCAAGCGCATATCGAACGTCGCCTGGTCACTACTCTCACCGAAGCGTGCGAGACGGCCAAGGCGGAGCTGGTCGGGTTCGCCTGGCTGACCCACGAGATCGACTATGCCGAATTTCCTACCAGCCTGAGGGTGGTCTGGGTGTTCGAGACGCAGACGCAAAAGGATCAGGCACTGGCGAGCGGGCAGGGTGGACGCATGATTGAACTGACTGCTCAGGCGTTGAGCGAAGCGCAGGTTCTGCTCAGTCCGGTCTCGGCCCATGTGCAGTTCGATTCCGAAGAAGAATGTCAGCGTGCCAATGGTGGGAACTGGCCGCAGCGTCTGGCGCGCATGCAGTCGCCGCGCAGGTGATCGAGTGCCGCTCGGAGCAAACTCGCTCCCACATTGGGACGGTGTCCGGCGCAATCTCGCCGACACCATCAGTCACCTGTGGGAGCGAGCTTGCTCGCGAAGACGGCGGCACATTCAACATCGCGGCGACTGACGGACCGCGATCGCGAGCAAGCTCGCTCCCACATTGGGACGGTGCCAGGCGCAAATCTCCCGGACACCCGCCCCCCCCCCTGTGGGATCGAGCCCGGCAGGCGACCGGCAACCCGATAGACGCACTGACACGAACTATAGTGAGAGATCCGGCGCGTTACTGTTTATGGACAAGCCCGATCGGGCGGCAAATCCATGATGCGCGGCGTGCCGGCTGTCCTCTTACGAAGGAGCCAAGCCAGGCCTGATCCGATGAGCAGGCGAGCTTTGCGATTCACCTGAGCGCGCGTAAACGACGTCTTCACCCACCCCCCCATAGAGGCGACTCGATCGGGATGTGCGTCGAAGGCAGTTTTTTTACCTTTTCAATCAGGAGATCATCATGTCCCAGCTCGAAAAAGTACTCTACACCGCCAAAGTCCACACCACCGGTGGACGGGACGGCGCATCACGCAGCGATGATGGCCGTCTCGACGTCAAGCATTCGTCCCCCGGCGGCCCGGGCGACGGCACCAATCCGGAGCAGTTGTTCGCCGCCGGTTGGTCTGCCTGCTTCATTGGTGCAATGCAGGTGGCGGCGCGCGAAATGCAGGTCAAGCTTCCGCCTGACCTGAGCATCGATGCCGAAGTTGACCTGGGCACCAATGCGGGCGGCTATCTGCTCCAGGCCCGCCTCAACATCAAACTGCCGGGCATGGACCAGGACACGGCCCGCAAGCTGGTGGATAAAGGCCACCAATTGTGTCCGTACTCCAAGGCCACGCGGGGCAATATCGAGGTCGAGATCAATCTGGCCTGAACCTGAACTGGCATCGCGAGGGTGAAGCCGGCGCTTCGCCCTCGCAATGTATTGACGGGCAGGCAAGTCGATACACTGCTGCGGTTTGTATCGGTTCGTATCCACCGCCCCGACAGCTACCTTCGCATACAAATCCATGGGTTGCGTGACACTTGCGCGATACACGGCGGCCTCGCAATAGAGCCACCGCAACCGCGGCAAACCTGGCGCGGCCTTGCCGTGTAATCCCCTGGAGAAATGCGATGTCCCGTATCAACTTTCGCAACACCGCTGGCCTGCTGGCCATTGCCGCCAGCCTGGCGCTCACTGCCTTCGCGGGCGTTTCCCAAGCTCAAGAATCGAAGGCTCCCGCTGACGCCGGCCAAGCGTCGCAGCCGGCCAAAAGCTGGCAAACCGGGATCCACCGCACGGACCTGTTGAAACGCGACCTGGATGTTTCCGGGCGGGAGGTGGTTCAGGTACTGGTCGATATCGATCCCGGTGTGTCATCGCCCAAGCATTCTCACCCCGGTGTGGAGGTTGCCTACGTCCTGGAGGGCACGTTCGAGTATCAGCTCGAGGGGCAGCCGCCGGTAACGCTCAAGGCCGGTGAATCCCTGTATATCCCCGCTGGCACGGCGCATGTCGCCAAGAACGTCGGTGCAGGCAAGGCGTCGGAGCTGGCGACCTATATCGTGAAGAAAGGCGTGCCGGCTGTGGAGTTGTCCAAGTAAGCGGCGATGATTGGCCACCAATGTCAGTCGGTAAACGCAGTCGATGGGGGGCTTGCTCCGGGCGGCGTTCCGACGATAGCAGTCTTTCAGCATCATCAATGTTGAATGTCAGGTCCTCTTCGCGAGCAAGCTCGCTCCCACAGGAGCAGCATTTCAAGTGACGTCTTGTGACCGCTGAAATCCATTTGCCGATCGTCGGCGCCTGTCACTGTTCCAGCGCATCGATCAGGGTAGACGGGTGTCGAAGATCAGCATCGCTGCGAAGCCGGCAGACACGGTGACCTGCATTGCAAAGGTTTTGCCCAGACATCCCGGGACGCGGCCAACGTATTTGTTTCTCTCGTAAAGGGGCGCAAGATAAGTGACTGGACGTTTGAACCAGGTGTCGCGCTGAGCTTGCAAATAGCCATCTCGGGCACCACCGGCAAGGACATCTCAACGAATAACAGGATGAGCGCGTTCTCTGTCGAATGCAGGGGCCGGAGGAGGCGTTTTGAACCCGTTCCAGCTCAGACCCGGTGCCTCAACCCTGAACATGTTGCTTCAGGCATGCCTGCAACGCCGTGATGCCGTGCCACCGACTTTAACGGAAAAAGCGGTGATACCGGGTATTCCCAATGCGCGCTACTGGATGGACCAGGACCTGAGCCCGTTCATTCAGGATGCCATTGCATCCAACAAGAGAGAGCATGAGGCGCTCATGGCAACCGGCAGGCCGGACACCATCCTGCCGCTGGCAAGCATGCTGGCCATTTCCGGTGGCGGCGACGCCGGCACCTTTGCCGCGGGGCTCATTGCGGGGTGGACCCTGCATGGCACCCGTCCGGTGTTCAAGATTGTCACGGGCATCAGCGCCGGCGCCCTGGTCGCCCCGTTTGCGTTCCTGGGGCCGCAGTACGATGCAGTCATCCAGCATATCTGCAACGCCGTCGGGCCGAAGGACATTTTCCGTTCGCGTAATGTCCTGACGCGGCTTGCCAGCGACGGAGTGGCCGACAGCAAGCCACTGGCGCGGCTCATCGCGAAGTACATCACGCCCGAGGTGCTGGCGCAGATCGCGGCGGAATATGCCAAGGGACGAATCCTGATGATCGGTACCACCGACCTTGATTGCGCGCGGCCTGTCACCTGGAACATGGGCACTATCGCCGCCAGCCAGGCGCCGGGGGCGCTCGAGCTGTTTCGCAACATCATGGTCGCCTCGATGAGCATTCCCGGCGCCGTTTCCCCGGTCATGATCGATGTGGAAGTCGACGGCAAACTGTTCCAGGAAATGCACGTGGATGGCGGCGTCATCACCCAGATGTTCCTCTACCCGCCTGGCACCGTGATGGCGATGAACAAAGTGCCGGGCGCCCCCATGCGCCATGAACGTCACTTTTATGTCATTCGTAACGGCAAGCTGGAACCGCAGTGGTCCGGTACGAAGCGCCGTACCTTGAGCATTGGCGGTCGAGCCATCAGTGCCCTGATTCAAACCCAGGGCATCAGCGACCTCGATCGAATCTACCGGATGGCGAAGCAGGACGGGGCCGACTTCAATCTTGCCTATATCGGCACCGATTTCGGCTATTCCCGCAATCATCGATTCGATGGCGAGTACATGAAGCGCTTGTTCGAGTACGCCTTTGAACTCGGCGCAAAGGGCTATCCATGGCACAAGTTGCCGCCGGGCCCGGTGCTTTGGCTCCCTTACGAGTAATACCGGCGCCGCCGGTTTGGCTCGGGCTGGTTTCGGCAAACTGAAGCGTTCCGTCAGGGCTAATGCGGCTTTTTGTAGGAGCGAGCTCGCTCGCGATGGTCGTTAACGATAATGCGTGTTTGCTGGTTAAACGCGGCGCTCTTGAGTCCATCGCGAGCGAGCTCGCTCCTACAGGGGCATTGGGCCGTCAGGGCTGCAATTGCTCCACCAGTTCGGGTGTCACGTAGTGCGGACCGTCGAACAGGTACAGCGGATAGTCGTCATACGCGGCTAACTGCGTCTTGAGTTCGGCCGCAGTCGCGGAGCGGAAGCCGCCGCCGAAGTTGGGGCGAAAGGCTTCGACGATAATGCGCACACGCTCCTTGCCCAGACGGTCGGCCAAGGCGTCGGCATAGGTTCGGGCCACCGGTGCCGTGCGCGCATAAACGCCGACGCCATCCTGAAAGAACACGCCGATGTCATCCGGCAGCCATTGCTTGAGCCAGTCGGCCGTGGCCGCAGGGCCGATGTTGGCGCCGTCGTAGACACTGATCCACAGCGGTCGCGGCAGCTTGGCCAGCAGCGCCGGCAGTTCCTTGGCGCGGGTCCAGCTGGGGTCGACTTCGGCCGGGAAATACCAGCCGGTGACGTGCAGTGGCGTCGGCAACCTGGCGATGCGTTCCGAGACCGCCGCCAGTTGCTCGATGTTGTCCCGTGAGCGATTCTCGCTGAAGTAACCTGCCAGCCCAAGGATGACATCCTGGGCCCAGGGTGCCTTGGCGATGCGCGCCCAATCGGGCAGGACAGGGACGCTGGGCAAGCCGCTGTCGGGAACGAACGCCTGGTCGTCGACCACCGTCCATTGCACCAACAGTTCCCGAGCGCCCAGTTTTTCCCAGTTGCCATTGATGCCGACGGTCTTGTTGTCCGGCTGCCAGACGATGCCGACGATCCCCGGTGCCAAGGCCTTGGTACTCGTCACGTAGAGCAGGCCGACACCCGCGCCGAGGAGGACGACGAGCGACAGGGCCGCGACGGCTGCGCGACTGGCGGCGTAGCCGAAAATCCTCACTGCAGTGCCTTGTTGATGCGCTGATGCCATTGGCTCAGCGGGGTGACGCCTTTTGCATTCCAGTTGGCGGCTGCATCAGGACCGAGGTGGAACTGGCCTTCATTGAATTGCCAGACGATGACTTGCGGCTTGTGTTGCGCAAAATCCGGCGACTCCAGGTATTGCAGCAGCGTAGCCCACGGGCCGACATCGCCGGGGTTCCAGGTCAGTGCGACGGGGCGGTCCAGGGCATTGGAGAGTTTCTGGGTAAAACCCAGGTACGGCTGGACAAAACTGTTGCCGATCACCTGGACCGGGGCTGGCGCGTCGTCGATCAGCAGGTCTTGCTCTGCCTGATGGCGAACGGTGTAGATGTCGCGACCAATGGCCTTGCGCTTGATCGCCGGCAGGAAGTTGCTGGCCAGGTCGCCGAACGCGCGTCGGTCGAACCACTGGCCCAGCGCCGCGCCGCCGCCGGTTTCACCCGACAGGCGATACCGCTGCGAGATCAATTGCGCCGTGGCGTCGGCGGTGTTTTCGGCACTCCAGGCGGTCCAGTGGTAATCGGCGCGGTAAAACGCGGTCTGCTGGCCTTGTTCGGTTCTTTGCAGAATCGGCTTGATGTTCAGCGTGGTCAGGCCTGCTTGGGTCAGGTCGCCCTGCAAGTGGTCATAACGCTTCATCACGGCGGCGCTCAAGGGCTGACCGGCGGGCAGGCGCCGAGCATAAAACGGTGCCTTCATCGGCACCACCAACACGATTAACCCGATGTGTTGGCGCGCAAGTTGCTGCTGAAGTTGTTTCACCAGCGCAACGTTGCGGGTCGTGCCGGGGTTATCGACCTTGCTCAGGCTTTCCCAGGCCGGGAACAACCAGCCGCCATAGCCGGTGATCACCGCCGATGCCGCTTGCACGCTGGTGCCCGACAAGCCCAGCAGCAGGCCGGCGACGATGCCGGGAAACGACAAGCGATGGATAAAGCGCAGCGGTTCGAATGAGCGGATCATGGTGCAGCCTGGTCGACAAGGCCAATCAAACGTGGCGCCTGAGGGGAACCGATCAGGAACAGGCTATAGCGATCACCGGCCTTGAAGGGCGCCAGTTTCATCGGCAGGCTGCGGTGCTGGTTGCAGCTGGCAACCAACGTCGCCTGCACCGGGTTGATCGTGCGCTGGACTTGTCCGTTGAATGGCACCTGTTTGAATACCGGGGCGCCATTGGCCAGCTGGATCTCGGCCTGTTCACAGCCGCTGCTCAGGTTATAGAAGTTGAGTTCGGCGCGCAGGTCTTTACCGCGTAGTGGCGGATCGATGACCAGGCGTGGGGCCCGTGCCGGGTTGCTGTCGAGTATCAGCGTGACCCAGGCGCCTTTCGGTGCGGTCAGGCCTTTGATCTCGCGACCATTGACGGTGACGTCAATCGGCTGTTGCGAGTCCACGACCTGGAACGGGCTGGCCACGTCGGCCTGGGCGGAAAGGGCCAGGGGCGCGCCTTGGCCTACCCGGACCTGCATGGACGTATCGCCGGGATTGACCACCCGTACCCAAGCGGAGCCTTCGGGCAGTGTGGGCGCGTACAGCCGGGCGATTTCAGAAGCGGCTTCTGCCCCTGTCGAGACCAGGCCAAGACCCAGCCACAAAAAAACTCTAACGTTCATGTCAGTCCTCAATAGGAATAAGTCAGGCGCGCGAACACGCCTTCGGCGCGCTCATCGCCCAGCACTTTCATGCGGTACTGCAGGGAAAAGTCCACATAGGAGCGGGGGGCGTTGTAGGTGTCTTCGCGGAACCAGTAGCGCACGTTGTTACCGATCCCGAGGCCTCCAGCCTTGCCGGATGATGTGTCCGTACTGCCGTCCGCTGCGGTCTCGCTGTGCATTTTGGAGTCGTAGTCGAACGCGGCCACGACATGGGGGAAGCTCACCCAGCGCGAACCCGTGCCGCCTATGGCGTAGCTGCGACCCACCTGCCATTCGCTGTTGAAGTAATCGCGTGAGTCGTTGATGTAATGGCCGGCCTCGGCGAACAGCTGCGAAGTCCACCAACTGGCGGTATCCACCCGCAGGTCGGTGCCGACGCTGGAGCCATAGCCCAGGCGCACCAGCCAGTCGCCATCGACGTCCGACGATCCCAGGGGGAATGTGCGCTCGACGGCGGCCATCACATTCAGCGCCGTGAACGGTTTGACCCGGACACCCACGGCGCCTTGCAGGGCGTCCAGACCGGTGTCCGAATCGCTATTCTTGCTCCACAGGGTGTCGGTGACGCGTCCATAGAGTTCGACAAAGCGAGCGTTGCGATAACCCAGCGGACGCCAGGACAATTCGGTGCTGTTCTGCAGGTTGTCATTGCTGGTGCTGCCGCTGGTCGGGGCGGCACTCAGGCCACTGCTGGAACTGTTGCCCCGATAACTGGTGGTGCTGGTCAGGCCCCAGGTGCGCGACACATCGGCCACTGCGCGACGGGTGTCGAACAGCTGCTGTGCGGGCATGTCGAGGTCACCGGAGCCTTGTGCGTCGATCACGCGCTTGAAGTAGCTGACGGCTTGCTCGTCGTCATTGACCCGCATGGCGGTGTAGGCGGCGTCCTGGGTTGCCGTGGGCGTGAGCCGGGTATCGGCGTCGGCCTGGCGAAACGACCCGAGGGCCGCGTCATCGTCGCCGGCCTGGACCGACAGATAAGCGATCTGCAGCGGGCTCATCGACTCCAGTTCGCCCGTGTCCCGCGCCTGTTGCAGCCGTTCGCGCGCGGTGCGGCGTTGGCCGATGGCGGCGTACAGACTGGCTTCTTCGTAAGCGGGCAGGCTGCCCAAGGCCAAGGCCCGGGTGAAGTCCTGGCGTGCCCCGGCATCGTCACCGGATTGCTGACGCAGGCGGCCGCGCTGGGCCAGCAGCCGGGCGTCATCGCCGGTGATCCTGAGGCCTTCGCTGGCCGCCGTGATGGCTTCAGGCACGCGTTTCTGGTCGCTCAGGGCGCTGACCAGCAGGCGCCGGTACGCCGGATTACGCGGCGCGCGGGCGATGGCTTGATTCGCCAGGGCCACCGCTGTCGCAGCGTCCTTGCGGGCGAGGGACGCGTAGGCCTGGCCGGCCATGTCGGTGCCGCCGTCGCGCTGGTTGCCCGGCCAGATATCGCACACCAGGCCGAAGGCGGTTTCCTGACAATTCAAGGCGGGTGCCGGAAAATCGGCGACAGTGTCCACACCATGGTTTTTCTGTCGCAGCGCCATTCGCGCGGCGGTTCGCCGACGGGCCACTTCGCCGCTGTCATCGTCGGCCAGTGGCTGCAGATGCTCGAGCGCCTGTTGTGGCTCGCCATGGGCCAGTGCGGCGTCGGCGGCGAAGAAACGCAGGTCGCGGACTTCCGCCTCCAGCAGGCCATCGATGGCCAGTGCCTGATTCAGGTCTGCCTTGGCCGCCTGGATTTTGCCCTGACGATCAAGGGCATAGCTGCGCAGAATCCACGGCGCGATTTCGCCATCGTCCTGGGCCAATGCCCCCGACGCGGCCTGTTCGGCGCCGGGATAATCCCTGGCGGCGAGCAGGGCACTGATCAGGAGTTGCTGATTGGCGCCGATTTCCGGTGCCCAGGCCACGGCTTTCCTGGCCTGGTCCACGGCCAGTGACACCTGGCCCTGCTCCAGGGCGCGATAGCCCTGAACGGCCAGCGGTGCCGCCAATTGACGACGGATCGCCTCGCGGCGCATCAACAACGTATCGTCGTCCGGGAACATGGCCAGGGCCTGGGTGGTGGCTTGATCCGCTGCCAGCAGATCGGGTTGGCGCTGCAAGGACTCGATCAACAGCAACCGGTAATCCATGCGCCCGGGTGCCTGTGCGCTGGCTTGGCGGGCTGCCTGGGCAGCGAGGCCGAAGTCATCGCGATCATAGGCCTTGAAGGCCCGGGCCGCGGCACCGAAGCCCGGGGCCTGGCGGGACTGCGGGTAGCGTTTGGGATGATCACGCAGGTCCTTGTCGCGCTGTGCCAGCCCGATCAGCGTGTTCAGTCGGGTGATATCTGCCCGCTGACGCAATGCTTCGCGGGCCTTGGCGATGGCCAGGTCATAGTCTTTGCGTTCGTAGGCGCTGTACGCCTCGTTGGCGGTCACATAGGCCGGCCCCGTCAACGGCAACGGCAGCGTTTCGCCATGAACCCACCCGGGCATCAGGCTCAGCCCCGTGGCCATGAGGGTCAGGAAGGGGCGGTTCATGCCGGAAGCTCCTCGGGATAGTGGCTGTGCTGACGCGCGACAGCCTTTTCGATGGTGGCGCGAGGCAACACGCCGCTGTCGACCAGGTAGTCGCCGATGCGGCCGTGATATTGCGGGCGGTACTGCAGCATGGTGCGGCTGAACACGTCGCGATCCATCAGGCCCATTTCGATCAGCAGGTCGCCCAGCAGTGGTGCTCCGGCGTCGGGAACCGACTGGCCTTCGCGCACTTTCAGATGACGCAATCGCGCGACGATTTCGCTTTCCCGGGCAATCAGCTGCACCGGCACGCTGCCCAACTCATCGCTGACCTGTTGCAGACCTTCGGCCGGCAACGGGTTGGCCACGGCCACTTGCGCATGGCCTTGGGCATTCAAGCCCAGCGGCACCACGCGCCAGCGCAGGGCAAATTCATCGTCCAGCTTCAGCGTCGAGTTCCGTGCCTTGGCCGCTACGTCGAACACTCGCGGCAAGTCGTTCTGGAAGGCGATGGCTTCGGCCAGGGTTTCGTCGTCCAGCCAACCGTTGCTGAGCAGAATCCGCCCCAACGGCATGTGCCGGGTTTTCTGTTCGGCCAGGGCGCTTTGCAGGTCGGCGTCGTTGATCGCCTGCCAGGACAGCAATACGCTGCCCAGCTTGCGCGGTGCGGCAGCGACCAGATCGGTGGACGGAAAGTCGTGCATGGTCTTGTCCCAGACCAGCTTGCGGTTGAGCACCTTGCCCACCAGGAACATGCGCCAGGCGCGGGACGCGGCCATGAAGTTGACGAAATTGCCCACGACCATCCGCGGGATGGACAGCAAACCATGCTGCCAGCCGTACAGCACGGTGGTGAAATAACAGCGGTGCGCGATTCGCCAGGCCAGGGCGATACCGTTGGCCAGCAATAGGTACGCGATAAAACCATTGCTTTCGAAGGGCGTCGGGAAACTCACGTCCCACAGGCCGCTCTGGCGCAGGATGATCAGGCCCAGCAACTGCACCAGGATGAGATAGGCGATGATGCTGACGAACGCCGTCACCAGGCCTTTGCGATCACGAAACAGCAGATACCGGTCGGCCAGCGAGCCGCTCCAGCCCATTTGCTCCCAACCTTGCAGACCGATGCCCAGGGTCCAGCGCGCTTTCTGGCGGAACGCGGTGCGGAAGGTGTCCGGGAAAAATCCGCGCACGCACAACGGCATTTTCAGGGTCGATTCGTAAGGCTTGCGGAACCATGACTTGCGCAACACCCGAAACTGCACCGGGAACTGCACGAAGATCGCGTTAATGCCGACCTTGGCCAGGCGCGCGCCGACGTCGTAGTCCTCGGTCAGGCTGTCGGTGTTGAACGGCTGGTTCCGGTTTTTTTCGGCCAGCACGCGCAGGGCTCGATGGGAAAAACAGGTGCCGACACCGGCCGATGGCACGGTGTCGGTCATGCTTTCACGCACCACCAGATCCTTGCCGTGCCATTCGGCGAATTCGTCCATGTAGGTGCCGGCCACCCACTCGTACCAGTTGCGTTCCAGTGACACCACCGGCAGCTGGATCATGTCCTTGCGTGGCAGCAGATAGTTGAACAGGCGCAGCTCCATCGGGTGCAGCACGTCTTCGCTGTCGTGCATCACCACGCCGGCGAAGGTCATGCCATGGGTTTGCTCATGGAGGAAGATGGCCTGGATCACCCAATTCAGGCAGTCGGCCTTGCAGGTCGGGCCGGCGTGCGGCACTTCCACCCGGTGCAGCTGCTTGTAGCGCCGGCGCATGCGCTCCACTTCATCGATGGTGCGCTGGTCGTTGATGTAGGTGCCGACGAAGACCACATAGTTCTGGTAATCCAGGGTCGACACCATGTTCTCGATCATCGGTGCGATCACGTCATATTCCAGCCAGGCCGGGACCATGATCGCCAGGGGTTGTTCATCCCGGGCCAGCAACTGCTCGGCCGTCAGCGGCCGGTATTTGCGCTCCGCGGTGAGTTTGCGGAACAGACGGCGCGACCAGTACCACAGGTCGATGAACAGATCGTCCAGGCCGGAGATCAGGATCAGCACCGCGACCACAATGGTCGAGATCTCCAGGAAGCTGTAGTAGTGGGCCAGCCAATAGGGCCAATAAAGCGAGGTCATCGAAGGTTTCCGTTACTGGCGATTGCGACGGGCGTTACGGCCGGCCAGCAACAGGATGAGGACCAAGAGGATGCCGCCCGGAATCAGCCACAGCCACGACGGTTTGCGCCAGGCGTCCAGCCCCTTGGGTTCTTCGTTGTCGATCAGTTGGCTGCCGCTCGGGTCCTGAGTGTTGAAGGTGGTCAGTGCACCCTTGTCACCGAGGATGGCCACATCGCCGCGGGTCAGCAGAATCTGCCGGGCGAAGCGCGGTGCGTCGGCGCCCAGGGCGCGGTAGACCAGGCCGTGCTGGCCGCCGGCTTCCACCACTTGCAACGAGGCCAGGTGGTTGAGCGGATGCACGTCCAGCAGCACCTGGTCCTTGTGATTGATGCGCAGGCGACCCTGCTCATCAACCTGCACCGATTCCTTGCTGTCCTTGATCGGCAGCTCGAAGGCAAGGAAGGCCTTGTCCGGCGTGACCGAAACCTTGGGGTCGGCACTGACGTTCAGCTGTGCCCGCAGCGGCGAAACGCCGGCGGCATCGGCCACCGAGATTACTTGTGGCAAGCTGCTTGCCGGATGCTCGAGATAGGCTTGTGGCACGAGGATCTGCGTGTCCATGGCAAAGCGCGCGGCCATGCCGGAGAAGTCGTTATCCAGCGCGGTTTTTTCCAGCACGATGTGGCTGGTGGGCAGCACCGAGACCGGGAAGGCCTGGGGTGTTTCCAGGCAGCGGTCGCTGACCGGCTGGCGCTGGAACGACACCCGCAACACGTTCTTCGAGCCCAGGGCGTAGCGCGGGATAGACGCTTCGATGCGCTGCTTTTCGCCATTGGCCACCAATTGTTGGGCGCCAATCAGATAATCGTTGAGAAACAGCGAGGCCACCGGCGCGGTGTCCGAGGCGCCAGGCGCGGCAGACACGTCGATCACCGCCTTGACCGGCAGCCGACCGTCATAGGCCACACTGCCCAGGGGGAACGAAGTGCTCCAGTCGGATTTGGCCAGCACGTCAATGGCACCGGCGTTGCCGCCCAGGCGCGACAAGGCCACGCGGCCGTCGGCGCTCAGTGGCAGCTGTGCTTCGCTGACCGTCAATTGGCGGCTGCGGGCCAAGGTGTTCCAGGCTGAACTGAACAGGGCCAGCGCCTTGCCGGTGGCCTGGGGCGCGATCATCAGTACCGGTCGTGTACCGAGCAATGCCAGGCGCACATTGTCCGTTCCGGTGGCGGCCAGGCCTGCATTGATATGCCGCTCACGCCATTGCGTGAAGGCGTTGGCTGCCGTGGCGTCGAGCCCCTGGATCTGGCGCTGCAGCGCGTCCAGTGACTCATTGACGGCCTTGAGCAGTTGCGGATCGTTGACGGCCAGGTCTGCCTGGACGTTCGGCGTCTGCCCCAGCATCAACAGCGCGCCGATTTGCGCCGGGTCCGTCAGAGCGTGCGCGCCTTTGCCGTTGAGGCCGGCGAAGGCCGGAATCGCCAGCAGTTCAGCGGGGATGCGCAGGCCGCTGAGGTCAACGCTGTCTTGCAGGGCAGGGAAGGGCAGGATGCGGCTGTGCTTGCCAATCCGCTCCAGGGCCACACCCAGGCGCCAGGCCGCGTCGTAGCTGTCGGCGGACAGGGTGCCCGGTGCGACCATGATCCCCGGCTTGCCCGGCAACGCGGTCCAGGCGGCGCCGACGTCCTGTAACTGGCTGGCGTCGTAGCTGTAATTGAGGCGGGTGTCGGGTTCGATACGCAGTACGTTACCGATGGCACGTTCGTCTTCGCACAGCACCCTGGACACGATCGACGACCAGGCAATGCCCAGGCGCAGCGAGCCGCTGTCCCGCGCTTTCTTGTCCACGCCCAACGTCGCACTGGCGTCGCCCTGGGCTTCGCTGAGCCCTTCGGCACGAACCGGATAGCCGTCCAGCGACAGCAGCAACGTATTGCGGCCGCCCTCGCCATTGAGGTAACTGGCGTCGAAATTCAGCGTGGCGTCCGTCAGCGGCACACCGGCGGGCACCGGCAGGTACAGTTCGCGTCGGGCGTCGGTGGAGCCGAGGATGATCGGTGCGTCGATCCCCAGGTCGCTCAAGCGGATCTCGCGCTCCTGCCGGGTATCGGCGTTGAGCCGGTTGATCGCCTGGGTGAGCGGGCTGTCCGCGGCCAGGGCAAAGGCGGGCATGAGCGCAAGCAGGCTCACGCCACAGGCAAGGGCGCTGAGCGCACCTGTATTGAGGGCAACGGAAGACTTCATTCAGGCAGATCTCGAGCAGGTAAGAGAGGGCGGACGGGTTACAGAGAGGTGAACACCGAGTGATTTTTTTACGGTACGGCACGGGCGTGTTGCTGCTGTCCGGGCGGACGATTCGCGGCAAACTCATCGACCGGTCGCCCCAGCAGGGCGTCGACGATGCGGGCACTGGCCTTGCCATCACCGTAAGGGTTGGCCGCCTGGGCCGTTCGGCGCCATAACAGATCGTCATCGAACAAGGCGTTGACCCCTTGGATGATCGAATCCGGAGCAGTCCCGACCAACCGCACGGTGCCCGCAGCCACCGCTTCCGGTCGTTCGGTGACGTCACGCATCACCAGCACCGGTTTGCCCAGGGACGGCGCTTCTTCCTGCACGCCACCGGAGTCGGTGAGAATCACGTGGGCACGCTGCATCAGGCGCACGAACGCCAGGTAATCGAGGGGTTCGATCAAGTGCACGTTGGGCAGATCGCCCAGTTGTTCGGTTACCGGGCCCAGCACATTGGGGTTCAGATGCACCGGATAGACGATCTGGATATCCGCGCGCCGCGCCAGGTGACGCAGGGCCTTGCAAATATCGAGGAAGCCGTCGCCGAAGTTTTCCCGACGATGGCCGGTCACCAGCAACACCTTGCGCCCGGGCTGCAGGAACGCGAATTGCCGGTCCAGGCTGTCTCGCAGCGCCGGGTTCTGATCGATGCGTCTTGCCGTCATTTGCAAGGCGTCGATCACGGTGTTGCCGGTCACCAGCGTCTTCCCTTGCAGGCGTTCACCCAGCAGGTTGTCGCGGGATTCACAGGTCGGCGCAAACAGCAGATCCGCCCCCAGGTCGATGCAGCGCCGGTTCATTTCTTCCGGCCACGGGCTGTAGATATCACCGGTACGCAAGCCGGCTTCGACATGGCCCACGGGAATGCGTCGGTGAAAGGACGCCATCGCCGCGACCATGGCCGAGGTCGTATCGCCATGCACCAGCACCCGATCCGGCCGGGTCATTTCCAGCACCGGATCGATCGCTGCATATAACGCCGCGGTCAGCGAGTTCAGGGTCTGCTTGGGGGTCATGACATCAAGGGTGTAATCGGCCTTCAAGTCGAACAGATCCAGCACCTGTTTAAGCATGCTTTGGTGTTGGCCAGTGATGCAGATCTGCGAATGAATGCCGGGCTCGGCAGCGAGAGCCTTGACCAGGGGCGCCATCTTGATGGCTTCCGGACGAGTGCCGAAGATCGAGAGGATCCTGATGGGTGAATGATGGCGAACGATGATGCCTTCCTTGCGCAGTTCTAGTGCGCCGCATATCAGTCGAACCAGGCATGAATTCGTCCTGGGTCAACTTGCGATAGTTGAGAGTGGTAAGGGTCGGAGTGATACGGGAGAGACTTGCCGATCACTCAAAGTTAGAGGGAAAGTTGCGTGACTGTCCGAGAGCGGCGCGATTATTAACATCAATGGCGATAAGGGCAAAGGTTATATGAGGTTTTTTTATTAATTTAATAACTGAAACTTTTCGAGGTGTTGTGAGTCCCCGATTATTGGTTTGGTTTTTCTAGATAGTGCTGTAGGTGTGTGGCTTTGTTCATTGTTTTATAACGTTATTTTATTTGCAAGCCATTCATCGATTTTGATGAATTTGTCACGTTTAATCTTGTCGGTCCGAATTTCTCGGGCAATGTCAATTGGTCATTAGAATGGCGCCTGTATATTGTCATGTTGTGGGGTGGGAGTTTGGTAGTTGTTTGGGTGGTGATAAAAAGTTCCATCTAAAGATGGGGGTGTTCACAATCCGCTGTTTAGCAGTTTGAGATACTCGGGACTTTCGGAAATTGAATTATGCCCGACACCGGGTATGACCCGTATCGTTGCCACGCCGTCGGCGAAGTGTCGGTAGAGCCGCTCGGTACTGGAGCGCGGTATCACTTCGTCGTGCTCGGCCGCGATCAATAGCGTCGGCACTGTGATACGAGCGGCGTATTTCCAGGAGTCGAAGCTGTCCTTGAGCAGCCATTTCACCGGGAACATCGGGTACAGCCTGGCCCCGAGTTCTGCGAGACTGTTGTACGGCGTGATCATCACCAGGCGCGCCGCCGGCCGCTGGCTGGCGAGGCGCACGGCGACCCCCGAGCCCAGGCTGCGACCGACCACGGCAATATGCCGATGCGTGGCGTAGACCTGGTCGAACAGGGCCAGGGCATCGCGCTGGATCGCCTCTTCGGAGGGCGAGCCGGAACTGCCGCCGTAGCCCCGGTAGTGCATCAGGTAGAGCGCATGATCAGGGAAGGCCCGGGCGAATCCGGGCAGGTTGCGGGACACGTCCTCGGCATTGCCGCCGAAATAGATCAACGCTTCGGCACCGTCCCGGGGGCGCACGGTGACCAGCACTTGCGCATCGTCGACCGACAAGGTGAGCAGTGCTGCCGAAGCGTCGAGGGCGCGTGGTTGCGGGAAGTAGATGAGCGCGCGCTGGAATACGAACAGCGCCACACAGAGCACCAGGTACAGCGCTGCGACGATGACGACGAGAGACACCAGGATGCGCGACATTCGGCTAACGTTAGTGGGCGGCATTGACTGCTCTGGGCCTGAAGGTTGCTATCGCCTGATAGCGTGCAGAGTGTAGTCGATCGACAGTGGACGCACCGGGAGGGCTCCCATGCCCATCGTCCTGAAGTGGCTCGACGTACGGCCAGCCGAAAGAACGGCGCTGATGCTGGGGTTTGCCTTTCATTTCTGTGTGCTCGCCAGTTACTACCTGGTGCGCCCGTTGCGCGATGCCCTGGGGCTGGAGGGCGGCGCCGACAAACTCCAATGGCTGTTCACCGCCACGTTCGTGGTGATGCTGTTGATGGTGCCGCTGTTCGGTGCGCTGGTGTCGCGGCTGCCGGCCATTCGCTTCGTGCCGTTGATCTATCGCCTGATCGCCTTGTCGATGCTGGTGTTTGGCGGCTTGATCGCCAGTCACGTCGCGCCGGTCGGGGTAGGGCGGGTGTTTTTCGTCTGGATCAGTATTTATAACCTGTTCATTGTCAGCATCTTCTGGAGCGTGCTGGTCGACCGCTTCTCCAGTGAGCAGGGCCGGCGTTTGTTCGGCTTCATTGCGGCCGGTGGCACCCTGGGCACCTTCATCGGGCCCTTGCTGGCCGCGACCATGGCCACGCGCCTGGGCCCGGTGGCGTTGACCCTCGCGGCGGCGCTGCTGCTGGAAGCCGCGGTACGCTGCTATCGGGCGTTGTTGTCCCGGACGCAGTCGCAGTCCGGCAGCCGCCTGCTGGAGGATCGGCGAATGGGCGGCAGCATGCTCGCTGGCATCACCCTGATTGTGCGCTCGCGCTATCTGCTGGGGCTGGTGTTGTTCATGCTGTTGCACACCAGCGCCGCGACCCTGCTGTATTTCGAACAAGGCCGGATCGTCGCCGGTAGCTATGCTGATGTAGCCAGCAGGACGCAATTTTTCGCCGTGGTCGATTTGATGGTGTCGGCATTGACTCTGGTTTTTCAGCTGTTGCTGACGGCGCCCTTGATCCGTCTGATTGGCGTCGGCGGGGCACTGGCCGCCTTGCCATTGGCGACGATCGTGGCGTTCGCCGCCATGGCTCTGGCGCCCTTACCAGCCACCGTGGCGCTGGCACAAGGGTTACGCCGCGCGGTCGAGTTCGCCCTCGTCCGGCCGGCCCGCGAAGTGCTGTGGACCGTGGTCAGCCGGGAGGAAAAATACAAGGCCAAGAATGTCATCGAAACACTGGTGTATCGCGGTGGCGATGCCGCCAGTGGCTGGTTGTCCGCCGGACTGACGGCACTGGGCGCTGGCTTCGGCCTGGTGGCGCTGGTGATCGTGCCGTTTGCCGGGCTGTGGGGCTGTTTATGCCTGTGGTTGGCCAGGCAGCAACAGCAAAAGGCTGACAGCAAACGTGTGGAAGGACCGTTCCATGAGCCAAACTGATGGATATACCCGTCGACAACTACTCACGCTGGCCGCCGGTGCTTCGGTGGTCTTCACCTTCGATCCGGCCTTCGCAGCGTCACCGCCGCCGAAGGATACAGGAGGCAAGAACATGCTGACCCGAGCCATCCCCTCCAGCAACGAGCCGTTGCCCGTCGTCGGCCTGGGAACTTATCGCGGCTTCGATGTCGCGCCCTCGGACCCTGCCTACAAGGATCTGCCCGCGGTGCTCAGTGCGTTGTTCCAGAAGGGCGGCACGGTGGTCGACAGCTCGCCGATGTATGGCCGCGCCGAACAGACCACCGGTGAACTGCTGTCGATCCACCGGCCGCGCTCGCCGGCCTTCCTGGCCACCAAGGTCTGGACCCGCGGCCGCGAAGAAGGCATCGCGCAGATGGAACAGTCCTTCAAATTGTTACAGACCGACCGCATCGATCTGATGCAGATCCACAACCTGCTGGACTGGAAAACCCACCTGCCGACCTTGCGCAAATGGAAGGAAGAAGGGCGCATTCGCTACATCGGCATCACCCATTACACCGCGTCGGCGTATGACGAGGTGGAATCGGTTCTCAAGGCCGAACAGCTGGATTTCCTGCAGATCAACTACGCCCTGGATGATCGCGGCGTGGAGAAACGCCTGCTGCCGCTGTGTCGCGAGCGCGGCGTGGCGGTGATCTGCAATCGCCCCTTCGGGGGTGGTGGCCTGATCGCACGCTTGAAAGGCAAGCCGCTTCCGGGATGGGCCGCCCAAGTGCAGGTCAGCAGCTGGCCGCAACTGGCGCTCAAGTTCCTGCTGGCGCATCCGGCGGTAACCTGTGTCATTCCAGGGACGGGCAACCCGCGCTACATGGCGGAAAACGCCGGTGCCGGGTTTGGCCCGATGCTGACAGGGGCGCAGCGCGAGCAGTTGATCGATCTGGTGGGGTAGGCCGGGGAATTACCCGGCCTTGGTCCATTTGATGAGGTTGTTGCGCAGCGTCACGACTGCCTTCTGCATGTCCATGAACTCTTCCGGCGTCAGCCCCGTGGCATCGGAGAGGCCCAGTTCCGGGCGGCCTTCGCGCAGTTGTCGACCTTGCTTCGTCAGGCTGATCCGTACCTGGCGCTCGTCCTCGGGATCGCGCTGGCGCTGCAGATAACCCATCGCTTCGAGCTTCTTCAGGATCGGCGTCAGGGTGTTCGATTCCAGAAACAGCTTTTCACCGAGGTTGCCCACGGTCTGGTCGTCTTGTTCCCATAGCGCGACGATGGTGATGTATTGCGTGTAGGTCAGCCCCAGTTGCTCGAGAATCGGCTTGTAGGCCTTGCCGAACGCCAGGTTGGTGGAATAGACCGCAAAACACAGAAAGTCGGAGAGCTTCGGATTGGCGGGGGCCGTTTTTTCGGTGGTTTTCATGTGCATCCTCTTTGGCCGACAACGGTGGCTGGCAAACCTGAAATATACCTCGTATGCGATTCTATCGGAAAGATACCAACTCTGCAGGTTGCGACCGGTTCGCCGGCGAAGGCGAGCCGGTCACAGGATGGATCACGCCGTCAGGGCGTTAATGACCACATCGATGTTGCCTCGTGTTGCCTTCGAGTACGGACAGATCTGGTCGGCGGCGTGCGCCAGTTCCGTCGCGATCTCTTGCGTCAGGCCCGGCACGCGCAACGTCAAGCGCGCCTGGAGGAAGTAGGCCGCACCGGTCTGGCCCAGGTCGACCTCGATGATGACGGCCAGGTTGGACGGGAGCGTCACTTTCATGTTTTTCGCCGCCAGCTCGACGGCGGCGGTGTAGCAGGCCGACCAGGCGCCGGCGAACAGTTGCTCGGCGGTCGGGTGCGGCACGATGGCGGTGAACTCGTGTGCCAGTTTTGCATTACCCGGCGAGGACAGCTGGATGTCGAGGCCGTGGGCAGAGTTGCCAGCGTCGCTGAACGTCGTGTGGGTTTTGCCTGTCGCCAGTACTTTTTCAATCTTGTTCATGGATGAGTCCTCATTGTCTGGATGGTGTGTTGGTCGTGTGCGATTTTAGCGTATGCGATATGTACGGTGTATCGAAGCTGCCGATCGATATCAACGTCGCGCGGTGGGTCATGCCGTGAGGACGTTCAGGGCCACGTCAATGTTACCCCGGGTCGCCTTGGAGTACGGGCAAATCTGGTCGGCGGTATGGGCCAGCCTGGTCGCGACATCGTGTGTCAGACCCGGCACGCGAAGGGTCAATCGAGCCTGGAGGAAGTAGGCCGGACCGGTCTGGCCCAGGTCGACTTCGATGTCCACTGACAGGTCAGATGGCAGCACCACGTTCATCTCACCGGCTACCAGCCCGACGGCGGCGGTATAGCAGGCCGACCAGGCGCCGGCGAACAGTTGCTCGGCGGTCGGGTGCGGCTGGGTGGCGGCGAACACGTGGGCCGGTTTGGCGTTGCCGGGGGTCGACAGGGTGATGTCGAGGCTGCCGTTATGGCCGCGCGAGGTGAGGCCGGCTTCGCTGACGGTGGTGTGGGTTTTGCCGGTGGCCAGGACTTTTTCGATCTTGCTCATGGGGTGAATTCTCTACAGGGTAAAGGATGTGGGTTTCGTATCGCATACGTTAGTATCGTATGCGATGGAAATAATACTCGCGCAGCCGGCGATCGAAGTCAAGCGCTCGCCTAGGGTCTCCCCGACGAGTGGTGGGCACGAAATGAGGTGGAAGGTGTGCAAATCCCCGAAGCCCTGTTCCATGACCTGAAGGCACTGCTGACCTTGTAGGAGCCGGCTTGCCGGCGAAGGTGGCCTCAAGAGTCAGACGGGTTCAGCTATACGAATTTGCCTCAGGGATCCTTGGGATACGTCTCTCAACGCTCGGGCAGGTTCCAGCTCGCGTGAAAGTGCTCGTACTCCGCCTCAGGCAACTGGATCAGCAGCGGCGACTGGCGCGGATCCAGCCAGCCGAGCAATCGGGAAATATCCGCCTGATCCATGGCCGTACAGCCCTGTGTCGGCGAGGAAGGGCCTCGCCAGATATGAAAGAAGATGCACGAGCCCATGGCGGGGGATGCCGGCGAGTTGTGCTCGATGAAAATACCTTGGCGGTACATGTCATCGCCACGCCGCATGCGTTCGGAACTGTTCCAGTCCCGGGCGATTGTCGCCCCGTCGACCAGCGCGTTGTAATGCCTGGATTGACTGTCATCCACGCATTCGATGGTCGGGGTCAAGGCCAGGTAAGGCAATTGGGTAGTGGCGGTGCTGGCGTAGCCGAACGCCGTTCCCAGCTTGAATATCCCGGCAGGCGCCTTTCCATCGCCTTCGTGTTTGACCGGGCCCGCCCGTTGCCCGACGTTTTCTGCAATACCCTTGCCCCAGGCCAACCCGTTCTTGCCGAGCACCACCGCAAAGGGATCCGCGTATTTCTCAAAGGTGGACCCGCGCCGAACATAGCGTTGGGCGGTGCCCTGGGTGTCAGTCCAGTTTTTGCTGGTAACTACTATCAGCTGGTGGCCCGTGTCGAGAGCGTGGCTGGCTTCCAGCGGTGTAATGGGGAAATCCATGACGTCCTTGCGCGGACCCGCCCCACTGTAGGTGAAGTGCCACCACTCCTTGTCGTAGCCGGCAAACCCTTCCTGTTCCATGGCCCGGCTGAGTAGCTGGCGATTTTTCCGCGCATCGGCATTGATCAGCGACGTATCGGTGTGCGCGCGCTCATCGAAGCAGTCGTAACCGGTGCCCATGTCGAGTGCGCCGTCGCGCCAGCGCTGGCCGTAGGGCGCCGTGCAATCGACTTGCGCAGCCGCGGGCGTCCAGGTTTCGGCGGGCAGCGCCTGCGGACCGGTCAGGGTCAGGTCCACGGTCGAGCCTCGGGAGTGATTGGATACGCGGGCCACATAACCCAGGCGCCAGAAGTCCTGTTTGTCTACGCGCGGATAGAATTCGGCCTTGCGTGGGTCTCCCGGCTCTGTGGCGAAGCGCCCCATGTTGGCAACCGCACGGCTGGGTCGATAACAGTCGAATACCTTCAAGCCATAGCCCTGGGCACGCAGTGCTTTTTGTACCCGGGCGAGGGCCTGGGCCGCCTCCTGCGTCAACAGGCACTGCGCGGCGGCGTAACCGTCGAGGGGGTGCCCGGTGAAGTTGTGGGCACTGGCATAGCGGATGTCCTGCTCGATGGACGGATCGATCGAACGCAGATACACCATGTCCTCGGGTCGTGATTGCGCGGTGGCCATGCCTGATGTGAAAACGCTCAGGCACAGGATCCAGCCTAGCAATGAGCTTGCGCGCAGATTCCCTGGAAGATGCAGAAATGGCCTCGCGAAAGACGCGGATATGACTCGGCACACAAGGCGCATTCAATGCCTCCGATGATGCAGGCTGCTGCTGTAGGAGCAAGCTTGCTAGCGATGGACGTAAACGATAACGCGTTTACCCTGAATAAACGCGTCGCCCTCGAGACCATCGCGAGCTAGCTCGCTCCTACAAAGGCGCCATCCATGCTGCGGGGTAGTTGCAGCAGATTACTTTCACGCAGGGTCTCGGGTAGTAAAGCATCTGGAAACCCCTGGTAGCACACCGGGCGCAAGAAACGCTCAAGGGACGTCATGCCCACCGAAGTGAAGCGACTGTCCGATGAGGCCGGAAACGGTCCGCCATGCACCGTGGCAAAGGTGACCTCCTGCGGATGGGCGAAGGCGTTGACGACGATACGTCCGGTGCGCCGTTCCAGTACCGGCAGCAAACGCCGGGCCAGTTGCAGGTCACTGTCCTCGAGGTGCAAGGCGGCGCTGAGCTGGCCACGCAGCGAGCGTGCGACAGCCAGCATTTCTTCCGCATTCCTGACTTTCACCAGCAGTGCGCAGGGACCAAATACTTCCGCGGCCAGCGCTTTATCGCGCAGGAACATCGCGCCGTCGACCTCGAGCAAGGCCGATTGGCCATCAAGCAGCGCATTCACTGCGTAGCCTTCGGCGACGCGACTGGCTCCGGCGTTTTCCATGGCGGTGAGCCCGTCGAGATAGGCCGCATGAATCCCCGGCGTCAGCATGGGCCGTGCCGCTGCTTCGCTCACGCGCTTGACCATGGCGGCCCGCAGCGCCTCAAAGCCAGGCCCTTCGATCGCGATCAGCAGGGCAGGTTTGAGGCAGGCTTGCCCGACATTGACCAGCATGCGTTCGACAAATCCATCACCGATCTGGCCGCCACGTTCAGCCATTGCATCCGGGAGGATGAACGTGGGGTTGACGCTGGTCATTTCGGTAAACACCGGTATCGGCTCGGGGCGTTGCTGCGCCCGACGATACAGCGCCATGCCGCCTTGCTCGGAACCGGTGAAGGTCACCGCCTTGATCAGGGGGTGATCGACCAGGGTTTCGCCGATCGCATTGCCGCCGCCGCGTATCATCGAGAACACGCCCTCGGGCAGTCCGTTGTCTTGCACGGCCTTGCGGATGGCCCGCGCCTGGATTTCCGATGTGCCAGGATGCGCGTTGTGCGCCTTGACGATGACGGTAGCGCCCGCCGCCAGGGCCGAAGCGGTATCGCCCCCGGCGACCGAGTATGAAATGGGAAAGTTGCTGGCACCAAAAACGGCCACCGGACCGATCGCGATCTTCTGCAATCGATGGTCCATGCGCGGGCGTGGCTGGCGATCGGGTTGTGCAGGATCGATGGCCAGCTGGAGGAAGCGGCCTCGGCGCACGACCTCGGCGAACTGGCGGAACTGGGCCGCGGCTTTTGCCGCCTCGCCTTCAAGCTGGGCGGCAGGCAGGCCCGTTTCCAGCGCGGCCCGTGCGGCAAGCGCCTGGCGAACGTCGTCTAGATTGTCGGCGATGCTGTCAAGAAAGGTCGCGCGGCGAGCGAGCGAGGTGTGGCTGTAACTATCGAAGGCTTCATCGGCGAGTGTGGCCGCCTGGTCAACCTGGTCCGCGCCGCCCAAGGCGAACGCCGGCTCGATCAACTGGTGGGTGGCTGGATTGAGCGCCTTCATTGTGCCCTCAGTGGCCGGGACATCGTTGGCGCCGATGATTAGAGCTCCTGTCAATTTCATCGGTTCACTCCTGCCGTGCCAAGGCGGCGATAAGTTCGTCGGTGGTCACAATAGCGTGGGCGAATGTCGGGCCATTGAGTTCATGGGCGGCCTGCATCATTTCCGGCTTGAACGCGGCGGTGGCATCGCGCACCAGCGTGACGTGGTAGCCGAGCTCGGACGCGTAACGGGCGGTTGCCTCGATGCAGGTATTGGCCAGCAGGCCCACGATGATTACTTGGGTGATGCCTTTTTGCTTGAGGCGAAAATCAAGGTCGGTGTTGGCAAAACCACTGGCACCCCAATGCTCCTGGACCACGATGTCGCCGTCCCTTGGGGCAAAATCAGGGTGCCATTCGCCGCCCCATTCGCCGCGTGCGAAGTGGTGCATGTGCATGACCTTGCACTGGGTCGGGTTCGGATGATCCCAGTTCTCGTAGTCGCCTTGTTCCCAGCGGCGGTGCGGTACGATGACCACCGGAATGTTCAGGGCACGGACCGCGCGATCGAGGGCGCGCAGGTTGTCGAGCAGGCCGACTTGCCCTGCGATCGGTTCGATCAAGGGATAGACCTTGCCGCCTTCCGACAGGAAATCGTTGTAGGGATCGACCAGCAAGTAAGCGGTTCTGTCGAGTGGATAGCTGGCTGTGGACATGGCGGTGTTCTCCAGGGGATTTCCATTGGGCGGTGCCGTGGAATTGCCATGGCACATTGTAGATATGATAATCATAGTGACAACGAAAGAGGCAAGTCCTTATGTCGGCAAACCCAGGCACTTCACAAACCTTGTGCCCGATTTCACGGGCCGAGGAGATCGTGGGCGATCGCTGGACCGTGCTGGTCCTGCGCGAGTTGTTCATGGGCAGTCATCGCTTCGACGAGATCCAGGGGCAGTCCGGCGGCACCCCGCAGATGATCGCCACGCGCCTGAAAAACATGGAGGCTGATGGCCTCGTCACGCGGCGTCCTTACAACGAGCGGCCACTGCGCCACGAGTACCATCTCACCGCGAAAGGCGAGGCCTTCTACTCAGTGTTGCTGGCGCTGCGCGCCTGGGGCGAAACCTGGTGCAAGTCGCCGCAGGAGGGGCTGGCAGTGCGTTATACCCATCAAACCTGTGGCCAGCCTGCCGGGCTCGGGCCGCTGTGCGAACACTGCGGCGAGCCTTTGCGCCGGGGCCAGCTGATCAGCGAGCATAGCGAAGCTTATGCCACCGAACGAAAATCGCGGCGCGAAGCCTTCAAGGGCAGTCGTGGGTCAGACTCGGCCTGAATGTCCTCAGCTCGTTTTGGTATCTGTTAAAGAGATAGCTCCGATCATTTTAATTCGTTTCTGAAGATTGCTATTCCGCGAGTAATGTCTGCCCATCTGAAGAAAAGAAGGGCAGAAATGAACACTGTGAAGCCAACGATCGCCAGCAAAACCAAGTTGCGGCCAGCCTCCGCGGGCTGGGGCACTCTGGCCGGTTTTTGCGCCAGTCTGGTGGGTATTGGCTTGGCGCGATTTGCCTATACGCCATTGCTCCCGGCCATTATCGGCGGGCAATGGTTCGACCCTTCGAAGGCGGCTTACCTGGGGGCCGCCAACCTCGCGGGCTATTTGGCCGGGGCGATGTTCGGTCGCTCCATGGCGGCCAAGACCTCAACGGCGTTTACCCTCAGGGCGATGATGGTGCTGGCAAGCCTGGCGTTTTTCGCCTGCGCCTGGCCTGTGTCCTTCATGTGGTTTTTCGCCTGGCGCTTTCTTTCCGGAACGGCCGGTGGTGCGCTGATGGTGCTGGCCGCGCCAACCGTGTTGGCGCATGTACCTGCGTCCCGGCGTGGACTGGCAGGCGGGGTGATCTTCATGGGGGTCGGGGTGGGCATCGCGGCCTCCGGCACCCTGGTCCCGCTCTTGCTTGAACAGGGCCTGCGGCAAACCTGGCTCGGCCTTGGGCTGATTTGTCTGGTGTTGACGGCCATTGCCTGGCGCGGATGGCCGAGCGAACCCGCACCTGTGGCCAACCCCACGGATCACCATCGTCCAGCGGCCAACGGCACACTCAAGGCGCTGTACGTCGAGTACGCACTCAACGCAGCGGGTTGGGTACCGCACATGATCTTTCTGGTGGATTTCGTGGCCCGGGGCATGGGCCAGGGCCTGGAGGTGGGCGCGCAGTACTGGATGTTGTTCGGCATCGGCGCCACGGTCGGACCACTGTTGGCGGGGGTATTGGCTGACCGGATCGGTTTCGGCCGCGCCTTGCGCCTTTCTTTCATCATCGAAGCCATCAGTGTCGGCGTACCGGCCCTCGGCCTCGGGAGCATCTGGCTGATGGTTTCCAGCGTCGTCGTCGGCGCCTTTGTCACAGGTACCGTGCCCCTGGTGCTGGGTCGGCTGCACGAAATCCTGGCCAGGCATCCCGCCCAACAGCGTTCGGCCTGGCAAACGGCTACGGTCGGTTTTGCCTTGTTCCAGGCGGTGGCGGCCTATGGATTGTCGTTTCTGTTCTCGTACAGCGGAGGCAATTACAGCGTGCTATTTATGATCGGCACTTCGGCGATGGTGCTGGCTTTTGTCATCGATGTCGTCGCGCCCAGGAATGCCAATGGTCAATAACGCAGCGTCGCTTCGCGTGAGTTATGCCGAGCGCAATCTTGCCTACTGGCGCCGCAACCTGGCGGTGTGTGTCTTCGGCTCGTTCACCACCCTGGTCAGCTTGAGCCTGTTGTTGCCGTTCCTGCCGCTGTATGTCCAGCAACTGGGCGTCACGAATCAGGACGACGTGGTGCAATGGTCGGCCGTGGCATTTGGTGCGACTTTTTTTGGCACGGCGATTACCGCGCCGATGTGGGGTCGCCTGGCCGATCGTTACGGTCGCAAGCCGATGCTGGTCAGGGCAGCGATCGGCATGGCCATTGTCATGTCGATGATCGGCCTGGCCCGCGACGTCACGGAGTTGGTGGTGCTGCGCCTGGTAGCCGGGCTCATCGGCGGCTATGCCTCGGCCTCGATCGTCATGATCGGGTCACAGGTGCCGCGGGAAAAGGCCGGTTGGGCGCTGGGTGTGCTGTCCACGGGTGCCTTGTCCGGCAATCTGATCGGACCGCTGGTGGGCGGGTTCCTGCCGGAGCTGGTGGGGATCCGTGGCACGTTTTTCGTCGGCGCAGGAATGATTGCACTGGCGGCGCTGACGACCATCCTATTCATTCGAGAGGATTTCGATCGCGTCTCGGACGGCAGGCGGCGGATCGACAAAACCACAGCCGAAGGTGCCACTTCCAACTGGCCCATCATTGGCGCGCTGCTGATGACCGCGATGATGGTGCTGCTGGCCAATATGTCGATCGAGCCCATTATCACTATCTATATCGGCCACCTTGGCGTTGCCGTTGAAGACCAGGCGCGGATGGCGGGGGTGGTGATGGCCTGTTCAGCGCTGGGCAGTATCCTCACCGCCGCCAGGCTGGGGGCGCTGGCCGACCGCATCGGCAGCTGGAACGTCATCGTCGGTTGCCTGGTGTTGACGGGCATCGTCATGGTGCCCCAGGCCTTTGTCACCCAATGGTGGCAACTGGCGGTGTTGCGCGGCGTCATGGGCATGACCATTGCGGGGCTGCTGCCATCGATCGCCAAGCTGATACGGCATTCGGTCGAAGAACACAACACCGGCAAAGTACTGGGTTACCTGCAATCGGCGCAGTTCTCGGGGCAGGTGATCGGGCCATTGATCGGTGGCCAGATCGGCGCCTACGTGGGTTTGGGCGCAGTGTTCCTGGTCACCGGTGCGCTGTTGGTGCTATGCGCCGGGGTTAACGCGTGGGTGAGACGTCGCGTTATCGTGCGAACCCGATGCACTGCTGGCAGCACCTGATCGGGCTATGACGCCAAGGTCATCGGCACCGGGGCGGCGGCACCATCCTGGCGTACGCTCTGCAGAAAGGTACTTAACGCACTGGAAAAATAGCCATCGAGGCGTCTGACGAACACCGTCTCCACGGCAGCGAGTTCCGGCGCAATTTCATGCGCGGCAACCAACCCCTCGCGCACGGCGTTCACTACTACGCCTCGGGGTAACAGCGTGACGCCGACTCCGGCGGATACGCAGGCGATAATGGCGTCGATCGAGCCAAATTCCAGAGGCTCGGGGGCCTGGATGCCCAGGCTGGCCAGCAGGGAATCCAGGCGCTGTCGGTAAGAGCAGCCGATGCGAAACACCACGGTCTTCAGCGTGTCGATGCCCGCGACGGCTTCCAGGTTATGAATCGCCGGGGAGGTGACCAGCACTAACTCTTCGCGGAACGCCAGTTCGCTGTGCAACTGCGGATGGTTGACCGGGCCTGCGACGAACGCACCTTCCAGCCTGGACTCGATGACGGCCTGGATCAGGCTGCAGGTGGTGCCCGTGCGCACCACCGGCCGGACCTCGGGGTAGGTCTTGGCAAATTTTGCAATCAGCTGCGGCAGACGCAACGCCAGCGTGGTCTCCAGCGTACCGATCTCGAGTACACCGTTTGGCTGCCCATCGTCCCGCGCGGCGCAAGATGCATCATGCAACAGCTTCGAAAGCCGTGCGGCGAAGGGCAGCAGGCGGCGTCCCGCGGGCGTGACCTGAACGCCCCTGGCGCTGCGCTGAAACAGCTCGACACCGAGCTCGTCTTCCAGTGAGCGAATCCTCGCGGACACGTTGGACTGCACGGTATTCAGCTCGTTGGCCGCCTTGTTCATGCTGCCGTGCCGGGCCACCGCAGCCACCACCTTGAGATCCGTAACATCCATCGAGCTCACCTATCTCAAAAACTGATTACAAGATATGAAAAGTGCAAGTTTCAGAGATTAGATTTGCGGGTGGATAAAGGCAAGCAAAGCGGGCAATCCGCGTCCTTTGGTTCATCAAAACAGATCACAGAAATCATTAATCATCGTTTTACATGATCCTTTGTCAGGCATAGGTTGATCAGGCAAACAAACCGCAGCCAGTGGCGGAGTCTTCGAATCCGAGGCTGTGGAACAACAATAATTTCCCACTGCACCACGGAGTCAACGTGAATCACGCATCTGAATCAGCCAGAATTCGCAACCATCCCCGGTACAAGGATCTGGTCTCACGGCAACGAAGATTCGTCGCCTGCCTGACCGCCGCAACCCTTGTGCCGTACTTCACGTTTATCCTCGTCGCCGCGTTTGCCCCCCAGCTTCTGGCGACGAAGCTTTCCACCACGAGCATCATCAGTATCGGTTGGCCGCTGGGTGTCGCTTTCATTATCGGCGCCTGGCTGTTTACCGGCGTGTACATCCTGCGTGCCAATGGCGAGTTCGATGAGCTGACCGCAGAAATCCGCGCGGGGGCAGTCGTATGAAACCTGTACTTCAATACCTCATTGTTCCTGCACTCCTGGGCGCGACCGCCACGGGTGCCGTGGCTGCCGATGTGTTGCAACACGTCGAAAAACAGCCCCTGAACATCACCGCGATCTCGATGTTTCTGATCTTCGTGGTGACGACCCTGGGCATTACCTGGTGGGCCGCGTCCAAGACCAAATCCATGGAGGATTTCTACACTGCAGGCGGCGGGATTACCGGCTTTCAGAACGGCCTGGCGCTGGCAGGGGACTACATGTCGGCCGCGGCGCTGCTGGGTGTCACCAGCATGATTTTCTTCAATGGTTTCGATGGCGTGTTGTACTCGATCAGCTTCTTTGTCGCCTGGCCCCTGCTGTTGTTCCTGTTCGCCGAGCGCATCCGCAACCTGGGGCGCATCACCATTTCGGACATCGCCTCGTTCCGCCTCGATCAAAACCGGATCAGAACCCTGACCGCCTTCGGATCATTGACCGTGGTGTGCTTCTACCTGGTGGTGCAGATGGTGGGGGCGGGGCAGTTGATTCAGTTACTGTTCGGTCTGCCTTACAACTATGCGGTGATTGCGGTGGGCCTGTTGATGGCGGTCTACGTCACCTTTGGCGGCATGGTTGCCACCACCTGGGTGCAGATTATCAAGGCCGGGCTGTTGCTGGTGGGCGGCACCTTGCTGGCGTTCCTGGCGATGAGCAAGTTCGGCTTTTCCTTCGAACTGTTGTTCGAGAAAGCGGTGGCCGCGCACCACGACGGCGAGCGGATACTGCTGCCCAGCAAACTGGTGGCCGACCCGTTGTCGCTGATCTCGCTGGCACTGGGCCTGGTGTTCGGCACTGCGGGGTTGCCCCACATCCTGATGCGCTTCTTTACTGTGGCGGACGCCAAACAGGCGCGTAAATCGGTGTTTGTCGCCACCGGTTTCATCGGCTTTTTCTACCTGATCGTTGGCGTGCTGGGCCTGGCCGCGATCGTGATCGTCGGGCAGGACCCGGCCTTCTACGAATCGGGCATTCTGGGTGGCAAGCTTATCGGCGGCGGCAACATGCCGGTGATGCACCTGGCCAAGGCCGTGGGTGGCGACTTCCTGCTCGGCTTCATCTCCGCCGTCGCGTTTGCCACGATCCTGGCCGTGGTGTCCGGACTGACAATGGCCGGTACCTCGGCGATTTCCCATGACCTCTATGTCATGGTCTTCCGGAAAAACCGGGCGGATGCCAAGGACGAGCGGCGGGTGTCGCGGATCGCTTCGGTGGGCATCGGCATCGTCGCGGTGGTGCTGGGCATCTTGTTCAAGGACCAGAACATCGCCTTTCTGGTAGCGCTCACGTTCGGCGTGGCGGCCTCGGTCAATTTCCCGATCCTGGTGCTTTCGATGTACTGGAAAGGGCTGACCACCCGAGGCGCGTTGATCGGCGGCATCGCCGGCCTGATCAGCGCGGTCAGCCTGGTCATTCTTTCACCCGCAGTGTGGGTCAAGGTGCTGGGCAACGCCGACGCGATTTTCCCTTATGACTACCCGGCAATCATCTCGATGAACGTAGCTTTTCTGTTCACCTGGCTGGGCTCGGTCACCGATCGCAGCAGCGCGGCCGCCCTTGAGCGAGCGCGTTTCGATGATCAGCTGATCCGTGCCCAGACCGGGCTCGGCGCATCCCAGGCTGTCAGCCATTAAAGCGCATTGGGTAGCCCGGTCCTTTCCATGTCCCGAAAAAAGGAGTCAGCCATGCAATTACGAGACAATGGCCTGAGATTCTCACCCATCACTGTCCCGCTCCACTGGATCGTGGTGTTTTCGCTGCTCGCGATTCTTTGCCTGCAGGGTTTAATCGCCCATGCCTCCGATCAGGCGGCGCGGATGGAGTTCGCCAGGTGGCAAAACCTGATCGGCCTGGTGCTGTTCCTGGTATCGATCTATCGGTTCTGGGCCAGGATCACGGCTTACCATCCTCTGCCCGTGGGCACGCCCAATCCCATAGAGGTGATCATCAGTCGCTCCGTGGCGGTGGCGCTCGCGCTGGCGATGGTGCTGCTGCCGATCGCGGTCTGGGCTTCGAGATCTACCGCCGGAGAAGCCACGGTTCTGCCTTGGGGCTTTTCGATTCCAGCGCTGCTGCCTGCCAGCCAGGCGCTGCAACAGGTCGTCGATGTGCTGTTCGATATCGGTGCCTCGTTGTTCCTCGCCGGCCTGGCCCTGCATGTCTTCGGCGCAGTCAAGAATCACTTTCTCCTGAAGAACGACACGCTCAAGCGGATGCTTGGAAAACATGTGGAGTTGTGAGCAATGAACGAGAGCAAATTCGATGTTGCAGGTAATGCCATTACCCGCCTGTGTGGCGTCAAGTACCCGATCTTTCTCGGCGGCATGGCGGCCATTTCCGGCCCGGCACTGGTGGCGGCAGTCGCCAACGCCGGGGGCATGGGGGTCATGGGCGGCCTGCGCCTGCCGCCGTTGACCTTGCGTCGATGGCTGCAGGAAACCCGCGCGCTGACCGACCAGCCCTTTGGCGTGAATCTGGTACCGCAGTTCGGCGGGCCGGATGTATTCGAAGCGCAATTTCAGGTGGTGCTCAAGGAAAAACCCCGACTGCTGTCGCTGTTTTATGCCGAAGCGTATTCCGCCGACATGATTCCCCGGGCGAAAGATGCCGGGCTGGTGGTGATGGTGCAAGTGGGCTCGGTGGCGCTGGCGAAAAAGGCCATCGCCCAGGGGGCTGACATTATCGTGGCGCAAGGCAGTGAGAGTGGCGGTCACTTGAACCGCGGAACGACCGGCATCATGCCGTTGTTGCCTTCGATCATTGCCGTCGCCCAGGGGCGACCGGTCCTGGCGGCTGGCGGCATCACCACCCGCGACGATGTCCGCGCACTGATGTCGCTGGGTGCGTCAGGTGTGGTGGTGGGCACGGCGTTCATCGCCACCGACGAATCGAATGCGCACCCGCTGTACAAGCAGAAAATCGTCGAAGCGACCACGGACGACACCGAATACCGCACGGGCTATTCATTCGGCTGGACCTATGGCACGCCGCATCGGGTGATTCCGAATCGGGACAAGTGGAACCTGCTGCGTTTCATCGGCGGCGGCGCCAGGGCGATCGACAAGCCGCGCATGGCCAGGAAGTTGTCGCTGTACGCGGGGCAGGGCGTGGGGAAAATCCACAGTGTCGTGCCGGCTGCGCAGCGCATGGCTGAACTTGCGTTGGGGTTGCCACTGACCATAATCCGGCCGCAAGCCGGAGAGGGCGGTGCCATCGACTATGCCGTCCAAAGCCGGATCGTCCTGTAGGAGCGAGCCTGCTCGCGATGAATGTGAACGATAACGCGCGCTTCCTGAATCAACGCGTTGCTGCTGAACTGTAGGAGCGAGCTTGCTCCGGGCGGCGTTCCGACGATGGACGTGATCGTAACGCGTGTTTCTTGGTTAAACGCGGCGCTCTTGAGTCCATCGTCGGAACGCCGCCCGGAGCAAGCTCGCTCCTACAGGGACCGCGTGCGTTCACCGAACCGGTTTGGGCCGGATCTACAGATTCACGGGCCGGGTAATTTGCTCTTGTGCCATCCCAACGAACGCACTCATGGCCGAGGTGAGCATCGAATCGTTCCTGCGGATGAACACCGTTGAAACCTTGGCAAACTCGGGCGGTAATGTATGGCAGCGGATGCCGTGGCGCACACTGCAGTTCTCGGCGACGGTCTTGGGCAGCAAGGTCACGCCCATGCCCGCGGCGACGCAGGACAGGATACCATCGAGCGTGCCCAGTTCCATGATCTGGTTGGGCACCAGCCCGACCTGGTAGAACCAGTTTTCCAGGGTGGAGCGATAGAAGCAGCCGGTGCGGAATACGAGCACGGTTTGCTGGGGCATTTTATCGATCAACGCAGCCAGTGAATCGAACTGACTGCTGCTGACCAGCACCAGTTCTTCCTGGAAAACCTCTTCCTGCGCCAGCGCCGAATTCTGGTGGAACCCGCCAACGAAGGCGCCGTCGAGTCGATGGGCTTCAATCGCCTTGATCAGTTCGACGGTGGTACCGGTGAGGAGCGACAGCTGCACGTCGGGGAATTTTTCACGGTACTTGGTCAGCACCTGGGGCAAGCGAATGGCGGCAGTGGTTTCCATCGACCCCAACCGCAGCAGACCTGTCGGGCTGCCGGTGTCCATCAAGGCGCTGCGGCTCTCTTCGGTGAGTTGCAGGATGCGCCGTGCGTAACCGAGGAAGGTTTCGCCCGCCGAAGTCAACACGACCCCGGACTTCTTGCGGATGAACAGTTCGCGGTTGAGCTCGGCTTCCAGCTCCTTCACCCGCATGGTGACATTGGACTGCACGGTGTTCACGTGCACCGCGGCGGCGGTGAAGCTGCCCAGCTCGGCCACCGCGCAGAAAATCTTCAGCTGGCGCATTTCCATGATCATTGTCACCTATCATAAAAAGTGATGGATTACATCACGAGCCATCATTTTACTGGCTTTGTCGGCGATTAGTAAAGTGAACAAACCTGGACTGAAAGCGCGGTTGTGAACGATGACACTGACTTCAAACATTGACCATGTCTTTGCTGGCGGCCTTGGGGTGTTGAAACCCGAGGGACAACGCACGGGCATCTTCAAACGGAGAATTTCAGGCCCTGCTCGCGTGGAGCTGAACGGGATTGTCGGTGACCAGCACGGCGATACCAGGGTGCATGGTGGGCCGGAAAAGGCAGTGCATCAGTATGCGGCGCAGCACTATGAACAATTGGCGCAAGCGTTCGCGCACAGTGCCCCGGAGCTGATTCCCGGCAGTCTGGGGGAGAATGTGTCCGCACGCTTGCTCTCTGAGCACAACGTGCATATCGGCGATGTGTTCCAGATGGGCAGTGCGGTGTTGCAGGTCTCCCAGCCACGCAGTCCGTGCTGGAAAATCAATCACCGCTTTGATGCCGAGCGGATGTCGATGTACGTCGCCAAAGAGCGAATCACCGGGTGGTATTATCGGGTCATCCAGCCGGGATTCATTGAGGCGGGGGACAGGATTGAGCTGCTGGATCGGCACTCCGAGCGCTTTTCCATCGACGAGTTCTGGCAGGTGCAGTTGTCGCATCGGCCGTCGACAGATGACCTCCTGGCGATGGCGGCGACTCATGGCTTGGCTGAAGACTGGCAGCGGCGGCTTTCGGAACGGGCGAAGTGGCTGCGAAAAGCGCTCAGGACTGAGCATACTGCACAGCCCCAAGCGAGATAAACACAGGCACGTGGCGTTTCCGATTGAGCGAAATTTTTGTTACTCATGAGACTCTCAGAAACGCGATGCACCGTGCTCTTTCCACAGGCATTCCGTCCATTCAATCTCCGAAAAGCGCGCGGCAAACGAGGAGTCGCCTGGGCTGCTGGCGAAGAATCCGAATCGAACACTGTCTTGTGCATGAAACATATGGAACATACGCATCATGCTAAAATGTAATCCTTCAGTGGAATTCTCAAGCAAAAAATCGCTGCCCCTACGGCTCAATCGGTAATACATTGTTTGTGTCACCCGATCCAAATTGGTCATGGACCAATCAGAAAAGCCGTTATTTGTCACAACAGAAAAAAGCTGCTGAAAGCCATTGCTCTGATATTCAATGCCGCTTTTCATCCAATGGTTTTCATCTTGATAAATAAACAGACCACACTGATCAAAGTGAACCTTTGAATCAAAAGCTACCTTGGCTTTGATCGTCCAGAATCGTTCGTCGCTGGCAAGAACAAGGCCGGGGGCATTGTCGTACTCCAGGCCATAATAGGTTCCGCGCCAGAAGTCAGTATCCGGCGAGGTATTAATCACGATTTCTTCATCGGTAATTGATGAGTGTTCAGGGGGATTGATCCAGATCAATTCCGATGTGTCGAATTTTTTCATAGTTGTTTGTTTTTCAGTAGCCACTGCCTGATTTCATCATGATTGTGAACGCAAAGATCCGCCGCGCTCAGATCCTGCTGTCCTGAGTTGGGGTTAAGCAGGCCGATACAAAACATTTTGGCCGCCTTAGCAGCGGCAATGCCATGCGTTGAATCCTCAATCACCAAACACGAGCCGGGAGCGATACCCAGTCGTTTAGCGGTCAAGAGAAAAATCTCAGGGTCAGGCTTGCTCTGTGTAACATCATCACCACAGATGACATCATTAAAAAATCGACGCAGCTTGGTTCCATGCAAAATCACCTCAACGAGCTTGCTGGGCGACGACGATGCGACTGCACAGGATATTCCGGCCTGTTTTAATGTGGTGATGAGTGTTCGTGTGCCAGGCATAGGTGAAAGTGATTCGGAAGACATCGCATGAATCACCTGCCGTTGATGCTGTTCCATAAGACAATTCAGGGACTCGGTGAGTCCATATTCATTTTTAATGGTGCTCCACATATAACGTTGCGTGGTTCCCACAAAACGTGACAGTGTTGTCTTGTCAAGCAGTACACCGTGGCGTGCGCAAGAATGTCTCTCCTGCTCCATGTAGAGAGGTTCGCTGTCGATCAAAACTCCATCCATATCGAAGATGACGGCTTTAATTGCTGGCATCAATACGTGCTCTGACGGTCATGTTCGCGCTTGAAGTGCAGTAGGTTGTAATTGGAACGTGCCTCAAAGGCAAGTAGCTTGAATGATTTGGTCATTGCAATGTCTCGATATCCCTCTCCATCAATGAGCGTGGTCGTCTCTGAACCGCCAATGATGATGGGCAATTGCATGAGAATAATTTCATCAACCAGATCGAGATTGAATACCTCCCAGTTTAACTGGCCGCCGCCTTCTACCATTATGTGTTTCATTCCGCGTGCTTCCAGTAATGGAAAAAGCATCTTGAAGTCAACGTGCGCTGCACCTGCAAAAAGCACTTCCTTCCCCTGCGAGCGGATCAGTTCAACCATTTCGTGATCACGAGCCTGTTCTGTGGTCGCGATAATGGTTTCCCCAGGAGAACTCAAGATTTTGGCAGAGACGGGGAAATCCAGTGATGTGGTTGGAACGATACGTACAGGATCGCGCCCGGTCTCATAACGATTCGTCAATTGTGGGTCATCGGTGACAATCGTGTTGCGGCCGACCATGATGGCGTCTACCTCACCGCGAAATTTATGGATGAAGCGCATATCTTCATCGTTGAAACGCTGAAATAGAGGTTTGCTGGAGGCTCCGTTGCCCAAGGTTAATTTACCATCAATCGAAATCTGGCTGAATACTGTAACTTTCATAGTGAGTCCATTCATTGTCTGTAGGTGATCAGCGTTTATATGTACTTTGGGTTGGGCGTGAACACGCTTTTGATGGTGGGGGCGGACGGATCATTCAGCAGGCTGTCGAATGCCGCCGAATAGGCTTCTAATTCGTAACGCTGCGTCACCAGTTTTCCAAGTTCAGGGAGCATGCCTGCCATGCGTAGCGCGCGAGGAAAGTGCTGATTGTATTCCCCGGCAGCAATGATGCTGATGGCATTGACGAGAAAATGTTTTACAGGTAGGGGGTAATGATAATTCCCATCAAATCCGAAAAGGATGATTCTACCGCCTCGCCGGACAAATTGAATGGCAGTGCCTATCTGATTACCTACGGTGTCTACTACGGCATCTACTTTGTTTTGATGACGCATCCGTAACTCAAGGTCGTCGGGATGAATGACATCCAAACCCAGCGAGCGACCGAATTCGATACGGTATGTGTTCAGGTCCGTGGCAAGTGTAGTCACTCCCATCGCGCGCAGGAGTAACTGTGCGACCAGGCTCATTGGACCTGAACCTAGAAGCAAGACCCGCTCTCCTGCCTGAATGGACGCCTGGTCAATATTGTTCAGGATGCACGCAACCGGTTCAATCATTACGCCCGTTTCCCAGCTCATATCGTCTGGCAAGCAGTAAACAAAACGTTCGCGGGTAATAAAACGTTTAGCAAAAGCACCGTGCTTGTTGATGCCGGCGATATCGAGGCCCGCATTTTCGCCACCTTGGCAGAGATGCGTTTTAGCTGAGCGGCAGGGCTCACAAGATCCGCAATATTCGTTGGGATCCACCACCACCCGCATTCCAGCTCGCAGGTGTGTGACATCCGTCCCCACTTTAACAATCACGCCGACGGCTTCGTGACCACGAATAATACCTGTTCGCCCCTCTTCCCGTCCTGCCAACACGGCCAGGTCGGTTCCACAAATACCTGATAATACAACGTCGATTTCAACACCATCAGCAGGAAATGTATCAAGGCAGTTGTGGTCTATGAGTTCCAGCCTCTGTTTGTAAACTAAGCTAATCGCATTCATATGATATCAATAGCTCCACTTGGTTTTTAGTACGACATTGTCTATATGGACTGTCCTCTTTTGCTGCATCTGGAGTGACTAGCGGTAGGCTGATCAGCTCATCACTGCGCAAGGCTGTTGATTACCATAGTACAATTACCATTGCGCCAATTTCAGCTGAAAAACATAATAAATCCGATTAATCCTGCTACGCTTTGTGTCGACAGATCCGGAAACGATAAATCTGCACTAATGTGCTCAACAGGCGAGGTCGGCATATTGTATGCTCTGCGTGATTATAAATTAAGAGTTCAAGCTGGCTTTTTAATCTCAAATTATTGTGAGCCGCCGCCCAACGTTTAATGGCCGAATCGTTAATTGATATCTTCTTACCCGGAGGCCTTTTGAATCCGTACTTTTCGCGCGAAGAATGGGCAGTTCGAAGAGGGAACTGGTCAACCAGGCTTCATCATTTGTGATCCATGCGATCATTAATCATCATTTTACTTGATCAGCCAGCTGACCTACTTTGACCCAAACAGGCTGCCGATAAAGGGTTGCAAGTCGACTGTGACCTGTCGCCCGACGACCCGATCGTTTCGCGGGTGGAGAACTCCGATACGGACTGGTCCTTCACCCGTGGCAGGGCGCGATTCCTGACCGCGGAGCTCTATATTCTGGCCGTCCGAGTCCACTCACCCGCATACATCTCTTACAGGTGCTGCCATGTCCAATCCTCTACTGTCCCTCCTGAACATCGACCTTCCGATCATTCAATCGCCCATGGTCGGCGTTTCGACCCCAAAACTCGCGGCAGCAGTGTCCAATGCCGGCGCGCTGGGCTCCATCGGCATTGGCGCAAGCAATGTCGAGCAGGCGCGGACCATGCTGCGAGAGACAGCGGAGCTGACGGGAAAGCCGTTCAACGTCAATCTGTTTTGCCACCAGCCTGCAGTGGATGACGCTGCCCGTGCCTCGCAATGGCTGAATGACCTGACTCCTTTTTTTGCCGAATTCGGTGCGCAACCGCCTGCCTCGCTACGTGAGATCTATACCTCCTTCGTCGAAGACCCGGACATGCTGCGGATGCTGCTGGAAGAAAAACCAGCGGTGGTCAGCTTCCATTTTGGCTTGCCCGGGCAACAGGCGATCGATGCCCTAAAGGGCGCCGGCATCGTCCTGTTATGTTCGGTGACCAACCTGGCCGAAGCGCGGTTGGCGGAAAACGCCGGGGTGCATGCATTGGTGGCTCAAGGTTACGAAGCCGGTGGACATCGCGGGGTATTCGACCCGCAGCAGGACACTGAAATGGGCACCTTCGCGCTGGTGCGGGTGTTGAGCGCCGAGTGCAACCTGCCGGTGATTGCGGCAGGCGGCATCATGGACGGCGCAGGGATCAAGGCGGTGATGCAACTGGGAGCCAGTGCTGCGCAGTTGGGAACGGCATTTATCCTCTGCCCGGAATCTGCCGCCAACGGCGCTTATCGGGAAGCCCTGAAAGGTCCGCGAGCGCACCAGACCCGGGTCACCAGCGTCATTTCCGGCCGCCCGGCCAGGGGCATGGTCAATCGCAATTTCACCTGCCTGCAAGTGAAGGGAACGCTGCCGGATTATCCGCTCACCTATGACGCCAACAAGGCGCTCAATGCAGCGGCAAGCGCCCGCGCCAACACCGATTTTGCCGTGCAGTGGGCCGGGCAGGGCGCCCCTCTGGCCCGTGAACTGCCGGCGGCGGCGTTGGTCAGGCTGCTGGCGGCGGAAATGAGATTCTGATTCGCTGCAGCATCTTATCTGATGCGCAATTAATGACCGGCGGTCAGGTGCCTGGAATTTTTCGTGGCCCCCGCACTCGACCGTTCGATCAGCAAATTGCTTTTCAATGGCGGTGACTTCCGCCCGGGGCACACGCAATGATATCGGTCGAAGACTTCAGGACCCAATCCCATGCACTACTGATCGAACTGGACGCCGCCACGATGGGCATGATGGTGCTGGTTTCATCCAGATGCGTTTCAGGGCCGGCGTGGGACGATGCGACCAAAAGACATCACGATGCCTATGAGATTTGGAATGCGTTTCTCAATGTGCCTGATCCAGCGCTTGACCCGGCTACTCACTGACATCCATCACCCGCAGCCCGATAGGATTTTTCGCGCTTCAGCGCATCGATCGGAACGCTGTGCGCAGTTCCTCGGTAAACACCTGCGGCTGTTCCCAGGCCGCGAAATGGCCACCCTGTTTCGCCTGGTTGAAGTAAATCAGGTTGCCATAGGCGCGCCTGGCCCAGCTTTCCGGCGGGTAATAGACATCATCCGGAAACACCGTGACGGCCACCGGCAGCTTGATCTCGATGGTTTTCTGCGCGGCCGAGGAAAGCGGGCTGCGGCCCATGTTCTCCCAGTAGAGCCGTGCTGCCGAAGCGCCGCTGTTGGTCAGCCAGTACAACGTAATGTCATCCAGCACCTGATCCCTGGTCGGCAACTGCCGAGGGTCGGCGCCGTATGTCCATTTGGCAAAACCTGGATGCACCAGCATCAGCGCAGCGAGGAACGCCGGTGAGTCCGTCGCGCCATAGCCGATCATTTGCGGCCGCGCCGCCATCATCGCGCTGTAGGCCAGGTTGCCCTGTTTGACCAGGGTGGCGACGGCGTCGAAAGTCGCGCGCTCCTGCTCGGAGAATCCCGCCGGCACCGGCCCACCGACCGCCAGTGCCGCGCCGGCCTCCGGCGGAATCGTCGCCGGCAGATTCAGATGAATGCCGCGCAACCCGGCCGGTGCCTGTCGCGCCATCGCGCTGGTGATGGGGCCACCCCAGTCGCCGCCCTGGGCCACGTAGTGGGTGTATCCCAGGCGCTGCATCAGCTGCGCCCAGACCCGCGCGATCCGGTCCGGGTCCCAACCGGGGCCACCCGGCTTGCCGGAGAAGCCGTAGCCTGGAATGGACGGTATCACCAGATCAAACGCATCGGCGGCGTTTCCCCCATGCGCGGCCGGATCGGCGAGTGGGCCGATCACCTCGATGAACTCGAACACCGAGCCAGGCCAACCGTGGGTCATGATCATGGGCAGCGCGTTCGGAGTGGGTGAGCGCACCCAGATAAAGTGGATATCGACTCCGTCAATGGTGGTCATGTACTGCGGCAAAGCATTGAGCTGCGCCTCGGCCTTGCGCCAGTCGTAATCGGTGCCCCAGTAGCGAACCAACTCCTGCAACTGCACCAACTGCGCGCCCTGGGAACGATCGGTAACCGTTTCCTTGTCTGGCCAGCGGGTCGCCAGGAGGCGGGTGCGCAGGTCGGCGAGGGCCTTGTCCGAAACGGCGACCTGGAAGGGGCGAATCGCGTCGGCGTCGGCGGTGGGCGCTGTGCTGGCGAGGGGCGAAATGAAAAGCGAGAAGGCAGCCAGGACGACCGCGAATAGGTGCTTCATCTTCACTTCCTCGGTTGAGGGGCGGATGAGTTCGCTCGTGATCAGCATAGCATCAGGCTGAAGACCATTCAGCCCGTGCACAGTGCGCGTCGTTCTTTAGCTTAAGGGGGCGGATTGGCAGAACCGCAGATCAGGGTTCTGCCGCCACCCCAGTCATTCACGTACGTTCTGGTACAACATCAACCGCGAAGTCTCATGCATCCCCCGAGTCAACTCCACCAGACGCTTGAACTCATCAGGATTCTTCTCAGCCACGTTGTCCAGCGGCGTCTTCGAAGCCAGGTCATGAAGCGTCGGCGAGCTGCCGTCGTGTTCCATCTGCACCATATAGTGCTGGGTGACGCCGGCGATCAGCGGGAAGGTGCCTTCGCGCAGTACCAGCGGCACGACACGTTCACCTTCGGGGGCAGGTTGCTGGATGTCACGGCCCATGCCGCTGTTGCGGAATTCGAGGCCGGCCATGCCTGCCACCGTCGGCAGCAAGTCCACCAGGCCCACGGCTTCCTTGACGGTACGCGTGCCGAGCAGGCCCGGGGCGTGGATGATCATCGGCACCGCGTTGCTTTCCAGACCCAGTTGCTCATAGGCCGGGGCCAGGAAGGGGATCTGGGCGATGCGGGTGTTGTGGTCGCCGAACAGCACGAAAATGGTGTTGTCGTACCAGCCGCCGGCCTTGGCGATTTCCATCAGGCGACCGATGTTGAAGTCCAGCAAGCGCACGGCGTTGTACTGCTCGACACTACGTGACCCCGCGGCTTGTACTTCCTCGAGGGTCGGGTGCTTGACCTCGAATCCGTCATTGGTCTTGGGAATGGTGAACGGGCGATGGTTGCCGGCGGTTTGCACGTAGGCGAAGAACGGTTTGTCCTTGGGCAATGCCTGCAGGATCTGGTCGGTTTCCTTGAACAGGTCCAGGTCGGAAATGCCCCAGACATCGACCACGGGAGACTTCCAGTCGCGCTCTTCGTACAAGCGGACGCCGTCGATGCTCTGCCGGATCAACGCATTCATATTGGCCCAACCGGAGTTGCCGCCGATGGTGTAGAGCTTCTCGTAACCGGTGAAGGCGTTGATCAGGGTGTGCTGCTTGGTGATCAGCGGATTACGGGTCGCAGTTTCCTGGCGAGTGACGTCAGGTACACCGCTGATGCTGGCCCAGACGGTTTTCGCGGTCCCGGTCACCGGCACATAGAAGTGCTCGAAGAACCAGCTCTGCGTCGCCAGGCGATCGATATTCGGGGTCGGATTGATCGGGTTGCCATAGGCGCCGACGGCGCTGGTACCCAGGGATTCGAGCATGACGAACATCACGTTCGGTGGCCGGTTACCCGGTACTTTGTAAGGTTGCGGCCCCTGGTGACGGACAAAGTCGAGGCGTTGCGGGTCAGGTTGCGCGACCCCCAGGTACTTGGCCATGACGGGATAGTGTTCACGCACCTGCGCTTCGTCGTAGCGCGACTGGCCGACCTTGACCGTGTCGTACAGGAAGATCACCGGATTCAGGCCCAGTGCGGCGATCTGGTTGTTGCCCGAGAAGAACGCGTCGCTCCAGCGCAGCGGGACCGGGTTTTCCAGGTTCATGTTTTCGACACGGCCCAGGATACCCAGCAATACCAGGACCACCATCAAGGCGCTGCCCCAAGTGACGGCGAGCGGGTGGATGACTTTGCGCGGGCGGTCCAGGGTCACGCGTTCCAGGCGCACCAGGGCCAGGGTCACCAGGGCGACCGTCGCCAGCCAACCCAGCGAAATCCAGATGACCGGGTAGGTCTGCCAGACCATGTCCCGGGAGATCTGCGCATCTTCGATAAAGCGCAGCACGGTGGCGTTGATTCTCACGCCCAGGTAGGCGTAATGGCCGAAATCGATGATGTAGATCAGCAGCATGACGCTGAGGACCGCGGCCAGGTACACCCGTGCGATCCAGCGCAGCAGGCGGCTGGTCGTGAGGTTCCAGCGCGGGATCCAGGCCAGTAACGCCACCGGCAACATCGCGAGGATGGCCAGGCGCAGGTCGAAACGAAAGCCGATGCCCAGGGTTTCCGGCACGGCCGGTTCGGCGCTCAACGCGTTGGCGTCAAAACCGGAAAAACCGAAGAAGAACACCACCCGCAGCAGTGCAAACAGCACCAACGCAATCGCTGTTGCGCCCAGCCAGTAATGTAAACGTCTCGATTGCAGCCAACCCATCCATGTTCCCCTGTCAAAAAATGTCGTTGAATCTCGAATGGATCCTGGTCACGCCGAACGGCGCAAGTTGCCGAGTCGACTCACGATCCAGCCCATGGCCAACACCAGCAGTGCCAGGCAGCAGTACAGGCCCAGCAGCGGATCAACCAGGTAGTCCCAATAATTGTGCGATGGTTTGATGCCGACGATGAACCCCAGGGTCGCGCTGGCCAGCATCACGACGGCCAGGTAGTTGCGCAGGTAAAACAGGCCGAGGGTCAGCAGCGCGACGAACACCAGCATCGGGCGCGGGCTGAAGCCGTAGCGATAAGGGTCCAGGTCGCTCAAGCCCAGAGTGGCCGGATACAGCGCCAGGGCCATCACGGCAAAGAGGATCAATACGCCGGTTTGACCTCGGGCGGGCCGCAGGAAGTTCATTCGGCGCAAGCAACCCCAGGCCATGAACACCAGAGTCGTGACGGCAAGGTCATCGATGTGGCTGCGCAAGTACGCAGCCAGGGTCAATCCGTCCAGCGGAATGAAGCTGACGGCCAACAGGGCGAGCAGCAGCGCAACACGCCAGGCCTTGCTCAAGCCAAACGACGGCAGCAGCAGGAAGAGGATCATTGCGAAGCTGATATGGGCTTGCCAGAGGTTGATCAATGGACACGCTCCGACAGCCAGGCATCGTTGAAGGTCACATGTTTGATGAAGGTGTTGTTCCAGGAATACACCAGGTGATACAGACCATCGGGACTGCGAATGAAGTAGGGGTATTCATATTCGAATTCGCACCCCTGACTTTTACACACGCGGGTATCGAGGTTGCTCAGAAACTGTGCTTCCAGCGGTTGGCGGAGCGTGCCACTGGAGCCGCGAAATTCCTGGCCGATGATTTCCTTGTAGGCCTCGGGTGAGAATGGCGCACCCGATGGATCGGGCGATTTGTCCAGGTCCCGTAAGGAGCGCCAATCGTCCATCTCTGCGTCGGTACCGTACAGGCTCAACTTGAAGCGCCCCTCCTGCAGGTCATTCAGCGCGACCAGCAACCCGTGTTCGGGCGTCGCAACTGCCGCCAGCGAAGAATTCGGATTCGATGGGTCAAGCGGATAAGGTTCGCTCCAGGTTTGCCCGGCATCTTCAGTGCGGGCCGCGAGCACGCGGTGGTGAACGTTGCCGGCGTAGCGCAGCAAAGCCACGCCACGCTGCCCATCCAGCGGCACCACCGTGGGTTGCAGGGAGTTGTTGCCGTGGCTGATGCGGTATTTATCGATCACATTGCCGTCCGCGCTCAGGTACAGGTACTCGGCGAACTTGCCCAGGAACTCGTGATAGACCGGCAGACCGATCGAGCCATCGGCATGAAACACCGGCGCCGAGCGGACCAGGGTGCTGATGTTCAGGAAGGGTGAAGTGATCAATTGGCGCGGCTCGGACCATTGCCGACCATAGTCGTCCGAGACCATCACATTGACCGCACTGCCGGCCCAGCCACCCATCGACACGGACACGTAAAACAGCCAGAGGCGATTGTCCGGCGCGAGTGCGACCACCGGATTACCCAGCTTGCGAATGTATTTACGGGTGCCCTGTTGCGTTGAATCCCGCGTCGCCAGTACCTGTTCCGCACCCCACTCGCCGGATTTCGCGTCGAAGCGGGCAGAGCGCACCTGTACGTCGGCGGCGCCCTCGCGGGTGCCGGCGAACCAGACTGCCATCAGGCTGCCGTCAGGCAAGGCGGTGACTGCAGAGGAGTGCACGAAGTCCACCAACCCGGAGGAGGCGAACCGGCTGGTATAGATAGGCTTGGCCACTTGATCGGCCATTGCCATGACGGGTTTCATCAGGGCAAAGGAAGAATGCACGGGGGCTGGATGGGTGAACCATGCGCCCGCAAACAGGCAGGCAAGGGCAAGGTAGGCGCCGAAGGCGGGAAGACTGGGAAGTTTGATGCGCATAATTAAGGCAGAAGAGCATCTCATGGCCCGGGCAAGCGCCGTAACCTAACACTAGTAGTCGACATCTCGGTGTTTAACGAGCTGCTGAATTGTAAGCAGATGTTTGTAGGATCTTTTTCATCCAAAAACGGATGAGGCTGCGCCCTCTAGTACCAGTTTTTACGGCGTCTTACAGGTGTTTTACCGTCAGTCTGAAACATCGTTTTGCTCAGGCAAGCATGCTGTGGAATCACTTGTTTCTTGCTTCTGCTGCATCATTTAACCGCTCCGGGGCTCGCTCATGGTTCTTTGCCGGCGCCTGGCGTTTTTCCCTGTTCAGGAACAGGCTTAACAGCACCGAGGCCAGGATGATGCCGGCGACCAGCGTCAGCGACCATTGGATCGGCACATGAAACCACGGCATCACCAACATCTTGCCGCCAATGAATACCAGCACGATGGCCAACCCGTATTTGAGCAGATGGAAACGCTCGGCCATGTCGGCGAGCAGGAAGTACAGCGCGCGCAAACCCATGATCGCAAAGATGTTGGAAGTGAACACAATAAAGGGGTCGGTGGTAACGGCGAAGATCGCCGGGATGCTGTCGACCGCGAAGATCAGGTCGCTGGCCTCGATCAGGACCATCACCAGAAACATCGGCGTCGCCCAGCGCACACCGTTGAGCACCACGAAGAACCGCTCGCCGTGAAAGTCGTCGGTTACGCGCAGATGATTTCGCAGCCAGCGCAGCAACGGGTTCCTGGCGAGATCGGGTTGCTGGTCGGCGAAGATCAGCATCTTGATCCCGGTGATCATCAGGAACGCGCCGAAGACATAGAGCAGCCAGGCAAATTGCGAGACCAGCCAGACCCCGGCGAAAATCATCAGGGTGCGCATCACGATGGCGCCGAGCACGCCATACAGCAGAACCCGGCGCTGCAATTCCGGCGGCACGGCGAAGTAGCCGAAGATCATGACGAAGACGAACATGTTATCGATCGACAGTGACTGCTCGATCAGGTAGCCCGTGAGGAATTCCAGGGTTTTGCGCTGGGCGACCTGCGCGCCGAAGGCGTCGTTCAGGTACCACCAGAGCAGGGCGGCGAAAGCCAGCGCCAGGCCGCTCCAGGCGATGACCCAGCACAGCGCCTCCCGCGCGGACACGCGATGAGCCTTGCGTCCGCCGAACACGAAAAGGTCCAGCGCCAGCATGCAGACGATGAAGGCGATGAAGCTGGCCCACATCCAGGGTTCGCCGATGGTCATGGGGGACATGTGATTTTTCCCGAACTGATCGAGGCAGGTGCAGGACATGCTATCGATCAGGATGCATCAGGAAAAATCGTTTATTTTTTGTTGAATCTTCGTTTTTTTCGAAGTGTTGTTCTCCCAACGAGCCCGTTTGTCGTGAGTACGCATACCCCTCCATGGTCAACGGCCAGGCAAAGCGTTGTACTCAAATCCGCGCCAGCGCCTGGCTCAAGTCGGCGCGCAAATCCTCCACATCCTCGACCCCCACCGACAAACGCACCAACGCATCGCCAATGCCAAGCTGCGCACGGGTCTCGGCAGGAATGGTTGCATGGGTCATGATCGCCGGGTGCTCGATCAAGCTTTCCACGCCGCCCAGGCTTTCTGCCAGGGCAAAGATCTGCACACTTTCGAGGAAGCGTCTGGCACCGGCCAGGTCGCTGTTCAGGTCGAGGGAAATCATCCCGCCGAATCCGCGCATCTGCTGCCGCGCCAGTTCGTGCTGCGGGTGCGATGGCAACCCCGGATAATAGACGTGTGCCACTTGCGGCTGGCTCTCCAGCCATTGCGCCAGTTCCAGTGCGTTGCTGCAGTGGCGCTCCATGCGCAGTGCCAGGGTCTTCACCCCGCGCAGGGTCAGAAAGGCGTCGAACGGACCGGCGATAGCGCCCACCGCGTTCTGCAGGAAACCCAGGCGCTCGGCCAATTCGGCATTTTGTCCCACCACGGCGATGCCGCCGATCACATCGGAGTGGCCGTTCAGGTACTTGGTGGTCGAGTGCAGCACGATATCGAAGCCCAGTTCCAGCGGGCGCTGTATCCACGGGCTGGCGAAGGTATTGTCGGCCACACAAATGATCTCCCGGTCACGGCAGATGCGCGCGATGGCCGCCAGGTCAGTGAGGCTCAGCAGGGGATTGCTCGGGGTCTCGACCATGACCATGCGCGTGTCGTCCTGCAGCGCCGCTTCGAAGGCCGCCAGGTCCGAGAGGTCGACGAAGCTGAAGCGATGCCCGGCGCTGCGCCGACGAACCTTGTCGAACAGGCGGAACGTACCACCGTACAGGTCATTGCCGGAAACGATATGCGCGCCGGTGTCGAGCAGTTCCAGCACTGTGGAAATCGTCGCCAGCCCGGAGGCGAAAGCGAAGGCCTGGGTGCCGCCTTCGAGATCCGCGACGCAACGCTCCAGGGCAAAGCGCGTCGGGTTGTGCGAGCGCCCGTAGTCGAAACCCTTGTGCACGCCGGGGCTCTGTTGCAAGTAGGTGGAGTTGGCGTAGATCGGCGGCATCAGCGCCCCGGTGGTCGGGTCCGGCACTTGGCCGGCGTGGATCACGCGGGTAGCGAAGGCGCGGGTCGCTGCGTTTTCATCGTGTTGACTCATGTCAGGGATCTCCGTAAGTGGTTGAGCAGGTCGACCCGGGTAATCAGGCCGTGGAAGCCCGACGCGTCGGCGATGATCGCCACCAGCCCGCGGTCGAGCTCTGCCTGCAATTCAGCCAGACTGGCGCCGGGCGGCAGGGTCTGCACCTTGTCAGTCATCGCGCTGGCCACGCTCATGCGAAAGTGCGAGGGATCTTCCTGCATGCCGAGCAGAATATCGGATTCGTCGATCACCCCGACCAGTCGCTGGCCGTCCACCAGCACCGGCAGTTGCGACACATCCGCCAGGCGCATGCGCTGGAACGCGGTGAGCAGGGTGTCGTCCGGGCCGACGCTGATCACCCGGCCGTCCTCGAAACGCCGGGCGATCAGGTCGCGCAGATCGTCATAGTGCTTGTACTGCAGCAGGCCCTGATCGTTCATCCACTGGTCGTTGTAGACCTTCGACAGGTAGCGGGTGCCGGTGTCGCAGACGAAACTGACGACCCGTTTCGGCTCGGTTTGCTCGCGGCAGTAACGCAATGCCGCGGCCAGCAGGGTGCCGGTCGAAGAGCCACCAAGAATGCCTTCGGCACGCAGCAGTTGACGGGCATGGTCGAAGCTTTCTTCATCGCTGATCGAATAGGCGTGGCGCACGCTCGATAGATCGGCAATCGACGGAATGAAGTCCTCGCCAATGCCTTCCACGGCCCAGGAGCCGGGCGTACCGAGGGTGCCGCTGCGGCTGTACTCGGCCATCACCGAACCGACCGGGTCGGCCAGCACCATGACCAGGTCCGGCTGCACCCGGCTGAAAAAGCGGGTCAGCCCGGTCAGCGTGCCGGCCGACCCGACGCCGACGACGATGGCGTCCACATCATGCTGGGTCTGCGCCCAGATCTCCGGAGCGGTACTGCACTCATGGGCCAGCGGATTGGCCGGGTTGTTGAACTGATCGGCGAAGAAGGCGTCGGGAATTTCACGCGCCAGTTTCGCCGCCACATCCTGGTAGTACTCGGGATGGCCCTTGCCGACGTCGGAGCGGGTGATGTGCACCTCGGCCCCCATGGCCTTGAGGTGCAGGACCTTCTCGGTGGACATCTTGTCCGGCACCACCAACACCACCCGGTAGCCCTTGGCACGGCCGACCAGGGCCAGACCCAGGCCGGTATTGCCGGCCGTGGCCTCGACTATGGTGCCGCCCGGTCGCAGGCGGCCGTCGCGCTCGGCGGCGTCGATCATCGCCAGGCCGATGCGGTCCTTGATCGAGCCGCCGGGGTTTTGCGATTCAAGTTTGAGGAACAGGGTGCACGGGCCGGTATCGAAGCGGCTGATACGCACCAACGGCGTATTGCCAATCAGTTCGAGCACGGCGGGGCGGGAGTCGTTCGGCATGTTGTCACCTCGCTGCAAAAATCTGCACTGGATGGGACAGCAACCCGCGGCGGTACTCGCACGCCGGTCGCAAGCAAATGCGTCGTTTGGAACATAGGCCGGGATCGCTCCACTCGCAACCGCGCGCGGCCAATTGGTAGCGTTGTCGCCGACATCGCGGCGCTTGCCGTTAGTCAGCGACAGCGAATAACCGAGAGCGCAACTACCCCTGATGCGGGCAACGATTCTTTTGACGACGGCACCATGAACAAGGACAACGTGGGCACGCCTTAGGCAGCGGAACAAGACGCCGTTCGGTTAATAGACGCCAGAATCGAAGAATTGGATGATTGGCGCGGTGGTACCCTGGCGCGGGTCCAGACGCTCATCCACCAGGTCGACCCACACCATTGCGCCTAAACGCGTAGTGGAGTGAGAAAGTATTATTTTGAGAAAGGGTTATGTATCAGCTGAGTTTTTTATTACTGGTGTTTTATACGAAACCATCCAGACAACACAACCTATTACCCCGGACACTACGGGCAAAGCCCAGGCCAACCCACCGTAGAGGTCTAATATCAGCCCAGAAGTACCGGAAAAAATAGTAATGCCGATACCGTGAGCTACGGCGAAGTATAGAGATGTGCCTGTCGCTGAATAGCGTATAGAGAAGAAGCGGCGGATCGAAATCACGAACGCAGCATGTGGAATGGAAAACGTTACGCCTTGCAGTACGAACGAAACCACCGCTTGCGTCAATCCGGGGGAGTCCCAAATTAAAAAAGCTCTTAGAATAAAGCACATACCCACCATGGGTATGACAATACAGTAGTGCCTCGGCATCAATGCGTTGGAATAGCGAAAAGCAAGGGCCTCTGTAATGAAGCCAATGGTCCAGGCAATAAAAATCTGTGAGCCTGACAATCCCATCGTTTTTAACCAAGGTGTGCCAATTGAATAATAGACTCCTTGCGCACCAATAATTAAAGCCGCCGCTGTAAACATCAAGAATGCGCTGCGTTTGAGTCTGCTGGGCTTGAATGATGGAGAAGTGATCTATTTTTGAGGGGGCTCCTTTTCAGATGCCCATGTGAAAATAGCAGCAAAGAGCAGGCTGGAAAGTGTTAATATCCAGATGAATATCTGGTCTGGCGCCAGTCCGAGGGTAATTAATCCGGCCATCGTAGCTGCCCCGATGGCGACCGATAGTGAGCCTGCGAATCTAACTCGGCCATAGCCACCTTGAGCCCCATCATGTTGGGCTGTAGCAGCGGTACTTTCTAATATGTTCTGAAAGTAACTGCGTGATACCATCAGCAGAACAATTCCAGTGGCAAGTACAATCACGGATTGATTCATGGATACGACGATAACACTCGCGGCTGCCAGCATGGAAAATAAGATGTTGAACAGCTGCTTCGAGTGAGTATGGTCTGCAAAGAACGTAATTATAGGGGTAACAAAACTTTTGACTAAAAAAGTGCTGCCGACGATCAGGCCAGCGACACTATACGAGAAGCCAGAATTAACTAGAAACTGTGAAAGATAACTTTTCAGTAGTCCAGACGGGAAATAAAAAAGAATATAGCATAGGGCTAATAGGTATGCGGTTTTGTTCATAATCTGTTACAGAGTTCCCGTTTGCCCCATGCTTCGATTTTAGCTTTGATGTCGCCGCTCAAGTGCCCTGTCCAAATATGGCGAGAGGGACCTTTGATGCGGTATAGTACTTGAAATCCCAAATGACGTCTGAAGCGCTTGTACTTGTCAATGTTAACCGCATTGGTTTCATAGTGGCTCCAAAGCAAGTTGATCAGTGCTTCGATCTCTTCGTGCATAACAAAGCTTGCAATAATTATTTCAGAGATCAAATAGGCCGCATCATGAGAGCCGCAACCTACTTGACCTTGTTCAAAGTCTATTATCGCAATGCGCCCATCCTCGCAAATAATAATGTTACGGCTGTTCAGGTCTCCGTGTAGGACGGTCGCTTGCAATGTTAAATGTTCGTTAATAAAGGCGTTAGTGCCCTCAAGGTTTTTCTTGAGGCACTCGGATGTGGCTCGATACTGAAGGGCTGTTTTATAGAGTTTGAAAGCATCGCTGTTGGCATTTATAGAGAGAATGTTTGAACTCTCAAGCGCGTGCGAGGAAGATAGCCATGCCAAAACGTGTGAAATCTGATCGGTGGCGAAGTGAAATGTTTCCTTGTTTACAATGTACTCATATAAATTAATTCCTTTGGCACCCTCCATTGCAATGGCTCTATTGTCGGGGTCAGCAGCCAGCAGTCGAGGCACATATACCTTTGCTGTAACTATTTTTTGAGCGTGTTCATGCAAATCTACAGCTACTTGGTACCTTTGCAGAGCCGTGGTTGGCAGCGGGGGAAACCCTGGGGTTTTAGCCTCGTCGGCAAACGACTTTATGTAATAATGCTCTTCTGATCTGATGACGCGATGCACGTCGTTAAATAAGCCTCCCTCAATTACGGAAGCGATGTCATTGTCGGTCAGTTTAAGATCGGTGTATAACTTTTGGTGAGCAGGGATCATTTTTATTACCTTCAGATTCTGTTTTACCCAGCGATGATACGCTTTTTACCTGGAATTACATGCTTTACATGTTGATCCAAGCTGTTGACATTAACAGTCTTCATTAGCCAGCGATTTTTGAGTGCTGGTGGGTTGTTAATCAATCTTACTTCTTTGTTGTGAATGCATTCATTGTTCGCCGATCCTATAAAAACGCCAGGAAGGACATGGATCGCAATCTTCACGCGATGCAGGGTTTCGTTAAGAACAGTGATCGCCTCTCGTGCCCGATCAGTTGTACCAACCGTACGGCGTTCAAAGTAGCGAATATCATACTCGGTAGCACCACCTAGAATCGGATGATCTGGAGCTCCGCCCATTTGCAGATTTCCCGAGTTAATGGTCAGATCATCAAAGGGAGTGTTGTATTCAGTTTCCCTAAGCAAGTCTTTTATCCTTTCAGGTAGTTCCTCCAGGAGCTTTTTATTGGAGGCGAATCAGGTATAGACCTCATTTTCCTCGGTTCCTCGCAAACCTATAATATTTACCCAGTCTGGCCTGACATAATGATTTGCTAAGTCTTTATGGAAAAATATACTTTCTAATGCCTTTTGGGACTGGCTTTCAGAAAGACTCTCCATAGGGTGGATGTCTTGAAATACATCGCCGTCATTTACATTGATATAGCCAATTGGCTCTTGTGACATTAGTTTTGCGTAGGTCAATAAAACACCTTCGGCAACATGGGTAAGTTTTTTATTTCGTTTGTCGGTAATGGGGGACTTGAAGTCAAGATACGGCAGATGGGGGTCAATCGGGCAATTGTTGATTAGCACGTAGGGGTTGGCAAACATGTCGACAAGTTTTCTGGCTTCGCAGAGTCTGACCAGTTCGTCGGGTATAGCACCACTTTTGATGAGTTCATCAACTTCCTTTTCAAAGCTTTCGTAGTGGGTGTAGGGGTTGCTCTTTAGTCTCAGTAAATTTTTTTGTAGGTGAATACGATCCCTTTCGTGAAGTACAAGATCCACGTTAATCATGTTGTTCTCCTGAACAGTGTTGCCCCAATAAATCAGTCTATTTCACCGCCTTGGACAAGCTTGGATAGCGCCAAATTGTCTTATTGTCTTATTGTCTTATTGTCTTGAGATTCGTCTGTTGTCTGGTGGTGTGCTAAAAAACTAATTCGATATGAAACGACGCGTCAAGAGGTCACAAGATTTTTCAGAAGTTACTTACATTTATTGAAGTACAGATCTCAAATCAAAGTAGTATTCGTCCTGAAAAGTTGTAGGACGATTCCTAAGCTTGTCCTCGCGAGGGAACCATCGGTGGATAACGCAGCATGAGGATTATGTGGCAGTTGCGGAACCTATCGTAGTAGCCGCTAGTAGAATGCCCAGCTCCAAGCGCGCGGCGCACAGCAGCGCCTCATTGTCGTTGCTGACCATTGTGCTGCGCACCTTGATCGATTGCTGATCGTCGGCATGGGTCAGCTTCCATTCCGGGTACGAATGCAGCCCGGTGAAACCCAAGCAATTGTGAGCGGTGAGGTCGGTAGGGGTGTTCGGTTCGCCACGGCGTTGCAAGTAGGCGGGTGCGGCGCAGAGGATCCGGCGGTGATCGCACAACTTGCGGGCTACCAAACGATCGTCTGCCAGCTTACCGATGCGGATTGCGGCATCGAAACCCTCGGCGACGATGTCGACGAATCGTTCCGCGTGTTCGATTCCAGCGATACCTCGGGGGTAAGCCAAGGCAAATTCCGAGACCATTGCACCGAGCCATAACCGATCTCAGGGCCGCCTGTTTCATGAATCACAACGGTGCTTACCATCTTCGACTCCGTACACATTGGGTGTGTCAGAAGTGTGGGTTGTACGGCGGTGGAGCACTAGTCGGAGCAATTGCAGTTCATAGTTGCACCCTATGCAGCAATCGTCAGCGCTAAACCGGACCTGTAGGAGCCGGCTTGCCGGCGAAGGCGATCTTGAGTACGCCTTCGCCGATAAGCCGGCTCCTACAGAAAGCGGTTTACCGGCGTTAGAATCAGAAAGCGGTTTACAGGCGTTAGAACGTTGGCGTGTATTTCACGCTGAACATGACGTTTCGCGGGTCACCAAAGTAGTTGTTGCCATTGAGCTGGTTGTACCCCGCCGTGTAGTAGTGCTTGTCGAACAGGTTGTTGGCATTCAATGCCAGGTCAATTTCCGGGGTGAGTTGATAGCCCAGGCGAGCATTCCATACGGTGTAGCCGGGTATCTCATACGAGCGTTCGTAACCCAGGGTGTGGCTTTGGGTGGTGAAGCCCAGGCCGGTGCTGACACGACTCCAGTCGCCGCTGAACTGATAGTCGCTCCAGACCCGCAGCATGTGCTTGGGCGTCCACTGGCTGAAGACCCTGCCTTCGTCGACCGGATCTTCGAGGTATTTGGTGGTGTTGTAGGTGTAGCCGGCAAACAGTTGCAGGCCGCTGAGCACTTCGCCGCTGATTTCCGCCTCGACCCCCTGGCTGCGAACTTTCCCTGAGGCGGTCGAGCAGTACCAGCCGTCGCAGGCGAAACCCGAGGCGACGTCGTTGACCGCACGATTCTCCTGGTCGTAGCGGAACATCGCCAGGGACGTATTGACCCTGCCATCCATCAGCTCGCCCTTGAGACCGATTTCGTAGTTGCTGCCGATCACCGGCTTGAGCACCGAGCCGCTGGTGGTGCGTGAGGTCTGTGGTTCGAACACGTCGGTGTAGCTGGCATACACCGCCCATTCGCGGTTCAGGTCGTAGACGATGCCGGCGTAGGGCGTGAATTCGCCGGTTTCATTGGTGGTACTGGGGACGTTCTCGATCGCGACATTGCTGAAGGCGACCTGGGTTGCCGACGTGTAGCTGTAGTCGTACCAGCTGACCCGGGAGCCGAGCACCAGGGTCAGTGGCTCGATCGGCTTGACCCGCCAGCTGCCGTACAGGCCTTTTTGCCGAATGTCGTATTTGCTCGGGGTCGCACGGCCACCGGGGGTATTGAGCAAACCGTCGTAGCTGATTTCGGGGCGGTCATGATCGATGCCGAAAATCGTGTCGCTGCTGTTGTTGAAGGTCCGCGCAAAACGGTCGTCCGAGGTGTACTTGGAATAGTTGCCGCCCAGCATGATCTCCTGCTGCATCGACAAGGCTTCGAAGCGCCCGACGAGGTTCATGTCCAGACCGATCTTGGTGGCGTCGAAATCCGACACGAAATCGGCATATTGCACGCCGCTGCCACCGGCGTTGAGGCCGTCGCCGGAGGTTTGCAACCGTTGGTTTTTCGCCTGGTTTTCTTCGGTCATGCGCACCGCGCCGACCTTGAACGCCCAGTCGTCAGTGAAACGGTGCTCCAAGTCGGCATAGACCGTGGTGACATCGATATCCGAATGGTTCCAGCGCGCACCGGTGTAGGTCGAACGCGACACATCGACCGGGCTGCCGTCAGCGTAGCGGGGCAGGCCGCGGATCATCGGTCGCGACTCGCCGTCGGAGTGGCTGACGGCCAGGCCCAGGGTGGTGTCTTCGCGCAGATCGAAGTCCAGCGCGCCGTACAGCGAGTGTGTCTTGCTCCATTCGTAGTCGGTGAAGGATTGGCTCTGGTCTTCGTCGGCGACGAAGCGGCCACGCACGGTGCCGGTCTGGTTCAGCGGTCCGCCGGCGTCCAGTTGCAGGCCGTAATGATCCCAGGAGCCGGCCTTGCCGGTGAGGGTCACGGTCGGTGCGTACTGGCCGCGCTTGCGCACCAGGTTGATCGCGCCACCGGGGCTGCCGGTGCCCTGCAGCAAGCCGGAGGCGCCGCGCAGCACTTCCATGCGATCGAAGAAAATCAGGTCCTGGGTGGCCCAGTTGCCCAACGCGTAGGTGTTACGCGGGATAGGCACGCCGTCGTACTGCCAGTCGTCGATCTGGAAGCCGCGGGAGGTCAGGATCATGCCTTTGCCCACGCCCTGGACGCCGACCAGCCCGGTGGTCTGGTTGGCGGCATCCTTAAGATCGGTGAGCCCCTGGTCGTCCATTTGCTTGCGGGTCATCACGGTGACCGACTGCGGAATTTCCTTCAGGGTATGGGTGCCCTTGCCGATGGTCACCGCCCGTGCCGCGTAGGAACCCGAGCCTTCGGTGGTGGCATCGACACTGCGTTCGACGATGCTGGTGACACCCAGTTGCAGCGCGGCGTCGCCGTCCGTGGCCGGTTCGACGCTGAAGTTGCCTTGCTCGGTGACGCGCAGCTGCAGGCCGCTGCCGGTCAGCGCCCTTTGCATTGCCTCGGCCGCGGGCATCCGGCCAATCACCGCCGGTGCCTGTTTGCCCTGCACCAGCGAGGGTTCCAGGGAAACGATATGTCCGCTCTGGCTGGCAATGGCATTCAGCGTGCTGGCAAGCGGGCCGGCCGGCAGGTTGAAGGGCAGGTCCTGGGCCTGTGCCAGGGCAGGGCTCGCCAGGATGGCCAGGGCAACGGCAGCGGAAAGGGTGTGGGGCCACGGGTTGAACACAGCATTCTCCTGATCGTGTGGAAGTGTCAGGAGATAGGTGGGACGAGAAATGAAAACCGGACACGAATGAGAGTGATTTTCAAAAATAATTTATCTGCACGGCTATTTCGCCCGAATCAACGTCAACCAGGGGCTATAGCGATCTACCCGTATCGACAGCGTTTCGGCCAGCGCGGTGTAGGTCCGGTCGGGGTCGTCGAGCGGGAATACACCCTGTACCCGCAGGTGACGAACCTCGGGCGAGACCCGCACAAAACCGCGACTGTACGGGCGCAGCGCCTCGACCACCTGCTCCAGGGGTTCGTCCAGCACATTCAGGCGTCCGTTGAGCCAGTCGGCGCGATGACGCTGATCGCCGGCAACGGCGCTGATCTGCCGGGCGGACAACAGGGCTGACTGACCTTCTTGCAAGTCCAGCGTGGTGCCGTCGAACAACCGGACCTGGACCGAATGCTGCAGCACGACCACGCGACTGGCGTCCTGTTCTTGAGCCACCAGGAAACGCGTGCCGAGCGCACGTATTTCACCCTGGGCTGTGCGTACCCGAAGTGGACGCCGGGGATCGGCCGCCACCTGAATCATCAGTTCGCCGTGACGCAGAATCACCAGGCGTTGCCGGTCGTCGAATTGCAAGTCCACCGCGCTGTCGGCGTTCAGGCTCAGGCGGCTGCCATCGGCCAGCGTAAAATCCTGACGCTGGCCGCGCCCGGTGCGCAGGTCAGCCAGAAGCGAATCACCCAGCTGACTGCGAGCGCCCAGCCACAGTCCGCCACCGAGCAGGCCCAGGCCGGCAATCACACGCAGCACGTCGCGTCGCGAACCATGGGGCTGCAGCAGCAATTGGCGCGCTTCGCCGGCCTGTCCGGGCACGCGTCGATCCAAGGCGCGCACTGTGTTGAAGGAACCACCGAGTCGCTCCTGTAATTTTTCCCAAGACTGGGCATGGGCGGGATCCAGCGCCAGCCAGGCGTTGAACCGCGTCTGCAGTGCGGCGTCAGGCTTGCCGGCGCGCAGGCGCACCATCCAGTCAATGGCCTGCTCGCTGACGGGGTCCAGGCGCGTCTTGTTCATGGCGCCATCTCGCTGAGGTAGCACTGACGCAGTGCCTGTTTCATGTAGCGGCTGACCGTGCGTTCCGACAACCCGAGCTTTTGCGCAATGGCCACATAACTCAGCCCGTCCAGCTGGCTGTAGAGGAAGGTCGCCTTGACCACCAACGGCAAGCCATCGATGGCCCGGTCGATGGCGACCAGCGCTTCAATCAACTGCAACTGTTCTTCGGGGGAGGGCGCCAGTGCTTCGGGCACGGTCGACAGGCGTTCCAGGTACGCCAACTCCAGCTTGCGCCGCCGATGCCGATCGAAAATCAGCCGGCGGGCGATCGTCGAGAGATAGGCGCGAGGCTGTTCGATGCTGTCGGGGTCGACGCGGGCTGTCAGCATCTGGCAAAACGTATCGGCGGCAGTGTCCTCGGCGTCCGCATGGTTACGCAGGCGTCGCTGAATGTGCTGCAGCAGCCAGCGATGATGGTCGCTGAAAAAGAAGCCCAGCTTGCTGGTCGGAAGAGAGGGCACCGGTGGCTTTCCAGATGTTAGTGTGAATCGTTCTCAATCTTACCTGTGAGAGGATCGCCACTGCAATCTCCGGTTTAGCCTGCTTGTGACGGGTGGTTCGTCTGAAAAGAATAAAAAGCCGCAGCCGCGATGGCGACGAATGAGACAACCTCGATAATTGAGCTAATGTCTAGTTGTTCCCCTCGCCAGTCGCGGCCCAATCAGCTCGTCCCTGACGTAGCTGGCGAGGTGGACGCCTCCTTCGCTAGTTTCCATCCGCCACCTTGCGTTCTATTTCGGCAATTTTTTTCCTGAGTTCCTCCGCGTCCTGCTCCTTGGTCCGGGTGGAAGAGGGCGTAATGCTTTCATCCACTGCCCTGGTGTGCCTGTCCCTGTCCTCAAGATCCCTTTCGACCACATTGACCGGCTTGCCGGACGAATCGGTGGGCGGGGCGTTCGACATTGTGGATTCGCCATCGTTGTCGCGGTCATCGTTGTTCATCGCACTTACTCCGGTTGGCCTACACATTGGATGCGGCACCCAAGGCCGAGTTCGAGAAATTTCGCCGTCGCCTTTACACCTCTTGTCGGCCCTCATGAACCTATGTCGAACCCGATAGCTCCATTCCCAAAATAACTGTCACAAAACAACTCTGGAACCCCGGCCATGTACTCATTCAAAAACCTGCTGACGCAGGCCGAGGAGCGACGGCTTTGTGCATTGGATGGCTGGCATCGGGCGCTGGAAAACATCGCGCTGCGCATGGAATCTCCCGATGCCTACCATGAAGAGCTGCTACGCCAGTCGGACGAGATGGATCGCCAGGGGATCGTCACTTGGGAAGAGTGGCGCGACCTGCGGATCGAGGCGGACCAGGCGTATCTGCGCGCGGTCGCGGGCGAGGACTATCACTGAGGGGCGCATGGATGGAAAGACACCTGAAGTTTGGCATTGAAGAGGAATACTTCATTACCGATCTGGACTCCCGGTGCATGTCCGGCAAGCCGCCCGCTGCGGCGATCGAAGCGTGCACGGCGGTGCTGGGCGATTGTTTTGCCCTTGAGATGTTCCAGGGGCAGATCGAAGTCGCGTCCCCGATCTTCACCAGCCTTGCGCAAGCCGCGCAGTATTTGGGTACTGCTCGCCAAGCGTTGCGGCTGGCGCTCCAACCCTATGGTCTGGGATTGCTCACGGCCGGCAGTCACCCTTTGGCTGACTGGCGTACGCAACAGGCCACGGAGCAAACCCACTTTCTGAAACTGTTCGATGACTACCAGCACGTCGCCTGGCGTAGCCTGCTATCGGGTCTGCACGTGCATGTTGAAGTGCCGGGCCATCTGGATCGCATTCGCGTGATGAACGAGGTGTTGCCGTGGATGCCGTTGTTGCTGGCATTGAGCAGCTCCTCGCCTTTCTGGAACGGTGCCGACAGCGGCTTCATGAGCTATCGCCAGACGGCCTGCGATGAATGGCCGAGGATGGGCGTTCCGGAGTACTTCGAAGACCAGGCTGCCTATGACGCTTATGTCGCCTTGCTGATCGGGGCCGGTGCCATCCGCCAGGCCAGCGAATGCTGGTGGGGCGTACGACCCGCGGCCCGGTTTCCGACCCTCGAGTTGCGGATGACGGATGCCTGCCCGCGTCTGGAGGATGCGCTGTGCATTGCCTCTTTGTTTCGATTATTGGTCGCCTGGGCCATCGATCAACCTCGCCCGGGATCGACCTGGTCACAGCAATCGCGGTGGATCCTCCAGGAAAATCGCTGGCGGGCGAAGCGATTTGGCATCCATGCGTCCTTCATCGTCGAGGGTTACGACCGGCCTTTCTCTGCCGAGCAGTGGTTGTTCATGGCCGAGCAGATCTTTGGCGACGCCGCGCTGGCCTTGGGCGTGGAGGAGGTTTTTTCCCAGGCGCGCCGGATTCTGCGGGACGGGACCAGTGCAGAGCGGCAGCGCAATCTCTACCAGCAAGTCCTGCGCAATACCGGGGATGTGCAGGCCGCGCTTTCGGGTGTGGTGGATCAGTTGCTGGGGGAGACGGCCGAACAACCGTGCATCAGCAACGACCCGAAACGCGCGATGTGTGAGTCATGACTCGAACCGGGCGCTAAACCAGATAGCGTCGAAACCACTCCAGCGTCCGGTCCCACGCCAACCGCGCCGCCGCGTCATCGTAGCGGGGCGTGGAGTCGTTATGGAAACCGTGGTTGGCGCCCGGATAAATGTAGGCCTCATAGGTCTTGCCCGCGGCTTTCAACGCCTTCTCATAGGCCGGCCAGCCTTCGTTGATACGGGTATCCAGTTCGCCATAGTGCAGCATCAACGGCGCCTTGATCCGGGGGACGTCCCTGGCCTCTGCCTGGCGGCCATAAAAGGACACGCCAGCCGCCAGTTCCGGATAGGCCACGGCCGCAGCATTGACCACGCCACCGCCGTAACAGAAGCCGGTGATACCGACTTTGCCAGTGGTTGCATCGTGCTTCATCAGCCACTCGATGGCGGCGAAAAAATCGTTCATGAGCTTTTCAGGGTCGACGGTCGCCTGCAACTCCCGGCCTTTGTCATCATTGCCCGGATAACCGCCGACCGAGGTCAGGCCATCGGGGGCGAGCGCGATGAAACCGGCCTTGGCCACGCGCCGCGCGACATCCTCGATGTACGGGTTGAGCCCGCGGTTTTCATGCACGACAACCACCCCCGGCACCTTGCCGCCGGCCTTCGCCGGGCGCACCAGATAACCACGGACCTGCCCGTTGCCCTTGGGCGAGGGGTAGGTGACGTACTCGGCGATGATGTCCGGGTCGGTGAACTCGACCTGCTCGGCAAGCGCATAGTTCGGGCTCAGCGCAGCGAGCAGGGCGCCGGCCGTCAAGCCGCCCAAGGTGAACAACGCCGCACGATCGAGAAACTCGCGCCGGTTGATCTTGCCGTGGGCGTAGTAGTCGTACAGTTCGAGCAGTTCCGGGGCGAAGTCTTTCGCAGTGAGACGGGTCATCTGTGCGCTTCCTCTGGGGCGGGTCGGGTGTCTGGCGGGTCGACGGTGTGAGCGATTGTTATCGAGCGTAGTTGATGGTGTGGGAGCTGGCTTGTTGGATCGCCGCACCGCAGCGACGGCAGTCTTAACTCCTGCAATGCCCATGAAGAGCCTTCGCCAGCAAGCCGGCTCCTACAGGGTTTGGCGTTAACCACAACCCATCTGCATGCAGGTGATGGTGTAGGAGCTGGCTTGCCAGCGAAGGCGTTCTTGAGCCTTGTAGTGCCCTAGAAGACGCCGTCGCCTGCTCGCTCCTACATGTTCAGCGCCTTATGGCAGGCATTAGGTTTGCACTTGTTTTTTACTTTCCTCGACTCAGCAAAGGCTATTAGTTGACTGGATGTTGAGTTTTGGTTTGACTTGAAAGTGTGTGGTTTGTCTGAAAGATACAATAAGAAACAAATAGTTGATTGAATCTTAATGTATCGAAATTATAGAAAATTCCTTTTCTTCCAAGGAGGGAAGTAGATTTTCTTACATGATAAGGAGTGTCGCTAATGACCTTGGCAGGAGATGCAGCACAAAGCAGATCAAAACAGTGGTTAGGCCTAAGCGTGCTGATGCTGCCTGTGTTGCTTGTGACAGTTGACAATACGGTACTTGGATTTGCGTTACCAAAAATTGCCGAAGCCCTGCACCCCAGCGCCAGCCAGCAGTTGTGGATGATCGATGCTTATTCCCTGGTATTGGCCGGATTGCTGGTGTCGATGGGTAGTCTGGGGGATCGGATCGGCCATCGTAAGTTGCTGCTGGCCGGTTCTTTGGGTTTTACCATAGTGTCGGTGCTGACGGCGTATTCAGAAACCGCCCTGCAACTGATTGCCGGGCGAGCGTGCATGGGTGTTTTCGGTGCGATGTTGATGCCGTCAACGCTGGCGTTGATACGTTCGGTGTTCGAAGATCGAGAGGAACGGCGACTGGCGGTCGCGATCTGGGCTACGACCTTGACCGTGGGATCGGCACTCGGTCCTTTGGTGGGTGGGGTGTTGTTGGAATTCTTCAGTTGGGGGTCGATTTTTCTGTTGGCAGTACCCGTTTTGGTGCCGCTGCTGGTGCTGGGGCCGCTGTTGTTACCTGAATCCGAACGAGACTCTTCAGGGCCGCTGGATCCGATAAGTATTCTGCAGTCGATGGCGGCATTGGGTGCCATTGTTTATGGCATTAAACACAGCTCCAGCAATGGTATCGACTGGATGGCGTTGTCAGCATTTGCAGCAGGCACAGTGGCGGGCTGGATGTTTGTGCGTCGGCAGTTACGCTTGCCTGTGCCGCTGATGGACCTGAGTTTGTTCAGAAACGGCACCTTCAGCGGTTCCGTGCTGATCAATCTGATGAGCCTGGCATTTCTCGTAGGCTTCGTATTTTTCACTACTCAGTTCCTGCAGATTGTTCTCCAGATGTCGCCATTGAGTGCCAGCCTTGCGTTGATACCGGGTCAGGTCATGGCGATTTTGGTGGGGATGGCGGTCGTGCCTGTCGCGCAGCGAGTTCAAGTGCATGTGCTGGTACCGGTTCTCATGGCGTTTGCGGGCGCGGCGTTTTTGCTGGTCGCGAGCATGGGCAGCAGTCTGACCGTTCTGATCGTGGCCTTTGCCTTGCTGAATATCGGTGTGGGTGCGATCGCGACGGTATCCAATGATGTGATCTTGTCAGCCGCGCCGCCAGCAAAGGCGGGTGCGGCGTCGGCCATTAGCGAAACGGCCTATGAAGTGGGCGTGGTGTTGGGTACGACGGTGCTCGGTGGTCTCGTCACAGCCTACTATCGCGGTGCCTTGCAACTTCCGGGGTTTCTGAGCGATGCGCAGATGATGCTGGCAAGTGAGACGCTATCTGGCGCCCATCATGTGGCGGCAGATTTGTCGGGTGATCAAGGGAGAGAATTGATGGCGCAGGCCGCAAGGGCATTCGAGGGTGGGATCGGGCTGGTTTCGTGGGTGACGTTCGGCTTGGCGCTCATGGGCATTCTGATTGCTCGGCGTACTTTGCGCCTATCAACGCCAACATTTTCCGAGGGGCAGTGATCGAAGGTCGAGTCGTTTCCTGGCACGGCCCGACAATTAGATGCGAGCTTGCCAGCGAAGGCGGAATCGAGCCTTGCAGCGCTCCTGAAGACGTCTTCGCCGGCAAGCCGGCTCCTACAGGGTTTGGCGTTCAACACAATTTTTCGGCACGCCGTGATCATGTAGGAGCTGGCTTGCCAGCGAAGAGGGCTTAAGGCCTTGTGGCGTTCTTGAAAACGCCTTCGCCAGCAAGCCGGCCCCCACATGTTCAGCGCTGTTTGAACCGCTGCCGGAATTTGTGCAGCAACGGTTCTGTGTAGCCATTGGGCTGCGCGCCGCCTTCGAACACCAGTGCACACGCCGCCTGGAACGCCACCGACTGTTCGAAGTCAGGCGCCATCGGTGTGTACAGGGGATCGCCGGCGTTCTGCTCGTCGACCACCCGTGCCATGCGCTGCAGTATCTCGACCGTCTGCTCCCGGGTGATCACGCCGTGCAGCAGCCAGTTGGCCATGTGCTGGCTGGAAATGCGCAGGGTCGCGCGGTCTTCCATCAGGCCCACGTTGTGGATGTCGGGCACCTTGGAGCAGCCGATGCCTTGTTCGACCCAACGCACGACATACCCCAGCAAGCCTTGCGCGTTGTTTTCGACTTCCTGGCGAATTTCGTCCGCCGACCAGGAGGGATCGGTCACCACCGGAACACTGAGCAAGCCTTCCAGCAACGACTGGCTGACGCCGTTGAAATCCGTATGTTCAAGCGCTTCCTGCACGCTGCGCACCTTGACCTGGTGGTAATGCAGCGCATGCAAGGTCGCGGCGGTCGGCGAGGGCACCCAGGCGGTGTTGGCGCCGGCTTTCGGGTGGGCGACTTTCTGTTTCAACATGTCGGCCATGCGGTCCGGCATGGCCCACATGCCTTTGCCGATCTGCGCCCGGCCGCGCAGGTTGCAGTCCAGGCCAACCAGCACGTTGTTAAGCTCGTAGGACTCGATCCACGGCGTGCTTTTCATGTCGCCCTTGCGCAGCATCGCGCCGGCTTGCATGGCCGTGTGCATCTCGTCACCGGTGCGATCGAGGAAGCCGGTGTTGATGAAAGCGACCCGGGAGGACGCGGCGGCGATGCAGGCCTTGAGGTTGACGCTGGTGCGGCGCTCTTCGTCCATGATGCCCATTTTCAGGGTGTGGCGTTCGAGCTGCAGCAGGTCTTCGATGCGACTGAACAAGTGCTCGGCGAAGGCCACTTCGGCCGGGCCGTGCATTTTCGGCTTGACGATGTAGACGCTGCCGGTGCGGGAGTTGCCGTGGCGTTGCAGGTCATGCAGGGCGATCAGGCTGGTGATGACGCCGTCGAGAATCCCTTCCGGAATTTCCAGACCGCCCTGGTCAAGCACGGCCGGGTTGGTCATCAGGTGCCCGACGTTGCGGATGAACAGCAACGAGCGCCCGTGCAGCGTCAATGCAGTGCCATCGGCGGCGGTGTACGCGCGGTCCGGATTCAGCCGACGAGTGATGGTCTTGCCGTTTTTCTCCAGGTCCTCTTTCAGGTCGCCCTTCATCAGGCCCAGCCAGTTGCGGTAGACCTGCACCTTGTCATCGGCGTCGACTGCCGCCACCGAGTCTTCGCAATCGATGATGGTCGAGAGTGCCGCCTCCAGCAGCAGGTCCTTGACCCCGGCAGCGTCGGCCTGACCGATGACGCTCTGCCGGTCGATCTGGATCTCCACGTGCAGGTCATTGTTTTTCAGGAGGATGGCCACGGGGTCGGCCAGCGAGCCCTGGAAACCGATGTACTGCGCGGCATCGGCCAGACCGGTCTGGCTGTCATCGTTCAAGGTGGCCTGCAGGGTGCCGTCTTCGATCCGGTATCGGGTCACCGCGGCATGGGAACCGCTGCTCAAGGGGAAAGCCTGGTCGAGGAACGCCCGGGCGAACGCGATGACTTTCGAGCCGCGCACGGGATTGTAGGTGCGGCCGGGTTCAGCGCCGTCGTCATCGGAAATCACGTCGGTGCCATAGAGTGCGTCGTACAGCGATCCCCAGCGCGCATTGGCGGCATTGAGTGCATACCGCGCGTTGACGGCCGGGACCACCAGTTGCGGTCCGGCCTGCAGGCTGATCTCTGTATCGACGTTGGCGGTACTGACCTTGACCTCGGCCGGTGTCGCTTGCAGGTATCCGATGTCACTGAGAAAGGCGCGATAGGCCGGCATGTCGCTCACCGGTCCCGGGTGGGCGCGGTGCCAGCTGTCCAGCTCGGCTTGCAGGCGATCCCGCTCGGCCAGCAGCGCGCGGTTTTGCGGCGCCAGTTCATGCACCAGATCGGCGAACCTTTTCCAGAATGTTTGCGGGTCCAGGCCGGTGCCCGGCAGCACTTCCACCTCAACGAAACGTTGCAGGACGGGCGCGACCTTGAGGCCTTGGCAGTTCACGAAATCGGTCACTTGTTACGTCTCCATCACACAGTATTCATTTAGCGCGAGCCGCGCCCTGTTCATTTCAGGCTTTGCGCGCCGGCCTTGGCCACTTGTGCATCCTGCTCGGCCTTGACCCCGGACACCCCGACGGCACCGATGACCTGGCCGTCGACGATGATCGGCACGCCGCCTTCCAGGGAGGTCAGCAGGGGCGCTGACAGGAAGGCGTGGCGCCCACCGTTGACCATCTCTTCATAGCCTTTGGACTCGCGCCGCCCCAGGGCCGAGGTGCGGGCCTTTTCGGTGGCGATGTAGGCGCCGATCGGGGCGCAACCGTCGAGGCGTTCGAGGGCCAGCGGGTGACCGCCGTCGTCGACGATCACGATGGTCACGGCCCACTGGTTGTTCTGGGCTTCGGTGCGGGCGGCAGCGAGGATCTGGCTGACTTCGGTCTGACTCAATACGGCTTTGCTTTTCATGAGATGCTCCAAGGGTTGGGTTAAGGCAATGCGGCTTCGACCAGTTCGATCCAGTGCCTGA